>Ga0126312_10002299_pt1 | contig 12771 bp, 15 predicted proteins | sample Plot104A_FD_92537 | JGI IMG/M metagenome (GOLD analysis project Ga0126312, IMG submission 92537) | Serpentine soil microbial communities from UC McLaughlin Reserve, CA, USA - Plot104A | ecosystem: Environmental > Terrestrial > Soil > Grasslands | place: USA: UC McLaughlin Reserve, Lake County...
CTGCGCTCCCTCCTCCTGCGCGCGCTCGGCGACCGTGTAGGCGATGCTGCCCTTGGTCAGCACGCCCGTGATGAGCAGGCGCTTGCCCTCGAGCATCAGGCTCGCCAGACGAGCTCGACGCTCGCCCGAACCGCCAGCCGGCCGTGCTGGTTGACCATCCGGATCCGCGCCTCGACAAGCCCGTGCTCGGGATCGAGCTCTCGCGTGCGCACGATGTCACCTTCCACGTGCAAGGCGTCACCGATCTTCACAGGTTGCTTGAAGACGGCGTCGGCCATCCGGCGCAGTGCGACCACGCGGTCGGGGTCGAGCGGAAGGAGGCCGACTGCAAACGAGAGCACGAGCAGTCCGTGGGCGATCTGCTCGCCGAAGCGGCTCTCCACGGCCCACTCGGGGTCGACGTGCTGCGGATGGACGTCGCCGGTGAGGTCGGCGAAGTCGAGGATGTCCTCCTCGCTGACCGTGCGAGCGGCGGTCACGAAGCGGTCGCCGGCGCGGAGCGCGCCGAAGGGGCGGCCGAAGAGGTCCGCGGCAGCGGCGGCAAGGGCGGAGGGCGACGGCTCGGTGGATGCGCCCGTGGCGGGCGTGTCGGCGTCTGCGGGCGCGCGGCCCGCTGCTCTTGTCGGTGCTGCCGTGCTCACGCTGCGCTCAGCCGGAGGCGCTTGCGCACCGCGCGCAGGAATTCGCGGGCGGCTGCGCGGTGCCCCTCCTCGGAGGGGTGGAAGCCGTCGTCGGCGAAGGTCGAGCGTTCTGTCGTGACGGGGTGATCGAAGCCCTCGAGCAGGACCACCTGGTGCCGTCGCGCCACGGCGCGGCACGCGGCGTTGAAGCGCCGCATCCCCCGCTCCACCCGGATCCGCGACCGCGGCCGCAGGGCGAGGAAGCGCGAGATGTCCGGGTACGTCGCCGTCAGGATCGTCACGCCGGGCTGCTCGCGCCGCAGCCGCGCAAACATGCGTGACAGGCGCTCGGCGTACGCCTCCACGTCCGGTCGCGGGAAGAGCAGCACGTCGTTCGCACCGCAGACGAGCGTCACGACGTCCGGCGACAGCTCGAGCGCTCGCGTGAGCTGCTCGGTCTCCACGTGCTCGCTCGTCGCGCCCACCTCGGCGAGGTTCACGTAGCGGCCGCCGAGCGAGCGCGCAAGCTCGTCCGGCCAGCGCGGCACCGACGGGTCGATGCCCGCGGTGAAGCTGTCCCCCATGGCCACGTAGGTGGTCACAGCGGGATGTTCCCCGAGCCGTTGCCGTACTCGCCGGCGCCCGACAGCGCCGAGAGCGCGCCGGCCAGGCGCCGCCGCGTCTCCCGTGGCGAGACCAGCTCGTCGATGAAGCCCTCGCGCGCCGCGACCGCTGCCGACACGTGGTCGGCCGCGTACTCGTCGGCGAGCCGGTCGTGCTCGGCAGCGGGGTCGTCGGCCGCCGCGATGTCGCGGCGACGCACGATTCCAACGGCCTGCTTCGCTCCCATGATCCCGATCTGAGCGTCGGGCCAGGCGAGCGCGAGGTCGGCGCCGAGGTCCTTCGAGTTCATCGTGATGAAGCCGCCGCCGTAGGCCTTCCGCAGCACGACCGTCACCTTCGGCACCACGGCCTCGGCGAAGGCGTGCAGCAGCTTGGCGCCGTGGCGGATCACGCCGAGGCCCTCCTGCTTCGTGCCTGGGAGGAAGCCGGGCGTGTCGACCAGCACCACGAGCGGCAGCCCGTAGGAGTTGCAGGTGCGGATGAACTTCGCGGCCTTCTGCGAGGCATCGGCGTCAATCACGCCGCCGAGGTACCAGGGCTGGTTCGCGATCACGCCCACCGCCCGGCCGTCGATCCGGCAGAACGCGGTGACCATGTTGCGCGCCCAGCGCTCCGAGACCTCGAGCAGCTCGCCGTTGTCCACGAGCGCGTGGATCACGTCGCGCACGTCGTAGACCTTGCGCGGCGACTCCGGCACGAGCGCGGCGGGATCGGCGGTCGGCACCGGCGCGGGCAGGCCGTGCGGCGGACGCTCGCCGGCGTGCTGCGGCAGGTGGGCGATCAGCTCGCGGACCAGGCCCACGGCCTCGTGATCGTTTGCCGCCGTGAACTGGCAGACGCCGTTCTTCGAGTGCACCTTCGGGCCGCCGAGCGCCTGCGCATCCACGTCCTCGCCGGTGACCTCGCGCACGACGCCCGGCCCCGTCAGGAACATCGCGGAGCCCTCCGTCATGACGACGAAGTCGGTGAGCGCCGGCGAGTACGCGCCGCCGCCCGCGGAAACCCCCGTGATCACGGAGATCTGCGGGACGCGACCGGACAACTTCACGCTCTCGCGGAAGATCCGGCCGTAGCCGGCGAGCGCCGCGATCCCGTCGTCCATGCGGGCGCCGCCCGACGCGACGAACCCGATGACGGGCGCGCCGGCCCGTCCCGCCAGCTGCATCACCCGCACGATCGTCTCCGCGTGCGCCTCACCGAGCGAGCCGCCGGCGAACGACTGATCCTGCGCGTAGCAGTACACCGGCCGGCGCGCGATGGTGCCTGCCGCGCCGACCACGCCGTCGCCCTCTCGCATGCGCTTCGACTCGCGTCGCGGCAGCACGGTCGAGCGGATCACGTGCAGCGATCCGGGATCGCAGAGGAGCTCGAGCCGGTCGAGCGCCGTGACCTCGCGCGGCTCCTTCAGTAGCGGGGAGATGCGCTCGGCAGGCATCCGGTCTGCAAGTGCGCTCATGAAGCCTCCAGGCAGAGAACTGCGTTGTGTCCGCCGAATCCGAACGCGTTCGACAGCCCGATCGCGCGGACGTCGCCGTTCTGGAGCGGCCGTGCCTCGTTGGGCACGTAGTCGAGGTCGAGGCCCTCGTCGGGCTCGCCGTAGTTCAGGGTCGGCGGCGCGATCCGGTCGCGCAGCGCCAGCAGCGTTGCGATCGCCTCCACTGCGCCGGCCGCGCCGAGCAGATGCCCGATCGCCGACTTGGTGGAGCTGACCGGAATCGTCGCGGCGAGCTCCTCGCCGAGCGCCGTCTTGATGGCGTTCGTCTCGGAGCGGTCGTTCAGCGGGGTCGAGGTGCCGTGCGCGTTCACATACAGCACGTCGTCCGCGGCGATCCCGGCGTCCTTCAGCGCGAGCTCCATCGCGCGGGCCGCGCCGCGGCCGCTCGGCTCCGGCGCCGTCAGGTGGTGGGCGTCGGAGGTCGACGCGTAGCCGCGCACGTAGCCGAGGATGCGAGCCCCGCGCTCGCGCGCGGCCTCTTCCTCCTCGAGCACGAGGATGCCCGCGCCCTCGCCCATCACGAAGCCGTCGCGGCGACGGTCGAACGGGCGCGAGATGCCCGACTCGCTCAGCGCGTCCATCCGGCCGAACGCGGCGGTCGCCAGCGGCGTGATCGCCGCCTCGCTGCCGCCGGTCACAACCGCGTCGGCGTCGCCGTAGCGGATCAGCCGCTCGGCCGTGCCGATCGCGTGCGCGCCCGCCGCGCAGGCGGAGACCGTCCCGAAGGACTGCCCGCGGAGGTCGTGCTTCATCGCGATCACGCCCGAGGCCGCGTTGGCCATCAGCAGCGGGATCGACAGCGGCGAGATGCGCTCGGCGCCCTCCTCGCGCAGCACGATGTGCTGCGCCTCGAGCGTGCCGATGCCGCCGATGCCGGTCCCGATCACCGAGGCCGCGCGCTCGTGCTCGCAGGGCGGGCCGTCGTCCCAGCCCGCGTCCTCGAGCGCCTCGCGCGCCGCGGCGAGCGCGAGCTGCGTGAAGCGGTCCGAGCGGCGCACCTCCTTGGTGGACAGGTGCTCCTTCGGCTCGAACTCGCTCGCGCGGCCGAAGCCGTCCTCGATCCCGGACACGCCCGCGGTCCAGCGCTCGTGCAGGGTCCGCGCGCCCACGCCCAGCGGCGTGACCGCGCCTACGCCCGTGATGACGACCGAGCGAGTCATCCCAACTTCGACATCACCAGGTCGACCGCCTGACGGACGGTCTTCACGTCTTCCATGTCCTCGCCCTTCAGCTGGACGCCGTACTCGTCCTCGACGATCTGGGCGAGCTCGACCAGGTCGAGCGAGTCGATGTCGAGCGACTCGAAGGTCGCGTCGGGGTTGATCTGATCCGGCTCGGCGCCGAACTCCTCGAGCGCCGAGAACACCCGGCTCTCGATCTCCTCGCGTGTTGCTGTGACTGCCATGTCGCTCCTTCTCCTTGTCCTAGTCAGGCCGTGAGGCCTCCGTCGACGGTGAGGCACACGCCGGTCACGTACGCGGCGCCCTCGGACGCCAGGAAGCGCACGCACTCGGCCACCTCATCCGGCGTGCCCGCCCTCTTGGCGGGCACGTGCTCCAGCAAGTTCTCTTCGAGCCCCTCGGTCATGTCGGTCTGGATCAGGCCCGGGGCGACGGCGTTCACGGTCACTCCGCGGCGGGCCACCTCCGCGGCGACGGTCCTCGTCATCGCGACCAGTCCCGCCTTCGACGCAGCGTAGTTGGCCTGCCCCGCGTTCCCGCGCACGGCGCCCACGATCGACGCGATGTTCACCACGCGGCCGTAGCGGCTGCGGATCATCGGCCGCAGGGCGCGGCGCGTGAGCCGGAAGGCGGCGGACAGGTTCGTCTCCACGACCCTGTCCCAGTCGTCGTCGTCGATCATCGGGGCGAGCCCGTCGGCGCGGACGCCCGCGTTGTTGACGAGCACGAGCACCGGCCCGAACTCCTCCTCGAGCGCGCTGAAGAGCGCGTCGGCGGTGTTCGGGTCGGCGACGTCGCCCTGGAGCGCCGTCGCGCGGCCGCCCGCGTTCACGATCTCCTCGACCACGGCGTTCGCGCCGTCCTCGTCCGTGCGGTAGTTCACGCCCACAGGCCAGCCCTCCCGGGCGAGTGACTTGGCGATCGCCGCACCGATCCCGCGCGATGCTCCGGTGACGAGTGCGCTGCCATCAGGCCGTCCATTCATGCCGCCCATTCGATCACGCCTGCGCCCCAGGTGAAACCCGCGCCGAACGCCGACAGCAGGACGTTCATGCCCGGCTCGAGCAGCCCTCGCTCGCGGGCGTCGGCCAGGGCGATCGGGAGTGTTGCGGAGCTCGTGTTGCCGTAGCGGTCGATCGAGTTGACGACCTTGGCCTCCTCGAGGCCGAGCCGCTCGCCCACCGCGGCGAGGATCCGCGCGTTGGCCTGGTGGTAGACGAACAGGTCGATGTCGTCGAGCTCGAGCCCGGAGCGCGAGACCGACTCGAGCGTCGCCTCGGACATCCGGAGGACGGCTGCCTTGAAGGTGTCGTGGCCCTGCATGCGGATGATGCGCTCGCGATCTCCCGCGCGTATCGAGGGGGCGCCGGAGCCGTCGCAGCGGAGAAGGATCTCGCCGATCCGGGAGCGGCCGTCCTCGCTCGGCGCGACGACGGCCGCGCCGGCGCCGTCGGCGAACAGGGCCGCGGTGCCGCGGTCCGCGGGATCGATGTAGCGGCTGAGCACGTCCGCGCCGATCAGGAGCACGTTGTCCGCGCGCCCGCCCTCGACCTGCGCGGTGGCGAGCTGGAGGCCCGAGAGGAACCCGGTGCAGGCGGAGCCCACGTCCATCGCGCCCGCGTTCACCGCGCCGAGATCGTGTGCCACGAGCGGCGCGGCGTTCGGCGTGAGCTCGTCGGCGGCAAGCGTCGCAACCAGCACGAGGTCGACGTCCTCGGCGCGGACGCCCGCGTCGGCGAGCGCCTCGCGCCCGGCCGCGGTGGCGAGGTCCTGGAGGCGCTCGCCCTCGCAGACGTGGCGGCGCTCGTGGACCCCCGTGCGGTGCAGGATCCACTGCTCGGTGACGCCGGCGCCGGCGGCCACCGTCTCATTCGTGACGACGCGCTCCGGCACCGCCAGGGCGACGGACGCCAGGGCGGCCGCGCGCAGGTGGCGGTCCCACGGCATGGGGGTCGCCGTTACCGCCGCTGCGGGGTCGGAGGCGGCGGCTTCGCGCACGGCCGCCCTCGCGTCCGGCAGGAGGAGATCCGGGCTACGCACCGGCGGCCTCCATCGCAAGGGACTTCCTCACAAGGTTCGTCAGGACCGTGCCGGGACCTGTCTCCACGAACTCGGTCACGCCGCGGGCGTCGAGCGCCCGGACGACGTCGAGCCAGCGCACCGGCTCGGTGAGCGCCCGGACGAGCTGGTCCGGGATGTCCTCGAAGGGCTGCGCGGTCACGCACGACATCACCGGGACGCTCGGCTCCGCGAACTCGATCCCCTCGACGACCGCCCTGAACGGCTCGACGGCGGGCTCCATCAGCGGCGAGTGGAAGGCCCCTGCCACCGGCAGCCGCTTCCCGCGGATGCCGCGCTCCTTCAGCTCCGCCTCCGCACGGTCAAGCGCGTCGAGCGAGCCGGACAGCACGAGCTGGTCGGGGGCGTTGTCGTTGGCGATCGCGACGTTCGCCGCGGCCGCGACCTCCGCGATCGCGTCGCGGTTGTCCTCGCGCGCGCGCACGGCGGTCATGCCGCCGTCGCCGGTCTCCTCCGCGGCCTCCTGCATCAGGCGTCCGCGGGCGGCGACGAGCCGGAGGCCGTCGTCGGCGCCGATCGCCCCGGCGGCCACGAGCGCGGTGATCTCGCCGAGTGAGTGACCGGCCATCACGCCGGGCTCGACGTCGAGCTCACGCGCCCCGGCGAGGGCGGCGCAGTAGATCGCGGGCTGTGCCCAGCGGGTGCCGTCGGCGGCGCGCTCGAACAGGTCGGGGCCGACCTCCTCGAGAGCGAGCTCGAGCAGGTCTGGCCGCACGCGCTCGACTGTGTCGCGCATGTCGGTTGTCTGGCTGCCCTGCCCTGGAAAGAGCAGCGCGAGCTGGCGGTCGCGAGCCATATATAAGACCTTCACAGGAGAGGGCCATCCGTTAGCCGGGCGGGACACAGTACCCCCCGGTCGGGGGGGTACCTTCACCCGATGCTCCGGCTGTACAGAGCGCCGTTTTCGACGAATGTGGAGCGCGTAGCGCTGGCGCTGGCCTTCAAGGGACTCGAGGTCGAGTCCGTCGAGATCTCCTACGAGAACCGCTCGCCGGTCGTTGAGGTGAGCGGCCAGGGACTGGTGCCGGTGCTGGTGGACGGCGACGAGGTGGTCTCGGACTCGGTTCGCATCCTCCGCCACCTGGAGGCGAACTGGCCCGACCCGGCCCTGTTCCCGCGGGACCCGGCGCGCCGTGCCGAGCTCGATGTCTTCCTCGACTGGTTCAACCAGGTCTGGAAGGTCGCCCCGAACGCGATCGAGGACGAGCTCGAGCGCGACGAGCCCGACCAGGAGCGGATCGCGCCGTTGGCCGCCCGCATGCGCGGGTCGCTCGACCTGTTGGACGCGATGCTGGACGGCCGCGACCACCTCTTCGGCGACGACTTCTCGGCGGCCGACTGCACCGCCTTCCCGTTCCTCAAGTACGGAAGGCTGCGCGATCCGGCCGACGACGAGCTCTTCCACCTGATCCTCGAGGAGCACCTTCGGCTGGGCGCAGAGCACCCGCGCCTGGCGGATTGGATCGACCGCGTGAACGAGCGCCCGCGCGCGTGAGCCTCAGGGGTGGCCGGCGGGTCAGGGGTGGCCGGCGGGCAGGCCCTTCTCGCGCAGGTAGCGCGCCGCGTCGAGGTACTCGGCCGGGAAGCCCGTGATCGGATCGGGCACCGAGGTCTCGCGGTGACGGGTCCTGGCGAGCTCCGGCGAGGCGGCCGAGCGCCGCTTCGCCCGGAACTGCCTCCACTCGTCGAGCTGGTCGTTCACGTGGCGGAAGTCCGGCGGGCCCGGGTCGGCGCCCGGATCGCGGGTCAGCAGCCGGCCGAGGTTCTGCGCCTTCGCCACGCGAGGTCCCGTCTCCGCCATCTTCTCCACGGCCCCGTCGACGCCGAACCGCTCCAGGATCGTGCGGATGATCGAGGTGTGGTCGAAGTTCGTGTGCGAGACCGTGCACGGCTCCACCAGCGGCGACACGATGAACGCCGGCACGCGCACGCCGTAGGTGTCGAACTTGCGGTGACCCTCGGCCTCGGGCGGCTCGTCGGGGGGCAGATGGTCGTAGAAGCCGCCGTGCTCGTCGTAGGTGATGACGAGCATGGTGTCCTTCCAGCACGGGCTCTCGGCGAGCGCGCGGAAGACCATCATCACGAGCTCCTGCCCCGAGCGGATGTCCGAGGGCGGGTGGTCGTCGTTCGAGTTCGCCTCGAGGATGCTGAGGTCGACGAAGTTCGGATCGATCCATGCCACCGACGGCAGGTCCCCGTTTGCCGCGTCCTCGAGGAGCCCCGTCCCGAGCCGGACGATCAGGTCGCCCTCCTCTGTCCGCACCTCCCGGCCTGGCTCGATTGCATGCTGCACCACGCGCCGGAAGTGGTCGTGGAAAATCTCATCGAGCTTCAGCCTGTACTTCTCGTCGACCAGCCTCAGCGTGGCCGGATCCCAGGAGTACCAGCGCCAGGTTCGCGGATCGTCGTTGTGCCTCAGCTCGCGCACGAACGAGTGCATGTCGAAGAGGATGTGCCCCTCGCCGAACAGCCCCTCGAACTTGGGGTCGCAGTTGCCGGTGAGCGAGTAGAGGCGGTTCGGCCAGGTGGAGGACGGAACCGAGCTGAACCAGTGATCGCAGGTCAGGAAGTTTTGTGCGAGGTAGTCATAGACCGGCAGCTCGGGATACGCGTAATAGCCCATCACTCGCCAGGGGTCCGGCAGCCTGGTCTCGTCGGCGAAGCTCTGGATGAACCCGTCCATCCTGCCGTTGTTGATCTGGTTCTTGATCGCGGTGGGCCCGTGAGGAGGATCCATGGCCTTCGTGAACGCCGTCCTCGAGAGATGGCGCGGGACGTACTTCTTGTGCTCGTACTCGACCGGCGGGGCGCCCTTCGGGCCGGTCACCTCGTCCTGGCCGTCCAGCAGCTGGAGGTAGCCGAGCATGTGGTCGAAGGAGCGGTTCTCCATCATCAGCACGACGATGTGCTTGACGCGCTCCATGTTCTCGCGGGCCCGCTCGGCCATAGCCTCGCCGTCGCCGCGGCTCCGCTTGATACGCGGAGTGTTAGGGCGCCCGGGCGGTGGCGGGCCAAACCACGGTCCCCCCTGCTCCTCGAGCCGCGCCACCGCTCCGGCCCATACGCTGGGAGCGCGGAGGACGAGCGCGAGCAGTCCGCCCGCCCGGGCCAGGAGGTCATTGAGCTTCTTTTGCCGCCGCCTGCCCGCCTCGGTGACCGACCACTTCCGCCGGCCACCCGCCCCGGCGGGCGTGGAGGAGATCAGCTTGTCGTCGGTGGCGTAGTCCACCCACGTGGCCACATACTCCACCCGCAGGTCCGGGCCTGTGCCCTTCGGGCCCTTTCGCATGGCGGGCGACTGGCTGAGCTCCTCGGGCGTGCAGGGCTCGACCGTCTCTATCGCCACCAGCAGCCACACGTCCAGCGCGGGAACCGGGTCCTTGCCTTCGTGGCGGAGGGCGTTCAGGACCGTCTGCAACCCCGGCAGCATGGAGCAACCCTAACCGCTCAGGGAACGTGCGGCTACGCCGTCAGCCCGAGCCGCTCGGCCCGCTGCACCGCCTCCGCGCGGTTGCGCACGCCGAGCTTCCGATAGAGCGCGCTCGTGTGCTCCTTGACGGTGTGCGGTGAGAGGAAGAGGCGCTCGGCGATCTCCTTGTTGGTCGCTCCGCTCGCCATGTGCGTGAGCACCTCGCGCTCGCGCTCCGAGAGCGGCGCCGAGGGCTGCTCGGCGCGCGGGGAGAAGACGGTCATTCCCTTTCCGACCATCCGGACGGCCATCGCCACGTCGCGTGCGGGCCAGTCCTTCGACACAAAGCCGGCGGCGCCCGCGGCCTTCGCCGCCCGGGGCGAGATCCAGCCCGCTCCGGAGATCAGCAGGATGCGCGTGTTGGGCGACTCGCGCCGGATCGCCTCGCACAGCTCGGCCCCCGACTCCACGCCCAGGAACAGGTCGACGAGCGCCACGTGCGGCTCGTAGCGGCGCGCCATCTGGAGCGCCTCCTCCACGCTCGACGCGGTCAGGCAGCGCTCCACCCACGGCTGCTCCGTGAGGAGAAGGCGGAAGCCCCAGTGGACGACGTCGTGGTCGTCCACCACCAGCACGCGCAGGTTCCGGTCAGGGCTCACTCGGACGAATCATCCTCCAGCGGCACCACCAGGCGCAGGCGCCAGTCCCCGCCCTCCTCCGGCCCGAACTCGACAAGCGCGCCGCGCTGGAGCGCCTCGACCGCGGCGAGCCGCAGGCCCATGCCCGTGCCCCGCGTCCCCGGCTGCGCGCCGTCGTTTCTCACCTCTAGCACGAACGTGCCGTCGATCTGCCCGACGTGCACGCGCACCGAGCTCGGCTTCGCGTGCTTGTGGGCGTTCCGGAGGCCCTCGGCCAGCACCGACTGCGCCAGCGGCTCGACCTCCTCGGGCACCTCCACGCCCTCCTCCCAGTCGAGCTCGAGCGCGAGATCCTTGTAGTGGCGGCCGAGCCGTGCGAGCTCGCCGCGGAGCGTGGCGCCGGTGTCGAGCGCCGGGGGCGCGAGCGGCCGCGAGAGCGCCTCGCGCAGGTCGGCCAGCGCGCCGTGCGTCTCCTCGGCGCAGCGCCGGCGCGCCTCCTCGCTCAGCGCGTGGTCGGACCCGAGCACCAGCGAGACACCGAAGAGCCGCTGCACCACGCGCTCGTGCAGCTCGCGGGCGAGGTCGATGCGCGCTTGGAGGAGGCGCGCGCGGCCCTGCTGGCTCGTCGCGATGCGGACGCTCGCCGCGAGCGCCGCGGTCTTGCCGAGCGTCCAGAGGTCGTGGCGCTCGGCGTCGGTCAGCGCGAAGCGCGAGCCGCCGCGGTCCGTGAAGATTACGCCGAGCCAGCGGCCGGCCGCCGACACCGGCACGCAGCAGAGCGTCTCGACGCCGCCGAGCCGCGCGTAGCGTTCCGGCACCCAGCGCGCCAGCTCGCCAGTGACCTCGACCACGCGGTCCTCGGACAGCGCCACCTGCGCGATCGGCGTCTCCTCGAGCGTGCCGTACACCTCCGAGAGCAGGCCCGGCTCTACGCCGTGGCTCCCCACCACCACCACGAGCTGGCGAGCGTCGTCGTAGAGGAGCAGGCCCGCGCGGTCCATTCCGCCCAGTCGGCAGCAGGCCTCGCAGAGCCTGTCGTAGAACTGGCGGCCCGACTGCGTCGCCCCGTCGAGCGCGCCCAGGAGCTCGACGATCACGTCGAGCGCGTCCGTGCGCGGCGAGAGGGCGTCGGCCATCTCTTGATCTACCTCGTTTCGAGGGACGGGGTTACAACAGCGAGAGGCGCAGCGCCTGCTCCGAGGTCAGCGACACCTCGCGCACGTAGCCGCAGCTCCGGCAGCGGCACTCGACCGTGCCCTCGAAGTCGTCCACCCGGAGCGACCACTCGACCTCGCCCGAGAGGCACGCGCGGCAGGCGAGCGCGGCGGCGACGAGCGACGGGTCGTCGTCCCCTCGGAAGGTCGCCAGCTCCAGGGAGTCGTCCATCGCATCTACCGTCCCGCGTCGCGGTCGAGCGCACCACAGCCATGCACGCTAAACCCCCCGGCTGGGGGGTCACAAGGCGCCCGCGCGGCGCACGGGCTGGTCGCGCACCGCGTCGAGCCTCGCGGCGAGCCGCGTGCCGTCGGGGAGCGCGAGCTCCGGGTCGAGCTCGAGCAGGGGCTCGAGCACGAAGCGGCGGCTCAGCACCTCGCGGTGCGGAAGCGCGAGCCGATCGGAGCTGTACTCGAGGTCGCCAAGCATGAGCACGTCCACGTCGATAGGGCGCGGCCCGTGGCGCAGGCCGCCGGGCTCGCGGCCGAGCTCGCGCTCCACCGCCTTCGCGACGTCGAGTAGCTCTTCGGGACCGAGCGCGGTGCGGACGCGGAGAGCCGCGTTCAGGAAGTCCGGCTGGTCCGTCACCTCGCCCTGCGGCGCGGTCTCGTACACCGACGAGGAGCTCTCCACCGCAACTCCGTGAGCGGGCAGCGCGTCGCGCGCCACTCGCAGGTTCCGCAGCCGGTCGCCCTCGTTGGAGCCAAGGCCGAGGTACCCGACGTTCAGGTCTCCTTCCACACCTCGACCGAGACCTCTTCGACGGGCAGTGGGATCGGCGGCTCGGGCTTCGTGGCCTTCACGCGCACGGACTCGGCGCCGAAGCGGTCGATCAGGCGTTCCGCCACGGCGGCGCAGAGCCGCTCGAGCGTCTTGTAGGAGCGCTCCTGGGCGCCGAGCGCAACCTGCTCGCAGACCTCGGCGTAGTTGACCGTGTCCTCGACCCGGTCGGTGACGGTGGCGTCACACTCGTCGAGCTCGAAGGCGATGTCGAAGACGAGCCGCTGCCCGACCTCGCGCTCGGCCGCGCCGACGCCGTGATGCGTGTAGAGCGAGAGGCCGGTGACCTCTATCGAGACCGCGGGCGATGAGGAGCCGCGTTCGCCGTCGAGATCGTCGTCGTCGATCTCGTCGAACTCGTCATCGGGCTCCCTCTCCCACATCAAGCCGGAAAGTAGCAGCGGCCACCGCGAGGGCATCGGCGTTCTGGGCGACGTCGTGCACCCGGAACACGCTCGCGCCGCGCTCGAGGGCGAGCACGTTCGTGGCGATCGTCCCCGGGAGGCGCTCGCTCTCGTCGCGGCCGCCGGCGAGCTTGCCGAGGAAGCTCTTGCGCGAGGTGCCGATCGCGACGGGTCGCCCGATGGCGACGATCTCGTCCAGGCGGCGGAGCAGCTCCAGGTTGTGCTCGACCGTCTTGCCGAAGCCGATGCCGGGGTCGAGCCAGACGTTCTCCTCGGCCACGCCCTCTGACACCGCGAAGGCGAGCCGCTCCTCGAGGAACGCCTTC
>Ga0126312_10002300_pt1 | contig 12765 bp, 13 predicted proteins | sample Plot104A_FD_92537 | JGI IMG/M metagenome (GOLD analysis project Ga0126312, IMG submission 92537) | Serpentine soil microbial communities from UC McLaughlin Reserve, CA, USA - Plot104A | ecosystem: Environmental > Terrestrial > Soil > Grasslands | place: USA: UC McLaughlin Reserve, Lake County...
AGCGCGGCAGACCACCAAGCCCCAGAGGTCTGCGCTTTAGCTCGTCGGTCACCCACACCCCGCCAGAACTCTCGCAAAGGAGGCTGCGCCAGGCAAGCCGGATTTGACTTTCATCGGTAAGAGTTGAGCGCTCACCTCGTCGGTGAAGCAGCTGGCTGCTCAGGGCGCTGAGAGCTCGAGCACCTCCTGATTTTCTGGGGGATGGAGCCGCTGCTCGAGCAGCGGCTCGATCGACTGGCGGCTCATGTAGCAGCGGCCGACTAGCCACTCGTCATTGGCCTCGATCGCGAGCATCGAGGTCAGCCGGATCAGCGAGCGGTCGTCGGGGAAGATCCCGACGACGTCGGTGCGTCGGCCGGTCTCGCGGTTGAAACGCTCGAGCGGATTCGTTGAGCGCAGCTTGCGCCAGTGGTCGGCGGGGAACGCGTAGAAGGCGAGGATGTCGTCCTCTGCCTCTTCGATCTGCGCCGCGACCTTCGGTAGCGGCCGCTCGAGCTGGGAGACCGCCTCGCCCAGGCGCTGGCGAGCCTCCTCGCCCGAGGCGGCGGCGAAGAGCGGCCGGATCAACGCGCCCAAGAGCCCGTGCTGGTCCTTGCGGGCGTGACCGAGGCAGTCCCGCAGGAAGTGCACGGTGCAGCGCTGCCAGGCACAGCCGAGCACTTGCGCGAGCGCGGCCTTGAGCCCAGGGTGGGCGTCTGAGATCGCGAGCTGCACCCCGGTCAGGCCACGCTTGATGCCATGAAGGAGCGGGCCTCCTAGCGAGCCGGTGCCCGAGGCGCTATGCCGTCGGGCGCACACTGTTTCCCGGATCGGAGGAGGCCCACAGATGAATTCTGTCGGTATCGACCTACATCGCAAGCGCTCGCACGTGGCGGTGGTTGCAGACGACGGCACGCAGTGCTGTCGCGGCGGATCGTCAACGACCCGGCCGCCTTCCTGGAGCTGCTGGAGGGGGTCGAGGGCGAGTCCAAGATCGCGCTCGAGGCGACCTATGGCTGGGAGTGGCTAGCTGAGCTGCTCGAGGAAGCCGGCTATGAGCTGCACCTCGCGCATCCGCTCAGGACGCGCGCGATCGCCGCGGCGAGGGTTAGGACCGACGCCGTCGACGCCCGCACGCTCGCCCAGCTGTTGCGCGCGGATCTGCTGCCCGAGGCCTACATTGCGCCGCGTGAGCTGCGTGACCTGCGCGATCTGCTGCGACACCGAGTGGCGCTCACCCAAATGCGCTCGGCGCTCAAGAACCGCGTCCACGCGCTGCTGGCCAAGCACGGCATCCTGCACGGCTACGCCGATCTGTTCGGCAAGGACGGCAGCGAGTTCCTGGCCGCCCTCGAGCTACGAGAGCCGCCCCGCCGGCGCCTCGAGAGCCTGCTAGGCCTGATCAGCGACTTCGACCGCGAGATCGAGGCGGCCAGCGGCGAGATCGACGCCCGGGCTAAGCACGACCCCCGCGTCGACGTGCTCTGCCAAATCCGCGGCATCGGACCCTACACGGCAATGCTGGTGATCGCCGAGGTCGGCGACATCTCGCGCTTCGGCTCCGCCCGCAAGCTCTGCGCGTGGGCCGGTTTGACCCCGACGATCAGAAGCTCCGACGGCAAAGCCCGCCTCGGGCACATCACCAAGCAGGGATCGCGACCGCTGCGCTGGATGTCATGGAGAGGGGCCTCCCGCCGCGTTAGCGTCGCGGCCAAGCTGACCGTCTCAAGGAGGCCCCAACCCAGATGCTCTACGCAGCGATCGACATACACAAGCGGACCTTTCAGGCCGCGGTGCTGGACGCCGCCAGCGGCGAGGTCGACGAGCAGCGTCTGGCCGCCTCGCCGGAGGCGCTCAGGGCGTGGGCCGAGTGGTGGCAGGGCAGGATCGCGGCCGTCGCGCTGGAGGCGACGACGGGCTGGCGATGGGTCGCACGCGAGCTGCAGGGCCGCGGCTTCGATGTGCGGCTGTGCGATCCCGGTCAGGCCAATGCGCTGCGCGGCGCCAAGCGCCGGGCCAAGACTGACCGCATCGATGCCGCTTGGCTGGCGCTGCTGCTCGCCAAGGAGCTCTTGCCCCAGTGCTGGCTGCCGCCCGCGGACATCCAGCAGCTCCGCGACCTCACCCGCCTGCGGCTTGCGCTCGCGCGCGATCGCATGCGCTGGGCCCAGCGCCTGCACGCCCTGCTCGTGCACGAGGGCTTTCCCTGCGCCCGCGGCCGTCTGATTACCCAAGACGGACAGCGGTGGGCCGCGACCCTGCCGCTGCCGGTGGCGACCAGGGCGAACGTGGCGGTGATGCTCGCCATGATCGGCACGCTCGATCAGCAGCTCGCCACGATCGACGCGGACCTGCGCCGGCGCGCCCGCGACGACCAGCGACTGATGGCCCTGGATCGTCTTTTTGGCGTGGGGCCGGTGATCGCCGCCCACATCCTCGCCGAGGTGGGCGACGCCCGCCGCTTCCGTCGCGCCCGCCAAGTCGTGCGCATCGCCGGTCTCGACCCCGCCGTGTCGGAGTCCGCAGACACCAGACGTCGCGGCCGCCTGACGAAGCAAGGGTCGCCGCAACTGCGGTGGGCGCTGGTCGAAGCCGCCCACCACGCCTGCCAGCCGCGCAGCCCCGATCACGGGCTCTACCTCGCAGTCCAGCAGCGGTGTGGCACTCAACGCGCCATCCTCAGCGTCTCGCGCAAGCTCGCCCGACGCGCCTACCACACCCTCGCGGCCCTCGAACTCGAAGCCGCCGCCTGAACCCCTCCACACAGTGCGACACCGGCCCCACGCATGGACACGATCGCGACGCGCTCCGACAAAGCGCCCGGCACGACCCCGATGCCCTGGTCTGGAATGAGCCGTCGCATGACCCCGAAGACCTCCTGCGCCGCCGCCGCGAGCGCCGATATAGGGCAGGGCCACCCGCGTCGCACCAGGACAGAACCCCGACCCCCGCGACCACCACCGAAAACAGCGCTTGCGCCCCGGCCCCTCTCCATATAGGGCGCTCGTGGAGGCTGCCCAACACGCCGGCCGTGGTGGCGGCCCGCTCCGCGACAGCTTCGAGCGGATCGCCAAGCGCCGCGGGCGCAAGATCGCCAAAGTCGCGGTCGCGCGCAAGATCCTCACCCTCTGCTACTACGGCCTGCGCGACGGAGAAATCCGTTGCCTGGCGCGCCGCTGCCGACCGAGCGCGCAAGTATTCATGGCGGCCTCCTCGTGAGTCCCGCCGCCCGCCTGATCGGCGCCGTCGGCCACGGACGCGATGCGGATGCTCGGGCGAGCTCGTTGTTTATCATGGCCTCCAACCAAACCGGACGGCCGCCCACTTGATTGAGCCCCCGAGTTCCGCAAGGCACTCTGATCCGCGCAGCGCGACCGGATGGATGACTGGAACGTTTCCGCCACGCCGTTCGCCCAGGCGGCCCACCGCCCGAGCCCCGTGACCGCCCCTTGACACGGGCCCGCTCCTTCATGGATGACGAGCGAGCGCAGGAACGCGCGCCAGAAGGCCTCGGTCTCGGCCTCACCGACGTCGAGGCCGATGATCTCGCGGCCGCCCGTCTCGTGGACGGCGTGTGCGACGACGACGCACTTGCGCTGGACGCGGCCGCCGTCGCGGACCTTCTCCACCTTCGCGTCGACGAACAAGTAGGGGTAGCGGCCCTCAAGTGGACGCTCGCGGAAGGCCTCGACCTGCTCATCGAGCAGCGCGCAGATCCGCGAGACCTCCGAGCGGCTAACCCTCAGGCCCAGCGACTCGACCAGCTGGTCCACCCGACGCGTCGAGACCCCGCACACATACGCCTGCTGGACGACCGACACCAGCGCCTGCTCCGAGCGCTTGCGCGGCTTGAGAAACCCCGGGAAGTAGCTGCCTTGGCGCAGCTTCGGGATCTGCAGCTCGATCTCGCCGGCGCGCGTGTCCCAGCGCCGCGTCCGATACCCGTTGCGATGGGTCGCCCGATCCTCGGGCCGGCGCTCCCCGAGCTCGGCGCCGACCAGCTCCGACACCTCCACCTCCATCAGCTCCCGCACCAGCAGCCCGAGAGCCTCCCGCAACACATCAGCGTGCTCGTCAACGAGCACACGCCTAACGACCTCCTCGACCGCCATCCTTTCCTGACCGGCCACAGCGGTGCCTCCTTCACGTCGAACCTTCAGCAAGTCCGACGATCGTGAGCGCCGCGGTGGCCGGAACTACGTTCCGTCCGCCGCGCTCCTACACCACGCTATGGGACGTGACCCGGCGCTCGTCATTCCCGAGGCGCTGGACATTCATCCGGAGCAGAGCAGCTGCTCTGCCCGAAGGTGAGGGCTGATGCCCGGGCGGGTGTTGATGATTCCTTGCTCGCGTTACGACTTTCGTGTCGTGTCGCGCCTCAGCCTGCGATGCCGATGTGCCTCGGCTCGGACGGGTAGCTTCCCCCACAGCACATGCTCATTGCCGGGCCGAACCTCACAATCGACCGTACCCTCGCGATCGACGAGCTGCGGCCCGGCGAGGTTCTGCGCTTCGACCAGGTCGAGGTCACGCCCGGCGGCAAGGGCGTCAATGTCGCCCGGGTGGCACGGGCGCTGAACGCCACGGCGCTCGTCGTGGGCTTCACCCCGGGGCGGACCGGACAGGCTGCGGCGGGGCTTCTCGCCGACGAAGGCCTGGACGTGGAAGCCGTTCCGGTCGGCGGAGAGCTACGCTCGGCCGCGGTCGTGCTCGAGCGCAGCGGCCGCGTGACGGTGATGAACGAGCCCGGGCCGTCGCTGGGCGCCGGCGACTGGGAACGCTACGAGCGCGCGGTCGGCGCGCGACTCGAAGAGCACGCGGTACTGGCGTGCAGCGGCAGCTTGCCGCCGGGGACGCACGAGGACGGTTACGCTCGGCTCGTCGCGCTGGCGCGCGAGCATCGCGCGCTCGCCCTGGTCGACGTGAATGGACAGCCGCTCGCCGCGGCGCTGCTCGCACGGCCCGACGTCGTCACTCCGAACCTTGCCGAAGCGGAAGGGCTACTGCTCGGACGCGCCGCCGAGACGGTCGAGGCCGGTGACCCGGCCAAGGTCCGGCGGCGAGCGTCGGCAGCGGCAGCGGCGCTCGTCGCGCGCGGCGCGCGCACTGCGATCGTCACCGCGGGGGCGGCCGGCGCCGCGGTGGCCGTCGAAGCTGGCGAGCAGCGCTGGCACGCGGCGCCGCGCGTGGAGGTCCACAACCCGATCGGCGCGGGGGACGCGCTCGTGGGCGGCCTGTGCGTCGCGCTCGAGCGCGGCGAGCCGCTCGACGGCGCGGTCGCGCGCGGTCTCGCGACCGCCGCTGCCAGCGTCGAGACGGCGAAGGCCGGCGACATCGACCCGTCCCGGGCGGAGGAGCTCGCGAGGGCGGGGGAGGTGTCGGCGTCGTGAGACCGGTTGTCCTGCCGCCCAACGGCGTAGAGCGCTTCTATCGCGGCGGGCCGGCCATCGCGGCGCTCCGGGGCATCGAGCCACACGGCACGCACGTGCCAGAGGACTGGGTCGGCTCTACCACGACCGTCATCGGCGAGGGGGAGCGGGGGCTGAGCCGCCTGCCGGGCGGTGAGCTGCTACGCGACGCGATCGCCGGCGATCCGGTCGGCTTCCTGGGCGCGGGCAACGCCGCCCGGCGTGGCGCCGATCCCGCGCTGCTCGTGAAGCTGCTGGACGCCGGCCAGCGGCTGCCTGTCCACGTCCATCCCGACCGGGCGTTCGCGCGGGCTGCTCTCGGCGTGCCCTACGGCAAGACCGAGGCCTGGATCATCGTCGGCGCAAATACAGCGGACGCGACCGTGCACGTCGGCTTCCGCGAGGACGTGGCTCCCGAGACGCTCGAGCGCTGGGTCGACGAGCAGGATGGCGCCGCGCTCCTCGGTGCGCTCAACCCGTGCCCGGTCAAGCCGGGGGATGCCCTGTTCGTGCCGGCCGGCGTGCCCCATGCAATCGGCGAAGGCCTGCTGATTGTCGAGCTGCAGGAGCCGAGCGACCTCTCGGTGCTGCTCGAGTGGCGAGGCTTCGGGATCGACGACCTGCTCGAGGCGAGCCTCGGACTCGGCTGGGACAGCGCGCTCGGGTGCGTCGACCGCCTGGGGCGCGACATCGCGGCGCTGCGCGGACCGCCGCCGGATGGGCCGGTCGCCCGCCTGCTGCCCAAGGAGGCCGATCCGTTCTTCCGCGCTGAGCGCGTCGCGCCCGCCCCGGAGGCCGAGATCGAGCGCGGCTTCGCGGTCCTGGTCGTATTGGACGGCGGCGGAACGCTCGAGCCCGAGGACGGTGGGTCGCTCGAGTTGCGCCGGGGCAACACGGTGCTGCTGCCGCACGGCGCCGGGGCGTGCCGCGTCAGCGGCGAGGTGGTTCTGATCGCCTGCCGGCCGCCGGCTGCAAACGGAGCCGGCGCTTGACGGACCTCCTCGTCGGCATCGACGTCGGCACGTCCGCTTGCAAGGCGGCGGTTGTGGACGAGAGCGGGCGCGAGCTCGCCCATGGCAAGACTCCGACCCCGTGGCGCCAGGTCCCTACCGGCGCCGAGGTCGACCCGGAGGCGCTCTTCGAGGCAGCGGTGGAGGCCGCGGCTGAGGCCATCGCCGCCGCTCCCGAGGGCCGCGTGCGAGGGATCGGCGTGACGAGCATGGCCGAGGCCGGCGTCCTCCTCGACGGGGATGGGCGCGTGCTTCATCCCGCCATCGCCTGGCACGACTCGCGCGGCGTGAGCGAGGCGGAACGGATCGCCGCCGAGCTCGGCGCTGAGCGCTTCAGCGAGCGAACCGGCCTGCCCGCCAGCTCGTTGTGCACGCTGGCGAAGCTGGGCTGGCTCTTCGAGCATCATCCGCCCGCGCGCGCCGCGCGCCGCTGGCTCAACGTCGGGGAGTGGGTTGTCCGCCGGCTGGGCGGCCGCGAGGTGGCCGAGCTGTCGCTGTCATCGCGCACGGGGCTGCTCGACCTGGCCGCGAAGGCGCCGTTTGCTGATGCTCTGGCATGGGCCGGGCTGCCGGACGACCTGCTGCCCGACCTAGTACTCGCCGGCACGTCGGCCGGCGCAGCCGACGGCGCGGCGCTGCCGGAAGCGCGGGGCGCCGCCCTCACCGTCGCGGGCCACGACCATCTCTGCGCCGGTGCCGGCGTGGGGGTCGTGGCTCCCGGCGACGTGCTCGACTCCTGCGGCACGGCCGAGGCGCTCGTCCGCGTGGTCGCGCCGCCGCTGGGACCCGAGGAGATTCGCCGCAGCGTGGCCGGAGGGGTGACCGCCGGGTTCCACCTGTCCGAGGGCCGCCAGGCGCTGCTCGCCGGCGTTTGGTCCGGCATCGCCCTGCAGGAGGTCCTCGACCAACTTGGCGTCGATGCCGCCGGCCGTGGCGAGCTCGCCGCAGACGCGCTCGCCACCGCTCCCGGCGAGGTTCCCGTGCTCCAGCTCGAATTGCACTCGCTTGAGCGGCCGGCGCTGCGCTTACCCGACGGCGTGCCGGCTGAGCGCATCTGGCGCGCGGCAACGGACGCCGTGGCGGCCGAGGTCGACGCACTGCTGCGGGCGACCGCGGAGGTCGCCGGACCGCACCGGCGCATCGTCGTCACAGGCGGCTGGGCGCACGACGAGGCGGTGCGCGCGTCGAAGGCCCGCTTCGGGGCCGTGGAGGCCCCGCCGGTCGTCGAGGCCGGCGCCCGCGGCGCGGCGCTGCTCGCCGGGGTCGCCGCGGGCCTGTTTGCGAGCGCCGACGACCTCCCGTCCGTCCGCTCGGCGGCATCGAGCGGGGCGCCGGGCTGACGGCACCCGCCCGCAGCGGCGGGGGCGCGGCCCCCGGCCGCACCCCGCGCGCAGGCAGCTCAGCTAGCACTCGGACTTGTAGGGAATGTCCGGGTTCTCCTTGAGGTTGTCCTTGGTGAGCGTCACCGATCCGGTGCCGATCTGCTCCTTGGTCGGCTTGCCGTCGAGCGCCGCCACCGCCTGCTGAACGCCGAGCTTGCCGATGTCGGCGGGCTTCTGGGCGACAAGCGCCTGGACGAGCCCACTCTCGAGGTCCTCTATCTGCTTAGGGCCGGCGTCGAAGCCCACGATCTTGACGTCGCCGCTCTTGCCCGCCTCGCGCACGCCGGTCGCCGAGCCCTCGGCCCCGAATAGGTTGGTCCCGAAGATGCCCGCGAGGTCGGGGTTCTTGGCGAGCTGTGCCTTGGCAATCGCCGCCGCCTTGGCGGGGTCGTCGTCGTTGTATTCCAGTCCGACGTAGTCGAGGCCGAGCTTCTTGGCTTCGTCCTCGAAGCCCTGGGCGCGCGCGTCGGTGGTCGAGATGCCCGGGTTCACGTTGCTGACGAAGACCTTGCCCTCGCCGCCGATCAGGTCGGCCAGCGCCTTGGCCGCCTCACGGCCGCCGGCCTCGTTGTCCGACGCGATCTGCGACACCGCCATGTCGGGCTTCTCGAGCGTGGTGTCGACGAGCACGATCGTTATGCCGGCGTCGGCGGCCTGCTTGATCGGAACGTACATCGCCTTGGTGTCGGTCGGCGCGATCAGGATCGCGTCGGGCTTCTTCTGCGTGACCGCGTTGACGATCGGCGTCTGCAAAGAGGCGTCGAACTGGTCGGGCCCCTGGAAGTCGAGCTCGACGCCCTGCTTCCGGGCCTCTGCCTGGGCGCCGCAGTTCATCGTGATGTAGAACTCGTCGCCGCGGACGCCGGCGATGAGGGTCATCGTGTAGCCGTCGCCCCCGCCCCCTCCGCCGCCTCCACCATCGTCGTCGTCGTCACCACAGGCGGCGACGAGCAGGGCGCCCGAGAGCGCGAGCACGGCGATGAATGTGAGCCGCCACCGCGGGCCTCGTGCTGTGCTTGACATCAGATCTCCTCCTGTTGTTGGGCCAATGGATCAGCGCCGGTAGCGAGCCCGGCGCAGCTGGTCGAGGTAGACCGCCACGATCAGCACGGCGCCCACCGCCACCTGCTGCCAGAACGGCTGGACGCCGACGATCACGAAGCCGTTGCGTAGAACGGCAGGGATGAAGACGCCGACGACCGTCCCGACAATCGTGCCGATGCCTCCAAAGAGGCTCGTGCCGCCGATGACGACCGCAGAGATTGCGTCGAGGTTGTCGGTCGAGTGGCCGCCGATCGTAGTGGTGCCGAAGCGCGCGAGCGACATGAAGCCGGCGAGCCCGGCGAGCGTCCCGCCGATCGCATACACCTTGATGAGGTGGGCGTCGACGTTGACGCCGGCGCGCCGCACGGCCTCCTCGTTCGAGCCGATCGCGTAGGTGTAGCGGCCAAAGCGGGTCATGGCGAGGATGACGCCGAACACGAGCGCGACAACCGCCGCGATCAGCACGAGGTAGGGGATCTCGTCGAATGCCCGTCCGCTGCCGACGGTGTCGATGAGCTTGAACGGCACGTCGCGCTGGTCGACGCCGCCCGTGATCAGGAGCGCCGAGCCGAGCGCCATGCCGAGCGTGCCCAGCGTGACGATGAACGCGGGAATCTTCGCCTTGGCGACGAGGAAGCCGTTCAGCAGGCCCCATCCTAGTCCGGACGCTAGCGCGACCCCGAGGCCGGCGAGGATCACCCCCCAGTTGTCGCCGCCAATCTCGTTCATGAGCTTCGCCGCCACGACGCCGGAGAAGACGAGCACCGCGCCGACCGAGAGGTCGATGCCGGCTGTGATGATCACGAAGGTCAGGCCCACCGCGAGCACGAGCAGGACCGCCGCGTCGGTCGCGATGTTGCGGGCGTTGTTGACGTCGAGGAACTCCTCGGGCCGCAGGAACGAGAAGACCGCGATCAGCCCGATCAGAATCAGGGCGATCGCCGTGCTCTGGCCCGTGACGAGCCGCTGCCACCACGGCTCCCGCTCCTCCTCGAGCAGCTCCTCCGCCACGACGTCGTCGGTTGGCGTCGGGGGCGTGGCCACCCCCTAGTCCTCCTTCTCGTGGAAGGTGAGCGCGCCGGTCATCGCGGCGACCACGTCCTCCATCGACACGTCCTTCGGGCTCAGGCTCGCGACGCGCTCACCGAGCCGCAACACCTCGATGCGGTCGGCGACCTCGAAGACCTCCGGCATGTTGTGGCTGATCAGCACGACCGACAGCCCGTGCTCGCGCACGCGCCGGATGTGATCGAGCACGTTGCGGGTCTGCACGACGCCGAGCGCCGCCGTCGGCTCGTCCATGAAGACGATCTTGCTCGCCCACGTGACCGCGCGGCAGATGGCGATGCCCTGGCGCTGGCCGCCGGACATGTTGGCGACGCGCGCGCTCGTGTCCTGGATCCTGACGCCAAGCGAGTTGAACGCCTCGTCGCTGCGCCGTCGCATCGCGGTCTTGTCCAGGAAGCCGAGCTTGCCGAGGGGCCCGGGGCGCAGGATCTCGCGGCCCAGGAACATGTTCGCCGCCGGGTCGACCTCCGCGGCCAGCGCGAGGTCCTGGTAGACGGTCTCGATGCCCAGATCGCGGGCGTCATGGGGAGTGTTAACCGTCACCGGCTTGCCCTCGAAGAGGATCTCGCCGTCGTCCGGGGGATGGACGCCGACCACCGTTTTCACCAGCGTGCTCTTGCCGGCACCGTTGTCGCCCACGAGCGCGACGACCTCCTGCGGGTAGACGGTGAGGTTCGCGCCTCGCAACGCCTGCACACGGCCAAAGCGCTTTACAATCTGGCGCGCCTCCAGCACCGACTCGGGCATGGCTTCAGGTCCTCCTCGTCCGCTCGCGGATGGGTCGCGGGCCAGGCCGCGCAGTCTAACCCCGGCCGGCCAATGCATGAACATCTGCCGCCGTCGGCATGCTCGCGCGAGCGCCGCGCGCGCGCACGGCACAGGCCCCGGCTGCCACCGCGAAGGCGGCGGCTGCTCGCAGGTGATGTCCCGCTGCGATGCGCGCGGCCAGGGCGCCGGAGAAGGTGTCACCCGCACCCGTTGTATCCACGGCCGTCACGCCCTGGGGCGGAGCCAGGGCCATTGCGACCGCGCCGGGCTCCTCGAGCAGCAGTGCTCCCTCTGACCCGTTGGTGACAATGACCGGCGCGGCGGTCAGGCCTGCAAGCACGGCCGCCGCCCTCCGCGGATCCGTCTCGCCGGTGAGCCGGTGAGCCTCGCCCGCGTTCGGTGTGAAGATCGGCCCGAGGGCGGCGAGCTCGAGAGCCGACGGCCGGGCCGGCGCGGGGTTGACGATGACAGGAATCCTGCGCGCGCGGCCCAGCTCGGCGGCGGTGCGCACGGCCTCGTGCGGGACCTCGAGGCTGACAAGCAGGCATCCGGCTCCACCCAATGCGCCTTCGAGCGCGCGCCGAACGTCGTCGGGCCCGAGGGCAGCGTTGGCGCCGGCTCCAACGGCGATCTGATTGTCGCCACTCGCATCGACGACGATGAGCGCCGCGCCGGTCGCCTCGTCCTCCACCGTTCCGACTCCCTCGGTGTCAACCCCCTCGTGGACCAGGTCCGCGAGCGCCTCGCGGCCAAGCGCATCGTCGCCCACGGCTGCGACAAGCCGCGCCTCGGCGCCCACCCGGGCCGCCGCGACCGCCGCATTGGCCCCCTTGCCCCCTCCGTACCGCTCGAGGCGGCGGCCCAACACGGTTTCGCCGCGCTCCGGTAGCCGCTCCGTCGCCACCACCAGATCGACGTTGACGGACCCAACGATGACGACGACCGGGTCGGACCTGCGGGGATCTGCCTCCGATGGCACTCCGCCGTCACCTCCCGTGCGATGCTGCCGCGATAGCCGCGCCGCTCAGCTCAGCCGAGATCAGCGCGCTCGCGCGGATCGCCGATTCCCGCGGACGCCTCTCCGTCATAGCCGCCGACCACGGCGACCCCCTCGTCGAGATGCTTGAAGCGGCAGGGCTGTCGGCCGACGCCGAGGCGCAGCGCACGATCAAGTACGACATCGTCGACACCGTAGGGCGCGACGCAAGCGCGGTGCTCCTCGATCCCGACGTCTCCGTGGTGCACATCGTCGAGGGCGGTGCGCTTGGCGGCGACGTGGGGCTCCTGGTCAGGATCGAGGCCGACGGCTACGACGTGGTGCGGGGCCTGCGCAGGTCGCGGCTGATCAACGGCCTCGGCGCGGCAGGGGCACGTGCGCGCGGCGCAACGGCGGCCAAGGTCATGGTCTTCCTCCGGCCCGACCGTGAGAACCTCGACGGCTACACGGCGCAGCTGATCCGCGGGGCACTCGAGGACTGCGGCAGGGAGAACCTCCTGTGCGTCATCGAGGCGATGACCTACCGCCTGGAGGACGAGACCCCTTCGGCGTTCGCGAGCCGCCGTGGGGATCTCGTCCGAGAGAGCGCGATCTTCCTGGAGGCGTGCGGCGCGAAATTGCTCAAGCTCGAGTACCCGGGCTCGCCCGCCGCGTGCGAGGCGGTGTCCTCAGCGATCACCACTCCGTGGGCCGTGCTGTCTGCTGGCGTGGACCACGAGGAGTTCTGCGAGCAGCTCAGCGCGTCGGTGAGAGGGGGTGCCGCCGGCTTCATCGCCGGCCGATCCCTGTGGAAGGAGTGTGCCGTGATGCGGCCGCGTGAGCGTCGCGCCTTCCTCGAGGGCACGGTCCGGCGCCGTTTCGAGCAGCTACTGGAGCTGCTTGCGGGTCACGGCTCTCCGGTGAGCGAGTAACGTGGCTGCACCGGTTCGACGCTGCGTCCAGCGTCCGACCGCAGCGCCGCTGTGAACAGGTCGTGCGTGTACGCGGCCTCCTCGGGCGTCACGCAGTGGAAGGGCTGGCGCATGTCGTCGCGGCCGTGGGCGAGCTCGTCGAGGAAGGCCGCCCACATCTGCTGGAGCGCGTCGGCGAAGCCGAACTCGAAGATCGCG
>Ga0126312_10002301_pt1 | contig 12761 bp, 11 predicted proteins | sample Plot104A_FD_92537 | JGI IMG/M metagenome (GOLD analysis project Ga0126312, IMG submission 92537) | Serpentine soil microbial communities from UC McLaughlin Reserve, CA, USA - Plot104A | ecosystem: Environmental > Terrestrial > Soil > Grasslands | place: USA: UC McLaughlin Reserve, Lake County...
ACGACGACGCCCTCGTCGAGGTCGGCCCCGAGCTTTCGGGCGACGTGCACGACCGCACCCGAGGAGATCCCCGCGAAGATCGCCTCCTGGTCGAGAAGTGCACGGACTCCCGCCACCGAGTCGGCATTGGTCACCAGGAGCTTCCGATCGAGCTTCGCGACGTCGAGGATCGGTGGCACGTAGCCGTCCTCCAGCGAGCGCAGTCCGATCACCGGGTCGCCCGGGAGCGGCTCGGCCGCTGCGATGACCGCCTCCGGGAAAGCCTCGCGGACACGCGCACCGGCGCCCATCAGGGTCCCGCCGGTCCCGAGACCGGCTATGAAGACATCGACGCGGTCAAGCGCCTCGACGATCTCCGCCCCCGTCCCCTCGAAGTGGGCGCGCGGATTGGCCTCGTTCGCGTACTGGAAGGGCATGAAGAAGCGCGAGTCCCGTTCGGCGAGCTCGAGTGCTGCCTGCACCGAGCCGTTCGTGCCTTGGTTGCCCGGTGAGAGGACGATCTTCGCGCCCATCAGCTTGAGTAGCCGCTTGCGCTCCTCGGTTGCGTTCTCGGGCATGACGCAGGTGAGCGCGTAGTTCTTCAGGCGGGCGACCATCGCGAGCGAGATGCCGGTGTTGCCGCTCGTCGGCTCGAGGAGCTCGCGGCCGGGGTCAAGCTCGCCGGAAGCCTCCGCCTCTTCGACCATCGCGAGCGCGATGCGGTCCTTGAGCGAGCCAGTCGGGTTCTGTCCCTCCAGCTTGGCGAAGAGGCGAACAGACGGCTTCGGGGTCAGCCGCTGGAGCTCGACGAGCGGCGTCCGCCCGATTAGGTCGAGGACACTCCGCGCTGGCGCCGACTCAGCCTCGGTTCTCTCGCTGTTCGGTGGCAAAGGAGGCAAGCTCGCGGGGCGCAGGACAGTGTAAACGGGCACGGACAAGCCCCGCGAGCGCAGCATCCTGCCGCCAGCGGGCGGAAGCGAGCGCGGAGGCCGGCTTCGCCGGCCGGGAGCGCTCGCCGGCCAGGGAAGCGAGACAACCACCGGCCATGGCCGGTAAGAGGATCACCGTCGCTCCGTCCTCGACGGACGTGTCCAGTCCCTCACGGGTGCGCACGTCCTCGCCCTCCACGTAGACGTTGACGAACTGCGCGAGGTCGCCGTCCGAGTAGATGCGCTCGCGCAGCGCCGGGAATCGGCCCGCAACGTCCTCCAGCACCTCGCGGACCGTCTCGCCTCGGGCCTCCAGCGTCGCCTGGCCTCCCGTCTCGTCGCGGAGGGTGGGCGGGATCCGGACGACAGTCACGCCGGTACGCCGCAAAAGTCGGCGTAGTCGATGTATTCCGTAATGGTGGGGTTGTCGCCGCAGACGGGGCAGTTGGGATCGCGGCGCACCGTGACCTCGCTGAAGGTCGTCGTCAGCGCGTCGAAGAGCAGAAGCCGCCCGATCAGCGGCTCGCCGATCTCGAGCGCCAGCTTGAGTGCCTCGTTCGCCTGGAGCGAGCCGATCACGCCCGGCAGCACGCCGAGGACGCCGCCCTCGGCGCAGCTCGGCGCCAACTCGGGCGGCGGCGGCTGCGGGAACAGACAGCGGTAGCAGGGTCCCGTAAAGGGCTTGAAGACCGTGACCTGGCCCTCGAAGCGGTAGATCGAGCCGTGGACGACCGGGATCTCGTGCCAGACGGAGGCGTCGTTCAGCAGATAGCGCGTGGGGAAGTTGTCGGCGCCGTCGACGACGAATTCCCAGCCGTCGCCGAGGATTCGGTCGACGTTCTCGGACGTGAGCCGCTCCTCGTAGGTGACGACCTCGACGTCGGGGTTCAGCTCCTCGAGCGACTCGCGCGCCGACTGCGCCTTGCTCTCGCCGAGTTCGGCGGTCGAGTGGAGCACTTGGCGCTGGAGGTTCGAGGCGTCGACTTGGTCGTCGTCGACGATCCCGATCCGGCCCACGCCCGCCGCCGCCAGGTAGAGCGCGGCCGGTGAGCCGAGCCCGCCCGCCCCGATCAGGAGGATGCTCGTCTCGAGCAGCCGCTGCTGTCCCTCGATGCCGACCTCCGGGATCAGGAGGTGCCGGCTGTAGCGCGCCAACTTCTCGTCGTCGAGCGCGCTCGGCGATTCGGTCGGGTAGCCGAGCGCCTGCCAGGCGACGATGCCGCCGGCCATCGAGACCCCATCCTTGTAGCCGAGCGCGGCCAGCGTGGGGAGGATGCGGCGGGAGCGGTTGCCGGTGGCGCAGTACGTGACGATCGGACGGCTCGGGTCGGGGTCCACCTCGGCGAGCCGAGACTCGACCTCGGCCATGGGGAGGTGGATGGAGCCCGGGATGTAGGAAGTGGCGCGCTCGCGGTCGGTCCGGACGTCGATCAGGATCGGTGCGTCCGGCTCGGCCAGACGCTCGCGCACCTCCTCCGGCCGGATCTCGTCGATTCCGACTGGGGTCGCCATGGGCTGAGGATAGCCACGAGTCGCACGGCTACAGTCGCGCCGTGTCGCGAAGACTTCGGATCGCGCTGGTGGCCGCCGTCGCTCTGGCGGCGGCAGGTGGAGTGGCGCTCGGTGCGGTCCTCGTCCGCGACAGCGAGGAGGACGCGGACCGACCGAGCGGAGTGCCCCCGTTCGTCGTCGATCTGGGTGTTCGGACTGATCCCGAGGCGGCGGCGCTGCGACAGGCCGCGCGGGCGTACAGCCGCGGGGAGCGGAGGCGGGCGGCGTGGATCCTCGCGCGTCGGATGTCGCTCCAGGCCCGAGTCGGCGCGGCCCTCGCAACCTGGCCCGTCGGGAGCCGCGCCCGCCTCGAGCAGCTCGCGCAGGCCAATCCGAACAGCGGCGCCGTGCTCTTCCACCTCGGGCTCGCGCGCTATTGGGAGGGTGACCGGGAGGGCGCAGTCGACATCTGGCGGACGACACGAACGCGCGACCCGGATTCTGCCTACGGGATCCGCGCGACCGACCTGCTCTTTCGCCGTTTCCCGCCGGGGCTACCCAGCTTCATTCCCAGCTTCCGGGCAGATCGCAGCGTGACCCGCCTCCCGCCCGCCGCTCAGCTCGCGGCACTCGAGCGGAATGCGCGCAGCCGTGACGTCCGGGCGAAGCTCCTCTACGGGCTCGCGCTGCAGCGGCTCGAGCGGCCCATCTCGGCGCGGAGGCAGTACTCCGCCGCAGCGCTCCTCGCGCCGCGGAATCCCGAGGCGCTCGTCGCCGATGCGGTCGGCCGCTTCGACAAGGCCCATCCCGAACGCGCGTTCTCCAAGCTGGGGCCACTCACCCGTCGCTTCCCACGCGCGGCGACGGTGCGGTTCCACCTCGGCGTGCTCTTGCTGTGGCTCGGTGAGCTCGCGGAGGCCCGGCAGCAGCTGAACGCGGTGGCACGTGATTCTAGGACGCGTAGCGTGCTGGCAAGGGAAGCAAACCGCCTGCTCACCCGTCTAGAAGACGTACAAGGACGGTGAGCAAACATAGGACCGTCCGAACCGAAAGATGGGCCGGTCGGCCTATGGCGGTTGGGTAGTACGCATGGAAGACTTCGCCAGGGACAGAGCAGGTTTGAAGCCGTAAAACCGGGTTAGGGGAGTGAGAGAGCCGGTGCAGCGAGTGGAAGCGGCAAGTCGGGAGGTCACCCCGGAGGGTGTCTTAGAGACGCTGATCGCCGGTGCGCAGGAGTCCGGGCGGCTGACCATCGAGGACTTGACCGTCGCACTCGATGAGCTCGAGCTCGATGCCGGCCAGCTGGAGGACTTCTACGGCCGGCTCGACGAGCTCCAGATCGAGCTGGTCGACCGGGAGCAGGAGGAAGACGTCGTCTCTCGCCAGCGTGAGGTCTCGACCGAGGCCCTTCAACTATTCCTCAAGGACATCGGCAAGGTCGAGCTCCTGACCGCGGCGCAGGAGATCGAGCTGGCGAAGCGGATCGAGCGCGGCGACCACCGGGCGAAGCAGGAGATGGTCGAGGCCAACCTGCGCCTTGTCGTCTCGATTGCCAAGCGCTATCGCAATCAGGGGCTCCCCTTCCTGGACCTGATCCAGGAGGGCACGATCGGCCTCGTCCGAGCGGCGGAGAAGTTCGACCATCGCAGGGGCTTCAAGTTCTCGACGTATGCGACCTGGTGGATCCGGCAGGCGGTTGCCCGGGCGCTGGCGGACAAGGCGCGAACGATCCGAATGCCGGTGCACGTCGTCGAGAAGCTGAACAAGATCATGCGGACGGAGCGCAAGCTCCGCGCCGAGCGTGGCCGTGAGCCGAGCTCCGGGGAGATCGCGCACGAGCTGGAGCTGACGGTCGACGAGGTCGATCAGATCCGCCGCAGCGCCCAGACGCCGGTGTCGCTCGAGAAGCCCGTCGGCGACGACGAGGAGTCAGAGTTCGGGCACTTCATCACCGACGAGCTGGCGCCGCTACCGGACGAGCTCGCCGAGGATGTCCTGCGCAGAGAGGCGCTGACGAAGATCCTCGGGACGCTGTCCGAGCGCGAGCGGCGGGTCCTGGAGCTGCGCTACGGACTGAACGGCGAGCAGCCGCGGACGCTGGATGAGGTCGGGCAGACATTCCAGGTCACGCGTGAGCGGATCAGGCAGATCGAGAACCAGAGCCTGAAGAAGCTCCGCGCGCTCGCCGACTCCCAGAAACTGCGGGTCGCCTAGGCTTGGGCGCCGTGAGGCGCCTAGGAGTGCTGCTGGTAATCGGCGTCGTCGTGCTCGTCGCGCAGAGTGCTGCCGCCCAGCCGCTCGCCGCCGACAGGTGTCGCACGCTTTCGGTCCTCCGGTTCAAGGGCACCCTCTACTTTCACCACGCGCTGAGGATTCGCCGCCCGCACCTCGGGGGTCGCCAAGGCGTCGCGCTCGAGCGGGCCTGTGATGGCAGGCCCGGCGAGGATCCGCCTCCATGGGTGAACGTGTCTGTCTTCGCGCTCGAGGGAATCCGTCCCGCGGTGGCCGTGGCGCCGAGGCGGGCGCAGGTGGTCTTCTACGATCCATACGCGTGCAGTCCACGGTTGAGTGAGGCTCGCTTCCTCCGCTGCCTGCGACGCAAATAGACTCGCGCGGCGTGGCTGATCTCGATCCCGCCTGGCTGGAGGAGCTGTCCCAGTTCCTCCGCATCGAGAGCGTCAGCGCGGACCCCGAGCACGCGGGGGACGTTCGCCGCGCCGCCGAATGGGTGCGAGACTTCGTCCGCAATGCCGGCGGCGACGCCGAGCTGGTGGAAACGGAGACCTTCCCGCTCGCCGTCGGCGAGATCGGGGCCTCCGGTGGGGGCGAGGCGCCGACGGTGCTCGTCTACGGTCACTTCGACGTCCAGCCGCCCGGGCCACTCGACGCTTGGGAGTCGCCGCCGTTCGAGCCGACGGTTCGCGACGGCTGGCTATACGGCCGCGGAACGGCCGACGACAAGGGCCAGCTGTATGCGCTGCTGAAGGCCGCGCAGCTGCTTGGCGCCGCCGGCGAGCTGCCCGTGAACGTCCGGATCGTCTGTGACGGGGAGGAGGAGACGGGCGGCCACCAGGTCGTCGACTTCATCGCGCGCGACGAGCGGGGAGCGGACGCGGCGGTCATCTTCGACAGCTCAATGCGCCGGCGCGGCGTACCGGTGTTCCATGTCGCCACGCGCGGCCTTGTCTACTTCCACGTCTCCGTCCGGACGGGAGAGCGGGACCTGCATTCCGGCCTGTTCGGCGGCGCCGGCCTCAATGCCGCCACTGCGCTGATGCAAACGTTGCGCGGCGTCTTGCCGGATGAGAACGGGCTGCTGCCGGATGAGCTGCGGGCGGGCGTCGTTCCGCCGACGGATGCGGAGCTCGCCGCCTGGAAGGAGCTCGACCCCGGTTCACAGGTGCTCGCCGAGGGCGGCGCGCGGCCTGCCGATGGGCGAGCCGTCGAGGACTTCTACGTCCGCACCTGGGCAGAGCCGGCCGTAGACGTCAACGGGATCGCCGGTGGCGAGCCGCACCTCCAGAAGACAGTGCTTCCGGTGAGCGCCGAGGCGAACGTCTCGATCCGGCTTGCGCCCGGCCAGGATCCCGACGAGATCGCGCCGGTCTTCGAGCGGCTCCTGCGCAAAGGGGCGCCGGAGGGTGTCGACGTGGAGATCGAGCGCTGGGCGAGCTCGCCGGCGGGGCTGATCCCGCCGGACACGCCCGCGATCCAACTCGCGCTCGATGCCTTCGAGCGCGTGATCGGCGCTCGGCCACTGTTGATCCGGGTTGGCGGGACGCTCCCGATCGTCCCCCCGCTCGCCGACAAGGACATCCCGACCGTGCTGACCGGCTTCGACCTGCCCGAGGGGAACATTCACTCGCCCAACGAGCGGCTGCTGGTCGAGCACATCCCGCTGGCCGTGGATTCCGCACGCGAGCTCTATCACGCGTTCGGGCTGCTTCGAAACGGCGCCTAGCCTCGCGCGGGGTCAGACCCCTTGACACTGAGGGACTCAAGGGGTCTGGCACCACGGGAAACAAGGGTCGCGACGAAAAGCCGCAGCGCGATACGGGGTCTGACCCCAGTCGAAGCTAGATCGCGGTCTCGTGCCGGGGCTCGTAGAGCATTAGCTTCGTGTCGCCCGGCAGCACCATCGTGATCGTGATCCCCCAGCCCTCGTCGCGCGGCTCGCCCTCGAACTCGATTCCCTTGGCCTGAAGCTCCGACATCGTCGCCTCTAGGTCGTCGCACATCAGACTGACGTCGCGGCGGACCTCGTACTCGCTCGGATGGACGCCCAATTCCGCCGGCGGAAGCTTGAAGATCAGCCAGTTGTCGCCCAGGTCGACATGCTCCCAGCCGAAGACGTCGCGGAACACCGCCCGCACGGCGCCCGGCTCGGACGTGTAGAGGAGGGCGTGGACGCCGGTGATCGCCATTGCGCGATTCTAGGAGTCCCAGGGTGGGGGGTTGTACGTCCAGCGGCCGCCGACCATCGTCGCCACGACCTGCACCTCCGGCAGCTCTTCCGGCGGGATCGCCACCGGATCACGGTCGAGCACGACGAGATCGGCGAGGTACCCCGGGACGAGCTTGCCGCGCCGGCGCTCGTCGTAGGCGAGCCAGGCGGGGGTGACGCAGGTGGCCAGAAGTGCCTGGTCGACACCGAGTGCCTGTTCGGCGTGCCAAGCAGGTCGTTCGTCCAGCGTGCGGAGAACGCCGGCGACGATCCCTGCCAGCGGATCGAGCTCCTCGATCGGTGCATCCGACCCGTTGGCGACGATGGCGCCCGAATCCCAGAGCGAGCGGTAGGCATATGCGCCGTCCGTCTTCCCGGCCCAGAACCGGTCGGCGAGGTCGCGGTCGGAAGGAGCGTGACTGAACTGCACCGAGGCGGCGACGCCGAGCTCGGCAAACCGGCCGACGTCTTCGGGCGCCAGCAATTGCGCGTGCTCGATTCGCTGACGCAGGCCGAGCGGCACCCAAATCTCCCGCGTCTCCTCGAAGACGTCGAGCGCCTCGCGGTTCGCGCGGTCTCCGATCGCGTGGACTGCGACCGGCCAGCCCGTCGCTGCGGCACGCCGCACGATCTCTGCAAGCTCCGCCCCGCTCGTGATCTCGACGCCGGTGCCGTCGAGCATTCGAGCCGTCTTCGACCCGAGCGTGCCGTCCATGAATGCCTTCAGATAACCGGTCCGGAGGAGAGAGCTCCCAAAACCGCTGCGAAGCTCCAACTCGGCGAGATGGTCGAGGTGGTCGGCCGGGATCGACTGCCAGACGCGCAAGGTCAGATCGCCCATGTCCTGCCAGAAGCGGAGCGCGCCGATCCAGCCATCCTTGTCATGGACGGCGGTCACGCCGCGCGACGACGCCACCCGCAGGCCGTCGCGCATTGCCTCGACGTACTCCACGGCCGAGGTCTCGATGTGGCGATCGCGGAACCGCCAGCACGATTCCTCGCGTAGGACGCCGGTCGGCTCGCCGCGCTCGTCCCGCTCGACCACGCCGCCTGGGACTTCCAGATCACCGTTCGCGCGGGCAAGCGCGGCCGAGTTGAGCCAGAGCGAGTGCGAGTCGTGCGCGAGCAGCGCGACCGGCACGTTCGCTGCAACCTCGTCGAGCGCTTCCTTCGTCGGCTGCTCGGGCCACTCGCCGCTCCGCCAGCCCCGCCCCCGCAGCCAACCGCCCGCTCGCACGGAGCCGAGTGCGTCACGCACGCGGGAAACCGCCTCCTCGACCGACGTCGTCCCTTCAAGGCGGACCTCGCCGCGGGCCACCGCCCAGGTCGGAAAGTGGACGTGGGCGTCGTTGAAGCCGGGGACGACGCAGCGGCCGCCGAGGTCGACCCGCTCGGGCCCGGGCAGCGCCGTCTCGTGCGTCCCCACGCCGCCCGCGATCCGGTCGCCCGCAATCGCGAGGGCCGAGGCCGTGGGCAGAGATGGGTCGAGCGTGCGGACGACCCCGTGTTGGAGGATCATTCGACCGAATCTAACGAGAGGAGCCGCATGCCGATCGATCACATCGCAATGAACGTGAGTGACCTCGAGCGGAGCAAGGCGTTCTACTCGGACGCGCTCAAGCCGCTCGGCTATTCGTTCATGTTCGAGGTCGGGGACTTCCTCGGCTTCGGCGATGGGCAAATGCCCAACCTCGGCGTTGTTCGTAGGGATCCGGCGGGAGGGGGACATGTCGCGCTTACGGCGCCGGACCGGGCGACCGTGAACGCCTTCCACGAGGCTGCGATGGCCGCCGGCGGAACGGACAACGGGGAGCCCGGACTACGCGAGCACTACCACCCGACCTACTACGCCGCGTACGTCAGGGATCCGGACGGGAACAACATCGAGGCCGTTTGCCACACGCCGGAGTGAGCCTCGGCGGTCCCTCCTTCTGGCTCGAGACGACGCCGGAGACCGACTACCCGAAGCTGGCCGACGGGATCTCGGTGGATGTCGCCGTCGTCGGGGCCGGGATCACCGGGATCACCGCCGCCGTCCTCCTCGAGCGCGCGGGCAAGACCGTGGCGCTGATCGACTCGAAGCGCATCGGCCACGGAGCGACCGGCTATACCACCGCCAAGGTCACCTCGGGCCACGGGTCGAGTTACGGGAAGATCCGCCAGGCCTTCGGCGAGGACGGCGCACGCATCTACGCGGAGGCGAACGAGGCCGCGCTGGCCCGCATCGCGCAGTTCGTAGACGATGACGGGATCGAGTGCGACTTCGAGCGCAAGCCGAGCTACGTCTACGCGGAGTCCGCGGAGGAAGTGGCCCAGCTCCGGCAGGAGGCCGAGGTCGAGCGGAAGGCCGGCCTATCCGCATCGCTCGTGGACGAGACGCCGCTCCCGTTCGCCGTCCCCGCTGCCCTACGGCTGGAGAACCAAGCCCAGTTCCATCCGCGGAAGTACCTTCTCGCCCTGGCGGCGACGATCCCCGGCGACGGCAGCCACGTGTTCGAGCAGAGCCGGGTGCACGGCGTCAAACACGGTCAACCCTGCGAGGTTGCAGTTGGCCGGCGGACCATCCGGGCGAACGACGTCATTGTCGCGACCCACCTGCCGATCCTCGACAGCGGTCTCTACTTCACGAAAGCCTATCCTCACCGGAGCTACGCCGTTGCCGCCCCGATCGGGACCGCGCCCGACCCCGAGGGCATGTACATCAACGCAGGGACCCCGACGCGCTCGATCCGGACACTCAGGGACGGCGACCACGTCTTCATCCAGGTCGGCGGCAACGGCCACAAGACGGGCGAGGAGGACGACACCCCCGCGCGATACGACCAGCTCGAAGGGTTCCTGCGCGAGCACTGGCCGGGTGCCGGCGAGGTCGCGCACCGCTGGTCGACGCAGGACTACATGGCGCACGACCACGTCCCGTACGTCGGCCGGCTCAGGCGCCGCTCCGAGCACCTGTTCGTCGCGACCGGCTACAGCAAGTGGGGCATGACGAACGGGACCGCGGCCGCGATGATCCTTGCCGACTCGATCCTGGGCCGCCGAAACCCCTGGGCCGCGCTCTACGACTCGAAACGGCTGGTACCCCGCTCGGCACTTGGCAGCTTCCTCAAGGAGAACTTCTCAGCCGGGCTCCACTTCGTCCGTGACCCTTTCTCGCGCACCGATCGAACGACCGTCGAGGAGCTGGAGCCCGGGGAGGGAGCCATGATCCGGGTTCGCGGCCGCAGGACGGCTGTCTACCGCGACGAGCGGGGAGCGCTGCACGGCCTGTCGCCGATCTGTCAGCACCTCTACTGCCTCGTCGACTGGAATCCCGCCGAGCGGAGCTGGGACTGCCCCTGCCACGGCTCCCGCTACAGCGGTGAGGGGCGCGCCATCCAGGGGCCGACGACGGAGGATCTGAAACGGCGAGAGCTCCCACAGGACCTGCGCTGAGGTTCGTCTCGCGGCCCGCGTGGGGCGCCGCTCCGGCGAAGGGTCGTCCGCGGATACAGCCGGGTGAGGCGCGCGGTGTCGCCGTTCACTACTCCGGGATGAACGCCGACGAGCAGCGCCTCCATCGGAACTGCGCCGCCCGCGTTCGCGCGATGCAGCGCTTCCATATGGAGACGCGGGGCTGGCTCGATATCGCCTACAACCACGTCTTTTGCAGGCACGGATAAGTCTTCGTCGGGCGCGGGTTCGGCGCGCGCTCTGCCGCCAACGGGACCGCGGCGGCCAACGACCACTACTTCGCGATCTGCTTCCTCGGGGACGACTCGGTCGGGCGCGCCGACGTCACGCCGGAAGCTCGGCGAGTCCTACGGCAGCTGATCGCCGAGTACCGCCGCCGCTACCCGCGGGCGCGAGAGGTACGGCCGCACTCGGACTTCGTCGCCACGCAGTGTCCCGGCGACGAGCTGCGCGCCCTGATCAGCCGCCTCTGACCAGGTAGGCGACGCGGCCGCCCGCGCCCGAGGCCCAGCAGGCGTGGCCGCCGGCGCAGTCGACCGTGTGGAAGCTGCCGCCGTCGAAGCGGCTCCATGATCGCCCTTGGTCGAAGCTCGCGTCGCTCCCGTTCGGGCCGACGATGATCGCGTCTCGTCCCGTCACCCACACGGCGCCGGAGCGGAGCTGGTCGGGCGCGTCGTCCACGAGCTGCCAATCCTCTCCGCCGTCGTCGCTGAGCGCGAGCGCGTCCGACGACGCGGCGGTCAGTTCGAAGTCACCGCCCGCCGCGAGCCCGTGCCGCGGATCGCGGAACGCGAGCGCAGAAATGCCGGCGTTTGAACCGCTGCGGACCGGCGTTGAGCTCACCGTCCACGTTTGGCCGCGGTCGCCCGAGTGGAAGACCCGAGCAGCAGCACCGCCGGTGCCGAACCATGCGTCCCGCCCGCCTGCCGTCGTGATGCACTGGCCGCTCGCGGCGAAGGCGGCCTCGCCCGGCAGCGCCGGCGGCATCTCGGCATCCACGATGCGCCAGCTCCTTCCCCCGTCGCTTGTCGCGAGGATCCGAAACCGACCGTTGATCGGATCGGACAGGGCAAGCCCTCGATGCTTGTCGAAGAACGCCATGCAGTCGTAGAACGCAGTCGGCTCCGTGTTCTGGAAGACGAGCGACCACGTCTGGCCGGCATTCGTCGTCCGGTAGATGCGGAAGGAGTCGGGCGGTGGTGTCGGTGGGTTGCCGATCGAGAGGATGACTGCCGTGTCTTTGTCGAACGCCTCGATGTCGCGGAACTGGAGCGCAGCGGTGCCCGGTGGCCCGACCGACTCCCACGAGGAGCCGCGGTCGGTTGTGCGTAGGACTGTGCCGAGGTTTCCGCCCGCCCACGCGACGTTCTTGCTGACGGCCGAGAGACCTCGGAGGCTCGCCATCGAGCCCGTGGGCGTCAGCTGCCAGCTGTAGTCGCGGCGGCCGCCGGCGAACGCCAGCGACGTGGCGACGAGCGTGCAGACGGCGACGGCGAGCGAGATCCGCTTCAGCACGGGCGGGACCGTAACAGGGTCGAATTAGGATTGCGCCGATGCCGACCGATCCCCTGACCGACGAGCAGCGAGAGATCCGCGACCTGATCCGGGAGCTCGCGCGCGAGCGGATCGCGCTGCGCGCGGCCGAGATCGACAAGACGGCCGAGTTCCCCTGGGACGTCGTCGAGCTCTTCCGCGAGCACGGGATCTTCGGCGTCATGTACGACGAGGAGTACGGCGGGCTCGGCGCTTCCGCGCTGATGACGCTCGTGGCGATCGAGGAGGTCTCGAAGGTCTGCGCGACGAGCGGGTTGATCCTCGCCGTCCAGGAGCTCGGCTCCCTCGGGCTCAAGCTCGCAGGCAGCGACGAGCAGAAGGAGCGCTACCTGCCCAGGCTGGCCACCGGGGAGTGGCTGACTGCGTACGCCCTCACCGAGCCGGGCTCGGGCTCCGACTCCGCGGCGATGCGCTCGGAGGCCCGCCGCGAACGCGACGAGTACGTGATCAACGGATCGAAGCGCTTCATCACCAATGCCGGGGTCGCCGATCTCTACACGGTGTTTGCGAAGACCGACCCGGCGGCGGGCCACGACGGGATCTCCGCCTTTCTCGTCGAGTCGCGCTCGCCCGGCTTCGAGGTCGGTCGAATCGAGCCGAAGATGGGGATCAAGGGCTCGACCACCGGCGAGCTCTTCTTCAACGACATGCGCATCCCCGCCGACAATCTGCTCGGCGAGGAGGGGGAGGGGTTCAAGATCGCGATGCGGATCCTCGACCGCTCCCGGCCGGGGATCGGCGCGCAGGGGCTCGGGCTCGCACAGGGCGCCACCGACTACGCGCTCGAGTACGCGAAGGAGCGCGAGACGATGGGCAAGCCGATCGCCCAGCACCAGCTGATCTCCGCGCAGCTCGCCGACATGGAGACGCGCTGCGAGGCCGCACGCCTCCTGCTCTACAAGTGCGGACAG
>Ga0126312_10002303_pt1 | contig 12758 bp, 10 predicted proteins | sample Plot104A_FD_92537 | JGI IMG/M metagenome (GOLD analysis project Ga0126312, IMG submission 92537) | Serpentine soil microbial communities from UC McLaughlin Reserve, CA, USA - Plot104A | ecosystem: Environmental > Terrestrial > Soil > Grasslands | place: USA: UC McLaughlin Reserve, Lake County...
AACGGTCGTGTGAGCAACGCCATTCTCCCAGGTCAGCGGGCACTTGTTCCCCGTTTCAAGGGGTCAACATCAATGATCCTCGGTCGATCCCGGGTTATGCTGACTACCCTGTCAGATGCGTCTGGAGTAGCTCCTCAACTCGCATCTCTCTTCTCCGCGTCGGGTGAGGACGCCATTGAAGTAAGGGACTGGTCATGCGTGTGATTGGAATGCTTTCTGGCACTTCCTACGATGCCATTGAGGTTGCTGCGGGCGACTTCCGGCTGCAGGGTGATGACCTGGTCCTCACTGCGCTCGGCAACCTCAGCGTTCCCCACAAGCCGGACATCCGCACCGCCATCGGGGCTGCGCTGCCCCCGGCTGGCACCACGGTGGAGGCGGTCACACAGCTTGACACGCTGCTGGGACATGCCTTTGCCGAAGCCGCCGTGCTCGCCAATGAAGAGCTCTGCGACGGCACCGCCGAGTTGATCGCCTCACACGGACAGACGGTGTTCCACTGGGTTGAGCAGGACCATGCGCTTGGGACCCTGCAACTTGGACAGCCAGCATGGATTGCCGAACGAACTGGGTTGCCTGTCGTGGCTGATCTGCGTGCACGTGACGTCGCGGCCGGAGGTCATGGCGCACCATTGGTAAGCTTGTTCGATGTTCTACTGCTGGGAACTGGGACGGGTACCCATGCGGCGCTCAACCTCGGCGGTATCGCGAACCTGACGATCGTGCCGCCGGACGGCGAGCCATTCGCCTTTGATGTTGGCCCAGCCAATGCGCTCATCGACAACGCGGTGGCGCACTTCAGCGGCGGCACCCGGAGCTACGACGAGGATGGACGCTGGGCGGCGGCTGGGCGGGTCAACGAGCGCCTTCTCGGTGCCATGCTCGATGACCCCTATTACAAGCTGGGCGCGCCGAAGTCGACCGGCAAGGAGTACTTCCACCTGCCTTACCTGCTGAAAGCGCTGGAGGCGCTACCCGGCCTCGAACCCGCCGATGTCGTCGCCACCGTGACCTGCCTGACTGCAGAGACCGTCGCCAGGGATTGCGTTCGGTATGGTGTTGAGGAGCTGGTCATCGCCGGAGGGGGAACGAAGAACCCGACCCTCATGGGGATGCTGGCCGAGGCAGCCCCCGGCGTGCGACAGATATTGACGGAGACGATGGGTATCCCGGTCACCGGCAAGGAGGCGTACGCGTTCGGGATGCTCGGCTTCCTTTCTGTCCACGGCCTCCCAGGAACGATCGCCAGCTGCACGGGGGCGCGGAGGGCGTCGGTGCTTGGTAGCATCACCCCTGGCGAGACCGCGCTCGTCCTTCCGGCGCCGATCTCGGTGCCGCCGCGCCGGCTGCGGTTCATCCCTCCCGCCCCGGGGGTCGGACATGCGAGGGCGCGTTCATGACCTGGACAGTCCGGGCTCACCCAGCGTGTCAGCGTGCAGTTCGAAAGACGACGTCGACGAAGTAGTTGGCACGGAGAGGCCCACCCGGGAAGCGGCGGATCTGCCGCCTGGTCGGTCGCCGATTCATCGGTCCATAGACGCCGCCGTGGCCGCGCAGGCACAATGTCCTCACGGGATCGTCCGGGTCAGCCGCAAAATAGTCGGCCGTGAAGGCACACTGGCCGGAGGGTGACGCGTACGAGGCTGTGTAGCGCTCCCCAGGCCGCGTCCTGCATGGTGGGTCGAGTGCAATCTCCCTCCATCCATCTCCCTCGTGAGCGTCTGGCCCGCCAGTGGCCCGCCCGAGCAGGGCGCCGGACCGATCCCAGATGCTGACCGTATAGCGCTGGTCGTCCTCGTTGAGGAACCGCACCGCCTCAACCGACCCTTCCACCTCGCAGGAGAATTCCAAGCCCACTTCGATCCCGACAGCCAGGAACTGCCGTGCCTGCATCGGCTCGACCCCGCCCTCTGGCCAGAGAGTGTGCCGGGCGCCCGCCGTAGGCCGGAACATTGGGGTGACGAGCGGGTGGATGTTGGTGGCAGCGAGTGGAGCGATGCCTCGGCCGGACGTCGGCACCGAGCAGGCCGAGCCGGTCGGCGACCCGTCGGAGGCCGTACTCAGGGCGAAGCCGTGGGCGTCACGGTCGAATCGCAGCACGGCGCCGAAGAGGAAGGCCAGGGGAGGGGCAACGGTCGGCCGGAGTCTGGAGTATGCAAAGCCGGACTCGGTATGGAGGGCTGCGACATATTGATGTCCCGCGATAAGCCGAACTGGTGTGCGGAATCTGACATGTACCCACCGCGACGGCTCAGCCGAGGGGACGGTGGCGCTGGCGAGCCGAGTGGCGGACTCACCCAGGACCAACCAGAGATTGACGTAGCACGGGCCCTGGCTACCAACCCCACGATAGAAGGCGATGCCGTCGACGTAGCCCTCCGTCGAGGATGTGAAATGGGCGCCAACCTCGACCTCTTGCCGGGTAGCGTCGAGCTTCCCCGACATAGCCTGTGGCCAGATGACGCGAGGACGATCCTTGGATGCATAGAAGCCATTCGGTGCGAACATCACGTCGACCCCGTAACTCCCTGAGTCCCGGGTCCCGACCGTCGCCAGGGGAAGATCAGATCGATGCCCGGCGATCGCCCGCACGGGGCCACTGCGGAGCGGTTTGCGGAAGTATCCCGGATGGAACGCAAATCCCTGGCCGTAGGTGGTGCGGTACAACAGGGCGTACGGCCGAGCGGCCTGGACGGCCACGGGCCGCTCGAACCGTAGCGTCTCCCAGCCGGCGGAACTGCCGGCTGGCATAGCCCTAGCGCTCGACAACCGCCGCCCATCCTGAACGTCCACCAGGGTCAACATGCATGGCCCGTCTACCGAGCGGCGCAGTCGTGCGGCGACGATCGTGCCGGGAACCTCCACGATGAACTCCGTGCCAACCCAGACATGGCGGTGGTCGTCGGGGATGACGTACCTGGGCGGATGGTGGCGGTCGTCCCAGAGGCAGACCAGCTCCTCCACCGCCACGGTCGCCGTCGCGACCTCGCTCAACGAGCCCCAGTCGTCGACTGCGCGACAGCGCAGCAGGTAGGTGCCAACCCCGGGAGGCGTCCAGGCATAGCGCCACTGTTCGCGTCCAACGGCCGGGTGCCATCGGCCGGAGCGAAACGATACTTCGACCGCTGCGACACGCGCCCCTGGAGCCGCGGTCGCAGTGCCCCGGACCGTGACCGAGGCGCCCTGCATAACCCGTCCAGGATGCTCCATGGCGATGACGGGCGGGGCGGGTGGCTCCTCAGGCGGGTCCCACCATGATGGGTCGGGCAGCGCCGCCGGGCAGGCAAGACCCATGTCGGCGAACAAGTTGACCAACGCTCGTTGCACGGCCTGGGTAAGGCGGTCCCCAGGCACCGTCGCGGCCGGATCGCCGCGGCTCCCATCGAGCGCCCGGCCGAACTCGATACTCCCGGCGTGGAACACCAGCGCACCGCTTGCCTGGTCGCGGTAGAGCGTCAGGTGGTGGGTGGACACCTCGCGCCCGCGGGCGCCATCGCCCGTGCCGGCCTCCAGGCTCGTGCCGTTCATCGGTGTCGAGGACAGCTGGATGGTCCCTGGCGGCCGGCACGCATTGTCGTGGTCGTGGTTCCACTCGTGGCCAACGGTCGCGTGGCGCATGGCATGGACGTCGAACTCGCGGGTCCCGCGCTCAAGCCCTGTGCCACGCCAGAACCTAAGCCGACCCTGTCCAGGGGAGACCAGGATCTCGCGGCTCCGCCCAAAGGCGGCGCTCATGCTGCCCGTAGTCGCGTTTTCCGGGCCGGTCGCATCGGCGGGGTCGTCGCTCGGCTCACACCGGTCATCCCGCCAAAGGCCGGTGAACTCGTGCTGCCGGCTGCGAACCCTCGGCACCTTGTTGGAATGCTTCTCGCAGACCACCATGTCGGCCCCGTCGAAGCGCACCTTCCAGTACATGTCGTTGCCGGCTAGGAACGCAAGATGGACCCCGGCTGCGCGGGCTCGGTGGACGTTGTTGCGCTGCTCCTGGGACCAGTACTCGTCGTGGCCGACCGTCATGAACAGGCGCTGCGCTCCCGCGTCGGCCGGGAGCAGGCGGGAGCGCCAAGGGGTCGTGCGAGTGCTGCGGTAGTCCTCCGCCACGGCCTGCCCGGTCGTGTACGACACGTTGGCGCCGATCCGCTCCAGCCAGCGGATGACGGTGTAGACCGAGCTGTAGAAGAGGTTGAACCCGGAGGTCGAGTCGTATGGGCGCCCGTCCGGCAGCTTGCGTGCGCTGCTGGTGAAGGGCCGCTGGTAGCTTGCCCTCGTTGTCACGCCACCGCATGGGTCCGGAGTGTAGAAGGCGCCCGTGGCCCGGCGCTCGGGCCTGATGGCCGTGTGCTCAGGATCGTCGGTCCAGAGGTTGTACGCCTGCCACGTGATGTCGGGGAGCTGAACAAGGATCTCCGATCGCCTTGAGTCGTCGCGTACGACGAACGGCACCAGCTGGCCACGACCGCGGTTGGGACCGGCCATCGACACCAATCGGGCCATGTACACGCCAGAAGGCACAGATTGATCGATCGAGAAGACGGCAGAGGTGGCCCAGTTGGAGCAGTCCACGGTCTGCTGTGGCCCGTCCCAGCGGCAGGCCGGTTGGAGTCCTCGTGACACTGGGAAGACGGCCCCACCGCCGAGCCGCTCGACGATCCGAGCGCCGTGACCGCCGTAGTAGCCGAGGCGGAAGACTGTGACCGAGAACGGGTGATCGGCCTTCACCTTGAGGTCCACCCGGGCCCCAGGAACCGAGCCGTCCACGCTGAACGGGGACGCGAAGCCAACCAGGCGGTCGTCCCGACGACTCTGCGGGACATCCCAAGCCGACCGCGATCGAACGCCTTCGGCGGCGGTGCGCCGGTTCTCGGCTGCGACCGGGTTGTCGGCGCCGGACCTCGGCGTCTCTTCCATTCGGGGCTCCAACATGCGAACGTCCCTTTTGCGACAGACGCACCATAGCAAGCGACGCGGTGAACGGCGCGACCGCACAGAGGAGGCATCTGTTGGACCCCATGTCAATCGCCACCGCCGCAGTCTCGCTCCTGTTTCCGTTCTTCTCGCAGCTGGCGGGCAAGATGACCGAGCGAATCGGAGAGGGGCTCGGGGACGCGGCCATGGACCGGCTTCGCCGGCTCTACGAGACAGTGCGGGACCGGTTGACCGGCGACCGTTTCGCCGGTGAGGCCTTGGAGGGAATGCGGCAGCAGCCGGAGAGCGAACGTGACCAGGGTGCGGTTCAGTACGCGCTTGCGAGGACCATCGAGGAAGACCCGCAATTCGGTGAGACGCTGCAACGGCTGATCGAGGAAGCGCAACGCTCCGTCGGCCCCAGCGTGGGTCAGGTCTCCGAGTCGGGAATTGTCGCCCTCGGAGGCGACGTGAACCTCCGAGGAACGAACGTCGCAGGGCGGGACATGAAGATCGAGGGCGGGCAGCAGATCAATCCTAAGCAGGATTAGGTACGTGGCCCCCCAGGGGTTCGCCATCGGCTTCGATGCTCGCGACCAGGAGCGGATGCTGGCCCTATGGCACGAGATCCTTTCTTCGAACCGCTGGTCGGAGGGCCCATGGACACGGCGGTTCGAGCAGCGCTGGTCGGAATGGAATGGCCTGGCCGCGCTCTCCTTTACCAGCTGGACCGGCGCGGCGTTGGCCGCGCTCGAGTTCATCGACGTCCGAGGCGAAACGGTGCTGTGCCCCTCGAACACCTACATGGCCACGCCCATGTCGGTGATTAAAAGTGGCGGGACCGTGGCCTTCGTCTACTGCAATCGCGAGGATCTGTGCATGTCGTTCGAGGACTTCCGTAGGAAGGCCGAGAAGCTCAAGCCCTAGGCAGCCTGGCTGGTCCACATCGGTGGCCACATCGCCTTCGAGGTGGAGGACATCGCTGCCTACTGCCGCCGCCAGGGGATCTGGCTGCTCGAAGATTGTGCCCACTGGACCGGCTGGGACTCCACGTCATGATCGAGCTGCACACCTTCGGAGCCAACGACGTCTACACAGGGTCCGGCCTGGCGACCTGCGTGATGTCAGTCGCTCGGCTCCGGGATCGCTACCCTGTGCGACTGCGCGTGCACGTTCCTTATCAGGACCCTGAGGTCGTGACATCACGACCATTCGATCGGGAGCAGGTCAGGCGGACCGCGGAGCTTGCGGACGCCCTTGACGCCGAAGCAATTGTGGTCCACCGCTACTGGGCCCTCACCGGTCCGGGGGCATCGTCCCAAACCCCCAGACATGAAGCGGAAGCCGCCTTCGACGAGGAGATGCTACGGTTGAGCAGGAATGCGCGACGGCAGCTGATCCTGGTCGAGAACCTCGGCCATTTCTGGTTGGAGCCTCGCTCGCTTGGACGCTACCTGGCGGGACCTCTGGACCACTTCTTCCCTTGGGAGATGGAGCGCTTCGCGACATACATGCGCGACCACGGCGCAAGCAATGTGGTCCCCATGGTCGATATCGCCCACGCCTGCATCACAGCGAACATGTTCAATCTTATGAGGCAACACTTCAGCACGCTACGACATGACCAACGGTTTCAGGGCATCACAGCTCCAGATCTCGATCAGCGAAGATGGTTGACTCCCTACGACTACGTGGACGGGACACCACGCTACTTCCACGGCTCCGACGCCATATTCATCGGCACAGGTGAAACCACCCTACAAAGTGTGGACACGCGTGCGGATCTACTTACGCTCCTCACGTCGGAGGCGATGCCGGTCGGCAGAGGGAATCTTGACTTCTCGGCCCTCGTCGACAGGTGGTTGCGACTGCCCGCACCTGAGCCGCTGGTGATTGCTGAGGTCAACCCCGACGCAGGGCAAACGCACGAACGAAATGGCGCTCAAGAGGATGCCATCCGAAGATGGCGATGGCTCGAACGCGAGGCGAGCGTGCCTTGACGATGTCCCCGAGCACTGGAGAAGATGGTGGTTGACCTCGGGGTACGCATTGTCCATGGTGCACGGATGGTTTGAGGGGCATGTCGTCACTTCATGATGTCAACGACTACGAGCGTGAAGGGTTTGTAACCGGCCTGCATGCGATCTCGGAGACGCATACAGATCAATACCGTGAGCTGAGCGAACGTCTGGAACTCCTCCTCGGTGGACGGCCGGCAGCGACGCGGCTCACGCAACTGCACCGTCACTTCCTCTGGGCCCCGAGCTGTCCTGTGTCCCAGAGGTACTCGACCGCGTGAAGATGGTTATCGGACCGGACATCGGGATCTGGTCGACCGCGCAATTCATAAAGTACCCTAGCGATGAGGCCTATGTCGGGTGGCATCAAGACGGTCGGTATTGGGCAATGCTATCGGATCAGGTCGTGACGGCATGGATCGCGCTCTCGCCCAGTACGCGCCACAACGGTTGCCTACTCGTGGTGCCCGGCTCTCATCGTCGTGGGCTCTTGCCCCATCGCGAAGGAGTCAGCAGCACCAATATTCTCAGTCGACAGCAGGAGGTCGCGCTCGACATCACCGACACAGAAGTCCGGAGGCTGGAGTTATCTCCTGGTGAATTCTCGCTGCACCATGTCAACCTTGTGCATGGCTCGGGACCCAACGAGACCAATCAGAAACGAGTTGGCTTCGTCATCCGATACATCGGTCCTTCGGTCCAACAATATAGAGCTCGACTCGATGTCACGATGGCGGTTGGGGAAGCAGCGAGCTTCCGTCATGCCAACGTGGTTGCTGCACCGAAGTCCAATGACATGGTGGCCGAACTAGAGAAGTTCGAGTCGACTGTACGGTCCTTCCTTCAGGAGGTGCGTAGGGCCGCAGACGCTCTAGGCCACGACCGCCGCGAGACTCGCGACGCTTGATCAGCTCAGGCGGCCTCCTGTCCTGCTCGGACTGTGTTGGACGGACGACGATAGCGCGACTAAGAGAGCGGCACCGGGATCTCTCCCGGCTCTCCACCCACCAGCTTCGCACTTCCCTCCTTCTTGCGACAGGTCGCACACCCCGGAATCGCGGTCCTCCCCTCGCGCTCGATGGTCGTCCGCATCGATACCGCCTGCTGCAGCAGCTCGTCGGCCTCCTGCTCGAGCAAGGATCCCAGTCGGGTACCTTTCCGCAGTAAGCAGGTCCATGCCTGGCCTTGGACGTCGATGGCCAGCGTATTGCCAACCCAGAAACACGGGCCCCGCGGGATGGGTGAGTGACCCAACGTCGGCTGCAGGCTGCCGCCGTCGAGGTCGACAGGGCGCTCGACCACATGCTGGTCGACCCGCTTGGTCAGCGCGACGAAACGCCCGTCGTACTCGTCGTTCGGTACACCAAGGTCCAATTGATAGATGCCGATCTCGGGTCGGCGTCGGCGACCGCGGGCCAAGATCAGCGCTTCAGCTCCAGCCAGCGCCTTGCTCCACATACCGGCCCCGCGGTTCTCCTCAAAGGAGGGAGCGTTGCCGCCATCGAGTGAAACCCAGATACGCTGCTTCGGGTTGGCATTCACGATTCCGTCCGCCCGCCTAGGAGTGATCAACGTGGCGTTCGTATGCCACTCAACGTCCCAGTCGACATCAGCCAGGCGTGCCAACATATCTGACAGTCGCGGATTGCTGGTCGGCTCGCCGCGCCAGTTGAGGTGTAGCTTGATGACGCGAGCTGAGGTTGCATGCAGGCGCGCCAAGACCGTATCGAAGACGGCGAGCGGCATGAGGCTCTTGGACCGCATGGGCGCGGTGTAGCAGAGCTTGCAGGCGAGGTTGCAGGTTGCGGCTGCGTCGATCCAGATCCAGAGTGGACGTTCGCGAGTTTGCAAATGTACCCCCCTCAGCTCAACCTGGCAGACGGGTATCTAGGGATCCGTCACCTATGACTGCCCCTTGGGCCTTTCCTGGCCGAGCAGCGAGCGCGGGCCAGGTGCGAGAAGGACTTTTGGACCCTCGCGTGCTCCCACAGGCCAAGAATGGTGTCCTGCCGCCAAGATGGAGCTTCGCTGTGTGATCCTGATCGGCTGATATGCTCAACTATGGTACCGAGCCAGTCAAGGGGGCCTAGTCGGACGCACGGGAGGGCTGATGGCTGAGGACGGCTCTGGTGTGCGACCGACTGCGGCGACCGACCCACCGCTCGTCACGAGCAGTGGTGCCGTTGGGGAGACCGTTAGTCTGACCGGGACGAACGTTGCCGGCCGGGACCTGCACATCGACACACAGCACGTCCATGTGGCGGCGCCGGCTCGACTGACGACCACCAACCTGTACCAGCTGCCGCCGGACGTCGACGACTTCACCGGAAGGGAAGCGGACCTCAAGGAGATCCATTCGCTCCTGGGCCGTCGTCCCGGCAAGCGGGCGACGACAGTGGTCGTCAGCGCGATCGCGGGCAAGGCCGGTGTCGGTAAGACGGCACTCGCGATTCGAGCCGCCCATCGGCTACGGAAACGGTTCCCAGAAGGTCAGCTGTACGTCAACCTCCGCGGCGCGGAGCCGCACCAGCTCGATCCCAACCAGGTGCTCTCGGATTTCTTGCGGGCGCTCGGCGTCGATGGATCAGTGATCCCGGAGGCGATCGAGGAGCGAGCCAAGCTCTACCGCGAACGGCTACAGGACCGGTCCATCCTGGTCGTGCTGGACAACGCTGCCGGGCCTGAGCAGGTCCGCCACCTCCTTCCCGTCAGTCCCGCCAATGGGGTGATCGTCACCAGCCGGTCACCACTGGCCACGCTTGGTGGCGTGCACCTCCTACAACTGGATGTGCTCGAGGTCGATCAGGCGCTCGAGCTGCTCACCAAGATGATCGGCCAGAGGCGGGTGGCGGCCGAGCCGGATGCAGCCAAGGCCATCGTCCAGCACTGTAGCTATCTGCCACTGGCGGTACGGATCGCGGGGGCGAGGCTGGCCGAGCGGCCAAACCTTCGCCTGCAGTGGCTGGCTGAGCGGCTTGCCGACGAGCGCCAGGTACTGAGCTCGCTCAAGGCGGCTGATCTCGAGGTGCGCGCCTGCTTTGCGATCAGCTACGACGCACGGACCGATGACGAACGTCGGGCGTTTCGCATGCTTGGGCTCCTCTACGCGCCAGACTTCACCATCTGGCGCGCGGCCGCCCTGCTCGATTGCTCAACGCTAGAGGCCGAAGATCTTATGGCGGCCCTAGCGACCGCACAGCTCATCGACGAGACCGGTGAGGATCTGGTGGCCCAGCAACGGTTTCGGTTCCACGACCTCCTGCGGGTGTTCGCACTCGAACGGGCGGAGAAGGAAGAGTCAATAGAGGCGCGACGAGCCGCCCTTGAGCGGGTCGGCAGCGGGTTCCTGGGGTTGGCGGAGTTGGCCGCGGACCGGCTCGAGCCGGGACCGCTGCGATCGGTTGGCAAGGGCACCAGCGTCGATTGGAGGGTTCACGACGAGCCCCTGATCGAATCGATCGGTCGGGAACCCCTCACCTGGTTCGTCGTGGAGCGGACGAGCCTTGTCATCGCGATCGAGCGCGCCCATAGCTTGCAGGTTTGGGATCGGTGCTGGCAGTTGGCCGAATGCCTCCCTGGATTCTTTGACTTTCACTCTCATTGGGATGACTGGCAACACACACATGAGCTTGCCCTTGACGCCGCCCGGTCGGCCGGGAACCCCCATGGCCAGGGGGCGACGCTACGGCACCTGGGCCGACTCCAGCGCTACATGGGCCGATGGCAGGATGCAGACCGCTCCCTACAGGAGAGCCTGAAGATCTTCCGGCAGATCCCTGATGCCGAGGGGGAAGCGCGCACCCTGGTCGACGTGGTCCGGCTGTACTGGTATCTCGGCCGACGGGACGATGCGATCTCTGCCTTCACCAAGGGCAGATCGCTCTTCCGTGAAGTGCGCGACAGCCATGGCGAGGCGCGCATCCTGAACAGCGTCGGGCTCATCTACCTGGACACGGGCCGTTGGCAGGAGGCCAGAGCCTCGTTCGAGGCGGCCTTGGCCACCTTCCGGAGCACCGGCGACCGTCGCTGGACAGCGGCCTCGCTGTGGGGGCTCGGCGATGCCTACCGGTATCTCGGCCTCTGGGAGGAGGCCGAGTCCAGCTTGAAGGAAGCGTTGCCGCTCCTGCGCGGGCTCGGCAACAGATGGTGGGAGGCGGTGACGCTCTGCAGCCTCTGCGATGTGTATCGAGACCTCGACCGCTGGACTGAGGCTAAGGAGTGCGTCGACACGGGGCTGGTGATCCTTGAGGAGCTGGGCAACGTGTACTGGAAGACGCTACTTGCCGTTCGTCTCGGCGACGTCTACCGCGCCGAGGGACGGCAGGAGGCAGCCATCGCTTGTCTCGAGGACTGCCTGGTGAACTTCCGGCAGCTCGGCGACCGACGCTGGGAGGCGATCACCCAGTTGGGTCTCGGCAATGTCTACCAGAGCCAGGGCAGATGGCAGGAGGGAGCGGCGGTGGTCACCTCCGCGCTGGCCGTGTTCCGACAGCTGCAAGATCGCTCCTGGGAAGCCAAGGCGCACAGGAGCCTTGGGGAGATCCATGCCGCCACCGGGTCGTCGGCGGAGGCGCGGCAGTGCTGGCGACGTGCGCTATCGCTCTTCGAAGAGCTCAACTCCTGGGAGGCGGCGGGGGTGGCAACCCTTCTCGAGGAACAGCCGCGACCTTCCCCTTGAGCCGCTCGATACGGCCGAGCGCCTGCTCAACCCTGGGCCATGAAAGTCGTCCCGCAACCAACGCCTGCTCCGGACGGTCGAGGACCTCAGGCACTCGGTCATGGCTCCTGCCGATGAGCACTAGGTCCAGACCGGCTCGCACCGCAAGCTCAGTGGCGAGCGGTAGGTCCCACGAAGCCCTGATCGCTCCCATCTCCAGGGCATCCGATATGGCGACACCGTCAAAGCGGAGCTGCTCCCGGAGGAGCTGCTGAACCACGGTTGGCGAGAGGCTGGCCGGCAGTCGGGCATCAATCTGCCGGAGAAGGAGGTGTCCGACCATCACCCCAGAAAGGCCTGCCCGAACGGCATGCTGGAATGGAACGAGATCCCAAGCGAGCAGCTGAGAGAGCGAAGTGTTGATGATCGGCAGCGCTTCATGGGAGTCGGTTCGAGTGCCACCGTGGCCCGGAAAGTGCCTTCCAACCGCGTGGACGCCCGCTGTGCGGAGGCCGCGCAGAAAGGCAACGCCAGCACGAGCCACCCGCGCCGGCTCGGCTCCGAACGAACGGTCGTCGATGACTCCCTCGTCATCGACGATGTCCAGCACCGGCGCCAGATCCACGTTGACGCCAAATCGGGCCAGTCCTTGTCCAATCACACGGCCGCATCGGAGAACGTCGCCATCACTCCGCGAACCGAGTTCTCTTGCCGAGGGCGTGTCGCCGATTAGTCTGGCGAGACGGGCGACACGACCAGGCTCTTGGTCGACCGCTACCAGCAGGTGGGACGGGGCTTCAGCCTGGAGCCTTTGCACGAGCGTCGCCAGTTGGTTCGCCGATACGACATTGCGGTCGAAGATCACGACCCCACCCACGCCTTGGCGGACAAGATGCAGGGCTTCGGAGTCGGGTCGTGAGCCGGGGAGGCCAACCAACAGAAGCCGTGCCAGTCGTGATCGCCGCTCGCCTACCATACGAATCACCTATCACTGGACAACACATCCCAAACGGCATCAGTCACCTCGGAAGAGCACCGCTGTGGGAGGAACGCATGAGCTGGGCTTGTCCCCACACAACAGCGTCGGGGTGGGGGATGCCGAGAACGACCATGCCTTCCTCAGCCTGTGCGAGGTCTCGGTGGCGGTGGCCAATGCCCTGCCGGCGCTGAAGGAGCGC
>Ga0126312_10002304_pt1 | contig 12757 bp, 11 predicted proteins | sample Plot104A_FD_92537 | JGI IMG/M metagenome (GOLD analysis project Ga0126312, IMG submission 92537) | Serpentine soil microbial communities from UC McLaughlin Reserve, CA, USA - Plot104A | ecosystem: Environmental > Terrestrial > Soil > Grasslands | place: USA: UC McLaughlin Reserve, Lake County...
CCCCGCCGGACGGCGGCGTCGCGCCTCCCTGCGGAGCTTGCTGCGGCGTCTGAGGCGTCTGCGGAGTCTGCGGCGTCTGCGGGGTCGGCGGCGTCTGCGGGCTCTGCGGCTGGGCGCCACCGGGGGCGCCGCCCGAGGCGGGAGCCGTGTTGGTCTTCTCCTTGGGACCGTTCTTGCACTCGGCGATCCGGTAGTCCTCGGCGCAGACGGTCTTGTCCTTGTAGTCCTCGCGGAAGTTCTTGATGAAGGAGTCGAGCGCCTTCTGCTGGCGCTGCGACTTGAGCAGGTTCCGGATCGTCTCCTTCGCCTGGGCCAGCGACTGCTGCGAGGCCCGCTTGACGTCGGTGACCTCGAAGACGTAATAGCCGAACTGCGTCTTCACGGGGCCGGTGACCTTGCCCTTCTTGGCGGCGAACACGGCCTTGTCGAGCGCCTTCTCCTGCTGGCCCTTGGCGACGTCGGGCAGCTTGCCGCCCTGTGACTTCGAGGCCTGGTCGATCGAGTACTTCTTGGCCACCGCCTTGAAGCTCTGGCCGCTGTCGAGCGCCTTCTTGGCCTGGTCGGCCTTGGCCTTGGTCTTGGTCAGGACGACCTTGATGTCGCGGCGCTCCGGCTGGGCGAAGCGCTTCTTGTTCTTCTCGTAGTAGCCCTTGACGTCCGCGTCGGTGACCTTGCTCTCGTCCTCGGTGACCTTCTGCGTCAGCTTCTGCTGAAGCTGGTCGAGCTTGACCCGGAAGAGGATGTCCTGCTCGCTCATGCCGGAGGTCTTGAGGAACTTCTGGTAGGCCTTCTCGGTCGGGAACGCCTGCTTCTTCTGATCCTCGAGGGAGCGCTTGATCTCGGCGTCCGAGACCTTCACGTCACGCGCATCCGCCTCCTGCTGGACCCATGCCGACTGGATCAGGAACTGCATGACCTCGCCCTTGAGCTGGTCGTACTCCTGCTTGCACTGCTTCTTGAGCTGAGCCGTCGACGGCTTCGACTTCGACGCGGCCGGCTGCTTGCTCTTGGCCTCGACGCAGTTCGTGTAGTCGGGCGGATCGGGGACCGCGGCCGCCGCTCCTCCGCTCTGAGCCTGCCCAGCCGCGGCCGTCTTCAGCCACTTGTCGAACTCCTGCTTCGTGATCGTCTCGTCGCCGACCTTCGCGACGGAACCGGCGGGGACGTCGTTGCCGCAGCCGCTCACGACCGCGGCGCCGAGACTGGCGGTGGCCGCGGCCACGGCAAGCTTGCTCAGAGTAAGTGTCATCGAATGCTGTTTAGAGGGTCTCTGTAAAGCGCCAGTAAGCACGGCGCCGGCGAAGGACCTTGCCGGCGCGTGGCGGATGGTAGCTATCTCAATCAGGCACGGGCTCTGTTGCCACCTCGAGGATGGCTTCCGCCGCCGCGACCACCGCCGGGAAGCGCTCTGCGGCGTCCTCCGGCACGCGGACGCGCACCGTGCTTCGTCCCGATTCGTAGACGGCCTCCGAAATCCGCGCTCGCAGGGCCTTCGACCCGCGGGAGTCCAGCTCGATCGGCGCGACCACCAGGCGGCCGCCCGTGAAGCCCACGGACGTGGCCCCGGCGCGGCCCAGCTTGATGCGTGCGTCCTGGAGCCGTATGAGGTTGTCGAGCGGCGGCGGCACGGGCCCGAAGCGGTCCTCGAGCTCCTCCCGAAGGACGATCAGGTTGGCCACCTCGCGGGCGCCGGCGATGCGCCGGTGGATCTCGATCTTTGCCGCCTCGTAGGGGACGTACTCGCCCGGGACGTAGGCGTCGACCGGGATGTCCATGCGGACCGGTTCCGGCGCCTCGTCGGCAGCAGCACCGCTGAGCATGCCGACGGCCTCATCGAGCATGGACACGTAGAGCTCGAAGCCGACGGCGGCGACGTGACCCGACTGCTCGTCGCCCAACAGATTGCCGGCGCCGCGGATCTCCAGGTCACGCATCGCGATCTTGAAGCCGGAGCCGAGCTCCGTGTAGTCGGAGAGCGTCGACAGCCGCGCCGCGGCGTCGGAGCCCAGGGCGGCCGCGGACGGGTAGAGCAGGTACGCGTAGGCGCGCTCGCGAGAACGGCCGACGCGGCCGCGGATCTGGTAGAGCTGCGCCAGCCCGAGCTCGTCCGCGCGCTCGACGATCAGCGTGTTGGCGCTGGCGATGTCGAGCCCCGACTCGACGATCGTGGTGCACACGAGCACGTCCGCCTCGCCGCGCAGGAACCCCAGCATCGTCTGCTCGAGCAGCCGCTCCTCCATCTGGCCGTGCGCCACGGCCACTCGCGCCCTCGGCACCATCGCCCGGACTCGCTCGGCGGTCTCGTCGATGGTCTCGACGCGGTTGTGGAGGAAGAAGGCCTGGCCCTCGCGCTGCAGCTCGCGCTCGATGGCGCGGCGCACTAGCTCCTCGTCGTACTCGCCCACGTAGGTCTTGACCGGGCGGCGGCCCTCGGGCGGCGTCTCGATGACCGATATGTCGCGCAGACCGGCGAGCGACATCTGAAGCGTCCGCGGAATCGGCGTGGCCGACAGGGAGAGCACGTCGACCTTCAGCTTGAGCTGGCGCAGCAGCTCCTTCTGACGGACGCCGAACCGCTGCTCCTCGTCCACGATCAGAAGGCCAAGCTCCTTCGGCCGCACGTCGCGCGAGAGGAGGCGGTGGGTACCGATCAGCATGTCGACCTTGCCCTCGCCGAAGGCCTTGAGGGCGGCGCGGGAGTCCGCCTGGCTGCGGAAGCGGGAGACCATCTCGATGGTGAACGGGTAGTCGCGCAGCCTCTCCGTGAACGTGCCGAAGTGCTGCTGGGCAAGGACGGTGGTCGGCACGAGGAACATGACCTGCTTTCCGTCGTTGGCCGCCTTGAAGGCGGCCCGCAGCGCGACCTCCGTCTTGCCGTAGCCGACGTCGCCGCAGATCAGGCGGTCCATCGGGCGCGCTTCCTCCATGTCCGCCCGCACGGCCTCGATCGCGTCGAGCTGGTCCGGCGTCTCGCGGTACGGGAAGCGCTGCTCGAACTCGAGCTGCCAGTCGCTGTCCGTGGGAAAGGCATGGCCCGCGCGGCGGCGGCGCTCCGCGTAGAGCGTGATCAGCTCGCCGGCGAGCGCCTCCGCGGCGCGCCGGGCGCGCACCTTCTGCTGCTCCCACTGCTTGCCGCCCAGCTTCGACAGGGGCGGGTCGCTCGCATCGGCGCCCACGTAGCGGCTGATCTTGTGGAGCTGGTCCGAGGGGACGAAGACGCGGTCGCCGTCCTTGAACTCGAGCTCCAGGTAGTCACGGGTCACACCGCCCACGGTCTTCGTCTCGAAGCCCGTGAAGCGGGCGATGCCGTGGTCCTCGTGCACGACCGGCGCCCCGGCGCGCAGGTCGGTGAAGGAGGCGAGGGCCCCGGCTCCGACGGGGCGCTGGCTCGGCTCGGCGCGGCGGCGCCGCAGGAGCCTGTGCTCCGGCAGCACCGCCAGCTTGAGCCCCGGCGAGAGAAAGCCCTCGCGCAGGCTCGCCTCGGCGAACGCCACGCCCGGCTCGCGCGGGGCGGGCTGCCCGTCGAGCATCGGCGCGCTGACCCGGGCCAGGTTGTACTGGGCGCGCTCCGCCTCGCCCCTGCGGGCCCATGCCACCACCGTCCGGTATCCCGACCGGGTCAGCTTCTCGAGCTCGGGCTCGGCGTCCCTGAGCGACCGCGCCGACGTGTCTGCCGCCTGGGCGCGGAACCCGTGCGGCTGGTCCGCCGAGATGCTCGACAGGCGAACGGCGGCGATTCGGTCGAGCGACTGCTGGAGGCGCTCAGGCCCCACGTACAGGTGATGGGCGTCGGCGTCGTGGAAGCTCGTCGTGACGTCCTCCCAGTAGTCGCGCAGGGCCGGGGCGAGCTCCTCCTCCGCGGCAACGGCCACGAGCGCCTCCTCCGGCAGGAGCTCGAGCAGCTCGCCGAAGCGGTCGACCGGCAGGACCTCGGCCACGTCGGGGCGGTCCTCCTCCTCGCTCGCCGCGGCGATCTCTGCGAGCTCGCGATGCTCGGGCGCGAGCTCGGCTGCGGGTGCGATCTCGACGCGCTCGACCTCCTCCAGCGAGCGCTGGGTGAACGTGGAGAAGAACGTGAGGCGCTCGACTTCGACGTCGAAGAGCTCGCAGCGGACCGCCCGCTCCTCGGTGGCCGGGTAGACGTCGAGGATGTCGCCGCGGACGGCGAACTGGCCGCGGTCCTCGACCTGGTCCACGCGTTCGTAGCCGCAGGCCACCAGGTCGGCGGCGCCCTCGTCGAGGTCGATCAGCCCGCCGCGCTCGATCTCGAAGCCGTGCGGCCGCAGCTCGGGATCGGGCACCTTCTCCGCCAGCGCCACCGCCGAGGCCACGATCACCGCCGGCTCCTCGTCTCGGGCCAGCAGCGAGTCGAGCGCCGCGATCCGCAGGCCGACGAGGTGGGGCGGCGGGGCGAGGTGGGACTCGTAGCGGACGCCTCGGGCCGGGTAGAAGCGCACCTCGCGGGGCGCGAGGAAGACCTTCAGGTCAGCGGCCAGATCCCGGGCGGTGCGGTCGTCGCCCGCCACGACCAGGGCCGGCCGTCCGGGCTCGGCGTCGAGCAGGCTCGCAAGCAGGTAGGGACGCATGCTCGCCGACACGAACGCGCGCTGCGGCTCGTGCCGGGCCGCGTCGCTGAGGGCGGCGATCTCCTCGGACTCGTGTGCGTATGTCAGGAGCGAACGAAGCGACATGGGCATGACGAACGGCCGCCCGGGCACCCGCGCGGCTTCTCGACTCCGATTCTAGGAGGCCGGTTCGTCGATTCCCGCGGCCGCGAAGGCGTTGCTCGGATCTCGATATGCCTGGAAGAAGGCGACCCTCCCGTCGCGAACGCGGCAGAGGTAGCCCCAGCGGTGGACGACGGGCTCGCTGGCCGCCGCCGGCCGCACCGACGCGCGCAGCACGGCAACGACCTCGTCCCCGGCGTCCACCACCGTCTCCACAGTGCTGTCGTCGAACTGCATCACCTCGGCGTAGTCGGTGAAGCAGCCCTTGACCCTTTCGAGACCGCGATAGGTCGCCGCTCCGGGCCAGTCGGGGTCCTCGCGATATTCGACCTGGGGGTGAAAGCCGGGGTCGAAGGCCGCGTCGAGGTCGCCCTCGCGGCCCCAGGCGGCGAAGACGCTGCGGACGACCTCGGCGGGACCGGTCACCCCGCGATCCCGGCCGCGGCCAGCGCCTCCTCGCGCGCCGCGTAGCTCTGGACGTATCGCGTCAGCCCGTCTCGGCGCTGGAAGCGATGGAAGATGGTCATGTCGACCCTCACCCCGCCTCGCCCGCGGGCGAGAAAGCGAAAGTCGACCACGGCGTCGTCGCCGCTCGCCTCGATCCTCATGGGGTCGATCTCGATCTGGTCCCACGGAGCCGTGAAGTCGCTCCAGAAGCGCTTGATCCCGTCCCGGCCGCGGTAGACCTCGACGAGGTCGGGGAACACGCCGGAGGTGTGCCATTCCACTTCCTCGTCCATGAGCTCCGTGGCGCCGTCGAAGTCTCCCTCGTTCCAGCGCCGGAACGCCTCGCGGAGCTGTGCGGCGAAATCCTCCTCCTCTAAGAACTGATCAGCCGCTCGAGCTCGCCCGCGGCCCGCTCCTTCAACTCCCACACTTCCTCCTTGGGCTCCCGGAAGCGTGACAGCACGTACGAGGAAACGACGTCGGGGTCGGTCGTGTCCGGCCGGCCGACACCGATCCGGATGCGGCGGAAGTCCGGGCTGCCGAGGCCGCCCTTCACCGACTTGAGCCCGTTGTGGCCCGCCAGGCCGCCGCCGATGCGCGTCTCGATCCGGCCGAAGGGGAGGTCGATCTCGTCGTGCACCACGACGACGCGCTCGAGGTCAAGCCCCAGCGCGCCGCGGGCCGGGCTCACCGAGCTGCCGGCCTCGTTCATATAGGTCTGGGGGAGCAGCACCGCAACGCGCGGCCCTCCCGGGCCCGTGCGGCCCTCGCTGTAGTGCCCGGCGTACCTCTGCTTGGGCCTGGACAGGTCCCAGCGGTCGGCGGCGAGTTCGACGACGTCGAAGCCGAGGTTGTGCCGGGTCCCGGCATAGCGGTCCCCGGGATTCCCGAGACCGACGACCAGCCAGTCCACCGGCCCGGAGCGGGCGCGGCGGAAGAGGCTCAGCGGCCCCGACCGGAATGACGGTCCGGCCCGGACGAGCGACTGGGCGTGGCTGGCGACGGACCCGAGTGAAGTCGATGCCGAAGAATCGATGAGCCAGCGGATGGCGCCAGGCGCCTGCTGGCGGGGTGACGCGCTCCGCGCGCACCCCGCGCAGTGGCGCCGTCCGGCACGAGCGCAATTGCGGGAGGGACCACTTAGGACTCCTCGCCCCCGCCTTCGCCCTCGGGTTCGGCCGCCCCTTCGCCCTCGGCCGGAGCCTCGGCTCCCTCCTCGGGGGCCTCCTCGCCCTCGGGCAGCTCGCCCTCCTCGCCGACCAGCTCGGTCTCCTCCTCGATCTCGGGCTCCTCGATCTCGGTCGGGACGACGACGGTGGCGATGAGCGTCTCCTCGGGATCGTCGAGGAACGTCACGCCGGGCGGCGCGGAGAGCTCGTGGAGGTGCATGGTGGCCGCCACCTCCATGCCCGAGACGTCGACGGTGACGTTGTCCGGAATGTCGGTGGGAAGCGCCTCGATGCTCAGCTCGCGCGTCACGTGCTCGAGCACGCCGCCTTCCTTGACCCCGGGCGACTCCTCGGCGCCCGTAAGCTCGACGGCAACGGTTGACTGGATCTTCTCGTCCAGGCGCACCTCGAGCAGGTCGATGTGGAGCAGCTCGTCGCGGACGGGGTGGAACTGCTGGTCCTTGACGATGACCGGCCGCGCCGTGCCACCGTCGACCTTGACGTCCATCAGCGCGGAGCCGTCGGCGAGGGTGTGGCGGAGGTCGCGCGCGCCGACCTTGAAGGACACGGCGTCGCCGTTGCCGCCGCCGTAGAGGACGCCGGGAACGAAGCCCTCACGGCGGAGCCTCCGCGCCTCGCGGGAGCCGCGCTCGGCGCGTTCGACGACGTCGAGGGTGGGTCGGCTGCCTTCGGCCATTTCGACGGGCCAGTGTAGCGTTGGACCGGCGATGGCCAAGGACGAGAGTTCGATCCCCAAGGGCCGCGTTCGCCGAACGGCGCAGGTGGGCTCCGTCGTTGGAACGCAGGGTGCGCGCTACGCGGGCACGCGCGCGGCCAACATCGCGCGCTCCAAGGAGGCCCAGGACGAGGCGCTCGAGAATCGTCACCTAGAGGCCGCCGAGCGGATGGTCCAGACGCTCGGGAAGATGAAGGGCGCCGCGATGAAGATCGGGCAGCTCGCCTCCTTCATCGACACCGAGTTCCTTCCGCCCGAGTACCGCGAGCTCTACCAGGAGGAGCTCGCGGCCCTACGCACCTCGGCGCCGCCGATGCCGTGGAAGAAGGTGAGCAAGGTGCTCGAGAAGGAGTGGGACGAGCCCTGCGAGGAGCTGTTCGAGGACTTCGACGAGGAGGCCGCGGCCGCCGCTTCGATCGGCCAGGTGCACAAGGCGGTCCTGCCCGACGGCCGTGAGGTGGCGGTGAAGATCCAGTACCCCGGCGTGGCCGACGCGATCCGGGCGGACATGCAGAACGCGGGGATGATCCTGCGGATGGCCAAGGCGCTGGCTCCCGGGCTCGACGCCAAGGCCGCCGCGGACGAGCTCAAGGAGCGCGTGCTCGAGGAGCTCGACTACGAGTACGAGGCCCACAACCAGCGCGCCTTCGCCCGCGGCTACCGCGGCCACCCGTTCATTTACGTGCCGGACGTCATCACGCGGCTGTCGACGGAACGCGTCCTCGTAAGCGAATGGGTCGACGGGATGGGCTTCGAGCAGATCAAGCAGCTGCCGCAGGATCGGAAGGACCGCTTCGGCGAGATCGTCTTCCGCTTCTGCTTCGGCTCGATCTACCACCTCCAGCACTTCAACGCCGACGCCCATCCGGGCAACTACCTCCTCCTCGAGGACGGCAAGGTGGCCTTCCTGGACTTCGGCATGACCAAGCAGCTCGACACCGACCAGATCGAGCTCGAGATCGCCGCCCTCGAGGCGGTCTTCGACGACGACTCCGAGGGACTCCGCCTCGCGCTGCACGACCTCGGCTTCCTGAACAACCCGAAGAAGGTGGAGGCCGAGGAGCTGATGGAGCACGTGAAGACCGTGGGCGGCTGGTACATGGAGGACGCCGAGGTGACGATCGACTCCGAGCGCGTGATGGAGGCGATCGCCGCGGTCTCAGACCCGCGCTCGCGCTTCTACCGGCTGATGCGCCGGGAGAACCTGCCCGCCAACGAGCTGATGGGGCGTCGGATGGAATCCGGCGTCCTCGCCGTTCTGGGGCAGCTCGGCGCGACGCGCAACTGGTACCGGATCGGCCGCGAGTGGTGGTTCGCGGACGAGCCCGAGACGGAGCTTGGCCGCGAGGAGTGGGCCTACTTCGAGGCCAAGGGCGAGCGGCGAACCCGGAAGTTCACCGCCCGCCAGGCCTGAGAGGGGTGGGCCGGGAATTCGGACGACTTTCGGCGCTTCCTGAGGCGGCGGTCAGAGGCCGCGCCGGCTCGCCACGTAGGCGAGGGTGCGCAGGATGATCTTCACGTCCAGCCAGAGCGACCAGTTGGCGCCGTAGAGGTAATCGATCTTCACCATTTCCCGCATCGGCACACGCGAGGAGCCGTAGATCTGCCACATGCCGGTGATGCCCGGCGTCAGGTGCAGCCGCCGGGGATGTGACCCCTCCACCTGGCGGTCCTCGTCGGGTACGAGCGGGCGAGGGCCGACGAGGCTCATCTCACCGAGCAGGACGTTCACCAGCTGCGGCAGCTCGTCGAGGCATGTCCGCCGCAGGAGCCCGCCTACGGGCGTGACCCGCGGATCACGGGCGATCTTGAAGAAACCGTCCGCCTCGTTCAGGCCGAGCAGCGCGGACTTGTCGTCATCGGCACCGTCGTACATCGTCCTGAACTTGAGCATTCGGAACTCCCGGCCCTGCCGGCCAATCCGCCGCTGGCGGAAGAGCGCCGGACCGGGTGAGCCGAGCCTGATCGCGACGGCGGTCAGCACCATGAGCGGCGCGAGGGCGAGCAAGCCGACCGTGGCCGCGGCAAGGTCCATCGTCCGTTTGAGGACTCGGGACGAGCGGCTCAGCCCATATCCGCGCATGCCGAGTATCACGAGGCCCTCGAGGTCGTCGAACTCCGCGGACGATCCGATCGCCTCGAACAGGCGCGGTAGGACGCTGACCCTCACACCGAGCGCGCGCGCCCGACGGACGATGTCCAGCGTCAAGGCGGGATCGCCGCCGTCGGGCGCGACAATGACGCGGTCCACCTGCTCTCGCGGAACGATCTGCTCGAGCTCGTCGAGCTCTCCGAGCACCGGCGTCTCGCCGGGAGGAGCGCCGTTCAGGTCCCGAACCGGCAGCCGGCCGACCAGCTCCGCATGGCTCGCGTGGTCGCGCCCGAGCTTGAGACGGATCTGCTCGCTGACGCCGGCGTCACCGACTATCAGGCAGCGCTCGGCCGGAAGCGCGAGCCGCAGCGCCACCCTGGCGCCGCTACGCCAGAGGACGAGTGAGGCGGCCAACACGCCCATGAGCGCGATGATCCCGAGCTTTCCGGGATCGCTTCTCAAGGCGACGCTCTCGGCCACCCATGCGAGCATCCCCGCCAGCAGCGCCGACTCGACCAGCTTCGGGACGTCCTCGAGCGTCGAGTGGCGAAGTACATTGCGTTCCCGGTCGTACAGGCCCAGCAGCTTGTTGAGGAGGAGCACCACCGGAATCAGGACGAGCGCGCCCGGCTTCGGCGACACCACGCCGAGGAGCGACGCCGTGACCGTCAGAGCGACCAGTGCGGCGGCGGCATCCGCCGCGGCGAGGAAATGCCGGCTGACGTTGTCCCTGCGGACGACCTCGACCTTGAGCTCGTCCTCGGGGCGCGAAGGCGCCAGCACGGCGCTGGGGCCTTGGTTCGCTGCCGCAAGGCCAGGCGCGGGCTGAGGCAACGGCGGCCCGACGTCCTTGCCCGGCTGTGTTATCCCGGGTTCCATCGGTTCGTAGGAGAGGGTTCCTTCCCGCTCGTTCGGCAGCTCTCGGCCCAGCCATAGCCGACAGCCCCGGACCTCGACATTCGGCCGATGCCGGGCGAGCGCGGCCCGCCGGCCGGCGGGCTAGAACAGCTGGTTCTCGGAGTGCCGTGACGGCCGATATCGGCTCGTGAAGGGTTGTGCCCGATTTGCAGGTGAATCGCGATCGGCTACACCCGCGCGGTGCCGCTAGGTGACGGCCCGTTATGCCGCGTTCGTTAGCAACCTGTTGGCAAGCGGGTGCCCGCACCTCTGGCAATCCGAGCTGCCGTCCGGGCACGGCTGGGCGCACTTGCACCGCTTCGCCAGCGTGGCGCCCTCCCCGAGCGCGGCGACCAGCGGCCCGCCTTCGACCGTGACGTTCTCGTCGCCGAGGTCGTCCAGGCCGGCGTTTTTGTGGATCGCCCGCAGTCGAGATGCGGAAACCCGTTGGCGAAAACCGCCGGTGTGGTGCATCGTGGTTTTCGTCGCGTAGGACGAGTGGCAGTCTGGGAACGGACTCCGGCATACGCCCCCGGAGTCTGGATAGATGCACCGCCGACGTTTCGCTGTCGCCCTTTGCTTGACTGTTTCGCTAATCGCCGCGGGTGCGGCCGCCGCAGGCGCCGCGGGTCGAGCGCATTACGAGAAGCGCTACGGCTATTGGGCTCCGTCGTTCGCGGCCACTAGCTGCGGGGGCAGCGACACGGTCAAGCAGCGGATCCACATCCGCGGCAAGAGGTTCCGCCTCGTCGACCCGCGCGTCGGTGAGCGCGTCGGCGACGGCACCTGGTACCCACCAACTCCGGACCCCTCGACCGACTACAACGATTTCGACAACATGGTGAGGGTCGAGCGGGCGCGGCTCTCACGCGACCGCCGTGGACGGTTCGTCCGCGTCACGGTCCGGGGGCTACCGGAACGCTGCAATTCGGAATCGACGGGCTGCGACCAAGGGTTGGCGCTCTGCCCGCGCGCGGACTGGGGGTGGGAGATCGAAGTCCCGATCACCGTCCGCTACAGAAAGCGAATCCCGACGACGATTTCGTGCTCCAACCGGTCAGGGACGTATGTGTGGCCGCGAAGAGGGCCGTCTCACTGCATGTTGTTCGCACACAACCTCGCCATTCACGCGTATCAGTTCGACCTCCACAACATCCATTGGCGCCACTGGGGCGCCCGCGAGGCGACCGCAAGTGCGGTCACCGTCTACGTCGGCATGGGCGTGACGGTCCGCCGTCGTGTCCGCCTCCGCGCCGGGCGACCGAGGACGGTTTGCGGCCACTACGCCTACACGAGGTTGCAAGTCACGTTCACGGAGGACGGTTCGACGTACCTCCTGCGTCCGCCAGCCTGCCACCGCGCACTCAGATGAACCGCCGACTCACACTTCTGGCCGTGCTTTTCTGCGTTCCATTGGTGCTTTCGGCCGCTGGCTGCAGTGTCGAGGAAGTTCAGAACGACCTAGACACGACGAAGGAAGGCAAGGGTAAGAAGGTCACAAACCGCAACTGGAGGACGGCCTTCGGAAGCAACGGGGACGGGTACGACGGCGCCAGCGTACGTCTCGTTGGGAGCGTCTACGACAAGGCCGACGGTGACACGTTCTTGGTCTCGGGAGACTTCGAAAACTCCGAACAACCCGCCAAAGTCAATGGCGATTTCTCCGGCATCACAACGACGACTACGTCCTGATCGAAGGAGAGATCACCGGCGGTAGTAGCTACGAGACGGTCCTTGGTGCGGACCGAGAGGTCGTCGACATAGACGCCAGTTCGGTCCAGCAGATCTCGGAGGCACGAGCGAAGCTCCTCGCGAATCCCGCCACCCTCAAACGGAAGCTAGGCCTGTCACAGGAGCATCAGGGATTCGTTGTCCGACTCGACTCGATCTCCTGGACCCAAAAGACGACGCGCCTCGATATGACCGTGCGAAATGAGGAACCGCACGAGCAGGGCTAAGCACCTTCGACGCCGCGATACAACAGGGGTCCAAGCAATTCGAGCTCTCGGATGATCTCGAGAGTTCTGAAGACCTCGGGGCGGACCTCCAGCCAGGAGTCGAGAAGAAAGGCACGCTGGTCTTCGATCGGATCGACGAGGCCGACGGCAGAGCGAGACTCAGGTTCGACTGGACCTCTGACAACTTCGACATCGACCCTGAGTCGTTCGACTTCAACCTGGAGTGGAGACCCTAAGAGGCCGTCGAGCGCGCGATCTGGCGAGGGTAGAAACTACGACAGGTCCTCGAGGCTGTCGGCGTCGAGCAGCGCCTCGTGGAACTCGCGTCGCTGCCGGTCGTCCATGTCCACGAGCGGCGGGTAGCCGACGACCTTCCCGACGCGACGGCTTAGGTCGGCGCTCGCCATTGGCAGAGCGTACGGCCCCGGAGATGCACGGCATTCGGTGAGATGGTGCTTTCGGAGGGTCGGGCGTAGGCTTGCGGGGTGGGTCGGATTCGCCTGGCGCTGGCCGTGTTGGCGGTTATTGCCGCTGTGGCTGGCTTGGCTTCGGTTCTACCCGCGAACGCGAGGGCGGCCTTCCCGGGCCGCAACGGGCGGATCCTGTTCCTGCACGAGGTCCCGGGTCCTCAGCCCATTTGTTCCGATCCGCTCGGTCCATGTGAGCCGCTCTCGTACTTCGAGATCCGGAGCGCCCGGCCGGATGGCAGCCACTCGCGTCGTCTCACCTCC
>Ga0126312_10002305_pt1 | contig 12757 bp, 11 predicted proteins | sample Plot104A_FD_92537 | JGI IMG/M metagenome (GOLD analysis project Ga0126312, IMG submission 92537) | Serpentine soil microbial communities from UC McLaughlin Reserve, CA, USA - Plot104A | ecosystem: Environmental > Terrestrial > Soil > Grasslands | place: USA: UC McLaughlin Reserve, Lake County...
CGCCTGTCGTGGCCAGGCCTGTCCGCGACGAACGTGATGAGCGACTCGTGCGGCGCGTACGGGGAATCGGGCACCAGCCCGTCGAGCAGGGCGCAGAGGGTCTCGACGACCTCGAGGTTCGTCCGTTCGTTGTGGCCGCCGACGTTGTACGTCTCGCCCGGACAGCCGCGTTCGAGTACGGTGAGGACAGCCCTGCAATGGTCCTCCACGTAGAGCCAGTCTCTTATCTGCTGTCCGTCGCCGTAGACGGGCAGGGGTTCCCCGCGCAGGGCGGTCAGGATCATGAGCGGTATGAGCTTCTCGGGGAAGTGGTAAGGTCCGTAGTTGTTGGAGCAGTTGGTCGTTAGCGTGGGAAGTCCATACGTGTGGTGGTAGGCCCGCACGAGATGGTCGGACGACGCCTTCGAGGCGGCGTAGGGGGAGTTGGGCCGGAAAGGGCTCGCCTCGGTGAAGTAGCCCTCCGGCTCAAGCGTCCCGTACACCTCGTCAGTGGAGACATGCAAGAAGCGGAACGCGTCGTGTTCTTCTCCCTCCAGGGCACCCCAGTAGTAGAGCGCAGCCTCGAGGAGTTCGTGGGTCTCCACCACGTTGGTCTGCACAAAAGCCTTCGGACCGTCGATGGAGCGGTCGACGTGCGTCTCGGCGGCGAAGTTGACGACGGCCGACGGACGATGTTCGGTGAGCAGGCGGTCGACCAGTTCCCTGTCCCCGATCCTCCCCCGTACGAAGACGTGGTCGGGGCTATCCGAGACCGACGCCAGGGTGTCGAGATTGCCGGCGTAGGTCAGAGCGTCGAGATTGACCACCCGAAAGTCCCCGACCGTACCAAGGACGAAGTTGCCTCCAATGAACCCGGCACCGCCGGTGACGAGGATGGTTGGCTTGTTTCCGTGCAATGCGTTCCTCTGTTTTTAGCTGCCAGTCATCAGCCATCAGCTCTCAGCATCTTGTTTTTGGCTGACTGCTGATCGCTGACGGATGATGGCTCTACAGCATGTAGCCTACTAGAGAGGGGCTTAAACCGCCACGTTGTTGAAACGCTGCGGCAGTGCGTGATACTTTTCTTACGCTGTGGTTTTTGGCTTCTACACTGCTGTTCGCGGCTAGATCTCTGGTTCGTATTTTGCGGACTGATATTCAATGAAAGGTAAGGCTTGTTTTGAGCGTTCAGGCGCGGGTTTCGAGACAGGGTGTTGTCCGCAGGTACCGTGAGTGGCTGCCCGAGATACCGGACGATGCCATAGCCACGCTTGGCGAAGGCGAGACGCCCCTGATCGAAGCCGCAAGGATCTCGGAGCGCGTGGGGTCCCGACTGTTCTTGAAGTTCGAGGGCATGAACCCGACGGCTTCGTTCAAGGACCGCGGCATGACGGTGGCCATGAGCAGGGCCGCCGCAGCGGGGAGCCGCGCCTGCGTCTGCGCCTCGACGGGGAACACAGCGGCCTCGGCGGCAGCCTACGCCTCGCGGGCGGGCATAGAGTGTTTCGTCATCGTGCCCGCCGGCAAGATAGCGCTGGGCAAGGCCGTACAGGTCCTCGCGCACGGCGCCCGCATAGTCCAGATCGAAGGCAACTTCGACGCGGCCTTGAAGCTCTCGAAGAGAATCGAAAGTGAGCTCGGCGACGTCACCCTGGTCAACTCGGTGAACCCCGACCGTATCGAGGGCCAGAAGACCGCGGCTTTCGAGGTCGCCGAAACTCTCGGAGATCCACCAGACGCGCTGGCCCTGCCTGTGGGGAACGCCGGCAACATCACGTCGTACTGGAAGGGCTTCTGTGAGTGGCGCGGAGCGGGGCACGCCGACTCGGCCCCCCGCATGCTCGGTTTCCAGGCCGAGGGCGCCTCCCCGCTGGTGGCGGGCCACGACTTCGAGAGCCCCGAGACGGTCGCTAGCGCCATCAGGATAGGTTCGCCCGCAAGCAAGGAGGGGGCTCTCTCGGCCGCACGCGAGTCAGGGGGCCTCATAGAGAGCGTTACGGACGGGGAGATCCTGGCCACCCAGGAGATGCTGGCCCGCGAGGAGGGCGTCTTCTGCGAACCAGCATCCGCGGCGGGGATCGCCGGCCTCATAAAGCTCGCCGGCGAAGGCAGGGGGCCGGAAGGCACGGTCGTGAGCGTTCTGACCGGGCACGGGCTCAAGGACCCCGATGTGATCCTGGGTCGTGTACAGCTTCCCGACCCGGTCCCGGCGACGCTCGAGGCGGTCGCAGAACGAATGGAGGGGCTGCCGAGGTGATCTCCGTCCGCGTCCCCGCCACCTCGGCGAACCTGGGGCCGGGCTACGACGCGGTGGGGCTCGCTCTCACTCTGAGCATGAGGATCGGGCTGGACAGATCGCCTCATCCCGAGATAGATATACGCGGTACCGGCGCAGACCTGATCCCGCGCGGGCCCGAGCATCCTGCTTACAGGGCAGCCCGGTTTGTGGCCGAGCTCGTCGGCGAGTCAGACGCCCACTTCCGTCTCGTGCAGGAGAACTCTATCCCGCCGACGCGGGGCCTGGGCGGGAGCGCGGCCGCGCTCGTCGGCGGGGCCGTCGCCGCCAACGACCTGTTCGGCGGTCAGATCGCCGCCCCCGATTTGCTCAACATCGTCTGCGAGCTCGACGGCCACCCCGACAACGCGGCCCCCGCGCTGCTCGGAGGGCTCGTGATCGGAACCCTGACTCCTGTTGGTGTGAGCGCCGTGCGCCTCGAGCCGAAGAACCTCAAAGTGGTCGTCGCCGTCCCCGACTTCGCCGTCTCGACCACGGCGGCCCGGCGCGCCCTCCCTGAGACGGTTCCCCACCGCGACGCGGCCTTCAACGTCGGCCGCTCCGGGCTACTGCTTGGAGCCCTGGCTACAGGCGAGTACCATCTCCTGCACGTGGCCATGCAGGACAGGCTCCATCAACCCTACCGCTCCCACCTCATCCCGGGACTGGAGGACGTCATAGAGGCCGCACTGGAGAGTGGCGCTTACGGCGCCAGCCTCTCCGGCTCAGGCCCTACCGTACTCGCCTTCGCGTCCGAGACGAGGGCCAGGGAGATAGCCTACGCAATGCAGACCACCTTCCAGGCGCGAGGTGTCGTGGCAGAGTCCTGGGCGCTCGATGTAGACCTCGTCGGGGCGCGGGTAGAACCACCAGAAGAGGTCTCCGCCTCGAGTCCCGTGCCGGCGCTCTAGCGTCATACCCTCAGCCACCATAGCCCGCGTGGTAGCGCCAAAAGTGGTAGCCTAGAGACGCGAGGAAGCGTGACCGACGTTCCCGGCACGCAACCCGCGGATCGACGCGACGACGGCCACGACCGTCGAGACAGCCATGACAACGACGATCACCAGCCAGGTGGCATAGGTGGGGGTCGCCAGGATCCCTCCGTCGCCCGAGAACAGCGCGGGAGCCTGCGCCAGCAAGCCCAAGCCCCATACGGTGGTTCCAACCAGCACCACGGCCATCGCCGCGGCGGCGATGGCCGCCGGGTAGAGGGCGAACCGCAGGGCGCGTGCCTCGACCTCCACGCGCCTCACCGCGGCCGTGACCGCCCACGCGCTCGCCAGCGCCGCAAGTACGAAAGCCCCTACCAGCGAGAGGAAGAGCGCCACGTTCACGGTGCCATGCACGGAGACGCTCCCCACGGCGGGGTAGATGACCTTCACTAGCACCAGGACGTACCCGACGAACCCGGCGCCGATGAGAGGCGGCATGCAAAGGAGCAGCGGCACGTCCTTGCGCCCCTCTGCGAAGGCCTTGCGCAGCGCGGCGAAGGAGACGGGCGCGCCGCCCACCGTAACCGCTGCCAGCGCCACGACGGCCCCTACTATCACCGCATCGAAGGCCACGCCTACCAGCATGTTGTCTCGCGCCGCCCGTACGAAGTCGTCGTACTCCGTCAACTTTCGAAATCCCACGCCAGCAACCACCATGCCGGCCCACGCCCATAACACCGCCAGCACCGAACCCCGTATCCTGGAGACCATCACCAACCTTCCCTCGTAGACCACCTGCGGCCTCAGCCAAGCGTCCACGACCCCGAGCGCCACGTCGAAGAGGTCCCTGATCGACCAGCGACCCTGCTCGAGCATCGCGAGGAATTCTTCCTCGTAACGGCCCCGCCACGCCCGCGGGTACAGGCGAACCAGCCTTCCGACCAACCTGCTCACGCCGTCGCCAGCCTCCCGAGCCCGACGTGGGCAAGACCCTGCAACTCTCTTAGCCTCCTCCTCAACGCCGAAGCGCCGGCCGCCGTGAGACGGTAGGGCCTCCGCCTCTCCTCAGAGGCGACAGGCTCCACCAAACCCCGCCTCTCCAACCTCGCGATCGCCCCGTAGAGCGTGCCCGGCCCAGGCCTGGCGCCGCAAGTCTCCTCTATGTCCTCCATCATCGCGTAACCGTGCTTCTCGCCGCCAGCCAGACTCACCAAGACGAACAACGCCGGATCCGAGAACCGCCCAAGCCCCAGATCCTCGTCGCCCACTGTACCTCCATATTGATTACGTCGCACGTAATATTACGCGTGACGTAACGCTACATCTGGCGCGTGCGCGTGTCAACCATTACAGCTAGTCAGCACGTCGCCCGGCTTCGCCGGACGGCTTATCAGCATTTCAGCTAGTCAGCACTTCAGCAGGGTGGTATGCCTCTCCCGAGGCTACGGAGGGCCTCTGAGGGATATACTTCGACGCGACGGGGCGTGGCCGCGGACGGGCGAAGCTGACATGCTGACAAGCGAAGGCGAAGCCGGAGCGTGCTGAAATGCTGATAAGCTGAGATCCTTGACAACCCTCTACCATTGTGTCACCCTTCACCCTACTTACGAGCGAGTGAGGAACGTTGAGCGAGGTTTCGAAAACGGCGCAGAAGAAGGTTTCGGGCTTGATGCTCAAGATCTCGCGCCTGCTCGCTCCGCCGATTCACCCGCGAGTATCCACGGTAGCCGTACCGTCCGCCCTACGACTAATTAGTCTGGCGGGCCGGGACGGCACTCTCCGGTCCGCCTAGAGCCGCAAGACGGGCAGGCCCGTTCTTCGGCGAGGTTGGAGTAAGTTCTCTCTTTAGAACGGGGTAAACCGTGGAAAACACTGCATTCAACGTCGAATACAAACCGCGCACCGGCAGTGAAGCCATGTGCGAGGCGCTACTCGACGAGGGGGTCGAGTACCTTTTCGGGTATCCTGGCGGCGCGATCATGCCTTTCTATGACGCCCTCCCCGACTACCCGCTAAAACACGTCCTGACCCGTCACGAACAGGCTGCGGCCCATGCGGCGGACGGCTACGCCAGGGCGTCGGGCAGGGTCGGGGTGTGCGTGGCGACGAGCGGACCAGGGGCGACCAACCTGGTTACGGGGCTGGCCACGGCCCAGATGGACTCCGTGGGGCTGGTGGCGATCACGGGCCAGGTCGGGCGGCCGGCGATGGGCAAGGACTCCTTCCAGGAGACTAACGTCATGGGCATGACGTTGCCCTTCACCAAGCACTCCTTCTTGGTCGAAGACCCTGATGAACTCTACCCGACGATGCGGCGGGCCTTCGAGATCGCCCGCAGCGGCAGGCCCGGACCGGTGCTCGTGGACGTGCCCAAGGACGTACAGTTCGCGCCAACGGCCGACAAAGGCTACCGTCGTCTAAGGGAGGCGCCTCCTCCCGTCGAGTCGCCGGGGCTGGAGCGGGCGGCGATGCTTCTCAGGAACGCGAGGCGGCCCCTGATCCTGGCCGGACACGGCGTCACGCTGGGGGGAGCCGAGATGGAGCTCAGGCTGCTAGCCGAAAGAACGGGCATCCCCGTGGTGACGACGCTGCTGGGCATAAGCGCCTTCCCCGACGACCACCCGCTGTATCTGGGCTGGCCGGGGATGCACGGGCAGGCCAGCGTCAACCGCGCCATAGACCGCTCCGACCTGCTCTTTGCGGTCGGGATGCGCTTCGACGACAGGATCACCGGCGCGGCCCACAAGTTCGCGTCCCGCGCGAAGATCATTCACATCGACGTCGACCCCTCGGAGCTCGGCAAGGTCATAAAGCCGACCGTGGGGATTGCAGCAGACGCGAAAGCCGCGATGCGTTCGATACTCGGACACCTGGATAATGCTCCGGTCGAAGGTGAAGGGTGCAAGCCGTGGCGCGAGGAACTGGCGAAGTGCCAGGAGCCGGAGCGGTGCCGCAAGGAGTCGGCGCGGGCCGAGTACGGTCCCATACAGATTATGGAGGCCATAAAGGCAGCGGCCGGTCCCGACCTGCGGCTCGTCACCGACGTGGGCCAGCACCAGATGTGGGCTGCCCAGTTCTTCGAGTTCACCAAGACCAACAGCCACATCACGAGCGGGGGTCTCGGAACCATGGGCTTCGCGCTGCCCGCGGCGATGGGCGTGGCGTTCGCCTATCCCGAAGATCCGGTGTGGGTCGTGGCAGGCGACGGCGGCATCCAGATGAACATCCAGGAGCTCGCCACGATAAGGGACTTCGGGCTGAACATAAAGGTCGCCGTCCTGAACAACGGTTACCTCGGGATGGTCCGCCAGTGGCAGCAGTTCTTCCACAACCGCCGCTACTCCGAGACGCCCATAACCGGTCCTGACTACGAGCAGCTCACGGCCTCCTACGGGCTCGCCGGGCGCACCGTCAGCGAGGGCGACGACGTCGAGGCGGCCGTGCGGTGGGCGCAGGAGAAAGAAGGCTGCGCCATATTGGACTTCCACATCGACCCCGAGGCGAACGTCTACCCCATGATCCCCTCAGGCATGTCCGTCAACGAGATGATCGAGGAAGACGGTGCCTGAGCCGGCGACGGGCGTCGCCCTGAATACCATCGAGGTCCGTTTCACGGGCGGCATGCTCGCCCTGAACAGGCTGCTCATGACGCTCCAGAACAAGAGGATGCCCGTGGCAGGCTTCACGGTAGGGCGGGACAGAGAGGGAATGCGGGCCATCATCCTGCTCGACTGCCCGCCGGAGTCGGCGCTGCGCTACACGGCCCTCATCTCTGCCCTCGAAGACGTGAACGAAGCAGGACCGGCACAGACGATAGAGGTAGCCCTGATCGAGGTTTCCGGAGACTGGCGCTCGGCCGCCGAGAGAGCCGGCATCGAAGCACACGAGGACGATGGCACGGTCGTGGCGTCGGGGGAGCCCGAGGAGGTCGAGTACTTTCTCGCCTCTCTGGGCGTCGAGGACGTGGTCAGGCTGGGTCCTGTGACCCGTCCGGGAGCCGGAGGAGGAGTCTAGATGGCACGAGTGTACCGCGAGGGAGATATAGGGAATGAGATCACGACCCGCAGAGTCGCGATCCTGGGCTACGGCAGCCAGGGCCACGCCCACGCCCTGAACCTGAAGGAATCCGGCTGCGACGTGACCGTCGGGCTCTACGCTGGCTCGAAGAGCTGGCCGAAGGCCGAAGGGGACGGGCTCGCCGTGGCGACCATCGCGGATGCTGTTAGAGGAGCGGACGTGGTGACGATGCTTCTCCCCGACGAGAAGCAGCCGGCCGTCTTTGCGGCCGAGGTCGGGCCCAACCTCTCCGAGGGCGACCTCATGCTCTTCGCCCACGGCTTCAACATCCACTTCAACCAGATCGTCGTTCCTCCCGAGGTCGACTTGGGCCTCGTCGCCCCCAAGGGACCGGGACATGTGCTGAGGCGCCTGTACATTGAGGGCAAAGGGATGCCCTCGCTCTTCGCGGTACACAATGACGCCTCCGGTCAGGCTCGGGATGTGATCCTCTCTTACGCCCGCGCCATAGGGAGCGGTCGTGCCGGCATTATCGAGACCACCTTCGCGGAGGAGACCGAGACTGACCTCTTCGGCGAGCAGGCGGTGTTGTGTGGAGGGCTGACGGCCCTCCTCAAAGCAGGATTCGAGACGCTGGTCGAGGCGGGCTACCAGCCCGAGCTAGCCTACTACGAGTGCGTAAACGAGCTGAAGCTCATCGTGGATCTGATCTACGAGGGCGGGCTGGCGGGGATGCGCTATTCGATCTCGAACACCGCCGAGTACGGCGACTACACGGCGGGCCCGAAGATCATCGACGAAGCCGCTAAAGAGAGAATGCGTCAGATACTCGCGGATATCCAGAGCGGCAAGTGGGCCAAAGAGTGGGTGCTCGAGAACCAGGCCGGGGGATCCAGCTTCCTCGCGATGCGTCGCAGGGAGGCAGAGTCACAGGTCGAGAAGGTCGGACAGGAGCTGCGGGCGCTCGCGGCCGAGGGTATCGAGACGCCCGCGGGCTCCGCTGGAGGTGAGAACCTATGAGTCGTAAAGCTTTCGCGGCATCAGACGTGGAGTGGTCCTACCATGGCGGCGAGCTGGTCAGGATGGCCGAAGTTCGCCTCTCGCCCGCGACCCATGCCCTGAACTACGGCACCGGCGTCTTCGAGGGCATCAGGGCGTACTGGAGTGAGGAGCGCGGGACTTTGCAGGTACTAAAGATGCGCGAGCACTACGAGCGCTTCGAGAGGTCCTGCCGGCTGCTCCGTATAGACCTGCCCATCACCGTCGACGAGCTCTGTGAGATCACGCTGGAGATCCTGCGTCGCAACGCCCCACGGGAGGACACCTACATCCGCCCCCTGGCTTACAAGGGTGCCGAGTCCGTCGGGGTGAACCTGAAGGGGGAGACCGAACTCTCCATCTTCACGGTCCCCATGGCCAACTACGTCGAGCTTACGGGCCTCAGGGTCTGTGTCTCTTCCTGGCGGCGCACGCCGGACAACGCCATCCCGGCCCGCGCCAAGTGCACGGGCTCCTACGTCAACACGGCGCTCGCGGTCGATGAGGCGCACAGGGCGGGCTACGACGACGCCATCTTCCTCACCCAGGACGGGCAGGTCTCCGAGGCGAGTGCGGCGAACATCTTCCTCCTCAGGAAGGGCCAGCTCATCACACCGCCCGTAACGGCGGACATCCTGGAGGGCATAACGCGCGACGCCGTCATGGAACTCGCCAGCAAGGAGCTCGGTATGCCGGTCATAGAACGAGAGGTGGGCCGCACGGAACTCTACGCCGCGGACGAGGTCTTCCTCTCCGGGACGGGGTTCCAGATAGCGCCCGTGGTCGAGGTGGACGACCGCCCCGTGGGGACAGGCAGCATAGGACCCGTCGCCGAGCGCCTGCAGGAACTGTACTTCAAGGCCGCGCGCGGTGGATGGGAAGAGTACGCCGGCTGGACGGTGGCCGTAGAGGTTGCGGAAGGGGCGAGGCAGTGAGATACTGCCGCTCCTCATGAGGGTTGGTCTTTAAGAACGTGCTTTCGTCTCTTTTCATCCTACGACTAACCAGGGTGGCCCCAGGGCGAATTACCCGTCCCGGCCTCTAGCCGGGCTTACGCCCAGCGGCCACCGATCTCCCGAGAGCCGCAGTTCGTTTTCTAGTGTAGGAAGGATGAGAGACCTATGCGCAGAGTAGAGATCTTCGACACCACCCTCCGCGACGGTGAGCAGTCCCCAGGCATCTCCCTGTCTGTAGAAGAGAAGGTAGAGATTGCCCGCCAGCTCGCCCGCCTGAAGGTGGACGTAATAGAGGCCGGGTTCCCGATCACCTCCGAGGGGGACTTCGAGTCGGTGAGCCGCATCGCCTCTGAGGTCAGGGGGCCGAGGATAGCAGGTCTCGCCCGCATCCACGAGGAGGATATAGGGCGGGCCTGGGAGGCGGTGCAGTGGTCGCAGAGGCCACGCATTCATACCTTTGTGGGTACCAGTGACCTGCACATAGAGCACCAGATGCGCTCGAACCGGGAAGATATCCTCGATAGGGCCGGCGAGGCCGTAACTTTCGCCAAGAACCTCTGCGAGAACGTCGAGTTCTCCCCGATGGACGCGACGCGCACGGATATAGGCTACCTATCGGAGGTCGTCGCCGCGGCGGTCGAGGCCGGGGCTGACGTGGTCAACATCGCCGACACGGTCGGCTACACGACGCCGGTCGAGTTCGCGGCTTTCCTGAAAGAGCTCAGGGAGCGGGTACCCGCACTCAGGGAGCGCGTCCTCTCGGTGCACTGCCACGACGATCTCGGGATGGCCGTCGCCAACTCGCTCGCGGGGGTCGAGGTCGGGGCTTCCCAGATCGAGGTGGCCGTCAACGGTATAGGGGAGCGGGCAGGGAACGCCTCGCTGGAGGAGGTCGTGATGGCGCTCGCCACGCGCTCGGACTTCTACGAAGCCGAGGTCGGCGTCGATACCCGCCAGCTCGCCAACACGAGCCGCATGGTCTCGAACATCACGGGCTACGAGGTCCCTCCGAACAAGGCCATAGTGGGGCGCAACGCTTTTCTGCACGAGTCGGGCATCCACCAGGACGGCGTGCTCAAGGACAGGCGGACCTTCGAGATCATGACCAAGGAAGATATCGGCCTGGAAGGGACGAACATCTTCCTCGGCAAGCACTCGGGCCGCCACGCCCTGAAGGACGCCCTGGAGGAGCTCGGTTACTACGTCGAGGGCGATGTCCTCAGACGGGCCTTCACGCGCTTCAAGGAGATAGCTGATCACAAGAAGACCGTAACCGCAGCGGACCTTGAGGCTATAGCGGCGGACGAGGTCGGCTCCTTCGAGGGCAAGTTCGTCCTCGAGTCGTTCAGAGTCGTCGCCGCCACGGGCCGCCAGAGCAGGGCCGCGGTCACCATCTCCCACGCCGAACAGGGCACGTTCGAGGCCGAGGCCGAGGGTGAGGGGCCCGTCGACGCGGTCTTTCGCGCCATCGACGCCGCTACGAACATAAAGGGCCGTCTGACGGACTTCCGCATCGACGCCGTTACGGGCGGGAAGGACGCCCTCGGCGAGGTTAGGGTCTCCGTCGAGTTCGAGGGGGACGATTATGCCGGACGCGGCCTCTCCCAGGACGTCGTCGAGGCGGCGGCGCGCGCCTACGTGCGGGCCGTCAACGTCTACACGGCCGGCATGGTCGGAGCCAGGTGGGACGCGCAGGTAGCGCCGTAGAGGCCGGGGCGGGACGGGAAGCCTCCCCACCGAGCTACACACGCCTGGACGCAGACGTGCCCGTCCTCTACGCTCCCCGGCTAGCCGGGAAGGCCAAGGAGCTCTCCGACTATCTCGCGCGGGGCTACCGGACGCTAGGGCAGATACTGTCCGTCGATCCTCCACCGATCATCGCCTACATCGTGGCCGATGAGGACTGGGAAAAGGCGCCGCGCGACAATGAGCGGCCCTATCCGCGCGGCCTCCCGTACTTCACCCGTTCGGTCGAGCCTCCTGCCCTGGTACTGCCGGAAGAGCTGTCCACCGTGTTCAGGCCGCGAACCGCCGCCACGCTACCGCTGACGATCTGGCATGAGCTGGCCCACGCGTTCCTGCTAGGGCGGGAGGTAGTGAGGACACCTGCGTGGTTCGGGGAATTCGTAGCGCAGGCCGCCTCGGCGGCGGTCGCCTGCAGGATCGGTCCACCCCTTGAAGAGCATCTGTCGCGGATAGACAAGGAGGCAGGGTTCACCGTGCAGAACTTCCGCGGACCGGCAGGCGCGGAGGATCAGATGTCGTTCCAGAACTTGCTGCTCGGGTTCGGCGCGGCGGCGCTCGAGGAGTTCGGAGAAGGCTTTCTGCCGAGCATCTTCCACGCGCTGTGGGAAGAAGACGAAGTAGTCGATGGGGAACGGGCCGAGGAGCTACTAAGAGACGCCTTAGGCCCAGGCGGAAGGGAGTGGCTGGAGTCGAGACCCGAGTTCCAGGAGGATCCGCTATGAGAGACGCGTTCGACATACTACTACTCCCCGGCGACGGCATCGGACCCGAGGTGGTCGGGGCCGCGCGCCAGGTCGTCGACGCCGCGGCCGACCACTTCAGCATCGAAGTGCGCTACGAAGAACGCAGGATCGGCGGCACGGCCATCCGCGAGGAAGGCGAGCCCATCTCCGCGGAGACGCTACAGGCCGCCAGCGCCTCCGATTCCGTCCTGCTGGGTGCCGTCGGGCACCCCGACTTCGACAACGCACCGGTGCGTCCGGAGGCCGGGCTGCTGAAGCTCAGGAAAAGTCTAGGGGCCTTCGCCAACCTGAGGCCCGTGGCTGCCATACCGGCGCTCCTCGGCTCCTCGCCCCTCAAGCGCGAGGTCGTCGACGGCGTCGACGTGTTGATCGTCAGGGAGCTGACCGGTGGTGCCTACTTCGGGGAGAAGGAAGAGGGAGAAGAGAAGGCCAGCGACCTCAGCGTTTACACCAGGGAGGAGATAGAGCGGGTCGCGCGGGTGGCTTTCGAGGCGGCGAAGCGCCGCAAGTGGCGGGTAACGAGCGTGGACAAGGCTAACGTCATGGCGACGAGCCGGCTGTGGCGTAGGGTCGTCTCCGCGGTGGCAGGAGATTATCCTCAGGTGGAGCTCGAGCACGTCCTCGTCGACGCGGCGGCGATGTACCTCGTTCAGGCCCCGAGGAGGTTCGACGTCGTGCTGACCGAGAACCTCTTCGGGGACATCCTCTCGGACGAGGCCGCGATGCTACCCGGCTCGATGGGGATGCTTCCGAGCGCCTCTTTAGGCAAGCCGGGCGCCCCAGGCATCTTCGAGCCCGTTCACGGCTCCGCCCCCGACATAGCAGGAGATGGGAAGGCCAACCCCTACGCCACCATTCTCTCGGCGGCGATGATGTTCCGCCACTCTCTAGGCCGCCCCGACGTGGCGGAGGCCATCGAGCAGGGCGTCTCCGTCGCCCTGGAGGCCCATTTCTCGACCCCGGATCTCGGGGGAAAGAAGTCGACGGAAGAAGTGACGAAGGCCGTGAGCAAGTGGGTCGCGGCGGGAGAGGGTGTGGCATGAGCATAAAGCTCTTCGATACGACGCTACG
>Ga0126312_10002306_pt1 | contig 12756 bp, 14 predicted proteins | sample Plot104A_FD_92537 | JGI IMG/M metagenome (GOLD analysis project Ga0126312, IMG submission 92537) | Serpentine soil microbial communities from UC McLaughlin Reserve, CA, USA - Plot104A | ecosystem: Environmental > Terrestrial > Soil > Grasslands | place: USA: UC McLaughlin Reserve, Lake County...
AAGGAGTGGACGAGCTCGACCGCCAGCGCCGCCGGCAGCGCCTCCTCCGGCTCGAGCCCCAACGCCTCCGCAGTCGCGAGGCACAGCACGGGCCGGATCAGCTTGCCGCCCACGGCGTAGCGCATCGGCTCCGCCAGCGACCCCAGCTCCGCTGCCAGGTCGAGCTCGCCGAGCGCGTCGGCGACGAGCGTTCGCAGCTCGTCAACCGTTCGCATCCGCGGCCTCGTCGCGTGCCCGCTGCAGCTCTTCCTCGACATCCTTGGCGACGTCGGAGAGCTCCTGGAGCACGTCCAGCGCGGTCTCGGGATCGTCTGTCGCCTCGAGCCGCGCGCGCGCCTCCTCGAGCCGCTGCAGCAGCATCTCGGCGCGCTTCAGCGCGTCTTCGGCACTCACGCCGCCTCCCTCGCCTCCGGCTCGGTCGCGTGGGGGAAACCCGGTCTCCCCCACGGACCCCCTGCGCGCCGCCGTCGGTGCTCCGCACCGACGCGTCCCTTCGGGGGAACCATCCGGTTCCCCCGCGCCCCCTCCTGGCAGCGCGACTTCGTCACGCCGCCTCCCTCGCGATGCGGCCGAGAATGCCGTTCACGAGGCGCCCCGCGTCGTCCGTCGCGTATCGCTTCGCGAGCGTCACGGCTTCGTCGATCGCGACCTCCGGAGGCGCAAGGCCGGTCTCGATCTCGTGGATCGCGATCCGGAGGACGTTCCGCTCCACGACGCCGAGGCGGTCCGCCGTCCAGTCCTGGGACGCGCGCGTGATCTTCGCGTCGAGGTCGGCGGCCTGCTCGGCGACGTCGTCCGCGAGGTGCCGCGCGTAGTCGCCGGCCTCGTCGTCCACCTCGAGCGGCCGCCCGGTGAGATCCCAGCGATAGAGCGCAAACAGCGCCGCGCGCCGGTCGCCTCGCCGGGTCACGCGGCGACCGCCGCACGGTCCTCGAGCAGTGACGTGGAGTACTCGCCGCTCGCAAACTCGCGCGTCCGCAGGATCTCGGCAGCCAACTCGGCGGTCGTTGCGACCCCTTCGACCTCGAGCTCGTCGAGAGCCCTCAGCATCCGCGCGATCGCGAGCTCACGGTCGCCGGCCCAGACGATCACCTTCGCGATCAGCGAGTCGTAGTACGGCGGGATCGTCGATCCCTCCTCGACCCCGGTGTCGATGCGCACCCCTGGCCCGAGCGGCGCGCGGAACTTCCGGAGCGTCCCGGGGGCAGGAGCGAACCCTCGCGACGGGTCCTCGGCGTTGATGCGGACTTCGATCGCATGGCCGCGCCGCGGCGCACGACCGGAGATCGCGAGACCCTCGCCTGAGGCGACCCGAAGCTGCTCGTGCACGACATCGATGCCGGTGCACAGCTCGGAGACCGGGTGCTCGACCTGGAGCCGCGAGTTCAACTCGATGAAGTAGAACGCGCCTTCCGCGCCGACGAGGAACTCGAACGTGCCGGCGTTCGTGTACCCGATCGCCCGCGCGGCCCGCTCGGCCGCCGCCTCCATCGCCTCCCGGCTCTCGGCCGTCAAGACGCACGACGGCGACTCCTCGATCAACTTCTGGTGTCTCCGCTGGACGGAACACTCCCGCTCGCCGAGCGTCAGGACGGACCCCTTCGCGTCCGCGAGCACCTGCACCTCAACGTGCCGCGCGGGCGCGATCATTTTCTCGACGTAGAGGGACGGATCGCCGAACGCCGCCTGCGCCTCCGCCGCGGCGGAGCCAAAGGAGTCCTCCAGGTCTTCCGCTGACCGAACGAGACGCATTCCCTTGCCACCGCCGCCGGACGCCGCCTTGAGCAGGATCGGGTAGCCGAGCTCGTCCGCCGCGCGGCGTGCCTCGGCAACGGACGCGGAGCCGTCCGTGCCGGGTACGAGCGGCACGCCGGCTTTCCGGAGCTCGAGCTTCGACTGGGCCTTGTCGCCCATTCGCGCCATCACCTCCGGTGTCGGGCCGACGAAGACGAGGTCGTTCTCGGCACACGCGCGTGCGAACGCGGGGTTCTCGGCGAGGAATCCCCAGCCTGGATGGACCGCCTCACAACCGGTCGTCGCCGCCGCGGCGACAAGCGACGGGATGCGGAGGTACGACTCGGCCGCCGGCGCAGGCCCGATCTTGACTGCGCGGTCGGCGAGCCGGACGTGCAGCGCGCCCTCGTCGGCGGTCGAATAGACGGCGACGGCCTCCGCGCCGACTTCGTGAAGCGCGCGGATGACCCGAACCGCGACCTCGCCGCGGTTCGCGACCAGGACGCGCGTGAAGCTCAAAGCGCGTCGAGCGGGACGACGACCGGCTCGAGCTCGAACAGCAGCTGCCCGAACTCGACCGGCTGCGCATTCTCGACGTGGACGGCGCGCACGATTCCCGGGCCGTCCGCCTTCAGCTCGTTGAACAGCTTCATCGCCTCGAGCAGGCACAGCGTCTGCCCCGTCGCGACCGTGTCGCCGACCTCGACGAACGGCGGCGCTCCAGGCTCGGGGGCCCGATAAAAAACGCCGACCATCGGCGCCTCGACCAGGATGAGGCCGTTGGTGGACGGCGCGGGCGCGGCGAGCGGCTCCAGCTCGACCGGCGCCGACGGCGACAATGCGGCCGCGGCCGGTTGCGGCGTGTCGCTCGTGCGCCTGATCGTGACGCGCATGCCGTCCTCCTCGACCGTGATCTCCTCCACGCCGCTCTCCTGCACGATGCGGACGATCTCGCGGATCCGCTCCGCCCGCGCCTGCTCGACGCTCGACTCGAGCGACTCGTCGCCCCGCGCCCGGCCGCGGATCCCTCGCAGCAGCGGCTCGGCTTCGTCACCGAAGAGGCCGAGCAGGAGCAGCTCTTCCTCGCTCGAGGCCAGGCCGGCGGCGTCGCGGCGCAGGTCGCTCAGCTGCGGCGGCGCCTCGTTCTCCGCGTCCGGGTTCTTGAGCAGCGAGACGGCTCGACGCACGTTTGCGTCCACCGGCCCCGGCGGCGTGCCCCAGCGCCCGTCGAAGAGCGCACGTACCTCATCGATGACGGTGGAGTAGCGGGTCGCCGAGAGCACGTTCAGGAGCGCTTGCGACGCGATGATCTGCCCCAGCGGAGCCGCAAGCGGCGGCGAGCCGACGTCGTTCCGCACCCGCACGAGCTCGTCCAGCACCTCGTCGAGCCGGTCGCCCGCGGACTGCGCGAGCAACGTCTTGTTCAGCGTCGCGACGAGCCCGGCCGGCAGGTCGTACTCCGCTGCCCGCACTGCGATTCGCGGCACCAGCGGCGTGACAGGCTCGTCCCCGACGTACTCGTCGACGAGGTCCGACGCCTGCCAGAGCGCGTGCACGTCGACGCCGGTGTCGAGGCCGAGGCCCGCAAGCGCTTCGGCAATGCTCTCTCCGGAGACGCGGTGGAGCGTGAGCGCGATCGGGTAGACGGCCGACGCGATCAGGTCCGCACCCGCACGGGCGGCTTCGAGCGCGGCCGCGAGCGCGTTGCCGCCCGAGCCCTGACAGTAGATCGCGACAGGCAGTCCAGCGGCCTCGCGCAGCCGGCCGACGAGCTCGCTCGCACGGTGGGGCTGGAGCGACCCGGTCGGGTCGTGCAGGACAACGCGGCCGGCGCCGAGCTCCTTCAGGGTCACCGCCTGTGCGACGAGGGAGTCGGTCTCGCCTGTCGGCCCGGACGAGTAGACGAGGCCGCCGTCGAACTGCGCCTCCGCTTCGGCGATCGCCTCGGCCGCGCCGCGCAGATTCGACACGTCGTTGAGCGGGTCGTTGAGACGGAAGACCTTGATGCCGTTCTCGGCGGCGGTGGCGATGAACCGGCGGATGAACTCGGAGTCCACCGGCCGGTGGCCGACGAGAAACCGGCCGCGCAGCGCCATCCCGAGCGGAGTCCTCACCCGGCGGTCCAGCGCGCGGATCCGCTCCCACGGGCTCTCGATGCCCCGGCGAACGGCGCTGTCGAAGACGCCGCCGCCGGAGACCTCCAGGTGCTCGAAACCCGCGCCGTCGAGCACCTCCGCGACCGCAAGGACCTCCGACGTCGGCACCAGCCCGGCGAGTGGATCCTGTCCGAGCAGGCGAATCGTCGTGTCCACGAGCGCCGGCACGCGCGGACCTTAGCGAGTAGGTTCGGCGCGGTGAACGCAGTCGCAGCTGCGGTCGCAGTCGCCCGCGAGCACGGGCTGCGCGTCGACGAGCCGCGCGTACTCAGGGACGCGCACAACCTCGTCGTCCACCTCGCGCCGGCGCCGGTCGTGGCCCGCGTCGGGAAGCTCATGGCGGACGTCCGGCCGGGCATCCGCGAGCGAGAGTTGGCGCTTGCGATCTGGCTCGCGGAACGGTCGTTGCCGATCGTTCCGCCGTCACCCGAGCTGCCGCAGGTCGTCCACGAGCGAGGCGGTCACACGATGACCTTCTGGACGCTCGTCGAGCGCGCGCGGCACGACGGGCTTGCGGCGTCGTCCGCGCTTCTGGAGCTGCACGGAGCGTTGCCGGAGTACGACGGCGACGTCGCGGACTTCTGGCCGATCGCCGAGACCCGCGAGGTCCTGGCGACACGCGTTGCGCTGCCCGCCTTCGTCTCGGAGGCGCTGGAGCACGTCGCGCGCGAGCTGCGCTACGAGCCCGTCCTCGTGCACGGCGATGCGCATCTGAACAACTGCTTCTTCACGGCCGCCGGCGCGCTGTGGGGCGATCTCGAGGACGCGTGCCTCGCGCCGGTCGAATGGGATGCGGCCTGTCTCGCTGCGGTGCTCGCGACGGAGAGCGACGCCGGGTACGAGCGGGCGCTCGCGCAGCTTCCGTGCGACGCGGACCGGCTTCGCCTCCTTGTGGTCCTCCGGATCGTCGTCATAGTCGTGTGGAGCGCGATGCGCTTCGGCCCGGACGTCGCTCGGGAACGGCTCGCGTGGCTGAGGCGGAACGCGAGCTAGCGGCGGCGCTCGCGCTCGCCGGCGAGCATGGTCTGCCGGTCGACGATCCGATCGTCCTGCGTGACCTGACGAACCTGCTCGTGCACCTGCGCCCGGCGCCCGTGGTCGCACGAGTGGCAAGGCTGTTTGCGGCCGAGCGCGGCGCGGCCTCGATCGAGGCGCAGGTCGACCTTTCGCGGCACGCGGCGGCGCTTGGAGCACCCGTCGCCGCGCCCGCGGACGAGCTCCCGCCCGGTCCGCACGAACGGGACGGCTTCCTGATCACGTTCTGGCGTTGGTACGACCACGACCCGGAGCGAGACATCCCGAACGCGGAGCTCGGGCGTTCGCTGCGCGAGGTGCACGAGGCGCTCGCGTCGTACCGGGGCGGGCTTCGCGACTACGTGCGGGCCGACGAGCTGCGTTCGCTCCTCGACCGGCTCGACGCCGCCGGCGAGGACGTGGCGGTGCTGCGGCGCGGTCTGGACGACGTTCTGTCGACGCGCTTCTCGGGCCGCCCCGTGCACGGCGACGCCCACCCGGGGAACGTGCTGCGGACGCCCGCCGGCGCTCGCTGGACCGACCTCGAGGCCGCCTGTGTCGCGCCGGCCGAGTACGACCTCGCGGGCATGCTCTGGTTCGACATCAGCCGTCCGGAGCAGCCGCCGGTCGCGCCGGAGATCATCGCGGCCTACGGCGACCACGATCCCGAGGTCCTCGAGCTGATGCTGCCGGCGTACGGGCTCTTCAACGCCAGCTGGACGGTGGAGCTCGTTCGGCGGCTGCCGCCGTCGCGGCGCGGCCTCGAGATCCGCGACCTCCGCGTCGGGTGGTGGCGCCGCCGCTACGAGTGACGCGTCGTCAAGCCCTGGAGATGTAGCGACCCTCGCGAGGGTCGACCTTGATCCGGTCGCCCACGTTCACGAACAGCGGCACGTGGACGACGGCCCCGGTATCGAGTGTCGCCGGCTTCGTCACGTTCGAGACGGTGTCGCCCTTCACCCCCGGCTCCGTGTCGGTGACGGTGAGCTCGACCGAGCCGGGGAGCTGAATCCCAGAGGGCTTTCCGCCGACGAACAGCATCTGCACCGACGACGACGGCTGCATGTAAGGCAGTGCATCGGCGACGTCCGAGTGCGGGAGCCCGAACTGCTCGAAGGTGTCCTGATCCATGAAGTGCACCTCGGAGCCGTCGTCGTACAGGTACTGCACGTTCTTCGTCTCCGTGTAGATGCGCGCGAACTTCTCGCCCGCGCGGAACGTCCTGTCGACGACCGAGCCGGAGTCGACCGACTTCACTTTCGTGCGCACGAACGCGCCGCCCTTACCCGGCTTCACGTGCTGGAACTCGACGATGCGCCAGACAACGCCGTCCAGCTCGATGTGCATCCCGTTCTTGAACTCATTCGTGGAGACGGTGTCCGCCATCGGCGGGCAAGGCTAGCGAACGAGCACGAGCTCCTTAGTGAAGCCAGTCAGCACGTCGTTCCCCTCCTCCGTGACCACGACGAGGTCCTCGATGCGAATGCCCGCGCGGCCCGGGAAGTAGATGCCGGGCTCGACGGTGACGACGTTGCCGGGCTCGAGGACGTCTTCCGACTCCGGCCGGAGAACCGGCGACTCGTGGACGAGGATGCCGACGCCGTGGCCGAGGCCGTGCCCGTAGTACTCGCCCCAGTCGGCCTCCCCGATCGGGACGCGGGACGCGGCGTCGGCGTCACGGCCGCTGACTCCAACACGGGTCGCGCCGAGCCCCGCCTGTTGCGCCTGCCTGCACACCTCGTACGCGCGTGCAAGATCGTCGGGAAGCTCGCCGGTCGCGAAGGTGCGCGTGCAGTCCGAGGCGTAGCCGTCGACGTAGCAGCCGGCGTCGATCACCACCGTCGTGTTCGCGTCGACCACGCGCTCCGTCGCGCGCCCGTGCGGGAGTGCGCCCGTCGGCCCCGACCCGACGATGATCGGAAAGGCGACCGCGTCCGCCCCGTGCTCGTGGAACAGCTGCTCCATCCGCCACGCAAGCTCCCGCTCCGTGCGTCCGACGAACCGCTCCTCCGCCATCGCGGCGTACACGCGGTCGGTGATCTCGCAGGCTTCGCGCATCGTCGCGACCTCGTCGTCGTCCTTGACCGCCCGAAGCCGCTCAACGGCGCCCACGCGCGGGACGAGCTCGAGGCCCGCAGTACGAAGAGCGTCCCACTCCGCGTAGGTCAGCGTCGTGGTCTCGAAGCCAACGCGGCCGCTGACGTGCTTCGCGATCCCGCGAAGCAGCGAGCGCTCGGTCACGACGACCTCCACGCCTTCGACGGTGGAGGCCTGATCTCGATAACGGAAGTCGGTGAAGAGACGCGCGCGATCGGGCTCGACGAGGAGTGCCGCGTTCGTGCTCCTGAAGCCCACGAGATAGAAGACGTTCGGGCCGTTCGTGACGAGCAGAGGCTCTTCGAGGCTCGCGCGCAGCCGATCAACGCGTGAGGTCAACGTCGCGACGTCAGCCATTCAATTGCCTCCTTGTAGCCGTCCGGCCCCTTCCCGATCACACGGTGCGCGACGACGTCTCGGATCACGGAGACACGCCGCCATTCCTCTCGCTCGTCCACGTTCGAGAGATGCACTTCGACGACGGGCGCCTCGAAGAGCTCGAGCGCGTCCCGAATCGCGTAGTTGAAATGCGTCCAGGCACCGGGATTGACGATCACCCCGTCCGCCCAGTCGTACGCCTCGTGGCACCAATCGATGAACTCCCCCTCAGAGTTCGACTGCTTGCACTGCGCGCTCGCGCCGACGTCGCGCGCCCACTGGTAGATCCGCGACTCGAGCTCGCCGAGCGAGAGGCCGCCGTAGAGCTTCGCGTCGCGCCGGCCGAGGACGTCCAGGTTCACGCCGTTGAGGACGAGGATGCGCACCGAGCGGAACGCTACTCGGCCACGAGCTCGTCCAACGCACGTCTCACGTCTGACGCCGGCTGCTCGCCGACGAACGCCCCGTCTGCTCTCAGCAGCACGAGGTTGAGCGCGCCCTTCTTGTCGCGCAGCAGCGCCTCCCAGGCGCGCTCGCGGTCGACGCGGACGCGCGACGGTGCGAGCACGTCCTCGACCGCCGTCGTGTCGCGACCGCTCAGCCTGAGCGCCGCGAGCAGGCCGAGTGCGACGGCCTCGCCGTGCGGGAGCTCGAAGTCGGCGGCAGCCTCGAGCGCGTGCGCAAACGTGTGGCCGAGGTTCAGCGTCCGCCGGATCCCGCGGTCGTACGGGTCGGCGAGGCAGATTCCCGCCTTGTATGCGGCGCAACGCCGCACCAGCTCCGCCTCGGGCAGCTCCCATAGCGGCGCGCCCGCGAGGATCCCGGTCTTGACGACCTCGGCCATGCCGTTCCGGCGCTCCCGCTGCGGCAGCGTCTCCAGCAGCGCCGGGTCGACGATCGTCCGGTCCGGCCAGTGGAATGAACCGACGAGGTTCTTGCCCTCCGGCAGGTCGATTGCGGTCTTGCCTCCGATGGCCGCGTCCACCTGGCCGACGAGAGTCGTGGGCATGGGTACCCATGTGCAACCACGTGTGTAAGTCGCCGCGACGAAGCCTGCAGCATCCGTGAGCGCCCCTCCACCGAGTGCCAAGACGGTGCCGGTTCTGTCAATCCTCAGCGCCCGCCACAGTCGTTCCACTTCCGACACCGTTTTGGCGCGTTCGCCGGTTGGCAGCTCGTGCACGTCTGCGAGCCGGTGGCCGAGAGCGAGCTGCGCATCGGCGCCGTAGATGCCGGCGACGCCAGGCTCGGTGACGAGCGCTATCGGACCGCCGCCTGGAAGGAGCTCCCCGAGCCGTGCAAGCGCGCCGGTCTCCACGTGGACGCCGGCCGCAGCCAGCACGACATCGTCCGCATCGCGGCCCCGAGCATCCGCAACCTCCGCGTACAGCGGCGCGCGCCGCTCGAAGAGGCTCCGGAACGCGTCCTCGTTCTGGGCGAGCGGCCGCCCGCTCCCGCGGACGCGTTCCCAGGCGGTCTCGACGTCGACGTCGAGGTGGACGACGAAGGCGTGCTCGCGAAGCAGCTCGCGGAGCAGCGGCGACTCGACCGCGCCGCCCCCGAACGCGAGGACGTACCGCTCGACGGAGCGGAGAAGCCGCGCCGCCACTTCGCGCTCTTGCTCCCGAAAGGCATCCTCGCCCTCCTCGGCGAACAGCTCCGGGATCGACTTCCCCGCGTTGCGTTCGACGACGTAGTCGATGTCGACGATCGGCCGTCCGATCCGCGCGTGCAGCTGCTCAGCGACCGTCGTCTTCCCCGCGCCCATGAAGCCCACGAGGACGAGGTGGCGTTCTAGCGCGTGCGCCGCCAGGGGATCCGCTCCAGGTAGGCGCGCCAGGCGGCGACGAAGTCGCCGACCGCGTCGCCGCCGAACTTGTCGCGCGCGGCTCGAGCAAGCTCGAAGGCCACCGCAGCCTCGGCGACCACCGCCAGCGCCTCGACCGCCGCGACATCGCTCCGCTCGACCAGCGCCTCGCCCGGCTCGCCCGACTCCAGGTCGACCGAGCGCAGCGGCTTCATCAACGTCGGGAGGGGCTTCATCGCCGCTCGGACGACGATCTCCTCGCCGTTCGAGACGCCGGCCTCGATGCCGCCGGCGCGGTTCGTCGAGCGCACGAAGCCGTCCTCGATCTCGTCGTGCGCTTCGCTGCCGCGCATCGACGCCAGCGCGAAGCCGGCGCCGATCTCGACCCCCTTGACGGCCTGGATCGACATCACGGTGGCGGCCAGCCTCCCGTCCAGCCGGTCCTCGCGGGCAGCATACGACCCAAGCCCGGGCGGAACGCCCCGACCCCGGATCTCGACGACGCCGCCGGCGGTGTCGCGCGCTGCGCGTGCCTCGTCCACGCGCGCTCGAAGCGCCTCGTCGTCGACGACCGCCGCGCGCACGTCAACCTCGATCGTCGCGAGCAGCGCCTTCGCGACGGCGCCGGCGGCGACGATCGCGGCGGTGTGCCGCGCACTCGCCCGCTCGAGTGCGTCGCGCACGTCGTCGAGCCCGTACTTGAACGCACCCGCGAGATCCGCGTGCCCCGGGCGTGGCAGCGTCACGGGCTTCGTGCCCTTCCCCGACGGCTCGCCCGGGGGCGGCCAGGGGCTCATCGACCACGCCCAGTTCGCATGGTCGCGGTTCGCGACGACCAGCGCGAGCGGGGTCCCGAGGGTCCGGCCGTGGCGCAGCCCCGCCAGCACCTCCACTCGATCCTGCTCGATCCGCTGCCTCGGCGAGCGCCCGTATCCCTGCTGCCGCCGCGCGAGGTCGCCGTCGATCGCGTCGCGGTCGAGGACGAGGCCGGCCGGCAGGCCCGAGACGATGGCGACGAGCGCGGGGCCGTGCGACTCGCCGGCCGTCGTCAGGGTCAGCGACACGGGGAGAACGATAAGGAGTCAGGCGAGGTCGACCGACCGAACCGCGCGCGTCATCACATCGACCGGCGCGGGGACGCCGGTCCAGATCGTGAACGACACCGCGCCCTGCGCGACCAGCACATCGAGCCCGTCGAGCACGCGCGCCCCCGCGGCTCGTGCCGCGTCCGCGGTCGCCGACCGTGGGTACGGCAGGTCGACGAGCGTCTGCCCCTCCCTCACCTCCACGACCACCTCGTCGTGCGCCGACGTCGCATTGACGACGAGGTCGGCCTTGCCGGCGTCGGGAGGCCACCTCGTCCGGCGCGAGAACACGCGCGCATGTGGCAGCGCGGCCGCGAACGCTACGGCGGCTCCCCCGCCGCCGACGACGACCGGACGGTCCGCGTCCACACCTTCGAGGACTGCGGCGTCCGTGGTGTGCCCTTCGATCCGCCTGTCGCGAAACACGAGCGTGTTCACGGACGGCAGGCCGCCGCCGCTCAAAGCCGCCGCGGCGGGCTTGTGCGGCGTGGTCACGTTCGCGCCGGCGAATCCGGCCGCGGCGAGCCCCCGGACCGCCTCCTCGAACCGCTCCGGCGGAACGTCGAGCGCGACGTACACCCAGTCGAGCCCGCGCGCGGCGAAGGCGGCGTTCTGCATCCGCGGCGACAGCGACTGCGCGACCGGGTGGCCGAGGAGCGCCACCAGCCGCGTCGTCGCGCTTAGCACTGCAGCCCGGCTCGCGTGTAGTTGTCGAACTCGCGTGCGGACGCGGTGAAGAAGTGGCTTCGGCAGTCGGGCCGGCGGATGAAATAGAGGTAGTTCTTTCGCGCCGGACTCGCCGCGGCGCGCATTGACGCGATCCCCGGGTTCGCGATCGGCGTCGGCGGAAGACCGGGGACCTTGCGGCTGTTGTACGGCGAGTTGGAGTCGAGCTGGCTCTGGCGGATCGCCTCCGTCGGCGGGATGTCGAGGCCATACCGAATCGTGGCGTCGATCCCGAGCGGCAGCCCGACGCGCAGCCGGTTGTAAATGACGGCGGCGACGAGCGGCCGCTCGCGCGGCACCTGCACCTCCTTCTCGATCATCGACGCGATCACGAGCACGTCGTACGGCGTGAGGTTCTTCCTGCGCGCGTAGCGGAGGTCGAGCGTTTTCCAGTTGCGCTGGAACGCCTCGACCTGCTTCGCGACCAGCTGCTTCGACTTCGTCTTCGGCGTGAACTCGTACGTTGCCGGGAAGAGGAAGCCTTCGAACGAGTGCGTGCCCTCCGGGGCGCGCAGCCGCCGCGGGAGGGTCGTGCGCGTCGTCGCGGCGAGGTACTGCTTCGCGCTCAGCCGCGGAGTCACCTTGCGCCGTCGCTTTGCGATCTCGTTCACGGCCGTGATCCGCGCGGCCATGTCCTTGCGCGTGAAGCCTTCCGGGAACACGATCCTCAACGGCTTCGGCCGTCGCCGCGGCGCGGTCGTCGTGGCCACCGTCGTCTCGGGGGCGCTGGACTGGGAGTCCGAGCCGAAAACGGCGACGGCAGCCCAACCCAGCGCGCCGAGCAGGGCGAGCAGGAACACGGCTGCCGCCACGCGCCGGATCACGATTCGGCGCCGCGAGGGCGCCTGCCCTCGACGGTTCGGCGACGTCACAAGGCAGCCCGCGCGAGGTAGCTCTCGAGCAGGTAGGCGGCGGCGCGCGCGTCCTCCGGCGCGGTCGCGGCGCCGGCGCGCACGGCCAGGCCGGTGGTGAACCGCTCGTCGTACGTCTCCACGGGAACCGCGACGCGACCGCGGAGGGTTGCGACGAACCGCTCGGTCAGCCGCGCCTGCTCGCCGATCTCGCCGCGCAGCGTCAGCGGGAGCCCGACGACGACCCGCTCCGGCGCCTCCGCGCGAATCAGCGCCACCAGCTCGTCGAGCCCCGAGTCGGCCGCCCGCTCGACGACGCCGAGTGGACGCGCGAGCGTGCCGGTCGGGTCGGAGACGGCGACCCCGGTCCGCGCGGAGCCGAAGTCGAGCGCCAGGACCTTCATGGCTAGGCGAGCGCCTCGACGAGTGCGCGCTCGGCGACGGCGAGCGCCTCCGCGAGCTTCTCCGGCTCCCTACCACCGGCGCGGGCCATCGTCGGCCGGCCGCCGCCGCCGCCGCCGATCACGGCCGCGGCCTCACGGACGACCGCGACGGCATCGAGGCCGCGCGACTCGAGCGAACGATCGAGGTTGACGACCAGGTGGGCGCGACCGTCTTCGCTGCCGCCGAGCACGACCGCGGCGGGAGCGTGCTGCTGCATCAGCCGATCGGAGAGCGCGAGCAGATCGTCGGCGCCGGCATCGCGTGCCTGGACGACGATCACCTCGACGTCGCCGGCGCGGCTACGCCGCTCGTCAACGACTTCGGGGCCGGCGACCTCGACACGCTTCTTCCCCTGGCGCCGCAGGCGCTCGACCTCCGCGCGCAGCTCGTCGAGCTCGCGCGAGCGCTCGTGCAGAAATGCAAACGCCTCACCCGAGGTCAGCGCCTCGATGCGCCGTGCGCCG
>Ga0126312_10002308_pt1 | contig 12753 bp, 10 predicted proteins | sample Plot104A_FD_92537 | JGI IMG/M metagenome (GOLD analysis project Ga0126312, IMG submission 92537) | Serpentine soil microbial communities from UC McLaughlin Reserve, CA, USA - Plot104A | ecosystem: Environmental > Terrestrial > Soil > Grasslands | place: USA: UC McLaughlin Reserve, Lake County...
CGAGATGCCGCCCGAGGTCTTGGCGTGGGGGAGGGTAGAGGAGATCTCACGCACCGCCTCGATAAAGTCAACGCCGTAGTTGTCGTGCTCCTCGATGCCGGTGGCGATGGCGAAGACATTGGGGTCGAAGATGATGTCCTCGGGGGGGAAACCGACCTCCTCTGTGAGGATACGGTAGGCACGTTTGCATATGCCGACCTTCCGCTCCTTTGTGCCGGCTTGGCCTCTTTCGTCGAAGGCCATTACGATCACCGCGGCACCGTAGCGCTTCAGTAATCGCGCCTGCCTGACGAACTCTTCCTCTCCCTCCTTGAGGCTTATGGAGTTGACTACCGCCTTGCCCTGCACCCGTTTCAGGCCAGCCTCGATGATCGACCACCTCGAGGAGTCGATCATTACGGGGACCCGCGAGATGTCGGGCTCTGAGGCCACGAGGTCGAGAAAACGGACCATCGCCTCTTCGCCTTCGAGCATCCCCTCGTCCAAGTTGACGTCTATCACCTGGGCGCCGTTCTCGACCTGCTGTTGCGCCACGTCCAGGGCAGTCTCGTAGTCTTCGTTCGATATGAGATCCTTGAACCGCGCCGAGCCCGTGACGTTGGTCCGCTCGCCCACGTTCACGAACAGCGAGTCGGGTCCGATGTTGCACGGCTCGAGTCCCGAGAGCCTGAGTTTCCTAGGGATCTCCGGTATCTCACGCGGTGGGTAGCCCGAGACCGCTTCGGCTATGGCCGTCAAATGATCCGGCGTCGTCCCGCAGCAGCCGCCGACTATGTTCAGCCACCCTGCCCTTGCCCACTCCTTGATTTCGGCCGCCATCATCTCCGGCGTCTCTTCATACTTGCCGAACTCGTTGGGCAGCCCCGCGTTCGGGTAGGCGCTAATGGGGACGTCGGAGATTGTGGAGAGCTCCTCGATGTATTGCCTCAGCTCCTTCGATCCGAGCGCGCAGTTCAGCCCTACGCTTATGGGATTGGCGTGGCGCACGGAGTTCCAGAAAGCCTCGGTCACCTGCCCGGAGAGTGTGCGCCCGCTCGCGTCCGTGATCGTGCCCGAGATCATGATGGGCACGTTGAGACCCTTCTCTTCGAGATAAGACGTGATCCCGAAGATGGCGGCTCTGGCGTTCAGCGTGTCGAAGACGGTCTCTACTAGCAGCAGGTCAACCCCACCTTCCACGAGCCCCCGTGCGGCCTCTGCATAGGAGTTAGCGAGCACGTCGAAGGTGATGTTCCTGAAGCCCGGATTGTTGACGTCCGGCGAGAGCGAGGCCGTGCGGTTCGTCGGCCCGAGGGCGCCAGCCACATAGCGTGGCCACTCGGGCGTCTTCTCCGCGAAGGCGTCCGCGGTCTCACGGGCCACGCGGGCCGCCTCGTAGTTCAGTTCGTAGGCCAGGTCCTCAAGCCGGTAATCCGCCTGGGCGATGGAGGTCGAACTGAAGGTGTTCGTCTCGATGATGTCCGATCCTGCGTCCATCGTCGCTTCGTGGATGTCCCTGATTATCTCTGGCTGGGTGATCGAGAGCAGGTCGTTGTTGCCCTTGAGCTCTCCTGGATGATCGGCGAAGCGCTCTCCGCGGTAGTCCTCTTCGGAGAGCCCGTAGGATTGGATCATGGTCCCCATTGCGCAGTCAAGCAGCACGATACGTTGCTCCAGGAGCGCCCGGAGAAGGGACAACCGGGCCTGCCTCTCTTCGTGCTTCGAGCGTTGGAGAACCATCGACTCCTATCTCCCCGTACGCAAGCTGATGGCCTCGAGCACATCCCCTGCGAGGTCCGGGGCGCTGGTCGGCGGCATAAGGTACGCGCCACTGACCAGAGGCTCCGCCTCTGAGAGAAGCCTCTGGGCGACCTCGACGCCGTATTTCGGGGCGTCTTCGGGGGGGAGGGCTGCGAGGTTCTGGCGGACGTGCTTGGGAATGTATATACCTGGTACCTCGTGGTGGAGGAACTCCGCCTGCCTGGAGCTGCGGAGGGGCATGAGGCCGAGCAGGATACACACCCCATCGTCGCCGATACGCTCCAGGGCGTGCTCCAGGGTCCGTATTTCGAAGACCGGCTGCGTCCAGAAGGCGTGGGCCCCTGCCTCGACCTTGCGCCGCAGCTTCTCTACCTCTTGGTCCAGTTCTTCTGCTGTAGGGTTGAAAGAAGCCCCGACGAGGAACCCCGGAGGCTCGCCAATGGGGTTGCCTGCAAGGTCTTCTCCGCGATTCATCTTCGAGAGGACGTGAACAAGGCCTACCGAGTCAGTATCGAAGACCGAGGTCGTTTCTGGGTAGTCCCCGATCTGGGCCGGCTCACCAGTCACGGCCAGAATGTTTTTTACACCCAATGCCGCAGCCCCGAGCAGGTCGGCCTGCAACCCGATAATGTTCCTGTCGCGGCATGAGATGTGGGCGACCACCTCGATGCCCGCCTCCTCCTGTACGATCCTGGCCGCCGCCACGGGGTGCATCCTGAGCCTGGCCCGCGCCCCGTCAGAGATGTCTATGGCGTGGACGCCACGCTCCTTCAACCGGCGCGCTGCCTCGACGACCTGCCCGATGGCGTTACCGCGCGGCAGGTCGACCTCGACCGTCACAGCGAAGCCGGTACGCAACCGCTCCGCGAACTCAGAGACGGGCTCTGCGTGAACCTCCGTCCGGCCTGCTCCACCACGGCCACCCGGCGGTGCGTACCATTGCCTTCGATCCTGAAGTCCCGCAGCGCCCTGGAGAGCGCCCTCACGTGGGCCGGGGTAGTCCCGCAGCAGCCGCCCACGAGCCCCAGCCTCGGCGAGCTTTAGGCCGTACTCGGCGAAGTGGTCGACGTCTCTTCGAAAGCGGATGAGGCCGCCGACGAGCTGGGGGAGGCCGGGGTTGGGGAGGGCAGCGACGGGCCCTGCTCCGTCGGCCATCTGCCTGATGATCTCCACCATCGTTTGCGGACCTACGGTACAGTTGGCCCCCGTTAGATCGGCGCCCCAGGAAGAGATCTCACGCGCCGCCCGACCCGGCAGCCCTTCGGCCAGCGTCTCACTGTCCTCGACGAAACTCTTGTACGCCATGACCGGCGCGCCCAGGATCCCGACCGCCTCATAGGCGAGCCACAGCTCGACGATGTCGGTGAAGGTCTCAAGGAGGATCGCGTCTGCTCCGCCTTCGAGGAGCGCTTCGGCCTGCTCCAGAAAGAGGGACTTCGCCCCGTCTGTACTGACGGGACCTATAGGGGTGAGCGGACGTCCGAGCGGACCGATGGGCCCGAGGACCAGGGCCCTGTCCCCTGTTCCTGCGACAGCACGGGCCGCCTTGAGAGCCAGGCTGGCGCCCTCGGCGTTTACTTCGCGCACCCTCTCTTCGAGGTCGTGGTTCTCCAGCTTGAAACGGTTGGCGGCGAAAGTGTTGGTCTCTATGGCGTCAGCGCCTGCCCTCAGATACTCCACGTGAATATCCGCGACCATCTTCGGGTGTGAGAGGTTCGCGCGGGCGTAGGGATGGCCGACGCCGCGCTCTCCGAGCAGCGTGCCCACGGCGCCGTCCCCGATCAGGACCCGCGTCCCGAGCAGCTCTCTCAAGTTGCGCCCCAAGGTAAAGACCTCTCTCCTTTTTGGTCACACATTCGCGCGGAGGAGAGAGGCTGCGTCTACTCTTTCACCTCATCTGCCGGAGTGTCCTCCGCGGGAGTTGGCACCTGTCACGAGCTTGCGTCTCGCCGGTTGCCGCGGCTTCTCAGGGCCCGTCCCTCCACCGCTCTCGATGAGCGTCATGGCCCGCTCTTGGGGCCTGTGACCGGGCAATTACACCACGATAGCCTCGGGATTTCAATCCGGTGCGTCTATCTGGCCGGGGCGGTCCGCCTGTAGCGAATGCGGTCCGCAATCTCGCCGGGGTCGCTGGCTGCGCACCTGGCGGCGACCAGGAGTTTTGCGGGACGCGAGACCTGCGCCCTGCGGGAGAAGACGTCGTATCGCTGGGCCTCGATGCGGTCGAGGATAGCCGCGTACAACTCGCGCGCCACGATAACGGGGAAACGTCTCCCCCTCGGGATGTAGCCCATCCCCTCATCGGCGACCTCGTAGAGACGGCGCGCCCTCTCTATCTCGAAGCGCATCAGCGTGACGAAGCGTTCGTCGACGACACCAGAAGCAAGATCCCGCTCTGTGTAACCGAATTGCGCCAGGTCTTCAAGCGGTAGATACACCCGCCCGCGTCGCCAGTCCTCTCCGACGTCGCGCAGGAAGTTCGAGAGCTGCATGGCGACGCCGAGGGCCTCGGCGTGTGGGTCGGCCTTCCCTTCTGCCACCCCTACGACCCTGCACATCATCAGGCCGACGACGGCGGCGCTCCCGTAGGTGTATACCTCGAGGTCAGAGAATGTCTGGTAGCGGAAGACGCGAGTATCCATCTTCATGCTCTCCATAAACGCGGTTATGGTCTCGGGCTCTATGCCGCAAGATCTCACCGTGTCCGCATAGGCGCGCAGAACGGGGTTGGGGACCCTCTCACCCGAGACGGCCGCCATAGTCTCGGCCTCGAACTCCTTAAGTACGGAGAGCTGGGCCTCGAGCGGCAGGTCATGGGGAGTATCGACGATCTCGTCTGCGTAGCGCATAAAAGCATAGAGAGCGTGCACGCGGGTCCTGACCTCGGCGGGGAACAATCTGGTCGAGAAATAGTAGGTCCTGCTGTGAGCCTTCTGAACCTTGCGGCACAACTCGTAGCTCTCGGCGAGCGAGAGACTGCCGTCGAGCTTCTTGCCGCCAGCAGGGTCGAGCTTCAAGAGCCGCCGACCTCCCGTCCTATGCGGTCGGCCACCAGCCTGGCGCCTATGGTAACGAGCGGCACCCCGGTACCCGGCCTGGTGCTCGCGCCGACGAAGTACATCCTTTGTACGGCCTTCGACACCATCGGAGGTCGGAAGTACCCAACCTGGAAGATACCGTGCCCGATACCGAACGCGGCCCCTTCCTCCAGGTTGTACTCGTCTCGCCAGTCGAGCGGCGTCCTTACCTTCTCGTAGACGACGCGGCTCCGGTCGAGTCCGCACCGCCGCTCCAGCAGGTCGTAGACCTTCTCGCTGAAAGCATCCTCTTCGCGGTCCCAGTCCACGTTCGGCCCGAGGTGCGGTACGGGGACGAGCACAAACAGGCTCTCCATCCCGTCAGGGGCCATGCGCGGATCCGTCTTCGAAGGGACGACGGCGTAGAAGGAAGGGTCTTCTGGTAGCGTACGATCTCTGAAGATGGCCTCGAAGTTCTCCCTGTAGCGCCCGGAGAGGTAGAAGTTGTGGTGCACCATGTGTTCGAGCTTCCCTTCGACGCCAAGATAGAGCATGTACGCTGAGGCCGTATAGTGGAGCTTCTCGCGTCTCCTCAGCAGAAAGTCTCCGTCCGCCGATCCGGCGAGGAGCTCGCGGTAGGCGTAAGGAAGGTCCGCGTTGGCGAGCACGGCGTCGGCCTCGATCTCGTCTCCAACTACCGCGACGCCGCGTGCCCGGCCCTTGGTGACGACGATACGCTCGACCTGGCTGTTCAGGTGGATTCTTACGCCGAGTTCGGTCGCAAGCCTCTCCATCGCCTCGACGAGAGAATACATCCCGCCTTCGGGGAACCAGAGGCCGTCCTCGGCGAGCTCCGTGTAGGGGAGGAGCGAGTAGACCGCCGGCGCCTCGAAAGGGGATAGGCCTAGATACATCGTCTGCAAGGAGAAAGCCTGCCTGAGCTTCTCGGATCGGAAGAACTTCGAGACCTGGCGGTAGTAGTTGCCCAACGCCTTCGTCTTTAGCAGAAGCCTGAGGTTGCGCAGTCCGAAGAAGTCCCTAGCCCCCTCGAAGTCGCGCTCCACGAACTCTGAGCGTCCGAGGCGGTACTTGTTGCAGGCATCTTCGAGGAAGCGGTAGAAGCGCGGGGTGACGCCGGGCTCTATACGTTCCAGCTCCCCGATCAGCTCGGGGAGCGTGCGGCGGATGGTCAGGGTGTCGCCGTCACCGAAGGTTACACGGTAGTTGGCGTCGAGCGGTATGAGCCTGACGTAGTCGTCCAGGTCGCGCCCGGCAAAACGGAAGAGCTCGCGGTAAGTATCTGTCATCAGTAGGAGTGATGGGCCGGTATCGAAGGCGAAGCCTTCCGTCTCGACTCGTCCCACGCGTCCGCCGACCTGGGCGTTCTTCTCGAAGACTTCGACCTCGAAGCCCTTGGCGGCCAGCCGGATCGCCGACGCCAGGCCGCCCATCCCGGCCCCGACGACCGCCACCCGCTTGTTCGGCCTGGCCGATGACGCCGCCAGAGCACCCACCTTCCTTTTTTCGAGGGTACGTCGAGAGTATACGTTGCAGATGCTAACAGCGTTCACCGCGCGTCCGGGTAAAGGAGCTTACAACATCCCTCGAACGGCCCTTCTCTTTCGTGTGGGGGAGCGGTCATTATATTTGCAGGGCAGGGGTCAGGGCAGCGGTAGAGAGCGTTGGGTGTAATGGCTGGTGGTAGGGGCAGACGGCGAGGCTGGCACTCGTCGTGTTCCTATTCAGCGGCATCCTTGCGGCGGGGCGGCTGGTGCCCGCTCCTGGATTCCACGGCCCACAGAAGACTGGAGAGGCCCGTACCTAGCAGCAAGGCCCCAGGCACTGCCCCGAGCCAGACCGCGGGCAGGCCGCCGCTTGCCGCCAGCCACAGCCAGAGCGCGCCAGTTACCAGAGGTACGAAAGACGAGAAAGACCACCACTGTGAAGTTATGGATTCAAAGACGGCGCTATCATCGAGGTTGTTCTTCTCCTGCCGCTGTTCGCCCATCGATCAACCCTTCACCAGCGTGCGGTGACTACGACCGGTCCATTCTAGCCCGTGACATTCCTTGCGGCGATACGGGCGCCTCTTCTCTATCTGCTAGGACTAGGAGTCCTCAGGACTCTACTCGTACTGGACGGCCTCGACTATGCCCTTGCGGGCGGCGGAGCGGGCCGGGAGGAGGCCGGCGAAGATACCTATGAAGAGGCCTGAGAGTAGGGCGGCGAGGGCTGGTAGCTTGGGGTAGTAGAAGTCGATCTCGAAGCCTCCTGCGCCTGAGCCCTGGACGAAGAGGTAACCGAGCAGTGAGCCTAGTGCGACGCCGATAAGGCAGCCGATCAGGCTTATGACTATACCTTCATCGATTATGAGGCGAGCTATCTGGAGCCGTGTCGTCCCTACGGCCCTGAGGATCCCGATCTCGCGGGTTCGCTCGAAGACGCTCATGGAGAGGGTGTTGACGACACCGAAGGCGGAGACGGCGACAGAAACGCCCATAATAGCGTAGAAGAAGACGTACTGGCGGTTGAAGTCGCTCTCTATCTGCGCCTTCCACTCGGCGTTCGAGTAGAGCGTGAACTGCGGATAGTCCTCGAGAACAGCTTCGATCCTGCGCGCCAGGGCTTCTCGGTTGGAGCCCGACCTGGCCTTTATGGCGAGGAACTCGCTCTGGGTCTCGTTGAAATCACTGGCGAGGATCTCTTGCGAGAGGTAGATGCCCATCCCGCCGCCTACGATGTCGTTCTTGAGGATGCCTTCGATCCGATATTTCTTCTTTCCTTCAGGACCGAGTAGCTTTATCCTGGACCCCACTCCGAGCTTGCGGTCTTTGGCGAGCTGCTTGCCAATGATGGCGTCGCCCTTCTTCAGTTTGGAGAAGGCGTCCGGTCCTCCGGCGGCGTAGTTTACGCGGAAGATCCCCGGATAATTCTGGTCCACCCCGAAGACGGCGTCCATCTTCTTTCCGTCCTGGCGGAAGGTCGAGACGATGCTAGTCGTCTTCTCGACACCCTGTACACGACCGATCTTCTCGGGCAACTCTGCGGAGAAGCCGGCGTCCGAGTTCTGCTGCGTGGGCTGCACTACGTAGTCGCTGCCGAGGGAGCCGTCGAGATAGTCCCGGATCGAACCGAGCAGGCTCCCTCCGAGGGCCGAGAATGCTACGACGAGCGAGATACCGACCATGAGGGCCGAAGCGGTTAGCGCCGTCCTTCCCCTGTTGCGCGTCGCGTTCGCCGCAGCCATCCTACCCTCGACCCCGAAAAGGAGCCTGAGAACCGGAGAGAATAGCGCCGCGAGCGGCCTGACGAGGATGGGGATTACCAGGGAGATTCCGAGGAAGGCCGCGATGATCGCCGCGATCCCCGAGGCATAGACGAGACCTCCGAGGCTGGCCGAGAGATTCTTGGCGAGGTAGTAGATCCAGGGCATCCCGGCGCCGGCGAGCGCAAGCCCCAAAACCGGTGCCAGGAGTGAGACGACCCGCGAGTGCCCGGGCTCGGCGGTGGCCCCGGCGGAGCGGGCCCTCATGGCTTCGACGGGACTCACCCTCCCCGCCTTCATGGCCGGGTAGAGGGCCGCGACGACCGTCACAGCAATGCCGACGACTATTGCGGAGACAAAGGCGAAGGGAGAGAGGATCAGGGATGTGATCTCGAACAGGAAAGCCCTGCCGAAGAGGTAGACGAGCCCTCTGGCCATCCCGTACCCGAAGAGCACCCCGAGGAGCGAGCCGATCACGCCCAGGAGCATCGCCTCCACTATGACGGAGCGTGCGATCATGGCCCGCGTCGAGCCGAGAGCGCGGAGCATCCCGAGCTCGCGCGTCCGCTCCAGGATGGTCATAGAGAGGGCGTTGAAAACAAGGAAAGCCCCGACGAAGAGCGAGGTCCCTGCGAAGAAGAGCAGCGCGATCTTGAACCCCTGGAGCTGGCCGCTGATCTTTTGGGTGCGCGACTCAGAACGCTCGGCTTGCAAACCCTCACCGAGTTTTCTGTCTAGTCTCTTTCCGAGGTCCGAGACGGAGACACCTTCTGCAGCCTCGACGGCGATGCTAGAGATCTGACCCTGTTTGTCGAATGCGTTCTGTGCGAAGGGCAAGGGCGCCATACCAAATGCGAGACCGCCGAAAGACCCACCCGGAATCCGCAAGAGACCTACGAGTCTCAACTCCTTCGGTCCTTCCGGAGTCCCTACTGTGACCCTGTCACCTATCCTAAGCCCTGATCTCTTGGCAGAACCGCCGTCGAGGGTGAGCTCCGTGCCACTCCGGGGGAAACGTCCGTCGGTGAGTTCGAAGCCCGTCGCGAGCTTTGCAGACTGCGGCTCGACTCCGAAGAGACGCATGCTCCTGACCTCGGGCAGACCGTTTTTCTGCTCTTTGTCGAGGATGAGTGAGGAAGAGAGCGAATATCGCGGGGCGGCCGACTCTACCCCCTCGTAGCCGCGCACCTCTTCGACCACCTTCTGGTCGAATCCGCCGCTGCCTCCCGCCGCCGTGACGGTGAGGTCGGCCGATCCGTAAGCCCGGGTAAAGAGCTCTTCGAAAGTGGCTGACATGGTATTCGAGAGAGTGAGCACGCCGAAGACGATACCCACCCCTAGCACGATGCCGACGGCCGTGAGCAGGGTACGTTGGACCCTGGCGCGCAGGTTCCGGAAGCTCAGCCCGGAGAAGCGCCTGACCTTCACGCTTGCCTGACCATCGACACGAAGAGATACTCGCCGCCATTGGTGTTGTGCTTGTAGACGGTGTTTCTTCTGAAGCCGGCTCGTTCGTAGACCAGGATCGCACGCTCGTTGAACGTCGCCACGGAGAGCGTGAAGTGATCCGGGGAGTAACGCCGTCTCGCGAACTCGAGCCCTGCGAGAAGATACTCGACCCCGAGTCCTCTACCGGTTAGATCCGGCCTCATGCCAAGCCCGATATCTACGGTCTTGTTGGCCCTCTCAAACTGGAAGAAGCCGACGAGGACTCCACCTTCGTCGAAGACCGAGAAGTAAGCATCCTTCCTACGTCTCGGGTCGAGTAGCGCCTGGAGATCGTCCTGGTCACTCGTCGTGTCGTAGAAGTCGTAGGGAGGTTCGTAGTGCCAGCCGGAGATCTGAGTGGCCTCTTCGTCTTCCATCTGCCTGAACCGGTAGCCGGACATCGAGTTATCCGCCGGACTCCAGCGTCCTGATCCGTTCCAGGATCTCGTTCTGGTCGGGGTCTGTGGCCTCGTCGACCACGCGTCCGTCGGAGAGGAAGATGGCACGGCCGGCCGTGGCGGCGGCGCGCGGGTCGTGGGTGACCATGAGTATGGTCTGCTCGAAGCGGGCTGCCGATTCTCTCAGGAGTTCCAGCACTTCGGCGCCGGTCTTCGAATCGAGGTTCCCCGTTGGCTCATCGGCCAGGATGATGTCGGGGAATTTGATCAGGGCCCGCGCTATGGCGACCCGCTGTTGCTCGCCGCCGGAGAGCTCGTCCGGCCTGTGATTCCGCCGCCCCGTGAGCTTCACGAGATCCAAGAGCTCGTCTAGCCTCTTGCCGTAGTTGCCTGGTCTCTTGCCGGAGATGAGCACGGGCAAGAGCACGTTCTCCTCGGCGGAGAGCGTGGGGATGAGGTTGAAGAACTGGAACACGAAGCCCATCCGCTCCCGCCTGAGGAGCGTTAGCTTCTTATCCGAGAGGCCCGAGAGCTCAGTCCCCCCAACGACTACACGCCCCGACGTAGGCTTGTCCAGGGCACCTAGGATGTGCAAGAGCGTGCTCTTCCCTGATCCCGAAGGACCCATGATCGCCGCGAACTCCCCGTTCGGAAACGCCACGGAGACGTCCTGGAGGGCGCGCACTGCGGTCGGACCCTCACCATAGACCTTCTCCAGGCCTACGGTCTCGACGGCAATCCCGGCTCCGTTCTCCACGCGCAGAGTATAGCCCGGCCAGAGACGCCCGAAACGTTGTTTGTAACAGTTCGATCCCACTGTTACACTATCCTGGCAATCAATAGAGCCCCTGCTTCCCCACTGGCATTGGCCGGGGAAGCCGACACTAGACCGGAGGAGGCAAACATCGATACTTACGAAGTCATGCTTATAGTGATCCCCGAGCTCGACGAAGAGCAGGTCGAGAACACCTTCGGGCGTTTTCGTACGATCATCGAGCGCACGGGCGGCGAGGCCGGGGAGCCGAACCACTGGGGCCGCCGCAAGCTGGCCTACGAGATAGACCACCGCACGGATGGTTTCTACGTGGTCATGGAGTTCACCGCAGGGGAGCGCACCCTCGTCGAGTTGAAGCGTATCTTGCGCGTCTCCGACGACGTGCTCAGGCATATGATCGTGAAGCTCCCGCCGAGCTACGCTCACAAGCCACTCCCTGAGCCTGCCGAAGTTACGGCTTGACTAAACCGGAGGTAAAGAATGGGTAGGAGAAGGAACGGGCCGCCCCGCGGGGGGCGACCGACGAAAAGCAAGCCTTGCGTGTTCTGCAAGGAGAACGTCGCCTACGTCGACTACAAGGACTACAACTTGCTGCGGCGGTTCATCTCCGACCGTGGCAAGGTCAGAGCCCGCAGGGTTACGGGCCTGTGTCCGCAGCACCAGCGGGAGGCCGCCTCAGCGATCAAACGGGCCCGTGAGATGGCGCTGCTGCCCTACGTGGTGGGGAGGTAGGAGCCTTGCAGGTAATACTGAACCAGGACGTCGAAAAGATCGGGCAGCGCGGCGATATCGTCGACGTTAGCCGTGGTTACGTGCGCAACTTCCTGGTCCCGCGCGGCCTCGCCGAGGTGGCGACCCCGGGCAAGCTGGTGGAAGCCCGACGCAGCATGGAGGAGACGGAGGAGAGGGACAGGCGATTGGCCGAGAGGGCCGAAGAGATCTCCGGCATCCTCAACAAGAGCGTGATCACGATAGAAGCCCGAACGGGCGAGGACGAGCGTCTTTTCGGTTCCGTCACGGCAGCCAACATCGCCGACGCGGTCGAGAGGGCCCGCGGTATCCGCCTCGACAGACGCCGCATTCGCCTCGAAGAGCCTATAAAGGCCCTGGGTACGCACCAGGTGCCCATCCAGGTCCACGGCGAAGTCGAAGCGAGCGTCAAGGTGATCGTGGTCCCCAAATTGTAGGGGCGGGTCTGGCGTAGTGGCGGTTTGGCGTAGGGGCGGGTTTTAAACCCGCCCCTACATCGATGCGTCTTCACCTCAACAGCAGGTACAGGCACAATCTGAACCAGAAGGTTAAGGCTCTCGTCTTGTAACGGGGGCCTTTTTGCTGCATGCTGGTAGGTTATGGAACGCCGGGGGAGGATGCGCAGCGTAGAGACCAGGGCTGAGGCGGCCCGTGTACCTCCGCACGACCTTGATGCGGAGCGGGCTGTCATTGGTGCGATGCTGGTATCGGAGACGGCCGTCGCGGTTGTTGCGGAGCGGCTTGCCGCCGAGGACTTCTACTCCGAGGTACATAGGATCATCTACGGGGCTATGATGCGTCTTTACTCGCGCGGCGAACCCATAGACCAGCTGACGCTCACGAACGAACTGAGGAGTGTCAACGAGTTCGAGAGGATAGGCGGCAGGCCCTACGTCTTCCAGATCGTCGAGAGCGTCCCGACGGCTGCGAATGCGGGCAGGTACGCTGACATCGTACGCGGCAAGGCGCTCTTGCGGGCGATTATAGATGTCGGGAGCCGCATCACAGAGGACGCTTTCAGGGAGCCCGAGAACGTGAGCGAGGCGCTCGACTCGGCTGAGCAACTCGTCTACGGCGTATCCAACCGTACTCTCAGGGAACATCTCGCGCCCGTCTCCGAGCTCGCGCCTGGCGCCCTGGAGATGATCCAACGCCTCTACGAGCAGGAGGGTGAGGTAACGGGCGTCGAGACAGGCTTCGAAGACCTAGACCGCCTCACCACAGGCTTCCACAAGAGCGACCTGATCATACTCGCCGCGAGGCCTGCGATGGGCAAAACCGCCCTGTCTCTAAACGCTATCTGGCACGCCGCCGGCGAGA
>Ga0126312_10002309_pt1 | contig 12752 bp, 15 predicted proteins | sample Plot104A_FD_92537 | JGI IMG/M metagenome (GOLD analysis project Ga0126312, IMG submission 92537) | Serpentine soil microbial communities from UC McLaughlin Reserve, CA, USA - Plot104A | ecosystem: Environmental > Terrestrial > Soil > Grasslands | place: USA: UC McLaughlin Reserve, Lake County...
AGGTGCGCTCCGCGAACGGCTCGAACGAGAAGCAGCGCGCGGTGCTCAAGTCGCTCAAGCTCGGTCGCATCGGCCGCTCGTCGACGATGCAGGACACGCCGCAGCTTCGCGGGGCGCTCGACAAGGTCTCGCACCTGGTCGAGGAGGTGAGGTAGCGCTAGATGGCACGCCTGGATCCCGAGGAGATCGGGCTTCACACGATCCGGCCGAAGCCGGGGTCGCGGCAGTCGCCCAAGCGGCTCGGCCGCGGCAAGGGCACGGGAACCGGCAAGACCGCGGGCCGCGGTCACAAGGGCGCCGGCGCGCGCTCGGGCAACAAGTCGAAGCGCGGCTACGAGGGCGGCCAGAACCCGATCCACATGCGGATGCGCAAGCTGCGCGGGCCGCACATGAAGAAGTCGATGCCGTTCGAGCCGTTCCGGACGCACAACCAGCCGGTGAACGTCGCCGACCTCGAGGCGCGCTTCGACGCCGGGGCCGAGGTGACCCCGGAGACGCTGCGCGCCGCCGGCCTCGCGACTCGGAGGGACCCGGTGAAGGTCCTGGGCCGCGGCGACATCTCGAAGAAGCTCACGGTTCGCGCTCACGCCTTCAGCGCCTCGGCCAAGGAGAAGATCGAGGCCGCGGGCGGAACCGCCGAAGTGATCGAGGGCTAAACCTTGCTCCAGACCATCGCGAACGCCTTCGCGGTCCCGGAGATCCGGCGGAAGATCTTCTTCACGCTCGGGATGCTGGCGCTCTACCGGCTCGGTGCGTACATCCCGGCGCCGGGCGTGGACATCGACACGCTCGACTCGATCGAGTCGAACTTCACCGGCTCGAACGTGCTCGGGCTCCTGAACGTGTTCTCCGGCGGATCGCTGCAGCGCCTGTCGCTGTTCGCGCTCGGGATCATGCCCTACATCACGGCCTCGATCATCCTCCAGCTCCTGACGGTGGTCGTGCCGTCGCTGGAGCGCCTCCAGAAGGAGGGGGAGGTCGGCCAGCAGAAGATCACGCAGTACACGCGCTACCTCACCGTGGTCCTCGCCTTCGGCCAGTCGATCGGCTACGTCTTCCTCTTTCAGTCCTTCCAGGACTCGGCAGGGACCAGCGTGGTCGGCGACCTCACGTTCTCGAAGGTGTTCGTGATCGTGATCTCGCTGACCGCCGGCACGGTGCTCCTCATGTGGCTTGGCGAGCTGATCACCCAGCGCGGCGTCGGCAACGGAATCAGCCTGATGATCTTCGCGTCGATCGCCTCCGGGATCTTCCCCGGGCTGTCGAAGTGGTGGAACAACCCCGACCAGGTGTTCATCGTGATGATGCCCTTCATCGCGCTGGCGGTGATCGTCGGGATCGTCTTCGTCCAGGAGGGCCAGCGGCGGATCCCTGTGCAGTACGCCAAGCGGGTCGTCGGACGGCGGATGACGACCGGCGGCTCGACCTACCTGCCGCTGCGCGTGAACATGGCCGGCGTCATCCCGGTGATCTTCGCCGCCTCGATCATGGCCTTCCCACCGACGATCGGCCAGCTTCTCAACACGCCCGCCGCGCTCGACTTCGCCGCCTTCTTCAGCCCCAACAGCTGGGCCTACGTGGTCGGCGAGGTCTTCTTCATCGTGATCTTCACCTACTTCTACACGGCGGTCACCTTCAACCCCGTCGACCAGGCCGACAACCTGAAGAAGTACGGGGGCTTCATCCCGGGCGTGAGACCCGGACGACCTACCGCCGAATACCTGGACCGGATCCTCTCCAGGCTCACCTTCCCCGGCGCCCTCTATCTGGGCGCGGTCGCCGCGCTGCCGACGATCCTCATCAACCAGACATCGGCGAACTTCTTCTTCGGCGGCACCTCGATCCTGATCGTCGTCGGCGTCGCGCTCGACACGGTGAAGCAGCTCGAGGCGCAGCTGATGATGCGCAACTACGAGGGCTTCCTGAAGTAGTCAGCGCGCGCGGTGCGCCCGGGCCGGCTGGCGGCCGTCGTCTAGGCTCTTTCGTTCGATGTCCGAGCTCAACCTGATCCTGCTTGGTCCACCCGGCTCCGGCAAGGGCACCCAGGGCGAGCGCCTGCAGGAGGATCTCGAGTTGCCCTACTGGGCCACCGGGGACATCCTCCGCGCCGCCGTTCGCGAGGGGACCCAGATCGGGCGCGAGGCGAAGGACTACATGGACCGCGGCGACCTCGTTCCGGACGAGGTGATGGTGGGCGTGATCGCCGAGCGGATCGACTCGAAGGAGGCCGAGGACGGGTTCATCCTCGACGGCTTCCCCCGGACGCAGGTCCAGGCCGAGGCGCTGAACGAGAAGCTCGACGAGCTCGGCCGCTCGATCTCCGCCGTGATCCTGATCGAGGTCGACGACGAGGAAGTCGTGCGCCGGCTCGGCGGCCGCCGCATATGTCCGAATGGCCACGTCTACCACGTCGACTTCGACCCGCCGGCAAATGAGGGCGTCTGCGACGTCTGCGGGGCGGCGCTCGAGACCCGCGATGACGACAAGCCGGACGTGATCCGCCACCGGCTCGAGCAGTACCAGGAGAAGACCGCGCCGCTGATCGGCTTCTACGAGGACGAGGGTGTGCTGATGCGCGTCGACGGCGACCAGGACCCCGAGGAGGTCACCGACGAAATTCGCGGCGTCCTCGCGACCCTGCGGATGGAGGAGCAGGCGTAGGGCATGTACCGCGGCGGGATCATCATCAAGAGCCCCGAGCAGATCGACCGCATGGCGGCGGCCGGGGCGATCCAGGCGCGCTGCCTGCGGATGCTGCGCGCGAAGGTCCGCCCGGGTGTCACGACCGAGGAGCTCGACCGGGCCGCGGAGAAGTTCATCCGCTCGCAGGGCGCGGAGCCGACCTTCCTCGGCTATCGGGGCTTCCCGGGCTCGATCTGCGCCTCGCCGAACTCGATGGTCGTCCACGGGATCCCCGGCGACTTTGAGCTCAAGCGGGGGGACATCGTCTCCCTCGACGTCGGCGTCACGAAGGACGGATGGGTCGCCGACGCCGCGCTGACCGTGCCGGTCGGCGAGGTCTCGCCGGCGGCACGCCACCTCCTCGAGACGACCGAGGCCGCGCTCCGCGACGGCGCCGCCGAGGTCCGCCCGGGCAACCACCTCGGCGACGTCTCGAGCGCGATCCAGCGCCGCGTCGAGGCCGAGGGGCTCTCGATCATCCGCTCGCTGGTCGGCCATGGCGTCGGGCGAGATATGCACGAGGACCCGCAGATCCCCAACTTCGGCGAGCCCGGCCGGGGCCCGGTACTCGAGCCCGGCATGGTCCTTGCAATCGAGCCGATGGTCAACGCGGGCGGCGCGGACATCCGCGTCGGCGACGACAACTGGGCCGTCTACTCGGCCGACGGCTCCCTCGCCGCGCACTTCGAGTTCACGGTCGCCGTGGCCGAGAACGGCCCGCGCATCCTCACCCCGTGGAACGAGGATTAGCGGCGGAGATCGCGCCCGGTTTCAGCCGCGGCTTTCGAAGGTCCGCTGCTATATTCCCTGGTCGGCCTGAGGGCCGATTTGTTGTGCCCGCTGCCCGACTCCTGGGGCCGCAGGGCCTTCTCCGTAAGTAGTTGATCGATACGACCCAAGAGGGCCGATGAAGGTACGAGCGTCCGTGAAGCCGATGTGTGAGCGCTGCCGGATCATCCGGAGGCGTGGCGTCGTCCTCGTGATCTGCTCGAACCCTCGGCACAAACAGCGACAGGGGTGAAGAAGCACTAGATGGCACGGATCGCGGGAGTCAACCTCCCTCTCTCAAAGCGCGTAGAGATCGGGCTCACCTACGTCCACGGCGTGGGCCGCTCGACCGCCGGCAAGGTTCTGTCCGACGTCGGCGTCGACCCGGACACCTACGTCAAGGACCTCACCGAGGAGGAGACGATCAAGCTCCGCGACGCGGTCGAGTCGCTCGAGGTCGAGGGTGACCTTCGCCGCGAGCGCTCGCAGAACGTCAAGCGGCTCTCGGAGATCGGCTCCTACCGCGGCATCCGGCATCGTCGGGGCCTCCCGGTCCACGGGCAGCGCACCAAGACCAACGCGCGGAGCCGCAAGGGCCCGCGCCGGATGAGCGTCGCCGGCAAGCGCAAGCCGCCGGCGAAGAAGTGAGGCCCTGAGGTATGCCGCAGCCGAAGCGAGGCAGGGGTCGCACCCGCCGCCGGGTCAAGAAAAACGTTCCGTACGGGATCGCGCACATCAAGACCTCTTTCAACAACACCATCGTCACGATCACCGACCCCGAGGGCAACGTCGTCTGCTGGGAGTCCGCCGGCTCGGCCGGCTTCAAGGGCTCGCGCAAGTCGACGCCGTTCGCCGCTCAGGTGACCGCCGACGCCGCGGCCCGGAAGGGCATGGAGCATGGCGTCGAGCGCGTCGAGGTCCACGCCAAGGGCGCGGGCTCCGGTCGTGACACCGCGATCCGCTCGCTTCAGGCTGCCGGCCTTCAGGTGACCACCGTCAAGGACGTGAGCCCCCAGGCCCACAACGGCTGTCGGCCGAAGAAGCGGAGGCGTCCGTAGTGGCGCGCGACACGGGACCGCAGTGCAAGCAGTGCCGCCGGGAGGGCCAGAAGCTCTTCCTCAAGGGCGAGCGCTGTCTGACCGAGAAGTGCGGCGTCGAGCGGCGCTCCTACCCGCCGGGCGAGCACGGCCGCGGCCGCGTCCGCGCGTCGGAGTACCGCAACCAGCTTCGCGAGAAGCAGAAGGCGCGGCGCTTCTACGGCGTGCTCGAACGGCAGTTCCGCAGCTACTACGACAAGGCCTCGCGCCAGGAGGGCGTCACCGGCGAGAACCTCCTGCGCCTGCTCGAGTGCCGGCTCGACAACGTCCTCGTTCGCCTCGGCTTCGCCGCCTCGCGGCGCCAGGCGCGCCAGCTCGTCAGCCACGGCCATTGGCTCGTCAACGGCCGCCGGGTTGACATTCCCAGCTACCAGGTCCGTCCCGACGACGTGATCACGATCAGGCCCAACTCGAGCGCCGCCGACACCGTGCGGCAGGCCACCGAGCTCACCGCCGCGGTGCCGCCGTGGCTACAGGCCGATCACGACGCCCTGACGGCGAAGGTGCTCCGTCTGCCGGGGCGCGGCGAGATCGCTGCGCCCGTGCAGGAGCAGCTCATCGTTGAGCTCTACTCGAAGTAGTCGAGCTCACCAGCACCGAAAAGTGAGGAAGCAATGACCACCCTGCCCGAGTTTCAGATCCCCAAGATTTCCGGCGAAGACGTAAACGACAACCGCGGTACGTTCGTCGTGGAGCCCCTCGACAAGGGGTTCGGCTTCACGTACGGCAACTCGCTGCGTCGCGTGCTGCTCTCCTCGCTCGGGGGCGCCGCCATCAAGAGCGTTCGCATCGAGGGCGTCGCGCACGAGTTCTCGACGGTCCCCGGCGTGAAGGAGGACGTGACCGACGTCGTCCTCAACCTCAAGGACATCGTCGTCCGGATGCACACGGAAGCCGACGAGGTCGAGGCGCCGCTCGTCGCCACCGGCCCCGGTGAGGTGAAGGCGAGGGACATCGACCTTCCGGCCGGCGTCGAGATCCTCAACCCCGACGCCCCGATCGCCACGCTCGAGAAGCGGACCAAGCTCGAGATGTACCTGACGATCGGCCGCGGCCGTGGCTACTCACCGGCCGAGGAGAACAAGTCCGAGGATCAGCCGATCGGCGTGATCCCGATCGACTCGATCTTCTCGCCGATCCGCCGCGCGTCCTATGAGGTCGACTCCGCCCGCGTCGGGCAGCGCACCGACTTCGACAAGCTGACGCTCGAGGTCGAGACCGATGGCTCGATCGAGCCGGGTTCCGCGCTTCGCGAGGCGGCCGAGATCCTCATCAAGACCATGGCGATCTTCACCGACGCCGACCGGGTCGAGGAGCTGACCAGCCGTGACGCGCTCGCAGACGGAGACGGCGCCATGGCGGCGGCCCCGACCGCGGCCGAGGGGGACGACCGCCTGATCGAGGAGCTCGAGATCGGCGTCCGCGCCTACAACTGCCTCAAGCGCGCCGGCATCCAGACGGTCGGTGACCTGGTCCAGCGCTCGGAGTCGGAGCTCAACGCGATCCCGAACTTCGGCAAGCGCTCGACCGAGGAGGTCAAGGAGAGCCTCTCCCAGCTCGGCCTCTCGCTTCGCGACGAGTAGGTAGCGTTCCGGCGGATCCGCCCATGCGCCACGCCAAGCAGCGAAACAAGCTCAGCCGCGACTCGGCCCACCGCCGCTCGCTCCTGCGCAACCTCTGCCGTGACGTAGTCGAGCACGAGCGGATCCGCACCTCGCAGGCGAAGGCGAAGGCGGTGAAGCCGCAGGTCGAGAAGCTGATCACGCTCGGCAAGCGCGGCGACCTCCACGCCCGCCGCCAGGCGCTCTCGGAGCTCGGGCAGGACAAGTTCCTGGTCCACAAGCTGTTCGAGGAGATCGCGCCCAGGTATGCGGACCGCGACGGGGGCTACACGCGGATCGTGAAGCTCGGGCCACGGCGCTCGGATTCGACGGAGATGGTCTTCCTCGAGCTCGTCTGAGGCGCGCCTGCAGGCGCCGCGCCAGGTTGGCCGCTGGACGGGACCTGGCGATCTATGGTCGTTCGCGAAGCCACCGTGAGCACGGCAAGGTTGAAGATCGCATACGACGGCACCAGGTTCGCCGGCTGGGCCGCGCAGCCGGGGCAGCGGACGGTGCAGGCCGAGCTCGAGTCCGGACTCGAGCGGATCCTCGGCGAGCGGATCGAGCTCACGGTCGCCGGACGCACGGACTCAGGCGTCCACGCGACCGGCCAGGTGGCGAGCTTCGAGCACGAGGGCGAGCTTCCCGACCGGCTCGCCGAGCGCCTCAACGGAGTGATCGCGCGCGACGTCGCGGTGCTATCCGCGGAGCCGGCACCGGACGGCTTCGACGCCCGCCGCTCTGCGAGCTCCCGCACCTACCGCTACCGCGTCCTTGCGTCTCGGGTGCGCGATCCGTTCGAGGAGCGACGGGCGCTCTGGTGGCGTCACCCGCTCGACCGCGGGCTGCTCGACGCCTGCGCGAGCGCGGTGGTCGGAAACCACGACTTCACCGCCTTCACTCCCACCGAGACCGAGCACGCGCTGTTCGAGCGCACGGTGCACGCCTGCTCGTGGGCGGAGGAGCGGCCGGAGCTCATCGCGATGACAATCGAGGCGCCCGCGTTCATGCGCAGCATGGTTCGCGTTCTCGTCGGGACGATGCTCGAGGTGGCGGGCAGACGTCGGACGCTTGAGGGCTTCAGGGCCCTGTTGGAGGGTGCGCCGCGCGACCGGGGCGGCGAGACGGCGCCGCCGCACGGCCTATACCTGGTCGGCGTGAGCTACTAAAGCGTGTCAGGAAGTCCGGTTCGGACGAGGAGGGGCACTCCGCGTCGGCGTGCGGTTCAGGCGCCCCACCCGACCTCATCGCTCGTGTCGAGCTTCCGCCAAACACTCACGGTGGGCTCGGCCGTCACGCCGACGCCCTGCATCAGCGGCTCGATGTCCTGTTGCGCCTCGTCGAAGAACGCGTGGAAGCTCGCGGCGTCGGGCCACTCGTCCACGGCCATGAACTCTCCCTCCCCGCCGTACCAGCGATGGGCGATGAGGCCGTGGCGCTTGGCTACCCCGACGATCCGATCGACTCCGTCCCTCTGCGCAGCAACTTGCTCCTCGAACTTCGCCGGATCTCCGCTAACGCTCAGGGTCACGATCACTGACACGGCTACCTCCTCGGTTGGGCTCCGGCAGACCGTATGGCACAGAGTCTGCTCGTCCAATGCGCTACCGCACGATCACGGCTCGTTCGTTGAAGGCGCGCAGGGTAAATCCGTGAACCGGATCTGGGAGGTGCGGATCGTCGTCGACCACGGCGAGGCCGCGAACCGTTCGCCCGGACTCGATGGCCCTCCCTGCGCGGTTGAGCAGCGAGCGGCGTCGCTTGCTCGTTGGCGTGACAGCCCATCGCCGCAGTCGATTCCCGATCGGCGCCGCAGCAACAAACCGCAGATCCCCCGAGAGCGACACCCCCACTCTGTCCCCGGCATCGATGCCCTTCGCCCGTATCAGCAGCCGCAGGGATCCGTGGGATCGCTCCAGCGTCGCGTTTCGGAGCCGGGGATCGTCATGCCCGGCCCAAGCCATATTGCCTGCAAGGACGAGAGCCCCAAGCGCGACTGCGGCTACTCGCCACATTGGGCGCAGTCTCCCCGCGATTCCTCACGCACCAGGGGAACACTACGGCCCGGGGTCGCGCCCGGGCAGACGCGACCCCGTGCCAAGGCGCTCAGCGCACCCTCATCCCCAGCGTGCTCTCCCAGTGAAGCGGGCTCGAGTACTGGCGCAGCGGCGCCTCCGGAACGTGGCCGATGCGGACGCCGCGGCGTGTGCTCGGCGGGCAAATGGCCACGAAGCGCGCGTAGCCTCCCAGCCCGCCGCCGAACTTCGGGTAACCGATCTCGACGAGGCAGCGGTTCGCTGGAACACCGACCAGGCTCGCCACGCCCTCGGCCTGGGCATAGCCGTGGTGCATCAGCCAGGACTCGCCCTCCAGCGTGGGAGTTGAGTCGGTGTCGAGCGGCTCGTGCCCGTGGAACAAGATGTGCCGCTTCAAGTGCAGGAACTTCAGCGCGTCGAGCGACACCCCGGGGAACTTGGTCAGGGTGGCCAGGACGGGATCGGGCCAGCGCCTCGACCAGTCAGACCTGACGAACACCACGCTGCCGCGCGGAATGCGGCCGTGGCGTCGCTCGAAGCGCCTGATGTCCGCGACCCGCAGGGAATAGTTGAAGTCCTTCTTCACTTTCCGAACGATCGAGATCACCACGAGCGGCCGGACGGCGAACGTCGCCGGCAGTTCGTCGATGGCGGCCCACTCGGGCGCCCAGTGGGCGGGCGGGTCGAGCTGGGTTCCGTACTGGTCGGTCGAGAGCGCGTAGGAGGTCGCCTCGAACCCATCGTTCGCGTATGTATACGGCTCGCCCGTCTCCGGGTTGAGCGCCGGCGAGAAGACCGAGGGACCGAAGCCCTTCCACACCGGGATCTGTGGCGTAATCCGGTGCGTCAGATCGATGTACTTCGCCCCCCTCAGGCTGTTGTTGTAGACGCTCCAGAGCCCACCAGGCTCGGCGGCTTCGGCAGGTCCAGTCGCGGCGCTCATGATCGCCACGCACGCGGCTATGACTAGCCAGAGACGCTTCATCCCCCTACCTTTGCTGTGTGACTCGACTTGCTCGTATCCCCTGAGTCTCTCCATGACCACACCTCTCTTTTAATCCGCGAGCACCACACCCGATGTGGCTCGCTTCGACATCGCAGTATCACGAGTTCCTCGTGTCCATCCCTGCGGATAGACGAATCCGCCGTCCAACCGCTTCTCGTCCGAAGCGCAACTCCAGGGATTCATCTCCTGTCACGATCAGCGGGTGACCGCGCCGCCCGAACTCACCGGACCTCGCGTGCGGCTGGTGCCGTGCGCTTTGGAGCATCACGTCCGGCTCCGAGAGATTCATCTCAAGCCCGGGGTGCGGCGCTGGTGGCAGGACCCGGCCGACGACTTCCCAGCGAGCATGGACCGCAGCATCAACTACACCGTGATGCTCGACGAGCGGGTCATCGGCTTCGCCCAGTGGTACTCAGAAAACGAGACGATTATCCGTTTTGCCGGCTTCGATCTCTTTCTCGATCCGGCTGTGCACGGGCGCGGACTCGGTCTCGAGACCGTGCGGGTTCTGTGCGCGCACCTGATCGACGATCACGGCTTTCACCGCATTGTGGTCGACCCAGAGGCTGAGAACGAGATCTCAATCGCATGCTTTCGCAAGGCTGGCTTTCGACCCGTCGGTGTCCTGCGGGAATACCTGCGCGACCGCTTCGGCGTCTGGAAGGACGGACTTCTGCTTGACCTGCTCGCCAAGGAGTTCGTCCGCGGCTAGCCGGCGGGTCGGCGTCGTGCCCCGCCCCGCGACGCAAATGGCGCGGTTGCGATACTGCGCTGGCCCGATGGCGGAGGGGACGACACGTGACGTTCGGGCCCCGCGCGGGCCGGAGATCTCGTGCCGCGGCTGGCCGCAGGAGGCCGCGATGCGGATGCTGATGAACAACCTCGACGCGGAGGTTGCCGAGCGTCCCGAGGATCTGGTGGTCTACGGTGGGACGGGCCGCGCGGCCCGCTCCTGGGGGGCGTTCGAGGCGATCGTGCGCACGCTGCACACGCTCGCCGACGATGAGACTCTGCTCGTCCAGTCAGGCAAGCCGGTTGGCGTCTTTCGCACCCACGAGTGGGCGCCGCGGGTCCTGATCGCAAACTCGAACCTGGTCGGCGACTGGGACAACTGGGAGGAGTTCCGGAAGCTCGAGGCCGCCGGATTGACCATGTACGGGCAGATGACCGCCGGCTCCTGGATCTACATCGGGACCCAGGGGATCGTCCAGGGCACCTATGAGTGCTTCGCGGAGATCGCGAGGCGGCGCTTCGGCGGCTCGCTGGCGGGGACGATCACGCTCACCGCCGGGCTGGGCGGCATGGGCGGGGCGCAGCCGCTTGCGATCACGATGAACGAGGGCGTTGCGCTGTGTGTCGAGGTCGACCCGGACCGGATTCGACGCCGGCTCGAGACGCACTACCTCGACGAGCAGGCCGACGACCTCGCGGACGCGGTGGAGCGGTGCCGCGCCGCCGCGCGTGAGCGGCGGCCGTTGAGCGTCGGCCTCTGCGCGAACGCCGCCGACGTCCTGCCGGCACTCCAGCGCGACCGGTTCGAGGCGGACGTGGTCACCGACCAGACCAGCGCCCACGACCCGCTCAGCGGGTACATCCCCAGCGGCCTGTCCTTGCACGAGGCCGCGGAGCTGCGCGCGAGCGATCCCGAGGAGTACGTGCGCCGCTCGCGGGCGTCGATCGCCGCACACTGCTTCGCGATGGTCGCCTTCAAGGACGCCGGGGCCGAGGTCTTCGACTACGGCAACAGCCTCCGCGCCGAGGCGCGCCTCGGCGGCTTCGAGCGCGCCTTCGACTACCCCGGGTTCGTGCCCGCGTACGTGCGGCCGCTCTTCTGCGAGGGCAAGGGTCCATTCCGGTGGGTGGCGCTCTCCGGCGATCCGGCCGACATCGCCGCCACGGACCGCGCCGTGCTCGAGGAATTCCCGGAGAACGAGGCGCTCGGGCGCTGGATCCGGCTGGCGGGGGAGCGGATCGCCTTCCAGGGCCTGCCGGCGCGGATCTGCTGGCTCGGGTACGGCGAGCGGGCACGGCTCGGGCTGCGCTTCAACGAGCTGGTCGGCAGCGGCGAGATCAGCGCTCCGATCGTGATCGGCCGCGACCACCTCGACTCCGGCTCGGTCGCCTCGCCCTACCGCGAGACCGAGGCGATGGCCGACGGCTCCGATGCGATCGCCGACTGGCCGCTCCTCAACGCGCTCGTGAACACCTCCTCGGGTGCCTCCTGGGTAAGCGTTCACGACGGCGGCGGCGTGGGGATCGGACGCTCGCTTCACGCCGGGATGGTGTGCCTTGCCGACGGCACCGAGCTGGCGGCGCAGAAGCTCGAGCGCGTCCTCACCGCCGACCCGGGAACCGGCGTGATGCGCCACGTCGACGCCGGGTATGAGCGCGCCGTGGAGGTCGCGCAGGAGCGCGGGGTGAGAATCCCGATGCGCGAGTGAGCGGGTGAGCGTCCGCGACATCAGGACGATCGGCGACCCGGTCCTGCGCGAACGGGCGCGGGAGCTGAAACCCGAGGAGCTGCGCGCGGCGGAGACCCAGTCGCTGATCGACGACATGATCGAGACCAAGCGGGCGGCCCACGGCGCCGGGCTCGCAGCGAACCAGGTCGGCGAGGCGGTGCGGGTGATGCTGGTCGAGGTGGAGCCGGACAACCCGCGCTACCCGTACAAGCCGCCGTTTCCGCTCACGGTCGCGGTCAACCCGATCCTCGAGCCGCTCGATGCCGAGACCGTGGCGATCAACGAGGGGTGCCTTTCGGTGCCGGACCTGCGCGGGGAGGTGGAGCGGCACGTCGCCGTTCGCGCACGCTTCCTCGACCGTGACGGCGTCGAGCGGGAGCGAATCGTGCGCGGGCTGGCGGCCGGGACCTTCCAGCACGAGGTGGACCACCTCGACGGCGTCCTCTTCCTCGATCGGGCCGAGCCGCGGACCCTCATGACCTGGGAGCACTACGAACGCGGCCACCGCGACGAGTTCGAGCGCCGAGCGCGCGAGCTGGTGGAGCGCGTCGGCTCGTGACCGTCTACTGGTGCGAGCTCGCCTGGCTCGGCGGCGAGCGCGCGGAGCGGGACGTGGTGGTCGAGGTCGAGGGGCAGCGGATCGCGCGCGTCGACGCCGGCGCCGCGACACCGCCAACCGGCGCGACAGCGCTGCGCGGCCTGACGATCCCCGGCCTCGCGAACGCACACTCCCACGCCTTTCACCGCGCGCTTCGCGGCCGCACCCAGCAGGCGGAGGCCGGGAGCTTCTGGACCTGGCGCGAGCGCATGTACGAGGTCGCGTTGCGACTCGACCCCGAGAGCTATCTGGCGCTGGCGAGAGCCACCTTCGCGGAGATGGCGCTGGCGGGGATGACGGCGGTCGGGGAGTTCCACTACCTCCACCACGGCCCCGACGGCGCCGCCTACGAAGACCGGAACGCGCTCGGGCTGGCCGTCATCGAGGCCGCTCGCGCGGCCGGCGTGCGAATCACGCTGATCGACGCCTGCTACCTGACGGGCGGGATCGGGGCCGAGCTCGAGGGCGTCCAGCGGCGGTTCGGCGACGGCAGCGCCGACGC
>Ga0126312_10002311_pt1 | contig 12748 bp, 15 predicted proteins | sample Plot104A_FD_92537 | JGI IMG/M metagenome (GOLD analysis project Ga0126312, IMG submission 92537) | Serpentine soil microbial communities from UC McLaughlin Reserve, CA, USA - Plot104A | ecosystem: Environmental > Terrestrial > Soil > Grasslands | place: USA: UC McLaughlin Reserve, Lake County...
CACACGAGATCGCCGCCGCGATCCACAGGGAGCTCGAATACCCGGGGCGGATCAAGATCACCGTGATCCGCGAGTCGCGCGCCAGCGCCTACGCCGAGTAGGCCCTGGCCGCACCCCTGCGGACCGGGGCGCCCCCGCGTCCCGGTAGGATCGCGCACCGATGAGCGCCGAGGACGTCTTCTACGTGGTCGGGATCACCCTCGCCGTCACGGCGGTGTTGATCTCGTTCGTCGGGCTTCGCTTCGACGACTTCCCCGGCAGCCGGGGCGCGTTCGCGCTGACGCTGCTGGCGTTCCTCGTTTTCGTCGGCGGCGCCACCACCTTCGCCTGGGTCAACGCCGAGGACGAGCAGGAGACGCGCGACGAGGAGATCGCCGCGGGCGAGATTCCGTCGCCCGCCGATGCGACGGAGGAGGTGGCGGCTGCGAGCGCCGAGTCCGAGGCGGCCGACGAGGGCGCGGGGGCCCCGGCCCAGGCCGAGGAGGAGACCGCGGCCGCGGCCGATGGCGAGGCGCTGTTCGCGTCCCAGGGCTGCGCGGGATGCCACACGCTGAAGGCGGCCGGGGCGACCGGCACGATCGGCCCCGACCTCGACGCCGAGCTCGTGAACGAGGACACCGCCTTCATCGAGGAGTCGATCGTCGATCCCAGCGCCGAGATCGCGAAGGGCTTCCCCGACGGCACGATGCCCGCGAACTTCGAGGAGACGATGTCTCCCGAAGAGCTCAAGGCACTCGTCCAGTTCATCGCCGACTCCGTCGGCGCAAAGCAATAGCCCGCCTGTCCGCGGCCGGCCGCCCGCTCGGCGCCGGTGCGACCGCCGCCTCGATCGCCGCAATCGGCTTCGCCGTGGGGCTCGTCGGGGATGCCTGCCACGTCGCCTCCGGCACGACCCACTACGAGTGGGACGGGGTGCCGGCCATCTGGCGCAGCGCGATCTGGTTCCCGGTGATGCTGAGTAGCGCTGTGCTGGCCGCAGCGTGGGCGGGAGAGCGCGCCGGGCTCCCCGCCGTTCGCATGCGCCGGCGGCTCGACGCGTTGACGGGCGCGGCGGCGATCCTGGGCCTCTACGCGCTGACCGCGGCGCTGCGGGGCGAGCCCGTCACGGTCTCGGTCGCCCTCACCGCCGCGGTCGCCGTGGTGATCTTCGCGCGGTGGGACCCCTCGCCGCGCACGCTCGCCCTCGCCCTCGCGGCGGCGGTGCTCGGGCCGCTCGTCGAGATCGCGATCGTGGAGATCGGCGCTGCGAGCTACGCGCCCGACGCCGACGACCTCGGCGGCGTGGCGCCGTGGCTTCCGTGCCTGTACTTCGCCGCCGGCGCGGTCGCGGGCGGGATGTGGTCGGCTATCGGCCGCGACGGCGAGTCGCGCTAGCGCCGCTCAGAGGCCGTGATGGGGCCACTCCGGCGTACGGCCCTCCTTGAAGGCGCCCGCGCCGATGGCGTGCGAGTCGCGGCGGTGGAACATGGAGATCGCCATCTCGAACTCGTTGCGCAGCTGCTCCTCGTACGAGCGGCCCACGTTGCGGACCATCGTCTCCTTATCGGAGCGAATCGCCCCCTGCGGCAGCGCCGCGATCTCGCCGGCGAGCTCGATCGAGCGCTCCAGGGCCCTGCCCTCCGGCACCACCTCGTTCACCAGGCCGATCCGAAGCGCCTCCTCGGCGTTCACCGGACGCCCGGTGATGATCATCTCCATCGCCCGCGCATAGCCGACGGCCATCGGCAGGCGCACGGTCATCCCGTCGCCGGCGACGATGTTCCAGCGCCGCTCCAGCGCGCCGAACACGGCGTTCTCCGAGGCGACGCGGATGTCGGCCAGCAAGGCGTTCTCGAGCCCGGCGGCGACCGCCCAGCCGTTGACAGCGGCGATCACCGGCTTGAAGACATCCACCCGCCGCGTGTAGCCGCAGTCGCCCGGTGAGTTGAGCGCGCGGGTTCGCATCTCGTCCCAGTCGCTCATCTCGGTCGCCGCCGCGTCGGCCAGATCCCAGCCGGCGCAGAAGGCGCTGCCGGAGCCCGTGATCACGAGGACGAACGCGTCCTCGTCGTCGCGGAAGCGCCGCCACGCGTCGTGGAGCTCGGCGTTCATCTTCCGGCTGACGGCATTGCGCTGCTCGGGCCGGTCGTAGGTGAGCACGGTGACGTGCCCGTCGGTCTCGTAGGCGAGTGTCTCGTAGTCCATGCGGTGACGCTATCGCCCCTAACATCCGGCCCGTGACTCCCGGCAAGCGCTTCCACGTCACCACGTTCGGCTGCCAGATGAACGAGCACGACTCGGAGCGGATGAAGGGGATGCTCGCGTCGCTGGGCTACGAGGAGTGCGGCGAGCGCTCGGGCGCCGACCTGATCCTCTTCAACACGTGCTCGATCCGGGAGTCCGCGGACAGCCGCTTCATCGCCCACCTGGGCGAGGCCAAACGGCTGAAGTCGGAGGACCCCGCGCGCGTCGTCGGCGTCGGCGGCTGCTGGGCGCAATCGGTGAAGGACGAGGTCTTCGAGCGCTTCCCTTTCGTAGACGTCGCGTTCGGCCCTGGGCAGATCCACCGCCTCGCGGAGTTCCTGAACTCCGACTCGCTCACCGCTCAGGGCTACTTCGAGTTCGAGGACTTCTCGGGCCATCTGCCCGCCCGGCGCGAGCGCGAGTTTCAGGCCTGGGTCCAGATCTCGCAGGGGTGCAACTGCGCGTGCTCGTACTGCATCGTCCCCTCCACGCGGGGACGCGAGGAGAGCCGCGACCCCGATGAGCTGGTCCGCGAGGTCGAGGGCCTCGCGGCCGACGGCGTGCGCGAGGTCACCCTGCTCGGCCAGAACGTCAACTCCTACGGGCGCGACCTGCCCCGCGAGTCGCGCATCCGCTTCTCGGACCTGCTCACCGCCATCGACGCGATCGAGGGCGTCGAGCGCATCCGCTACACGAGCCCTCATCCCAAGGACATGCGCGAGGACGTGATCCGCGCCCACGCCGAGCTTCCCGCGCTGTGCGAGCACATCCATCTGCCCCTTCAGTCCGGCTCGAGCGCGGTGCTGAAGCGCATGAGGCGCACCTACAACCGCCGGCGCTACCTCGACCGGGTCGCGATGATCCGCGAGCGCGTCCCCGACTGCGCGCTGACCACCGACATCATCGTGGGCTTCCCGGGCGAGACCGAGGCCGACTTCGCGGAGACGCTCGAGGTCGTCGACGAGGTCGGCTACGACGGCGCCTTCACCTTCATCTTCTCCCCGCGCCGCGGCACCGATGCGGCCGACCTCCCGGACCAGATCTCGCACGCCGTCAAGCGCGAGCGCATGGAGCGGCTGGTCGAGCTGGTCCAGCGCCACGCCCGCGAGCGCTCCCAGCGGTTCGTCGGGCGCACGATGGAGGTGCTCGTGGAGGGGTCCAGCCGCACCGACGCCTCCCGTCTGCGCGGGCGCACGCGCCACAACAAGACCGCGAACTTCGATGGCACCGCCGTGCCGGGGGACCTGGTGGACGTCGAGATCACGTCGGCCACGTCGACAACGCTCACCGGGCAGGAGAAGCTCCTCAGCCGGGTCTCGTAGGCGGCCCCGGGGCGTGGAGGTCCTCGCGCTCTTCGGGCCAACCGCCGTCGGCAAGACGGGCGTCGCGATCGAACTCGCCGAGGGGCTGCGCGAGCGGGGCGAGGAGCCCATGGCGGTCAACTGCGACTCGATCCAGGTCTACGAGGGCCTCGAGATCCTGAGCGGGGCCGCGACGGCCGCCGAGCGGGAGCGCCTCGATCATCGCCTGCTCGGCTTCGTCGCCATCGACGGCGAGTTCAGCGCCGGGCGGTTCGCTCAGCTCGCCCACGACGAGATCGACGAGCTGCTGGTGGCCGGGCGCCGTCCCATCGTGGTCGGAGGCACGGGCCTTTACCTGCGGGCAGCGCTGACCGAGCTGGAGATGCGCCCCCCGGTGCCGGAGGAGGTGCGCGTGGCGGTCGAGGCCGAGATGGCCGAGCGCGGCTCGCCGGCGCTGCACGCCGAGCTCGATCCGGACGTCGCCGCGACCGTGCACCCCAACGACCGCAAGCGGGTGGCGCGCTTCACCGAGCTCGCCCGCGCGGGGCTGGACCCGCACCGAAGCAGCGACGGGCTGTGGGCCGACGACCTGCGCCACCCGACGAGGCTGGTAGGGATCATCTGCGATCCCGACGAGCTCGACTCCCGCATCGACGCCAGGGTCGACGCGATGCTCGCCGCGGGCGTCGAGGACGAGGTACGGCGGGCCGAGGCCGCCGGCGCGTCGCGCACTGCCCGGGCGGCGATCGGCTTCGAGGAGGTCCTGGACGGCGAGCCGGAGGCGATGAAGCGCGCGCAGCGGCGCTTCGCCCGCCGTCAGCTGACCTGGATGCGCAAGATGCCCGGAGTAGAGGTGATCGACCGCGCCGGCCGCGATGACAGCGAGGTCGCCGAAGAGATCCTCTCGACGATCTAGGCTCGCGCGATGCGCTTCGAGAAATGGACCGCGCTCGGCAACGACTACGTGATCGTCGAGCGCTCCGAGCTCCCGTGGGAGCTCACACCCACGCGGATCCAGCGGATCTGCGAGCCGCACTTCGGCGTCGGCTCGGACGGGATCCTGCTGCTGGGGCCGGCCGAGGAGGCGCACCACGTCGCGCACCTGCGGATCTTCAACCCCGACGGGTCCGAGGCCGAGCTCTCGGGCAACGGGGCGCGCGAGGCCGTGCTCTACCTGCGAAGCCACGGGTGGACCAGCGACGACGAGTTCACGATCCTCACCGCCGCCGGCGAGGTGACGCCCACGATCACCGGCCCGGGCACCGTGGCGATGGGGATCGGCCGGGCGTCGGTGACCTCCGGCGACTATCCCGGCGGCTCCGACGGCGGCACCGGCACGGTGTCCTCGGACGGTCGCGAGTGGGCGTTCCAGCACGTCAACGTCGGCAACCCCCAATGTGCGATCGAGGTGACTGAGGGGCTCGAGGACCTCGACCTCGGGGAGATCGGGCCGGCCATCGAGGGCAACACGGAGCTGTTTCCCAACCGCACCAACGTGTCGTTCTGGGCCGCGGAGGGATCGACGGTGCGCGCACGGATCTTCGAGCGCGGGGTGGGGGAGACCCTCTCGTCGGGGACCGGGGCCAGCGGCGCAGCCGTGGCCGCGCATCTGCGCGGCGCCACGAGCCCGCTGACGGTGCGCCTGGACGGCGGCGAGCTGGAGGTCGCCGTGACCGACGCCCTCGACCTCACGCTCACCGGATCGGCGTCCCCGGTGTACTCGGGCGAGCTCTCGCCGGAGCTGGTCGCGGCGCTCGAGCGCGCCTGAGCTCCTCCGCTAGCCTGCCTCGGCGATGGCCCTGACCGACCCGTCGAAGCGGCTGGAGGCGATCCCGCCGTACAAGTTCGCCGAGCTCGAGAAGCAGGTGGCCGACAAGAAAGCCGCCGGCATCGACGTCATCAGCCTCGGCATCGGCGACCCCGACCGGCCCACGTATCCGCACGTCGTGGAGGCGATGCAGGCGGCCGTAGCGGACCCGGCGAACCATCAGTACCCCTCGAACCGCGGCCGCGAGGAGTTCCGTGCGGCGTTCGCGGGCTTCTACGACGGCCGCTTCGGCGTCGAGATCGACCCCGAGACCGAGGTGATCCCTGCGATCGGCGCGAAGGAGTGCATCTACAACCTCTGCTTCGCGTTCCTAGACCCTGGCGATGTCGCCCTCGCCGCCGACCCGGGATATCCCGTCTACACGGGCGGGCCGCTGCTGGCCGGCGCCGAGGCCGCGCTGCTGCCGCTGGTGCCGGAGCTGGGCTTCGTCCCCGATCTCGACGCCATCGACGGCCAGGCGGGCGGCACCCTCGACCGTGCGCGCCTCATGTTCATCAACTACCCGAACAACCCCACCGGCGCCGTCGTGCCCGACGGCTTCTTCGAGCGCGTGGTCGACCTGGCGCGCGAGCACGAGTTCCTGGTCGTCCACGACAACGCCTACTCGGAGACCACCTACGACGGCTACGTCGCGCCCAGCTTCCTCGCGACCCCGGGCGCGAAGGACGTGGGCGTGGAGGTCTTCTCGCTCTCGAAGGGCTTCAACATGACCGGCTGGCGCTGCGCGGCGATCGCAGGCAACGCCGAGGCCGTCTCCTCCTACTGGCGGCTGAAGACGAACATCGACTCGGGCCTGTTCGAGGCGGTCCAGCTCGCAGGGGCGGCGGCTCTCGCGGGCTCGCGCGAGCCGATCGAGGAGATGAACGCCATCTACGCGCGCCGTCGGGACCTGGTCGTCGAGGCGCTGCGCGAGATAGGTGTGAACGTCACGCCCCCGAAGGGCACGATCTACGTCTGGGCGCCGGTGCCCGAGGGCCACACCTCCACCTCGTTCGCCGAGCTGGCGCTGGAGGACGCGGCGGTCGTCGTCTCGCCCGGGTCGATGTACGGGCCGTCGGGCGAGGGGTTCTTCCGGATCTCGCTGACGACGCCCGACGACCGCATCGCGGAGGCGGTCGAGCGGATGCGCGAGCACCTGGGCTGAGCCCTCGCCCTTCGCGGTCAAGCGGCGGCCGCGTGCGGCCGATGGAACCCGGGTAGATGGTGGAAATGGGAATCATCCTGGCGCTGGCCTCCGCCTGCGCGGCAAATGTCGCCTTCCTGTGCAAGTCGCGCGGGGCTTCGGCGGCCGCCGACGTCGCGTTCCGCCATCCGCTTCGCAGCGGTGCGGCCCTCTTCCGCTCCCGCTGGTGGGCGATCGGGTTCGCGATCGGCGCCGTGGCGTGGGGGCTTCACCTGGGTGCGCTCGCCCTGGCGCCGCTCTCCTTGGTGCAGGCCGTGCTCGCCGGCGGGCTGGTGCTGATCTCATGGCCCGCCGAGCGCTGGTTCGGGTGCCACCTGGGCCGCCGCGAGTGGGTGGGGCTCGCGATGGCCGCGATAGGGCTGGCGTTTTTGGCGGTCACCGCCAGCGGTGAGGTCGACCGCTCCGAGTACTCGGCGGCGGGAATGATCGGGTTCGAGGGCCTCGCGATCGCCGTCGGGGTGAGCCTGCTGCTGCACGCCCACCGGGGCGAGCGCCATCCCCACCACGGGCTGCTGATCGGCGCCGCTGGCGGCGTGATGATGGGCGTCGCAAACGTGGCGCTCAAGGCCCTGATCGACGAGGTCGGCACGGGAGGGATCGCCGCGCTGATCAGCCCCTGGGTCCCAGTCGCGATCGCCGGCGGCATCGGCGCGTTCTACGCGCTGGCGCGCTCGCTTCAGGTGGGGCGCGCGATCGAGGTGGTGACCATCATCTCCGTTGCGACCACATGCGCGACCGTCCTCGGTGGCATCCTCGTCTTCGGCGATCCGATCGGCGGCGACGTGATCGAGGGCCTCGCCCGCGGTGTCGCCTTCGCGATGGTGATCGCCGCGGCGGCGTTGGTCCCGGCGCGCGGCCACGCGGCCGCTCGCGCCGGCTAGCTTCGCTCGCGAAGCTTTGCGTCGCGGACCTCGAGGTAGCGACCGGTCTGGTCGGCCTGCCGTCGAAATCGAGCGACGAGCCCTCGCAGCTTGGAGCCCACGACCACACCCGAAGGGTCCTGCCTGAGCCTGCGCGCGAGCCCCGAGAACTGAGCGTTCAGCTTCGAGCTCTCGGGCAGCTGGGAACCGGCCCGCTCGAAGATGCGTGCGAGCTCTTGAGCGGAGACGGTCCCGGAGTTGACGTGGGGCTCGCAGTCGGCGATGACACGCTTGATGGCTTCGAGCTCGCGCATCCGCCGCCCGTGCGGGGTCGTTGCGTCGATCGGATCGGAGCTCACGGCGTCGATGGTGGCGTATCCGGCGGCCGGACGGCGTGCGCGCCGAGAGCCAAGCCAGGGCCGCCTAGGATGCGGCGATGCCCGAGCGCCGCCGCGTGAGCTCCCACTCGCCGCTGGAGCAGCGCTACGGCTACTCGCGCGCCGTCGAGGCCGGCGGCAGGGTCGTCGTGTCCGGGACGGCGCCCATCTGGCGGGACGGGGAGTGCGACCCCGACGCCGGTGCGCAGGCCCGCCGGTGCCTGGAGATCATCGTCGCCGCGCTCGAGGAGCTGGGCCTCGGGGCCGGCGACGTGGTGCGCACCAGGATGTTCGTGACCTCTGCCGAGCACGCCGAGGCGGTCGGCCTGGCGCACGCGGAACAATTCGGCGAGGCCCCGCCCGCGACGACCATGGTCGTGGTCGCCGGCCTGCTCGACCCGAGGTGGAAGGTCGAGATCGAGGCGGAGGCGATGCTCGCTTAACGGGCCCGCGTGGCCGCCGGTATAGGGTGAGCCGCGGCATGGACATCGCCGACGAGCTCCCGGCACGCTACGGCAGCCGGTTCTTCACGGAGGGGATCCCGGAGTCCGAGTTCCCCGAGGAGGGGATGTCGGCTCCCGACGCCTACAACCTGATCGAGCAGGAGATGGAGCTCGACGGTGATCCGGCCCGCAACCTCGCGACCTTCGTCACCACCTGGATGGAGCTGCCGGCGCGCAAGGTCATCGCCGAGAACCTGCACCGCAACTTCATCGACCACGCCGAGTACCCGCGGACGGCCGAGATCGAGCAGCGCTGCATCCGCATGCTGGCCGACCTCTACAACGCCCCGGGCGAGACGACGGGCGCGCGGACGCAGGGCTCCTCGGAGTCGGTGATGCTGGGCGCGCTCGCGGCGAAATGGCGCTGGCGCAAGGCACGCGAGGCCGCCGGCGCCGACACCACCAGGCCGAACCTCGTCTACGGCAAGGACGTGCACGTCGTGTGGGACAAGTTCTGCCGCTACTTCGACGTCGAGCCCCGGACGATCCCGATGAAGCCCGGCAAGTACGCGTTCGGGGCCGAGGACTTCGAGCCCCTGATCGACGAGAACACGATCGCGGTGGTCGCGGTGGTCGGCACGACGTTCACCGGCGAGACCGACGACGTCGCCGGGATCGACGAAATGCTGGGCCGGCTGAACGAGGAGAAGGGGCTCGACGTGCCGATCCACGTCGACGGCGCCAGCGGCGGCTTCGTGTGGCCCTTCCTCTATCCGAAGGAGAAGTGGGACTTCCGCCTCGAGCGCGTGCGCTCGATCAACGTCTCGGGCCACAAGTTCGGCATGGTCTACCCGGGAGTCGGGTGGCTGGTGTTCCGCGAGAAGTCGGACCTTCCAGACGACCTCGTCTTCTACGAGAACTACCTGGGCCAGACCGATGCGACGTTCACCCTGAACTTCTCAACGGGCGCCGCCGTGATGCTGGGCCAGTACTACAACATCTGCCGCTTCGGGCGGAGGGGGTACACGGCGATCATGGAGGCGATGGAGCGCAACGCGCGCTTCCTGGAGGAGAGCCTCGGAAACACCGGCCGGTTCGAGTTCGTCGGCGAGGGCTCGCAGTTGCCGCTCGTGTGCTTCCGCCTCGGCGACGAGGACCTCGCCTACGACGAGTTCGACCTGGCCTCGATGCTGGCGGCCGAGCGCGGCTGGATGGTCCCCGCGTACAGCCTGCCGCCCGACGCCGAGAGCGAAACGATCATGCGGGCGCTGGTCAAGGAGAACGTCAGCCACGCGGGCGCCGGGACGCTCGCCGAGGACATGGAGCACGCCCTCGGGATCCTCGACAAACGCGGCAGCAGCCTGCCCGAGCACGCGCGCAAGCGCGTGAGCACCCAGCCCGGGATCTAGGCACCTAAAGCCGGCCCTCGGCGGCGAGGGTGTCGCGCAGGCCCTGCTCGAGGTTGCGCGGCGAGTACTCGAGGTCCGACATGGCCTTGTCGTGCTTGGCCCAGAAGGTGACGCCGTCGGCCGAGCTGATCAACTCGCGCAGGTTCGGCGGCTGGCCCATCACCTTTCCGACCAGCCCGCCCACGGGCGTCATCGCCTTCAGCAGGCCGGTCGGCATCGCGCGCTTCGGCGGGTTGCGGTCCGCGACCCTGCCGAGCGTCTCGATGATCTCGCGCATAGTGGTGATCTGCCCGCCGAGCACGTAGGACTCGCCGGGGCTGCCGTGATCGAGGGCCAGCAGGACGCCGGTCGCGACGTCCTCGACGTGGACCATGTTCATGCCGAGGTCGGGAAAGGCGATCAGCGGCATCCGTCCCGCGAGGAAGTCGTGCATCTGCTTGCCGACCGCGGAATGGTCGTCGGGGCCATAGACGCCGCCGGGCTGGACGATCACGCACGGAAGCCTCTCCTCGGCGATCAGGCGCTTGGCGACCTGATGAGCCTCGAACTTGGTCTGCTCGTAATAGCTCGTGAACTCCCGCCCCGGGTGCTCGTAGGTCTCGTCGACGACCTGGCCGTGCGTGTTGCCGAACGCCGCGACCGTGGAGATGTAGACGACCTTGCCCAGCTCGGCGTCGAGCGCGGCCCGAAGGACGTTCTCGGTCCCGAGCACGTTCGCCTCGTACATCGCGCGGTGCTCGGACTCGGGGATGCCCACCTCGTAGACGGCGGCGCCGTGGATGGCCGCGTCGCAGCCCTCCATCCCGTCGGCGAGCGACGGGGCGTCCGTGAGCGTGCCCGCGATCAGCTCGCAGCCGAGGTTCGCAAGCTCGCGGCCCTTCTCGGGGTCGCGGACGAGCGCCCGCACCTCGTCGCCGCGCTCGCGCAGGCGGCGGACGACGTGGCCGCCGATGAAGCCGGTCCCGCCTGTGACGAAGACCTTCATGGGGCTCAATTTATCCTTTAAAGCCGGACGATGAGATCGTGATGGCGCGTGGACTTCCTACCGAAACCGAGTGCGAGTCCACCGCCAACGCGGCGAGCGTCGGCGCGCTCTCCTACGTCGTCGACATCGGGCTGCCGGCCAAGGCCGTGGACGCCACCCCGCCCACCTGCTGACCCGCGAAGCGCGAGGGAGCCGCGCCCGCCCGCCCTACACTTGAGGGCAGTGCCAGGAGCGCGCCACGGCCAATCCACCCGGACGCCCGACGGCGCCGGTGAGGCCGGCGTCGCGAATCCGCGCGCTCGCCAGCGGGCGCTGGCGATCGGAGTCGCTCCCGAGGCCGTCGATGGAAACGACCCTCTCGCAGAGCTGAAGGAGCTGCTGCGTACGGCGGGCGTGGCGACCGCCGGCGAGATGACCCAGGTGCGCGCCAGCGCCGACCCCGACCGCTACTTCGGGCGCGGCAAGCTGGCCGAGCTCAAGGCCGAGATGAAGCGCGTCGACGCGAACCTCGTCGCCTGCGACGACGAGCTTGCCCCGCGGCAGGAGCGCAACCTCGAGGCCGCGCTGGGGATGCCGGTGATCGACCGCACCGCGGTGATCCTCGACATCTTCGCCGACCACGCCCACACCGCCGAGGGAAAGCTTCAGGTGGAGCTCGCGCAGCTCGAGTACAACCTCGCCCGCATGCGCGGGCTGTGGACGCACCTCGAGCGCCTCGGCGCGGGGCGCATGGACGGCGGCATCGGCACGCGAGGGCCCGGCGAGAGCCAGATCGAGACCGACCGCCGCCTCGCGCGCGACCGGATCTCGGCGCTGCGTCGCCGCCTCAAGCGCCTCGACAAGAACCGCTCGGTGATGAGGGCGCGGAGGGAGTCGGCCAGCGTCCCCGCCGTCGCGCTGGCCGGCTACACCAACGCCGGCAAGTCGACGCTGCTGAACGCGCTCACCGGCGCCGGCGTCGGGGTGGGGGAGAGGCTCTTCCACACCCTCGATCCGACGACCCGCGGCTACCGCCACGAGGGACGCGACTACCTCGTCACCGACACGGTCGGATTCATCCGCAAGCTGCCGCACCAGCTCGTCGAGGCCTTCAAGGCCACGCTCGAGGAGACGCGCCTCGCGGACCTGATCGTGCACGTCGTCGACGGCTCCGAGCCGGCCGACACCCGCGAGGGCTCGATCGCGGCCGTGAACTCCGTGCTGGAGGAGCTGGGGGCCGGCGACCGCCCGCGGCTGCTGGTCTACAACAAGCTCGACCTGCTGGCCGACGAGGAGCGCCGCGAGCTGCTCGTGGGCGACACCGACGTCGTCGGGGCCTCCGCCGCCACCGGCGAAGGGCTCGACGAGCTGCGCGACCGGATCGCAACGGTCTTCGAGGAGACCCTTCGGGACGTCGAGCTGCTGGTCCCGTACTCCGAGGGCGGGCGGCTGTCGGAGCTGCACGCGCTGGCCGGCGACCTCGAACGCGAGGACCGCGCCGAGGGCGTTTTGGTCCGGGCAAGAGTGCCCGCCCCGCTGGTCCACCGCTTCGCCGAGTTTGCGGTCAACGGCGCCGCGCCGAACGGCGGCGGCGCGGGCGAGCGGCATACGGGCGAATAGCCTGCGCCGCGTGGAGCTGCGAGTCAGGCGCCTTACCGATGCGGCTACGACGCCGGGTCGCGCCCACGAGGGCGACGCGGGGCTGGACCTGCACGCGGCCGAGGCCGTGACCATCGCCCCAGGCGGCCGCGCGAGCGTGGGCACCGCGATCGCTGTCGAGATCCCTGACGGGCACGCCGGGCTGGTGCTGCCGCGCTCCGGCCTTGCCGCGCGCCACGGCATCGCCCTGGTCAACGCCCCGGGGCTGATCGACTCCGGCTACCGCGGGGAGCTGAGGGTGCTCCTGCTCAACACCGACCGGGCCGAGCCCTTCGAGGTGGCGGTCGGCGATCGCATCGCACAGCTGCTGGTGACGCCGTTCGCGGAGGCGCAGGCGGTCGAGGCCGGTGACCTCGGCGAGAGCGCCCGCGGCGAGGCGGGCTTCGGATCCAGCGGACGCTGAGGCCTCATCCGACGCCCGCCGCCGCACGCGCCGAGGCGTGAGCGGCTGCCTCGAGGGTGTCGTCCAGCGGGTCGAGCTCGGGCTCGGCTCCCTCGCGC
>Ga0126312_10002312_pt1 | contig 12746 bp, 11 predicted proteins | sample Plot104A_FD_92537 | JGI IMG/M metagenome (GOLD analysis project Ga0126312, IMG submission 92537) | Serpentine soil microbial communities from UC McLaughlin Reserve, CA, USA - Plot104A | ecosystem: Environmental > Terrestrial > Soil > Grasslands | place: USA: UC McLaughlin Reserve, Lake County...
CCTTGGTCAGCTTGTGGAAGACGATGACCTCGTCGATCCGGTTGAGGAACTCGGGCCGGAAGACCTTCTTGAGCTCGCCCATGATCCGGTTCTTCATGTCCTCGTAGGTGATGCCCGTCTCGTCGCCCACGGTGAAGCCGATGCCCGTGTTCTTGGCGATCTCGGAGGCGCCGATGTTCGAGGTCATGATCACGATCGAGTTGCGGAAGTCGACCGTACGGCCCTGAGCGTCGGTGAGTCGGCCGTCCTCGAGGATCTGGAGCAGGATGTTGAAGACGTCGGGATGCGCCTTCTCGATCTCGTCGAGCAGGAGCACGCTGTACGGCTTGCGCCGCACGGCCTCGGTCAGCTGGCCACCCTCGTCGTAGCCGATGTAGCCCGGGGGCGAGCCGACGAGACGCGACACGGAGTGCTTCTCCATGTACTCCGACATATCGATCCGGACCATCGCGTCCTCGTCACCGAACAGGAACTCGGCGAGCGTGCGCGCCAGCTCCGTCTTCCCGACACCGGAGGGGCCGAGGAAGATGAACGAGCCAGTCGGGCGCTTGGGGTCCTTGAGCCCGGCGCGCGAACGGCGGATCGCCTTCGACACGGCCTCGATCGCGGCGTTCTGACCGATGACGCGCTTGTGCAGCTCGTCCTCCATCCGCATGAGCTTCTGGGTCTCGGCCTCGGTGAGCTTGAAGACGGGGATGCCGGTCCACATCGAGACGATGTCGGCGATCTCCTCCTCCCCGATCTGGGGACGCTCGCCGCTCTCGCCCGAGCGCCACTGGTCCTCGAGGTCGCGCTTCTTGTTGGTGAGCTGGCGCTCCTTGTCGCGCAGGTTCGCGGCCTTCTCGAACTCTTGCGCCTCGATGGCGGCCTCCTTGTCGCGCCGCGTGGTCTCGATCTCCTCCTCGAGGTCGCGGTAGACGGGGGGCGCGGTCATCGACTTGATCCGGGCGCGCGAGGCCGCCTCGTCGATCAGGTCGATCGCCTTGTCCGGCAGGAAGCGGTCGGAGATGTAGCGGTCGGCCAGCTCGGCGGCGGACTCGAGGCCCTCGTCGGTGATGCCGACGCGGTGGTGTGTCTCGTAGCGGTCGCGCAGCCCCTTGAGGATCTGGACGGTCTCCTCCGTTGAGGGCTGGTCGACGCGGATCTGCTGGAAGCGGCGCTCGAGCGCCGAGTCGCGCTCGAGGTACTTGCGGTACTCGTCGAGCGTCGTGGCGCCGATCGTCTGGAGCTCGCCTCGGGCCAGGGCCGGCTTGAGGATCGAGGCCGCGTCGATCGCCCCCTCGGCCGCGCCGGCGCCGACGAGGTTGTGGAGCTCGTCGATGAACAGGATGATGTCGCCGCGCTGGGTGATCTCCTTCATCACCTTCTTCAGCCGCTCCTCAAATTCGCCGCGGTACTTCGAGCCGGCGACCAGCGCAGCCAGGTCGAGCGTGTAGATCTGCTTGTTCTTGAGCAGCTCGGGGACCTCGCCGCTCGTGATCCGTTGGGCGAGGCCTTCGACCACGGCCGTCTTGCCGACCCCCGGCTCGCCGATCAGCACCGGATTGTTCTTGGTCCGGCGGGAGAGGATCTGCATGATCCGCTCGATCTCGGTCTCGCGTCCCACCACGGGGTCCAGCTTGCCCTCGGAGGCGAGCTTGGTGAGGTTACGGCCGAACTGGTCGAGCAGCTTCGAGGACTTCTTGCCCTCGCCCTGCTGCCCCGCCTGGGCTCCGCGCTGGCGGCCGCCGGGGCCCGAGAGCATGCGGATGACCTCGTTGCGGATCTTCTCGGAGTCGGCATCGAAGTCGAGCAGGATGCGAGCGGCGACGCCCTCGTTCTCGCGGACCAGCCCGAGAAGGATGTGCTCGGTGCCGATGTAGTTGTGGCCGAGGCTCAGCGCCTCACGCAGCGCGAGCTCGAGCACCTTCTTGGCGCGCGGGGTGAACGGGATCTGGCCGGAAGTGACCTCCTCGCCCGACCCGACGATGCGGACCACCTGCGCGCGGACGCGCTCGACGGTGATGTCGAGCGACTCGAGCACGCGCGCGGCGAGCCCCTCCTCCTCGCGCAGCAGGCCGAGGAGGATGTGCTCGGTACCGATGTAGTTGTGCTTCAGGATGCGGGCTTCCTCTTGAGCGAGGACGACGACTTGCCTGGCCCGTTCTGTGAAGCGCTCGAACACGATCCTGCTCTCTTCGTCGGGTTCTCCGGGTCGGGTATTACCCAGAACACTCTTCCGCATCTATTCGGCAGGAACGCCGACCGGGATGAGTGTCCTGGGACGCCCGACGCCTGCGGTCGAGTCTACCAACGGTCCCCGGCCGCCAGGACGAGTTAATCCAGCCGTAAATCCCGCTCCGACCGCGGTGTTTTCCGCCGGCTAGGAGCGCAGCCTGGGCGGTGCCCCGGCGAGCACCGGAGCATCACCTTCGCATGGCCGGGAAGAGCACCACCTCGCGGATCGAATCCCGGCCTGAGAGAATCATCACAAGCCTGTCGATGCCCACGCCGATCCCGCCGGTCGGGGGCATGCCGTGCTCCAGCGCACGGATGTACTCCTCGTCGTAGGGCTGGGTCTCCTCGTCGCCCGCCGCCTGCTCCGCCCGCTGGGCCTCGAACCTGGCCCTCTGCTCATCGGGGTCGTTTAGCTCGGTGAAGGCGTTGGCGAACTCCATGCCGGCCGCGAAGCACTCGAAGCGCTCCACGAGGCCGGGCTCGGAGCGGTGGTCCTTGGCGAACGGCGAGAGCTCCCTCGGGTAGTCCATGACGAAGGCGGGCTGCTCGAGGCTCGGCTCCACGTGCTTCGAGAGCAGGTGGTCCACGAGCCGGGGCCAGGTCTCCGTCGGGTCGACCTCGATGCCGCGCTCGCGGGCGGCGGCGACGAGGGCGTCGCGGTCGCGGTGTTCCACGATGTCCACGCCCGTCGCCTCCGCGAGGGCCTCGCGCAGCTTGAACCGCTTCCACGGTGGCTCGAAGTCCAAGTCGCCCTGGTAGGCCACCTCGGTCGCCACATATGAGACGAGTTCCTCGAGCTCGGCGGCGATGTCGTCGTAGTCGGCGTAGGCCTCGTACCACTCGAGCATCGTGAATTCGGGGTTGTGCTTGTACGACACGCCCTCGTTGCGGAAGTCCTTGCCCAGCTCGTAGACCCGCTCGAGCCCGCCCACGATCAGCCGCTTCAGGTAGAGCTCGGTGGCGATCCGCAGGTAGAGGTCGCGGTCGAGCGCGTGGTGCCTGGTGACGAACGGCCGCGACAGGGCGCCGCCGTAGAGCGGCTGCAGAACCGGCGTCTCGACCTCGAGGAAGCCGCGCCCGTCTAGCCAGCGGCGCACGGCCGCGACCACCTTCGAGCGGAGGATGAACAGCTCGCGCGTCTCCTCGTTGGCCATCAGGTCGAGCTCGCGCTGGCGGTGACGTGTCTCCACGTCCTCGAGGCCGTGGTACTTCTCCGGGGGATTGCGAAGCGACTTGGCGAGCAGCGTCCAGCCGGTCGCCTTGAGGGTCAGCTGGCCGCGCTTGGTGGCGAACGCGGTGCCGTCGATCCCGAGCAAGTCGCCCAGATCGAGGGAAGTGAGGCGCTCGAACGGCTCGTCCCCGAGGACGTCCTTGCGCGCGTGTACTTGGAGTCGCCCGGAGCGGTCGGCCAGGTCGAGGAACGCCGCCCCGCCGTGGCCCCGGCGCGCTGCCAGGCGGCCCGCCACCCGGTATGCCGCGTCGGTCTCCTCGCCGGGCTGGAGGTCCGCGTGCGCCGCGTGGACCTCGGCCATGGGCACCGCGCCGTCGAACTCGTGCGGGAACGGCTCGACGCCGGCCGCCCGCAGCGACTCGAGCTTTGCGCGGCGGTCGTGCTCGGGCGCGCTCACGCGCGACACCCTACGAGAACCGCGGTCCGGTCCTCGCCCGATCAACGATCGGGCTGCGCTCCTCCCAGGCGGCGCTAAGCCGTCTCGATCTTCGTGATCTTCAGCTTGCGCGCCGGGCCGCGCGGGACGGGGACCGAGACGATCTCGCCCCGCTTGTGTCCCATCAGCGCCTTCCCCACCGGCGACTCGTTGGAGAGCTTGCTCTCGGTGGGATCCGCCTCGGCGGAACCGACGATCGTGTACTTCGTCGACTTGTCGGTCTTCTGGTCCTTCACGTGAACCACGACGCCTACGCCGACCGCGTCGGTATTGATCGACTTCTTGTCGATCACCCTGGCGTGGCGGAGCTTCTCCTCGAGGTCGGCGATCTGCTTCTCGAGCATCGCCTGCTCGTTCTTCGCGTCGTCGTATTCGGAGTTCTCGGCGATGTCGCCGAACTCGCGCGCCTCCTTGATGCGCGCGGCCACCTCGCGCCTCCGCGAAGTCGAAAGCTCCTCGAGCTTGGTCTTGAGCTCTCGCAGCCCCTTCGGTGTCAGGACGGTCTCTCTCGCCATGAAAAATCCCTCCGCTGGACCCGCCGGAGGGGACCGACGAGTTTAGCAATCGCGGAAGCGCGCTCAGGCGGCCAGCGCGGGAGCCCGATCGTGCAGGATCTCGTGCAGGATCCAGCGGGCCGCGGCGGCATCGGGAGCGGTCAGCAGACGCTGCTGGACCCCTTTGGAGAGCCCCAGCCGCTCGCCGTACCAGGGGTAGAACCTGCGCAGGTAGCGGCCGGCCCGCGGAGGCCCCAGATGCTCTTCGCAGCGCTCGCAGATCCAGTCGAGCTCCGCCAGGACCTCCTCCGTGGACGGCTCGCCATCGCGCCGGCCCAGCAGCCGCTCGAAGCGCCAGGGATTGCCGAGCGCGCCGCGGGCGAGCATGACCGCCTCCGCGCCGCTGCGCTCGAAGGCCTCGCGGACGCGCTCGTCCGTCGACAGCCCGCCCGAGAGGATCACGGGCACCTCCAACGCCCCCACGAGCTCGGCGGCCAGGTCGTAGTCCGGCTTCCCCCTGTGCTGCTGCGAGGCGTGACGCGGGTGGAAGGCGATGCCGGCCACGCCCGCTTCGTCGACGAGGCGGCGGGCCAGCGTGACGCCGTTTCGGTCGCCGGGCCACTGGCCGGAGCGCAGCTTGACCGTGACCGGCAGCCCGCCGCCGCGGGCTGCCGCGCCGGCTATCTCGACGGCGCGATCGTGGTCGTCGAGCAGCGCGGCGCCGGCGCCGGTCTTGCAGACCTTGCGTACGGGGCAGCCCATGTTCAGGTCGATCAGGTCCGCGCCGGCCTCCGCCACAAGGGCGGCGGCCTCGTGCATCACGTCGGCGTCCTGGCCGAAGAGCTGGATCGAGACCGGATGCTCGTCGGGGTGGATGCGGAGGAACTCGCGCAGGGTCCGCTGGTTGCCATGCTTGACGCCGAAGCTCGAGACCATCTCGGAGACGACGAGGCCGGCCCCGTGGCGCCGCGCCTGGAGCCGCACGAACCAGTTCCCGATACCGGCCAGCGGCGCCAGCACGAGCCGGTTGGCGATCTCGATGCCGCCGAGCTTCCAGCTGTCGGTCAGCGAGCGCACGGCGCGAGGGTAGCGCTCAGCTCGCGTTCCGCTCCCAGATGAGTCGCAGGCCCGTAAGGGTCAGCAGGTCGTCGACCTCGTCGATCTGGTCGCAGAAGGGGACGATCGGCTCCGCCAGTCCGCCCGTGGCGATCGTCGCCGCCTCTTCTCCGAGCGCCTCGCGCAGCCGGCCGACGATGGCGTCGACCTGGCCGGCGAAGCCGTAGATCACTCCTGCCTGGATGGCGGTCTGGGTGTTCTTGCCGATCGCGCCTGGCGGCTCCTCGAGATCGACCTTGAACAGTCGCGCCGCCCGCTGGGAGAGCGCCTCGATCGAGATCTCCACGCCGGGAGCGATCACGCCCCCGAGGTAGTCGCCCCCGGGCGAGACCACGTCGTAGTTGATCGTGGTGCCGAAGTCGACCGAGATGCACGGTCCCCCGAGGCGCTCATAGGCCGCAAGTGCGTTGACGAGCCGGTCGGCGCCCACCTCCCGGGGGTTGTCGATCTTGATCGCCATGCCGGTCTTGAGGCCTGGTCCCACGACCTTGAGGGCGCCCTCGAAGTAGCGCTCCGAGACGAGTTCGTACTCGTGACCGAGCTGGGGAACCACCGAGGACACAATCGCGGCGTCCACGTCGCCGAGGGCCAGCCGACGCAGCGACAGCAGCGCGCCGATCTGCGCGCCCAGCATGTCGCCGGTGGCCTCGCGGTCGGTGGCGAGACGCCAGCTCTCCACGAGCTCCTCGCCCCGAAAGATCCCTATGTGCGTCTGCGTGTTGCCGACGTCGATCGCAAGGAGCACTCCGCGATTATTGCTTCGCGGCCACTCCCATCGCGTGGAACCCGCCGTCCACGTGCAGGATCTCGCCCGACACCCCGCGGGACAGGTCGGAGAGCAGGAAGCAGACCGCGTCGGCCACCGGCGAGGGGTCCTCGGCGTCCCAGCCGAGCGGGGCCTGCTGTCCCCAGGACCCCGCGAGCTGCTCGAAGCCGGGGATGCCACCGGCCGCCGGGGTCTCGATCGGACCGGCCGAGACGAGGTTCACGCGCACTCCCTGTGGCCCCAGGTCGCGCGCCAGGTAGCGGCCGACCGCCTCCAGCGCCGCCTTCGACACGCCCATCCAGTCGTAGACCGGCCAGGCCACCGAAGCGTCGAAGTCGAGCCCCACGAGGCTTCCGCCGCCATAGTCGAAGAGGGGCTCCAGGGCCTCTCCTAGCGCCTTCAGCGAGAAGGCGCTCGTGCGAAAGGCCGCCTCCGCCGACTCGGGCGGTGTGCGCATGAAGTTGCCGCCCAGCGCGTCTTCCGGCGCGAAGGCGATCGCATGCAGCGCGCCGTCGAGTCCGCCCCAACGCGACCGGAGCTCCGCGGTCAGCGCCTCGAAGTCCTCAGGCCGGTTGACGTCGAGCTCGAGCACGTCGGGGGTCTCGGGGAGCTGCTTGGCGGCACGCTCCGTCATCCGCCGCGCCCGACCGAAGCTCGTCAGCACGACCTCGGCGCCGCCGTTCAGGGCGCGCTCGGCCACGGCGAAGGCGATGCTCCGCCGCGTCATCACCCCCGTGATCAGGAGCTTCTTGCCCTCGAGCATGTCTAAATCAGCACCGGCCTGCGACCGTCGTTCTGGGACTCGTCCTGAGGCTCGGGGGCGCTCGCGACCTGTTCGCGCCGCCATACGACCTCGACCACCGCGCGCGCGACGAGCTTGCCGCGCTGGTTGAGGATCCGCCAGCGGCACGTCACCAGTCCGTGGCCCTCGTCCAGCTCGCGGCGGTCCGCGATCTCGCCCTCCACCCGGATCGTGTCGCCGATGCGGGCGGGGTTCTTGAAGACAACGTCGCCGACGCGGCGCAGTGCGACCACCCGCTCCGGGTCGAAGTCGACGAGACCGACCGCGAACGAGAGCACCAGCATCCCGTGCGCGATCCGCTCGCCGAAGCGGCTGCCGGCCGACCACTCGGCATCCGTGTGCTGCGGGTGCATGTCGCCGCTGAGGCCGGCGAACTGCACCACGTCGGACTCGGTGATCGTGCGGCCGCGGGTGGCGAAGCGCTCGCCCTCGCGCAGCTCCTCGAAGCTCTCCCCGAACGGCGTCATGCTGCCTCCTCGGCTCGTCGTGTGCTGATGGCAAGTCGCTGCTCGAGCGTCCGTACGACCTCCGCCGCGGCGCGGCGGTGCCCTTCCGGCGAGGGGTGGAAGCCGTCGGAGGCCCGGTACTCCGGCTCGTCGCTGGCGGGGTGCTCCGCCCACTCGAGCACGAGCGCGTCGTGCCGCGTCGCGACCTCGCGGCAAGCCTCGTTGAAAGCGCTCATCCCGCGCCGCACGCGCGCGGCGGTGCGCTCGCGCAGGTCGACGAAGCGGGACAGGTCCGGGTAGGTGGCCGTGACTATCGCGGCGTCCGGCACGACAGCCTCGACCCGGCCGAACATCCGCCCAAGCCGCTCGCCGAAGGCGTCTGGATCGGGGCGCACCGACTCGAGCACGTCGTTGGCTCCGCAGATCAGCGAGACGAGGTCGGGCCGCAACGCGAGGCCCGGGTCGAGCTGCTCCTCCTCGACGTGCCGGCTGGTCGCCCCGACCTTCGCGAAGTTCGCGTAGCGGACGTCGGGACCGAGCGAGATCGCCACGCCATCCGGCCAGCGCCCGTCGCGCTCGGGGTTCGTCCCACAGGTGAAGCTGTCGCCCAGGGCGACATAGGTGGAGACGCTCCGTGTCACGACCGGGCGCGCGCCAGCACGGTCAGCGCGGCCTCGAGCCGGGCGCGCGTCTCCTCCGGCTCGACGACCTCGTCTATGTAGCCCTCACGCGCGGACACGGCGGCGGACAGATGCTCGTCCGCATACTCGGCGGTCAGGCGATCGTGGATCTCCTCCGGGTCGTCCGCATCCGCGATCTCGCGACGTCGGACGATCCCCACCGCCTGCCGCGGGGCCATGATCCCGATCTCGGCGTCCGGCCAGGCGAGCGCCAGGTCGGCGCCGAGGTCCTTGGAGTTCATGGTGATGAAGCCGCCTCCGTAACCCTTCCGCAACACCACGGTCAGTTTCGGAACGCTCGCCGCGGCGAAGGCGTGCAGCAGGCCCGCCCCGTGCCGAATCACGCCCTGGGCCTCCTGGCGGGTGCCGGGCAGGAAGCCCGGGGTGTCGACGAAGACGGCAAGCGGCAGCCCGAACTCGTCGCACTTTCGCACGAAGCCTGCGGCCTTCTGGGCCCCGGCCGAGTCGATCACTCCGCCGAGGTGCCAGGGCTGGTTCGCGATCACGCCGACCGGCCTGCCGCCGATGCGGCAGAGGGCGGTCACCATGTTGCGCGCCCAGCGCTCGGACACCTCCAGGAGGCGACCGCCGTCGACGACCTCGCCGACCACCTTGCGCACGTCGTACACCTTGCGCGCCGCCTCCGGCACGTGCCCGGCGGGATCGCCGCCGGGCGGCGCCACGACGTCGACCCTCGGCACTGGATCCCCAGCTCGCTGGGGGAGGTGGGCAAGGAGGTCGCGAGCGAGGATGGCGGCGGCGCGGTCGCTCTCGGTCACGAACTGGCAGACGCCGTTGCGGCTGTGCACGCGCGGGCCGCCCAGCGCGGTGGCGTCGACGTCCTCGCCGGTCACCTGCTGCACCACGCCGGGCCCGGTGAGGAACATGCTCGACTCGCCGGTCATGACCACGAAGTCCGTCAGGGCAGGCGAGTAGGCGCCGCCGCCGGCCGACACGCCGGTGACCACCGTGATCTGCGGCACCCGGCCGGAGTTCACGACCGTCTCGCGGAAGATGCGCCCGTAGCCGCCGAGGGCGGCGACGCCGTCGTCCATGCGAGCGCCTGCCGACTCCACGAAGCCGATCACCGGCACTCCGGCGCGTCCGGCCAGCTGGATCACCCGGACGATGGAGTCCGCGTGGGCCTCTCCGAGCGACCCGCCGGCGAACGAGCGGTCCTGGGCGTAGCAGTAGATGGGCCGCCCGGCCACCGTGCCGGCACCCGTCACCACACCGTCGCCCGGCCGCGTACGCCGCGACGGCCGTCTCGGCAGGACGGTCGAGCGGATCAGGTGCAGCGAACCCTCGTCGCAGAGCTGCTCGAGCCGCTCGCGCGGCGACAGCGGCCGGGACTCGGGTGCCTCCAGCGGCGTCTGTTCGACTACCGCCAGCTTCACGACAGGGCCTCGATGCAGAGCACGGCGTTGTGCCCGCCGAATCCGAACGAGTTCGAGATGCCGATTGCCGGCGTGTCCCCGTTCGGCAGCGGCCGCGCCCCGTCGCCCACGTAGTCGAGGTCGAGGCCCTCGTCCGGCTCCTCGTAGTTGAGGGTGGGCGGCGCCACGCGGTCGCGCAGCGCGAGCAGCGTTGCGATCCCCTCGACGGCGCCGGCGGCGCCGAGCAGGTGGCCGATCGTCGACTTCGTCGAGCTCACCGGCACCTGGTGGGCGCGGTCATCGCCGAGCGCCCTCTTGAGCGCCTCGGTCTCGGAGCGGTCGTTGAGCGGCGTGGACGTCCCGTGGGCGTTCACGTAGACCACATCCTCCGGGCGGGCTTCCGCGTCCTCCAGCGCGCGCTCGATCGCGCGCGCCGCGCCCTGGCCCCGGGGCTCGGGGGCGGTGAGGTGATGGGCGTCCGAGGTGGCCCCGTAGCCGCGGATGCGGCCCAGGATGCGGGCACCGCGCTCGCGCGCCTTCGACTCCTCCTCGAGGATCAGTATGCCCGCGCCTTCGCCCATCACGAAGCCGTCGCGACGGCGGTCGAAGGGGCGCGAGATCCCGCTCGGCGAGGTGGCCTCCATGCGCCGGAAGGCGGCGGTGGCGAGCGGCGTGAGCGTCGACTCGGCGCCGCCGGTGACGACGGCGTCGGCGTCCCCGTACGCGATCAGTCGCGCGGCCATGCCGACCGAATGAGATGACGCCGCGCAGGCCGACACCGTGCCGAACGACTGGCCCTCCAGGCCATGACGCATCGCCAGCACGCCGCTGGCGGCGTTGGCCATCAGCAGCGGGATGGCGAGCGGCGAGACCCGCTCCGGCCCCTCCTCGTTCAGCTTCAGATGCTGCTCCTCGAGGGTGCCGATGCCGCCGATCCCGGTTCCGATGATCGAGCCGACCCGATCGCGCTCGTAGGGCGGTTCCTCCCCCCAGCCGGCGTCGCCCAGCGCCTCCTGCGCCGCGGCGAGCGCGAGCTGGGTGAAGCGGTCGGAGCGGCGGACCTCCTTGACGCTCAGGTGCTCGGTCGGCTCGAAGTCGGAGCAGCGCCCCTCGCCGTCCTCGATTCCCGAGGCGCCGGCGGTCCAGCGCTCGTGAAGCGTGTGGGCGCCGACCCCGAGGGGTGTTACGGCGCCGACGCCCGTGATGACAGCCCTACGGGTCATGACATGCGCTCGGCGACGAGGTCAACCGCCTGGCCGACGGTCTTGATGCCTTCCATGTCTTCGCCCTTGATCTTGACCCCCCACTCGTCCTCGGAGATCTGCGCGAGCTCCACGAGGTCGAGCGAGTCGACGTCGAGCTTCTCGAACTCGGCGTCGCGGTTGATCTGGTCGGGCTCGGCCCCGAACTCGATCAGGGCCTCCTTCACCCGCTCCTCTATCTGCTCCTTGCTCACTGTTGTGGGCATATGTCTCTCCTTTCAGGCGGTCAGTCCGCCGTCGACTGTCAACAGGGCTCCGGTGACGTACGAGGCCTCGTCCGAGGCCAGAAAGCGAACGCACGCGGCGATCTCCTCCGGCGTGCCGGGACGCCGGGCCGGAACGGCCTCGATCAGCTCGTCCCCGACGCCCTCGGTCAGTTCGGTCTCGACGAAGCCCGGCGCCACCGCGTTGACGGTCACGGAGCGGCGCGCGACCTCCGCGGCCACCGTCTTCGTCAGCGCCACCAGTCCCGCCTTCGAGGCGGCGTAGTTGGCCTGACCCGGGTTGGCCCGCGCGCCGCCCACGATCGAGGCGATGTTCACGATACGACCCCTGCGGGCCCGGATCATCGGCCTGAGCGCGCGCCGCGTGGTGCGGAACGCCGCGGACAGGTTCGTCGCGAGCACCTGCTCCCAGGCCTCGTCGTCGAGCTGGGGCGACAGGCCGTCGGCGCGCGTGCCGGCGTTGTTCACCAGCACGAGCACGGGCCCGAGGCGCTCCTCGAGCTCCTCGAACAGCTCCTTCTCGGCGCCCGGCTTCGACACGTCCGCCTGCACCGGCAGCGTTCGGCCGCCCGACTCCTCGATCTCGCGGGCGACGCGCTCGGCGCCCTCGCGGTCGCTGCGGTAGTTCAAGCCCACGGGCCAACCGGCGTCCGCGAGCGAGCGGGCGATCGCCGCGCCGATGCCGCGGGAGGCGCCCGTTACGAGTGCGCAGCCACCGTTCATTGCCATTCGACCACCCCCGCTCCCCAGGTGAAGCCGGCGCCGAAGGCGGCCAACAGCACGGTGGCGCCCGGGCCGAGCAGGCCCTTGGCCTCCGCCTCGGCCAGCGCGAGGGGGATCGTCGCGGACGACGTGTTGCCGTAGTGGTCGATGCAGTCGATCACGCGCTCCTGCTCGAGGCCGAGCTTCTCGCCGACGGCTCTGAGGATCCGCGCGTTGGCCTGGTGGTAGACGAACAGGTCGATCTCCTCGAGGGCGACGCCGGCCTGCTCGGCCGCCTCGAGCGTCGACTCCGAGAGCCTGCGAACCGCTTCCCGGAAGGTGTCGTGGCCCTGCATGCGGAGCAGGCGCTCATCGTGGGTCGCTCGGATCGCGGGGGCGCCCGTAGCGTCGGCGCGCAACAGCACGGGACCGACGCTCGCGCCGTCGCTGGAGGGCGCCACCACGGCCGCGCCGGCGCCATCGGCGAACAGCGCGGCGGTTCCGCGATCCGAGGGATCTGTCAAGCGGCTCAGCACGTCTGCCCCGATCACCAGCACCCGCTCGGCGCGACCCGACTCGATCTGAGCCGAGGCGAGTCCGAGCGCCCCGAGGAAGCCCGTGCAGGCCGCGCCCACGTCCAGCGCGCCCGCGCGCGGCGCGCCCAGCTCGTGCGCAACGAGGGGCGCCGCGTTGGGGGTCAGCTCGTCGGCGCTCATCGTGGCCACCAGCACGAGATCGAGTTCGTCGGCCTCGGTCTCGGCGCTCTTCAGCGCCCGGCGGCCGGCCTCCGTGGCCAGCGCGTCGAGGCGCTCGCCCTCGCCGACGTGGCGACGCTCGCGAACGCCGGTGCGGGCCACGATCCAGGCCTCGCTCACCCCGGCCTTCGCCGCGATCTCCGAGTTGGCCACCACGCGCTCCGGCAGGGCGATGCCGATGCCGTGGATCGCCGCGCCGCGCGCAGCGTCGAGCTCGGGGGCCGCATTCGCTGCCGTGA
>Ga0126312_10002314_pt1 | contig 12737 bp, 13 predicted proteins | sample Plot104A_FD_92537 | JGI IMG/M metagenome (GOLD analysis project Ga0126312, IMG submission 92537) | Serpentine soil microbial communities from UC McLaughlin Reserve, CA, USA - Plot104A | ecosystem: Environmental > Terrestrial > Soil > Grasslands | place: USA: UC McLaughlin Reserve, Lake County...
CCGCCGGAGATCTCCGAGGCCGTCGCTAGGGGCGATGTGCCCAAGCTCTCCTCCGTGCCGGGGCTTGGCAGAAAGACGGCCGAGCGGCTCGTGCTGGAGCTCAAGGGCAAGGATCTTGCGGTCTTCGGGCCCGAGCCCCCCGTCGTCTCTGCTGACGGCGGGGGTGGCGGCCCTTACATGGAGGCGCGGGAGGCGCTCGCGGGCCTCGGTTACTCGCTCGAGGAGGCCGAGAAGGCGCTCAACAGCATCCCGCCCCAGGAGAGCGTGGAGAAGTACATCAAGGAGGCGTTGCGACGGATAGGGAGCAGGCGTTGAGTATGGAAGAGATGGACGACTTCACCGTCCGCGGGGAGGGCACGAAGGAAGAGGAAGCACCCGCCGAGCACCCGCTGGACCCGGAGGCCTTCCTTGAGGACGACGAGCCGACGCTCCGGCCGCAGAACCTCGACGAGTTCGTCGGTCAGGAGAGGCTCAAGGATAACCTCAGGATCTTCGTGCAGGCAGCCAAGCAGCGGGGGGAGGCCCTAGATCACATACTCTTCGCCGGCCCTCCGGGGCTCGGTAAGACGAGCCTGTGCCGCATACTGGCGACCGAGATGGGCGTCGCCCTCACGACCACCAGCGGGCCAAGCCTGGAGCGGGCGGGGGATATGGCGGCTATCCTCACCTCGCTCGAGGAGCGCGACTTCCTGTTCATAGACGAGATCCACCGGCTGAACCGCCAGATCGAGGAGGTCCTCTACCCGGCGATGGAGGACTACGCGATGGATATTGTCCTCGGGCAGGGCCCGTCTGCGCGCACCATCCGGATGGACATCCCGAAGTTCACCCTCGTGGGGGCCACCACGCGCACCGGGCTCATGACCAAGCCGCTCCTGGACCGCTTCGGGTTCTCGGCCCGGCTCGATTACTACGGGCCGGACGACCTAAAGAAGATTGTGGTGCGCAACGCGAAGATTCTCGGGATCCCTATCTCCGAGTCCGGGGCCTGGCAGCTCGCCCGGCGCAGCCGCGGCACGCCGCGGGTCGCCAACCGGCTCCTCAAGCGCGTTCGCGACTACGCCGAGGTCGTCGGCGACGGCACGATAGACGAGGAGACCGCCAACGCCGCGCTCGAGATGCAGGGCGTGGACGACCTCGGCCTCGACCACACAGACCGCGACTACCTCGGGCTCATCATCGACAAGTTCGAGGGCGGGCCGGTCGGGGTAGGGACGCTCTCGGTAGCCATAGGCGAAGCCCGGGACACGGTGGAGGACGTCTACGAGCCGTACCTGCTGCAGAGCGGCCTGATCCAACGCACCAGCCGCGGACGGGTCGCCACGAGGCGTGCCTACGGCCACCTCGGCGTCCCGATGCCTGGTTAGGGTTCGGAGGCTTGCGTCGCGGATACGAGTGATGCACAAGAGTTGGTAGACTGCATGCAGGAGTAGGAACGGTACTTTGGCTCCCGCACCCGGCTTCGAGGAACTTCTCCTAGAAATGACATATGAGACACGAGGTTCAAAGCCCGCTGCCGTTGACCCTCACTTGGAACGCGTCGCTTGGCTGAGAAAAAACATACGCTCAATCCTTGGGCATTTAGGATTACCAATTTCATCTGCTAAAAGGTGGAAGGTGGAGTCGCTTATAGTCGTCGACCAAGAGCTCATGTCACCATACATAGCAGCTTCTTCGGTACCGGTCTGGTCGTTTAGAGAACCAAGGGAAAAGCTGAATACCTGAGGCCTTCAGTGTTGAGGCTTCGGTTGAGCTAACGCACCAATCCGACTCTACAATGGTTCCCTTTCCTGCCGGAAAATGTTCATGAGAATGGCTCCCGGAAGGCGCCCGCCATAACTCTATGGTAGCTGACCGCTTGTTTGCCGTACGATACATCTGTTTATCGGTGTTGACGGTCTAAAGACTGACATCAAGTGGACCTGCTAATTGCTTCAGTGGTGTGATCCCGTGGCTACTGTGGTAAATACAGGGCGTGACGGTCGATCAGAACGGCGAGAGCAGATCTGACGTGGTCTCTCAGGAGTGGCTTGCCCAGGCTCCGAAGGTCTCCGACGCCCTGAAAAAGGGCATGGCCGTTTCCGTCGCCACCTGGAGCGGCCAGGAAATTACGGGCACCGTCTGCGATCGGGAGCAGGCGGGCCTGCTCTTGGAAGTGCGCGAGCCTGGCACCGACTCTGAAGTATATTCGTTCCTGCCTTGGTCGAGCATCGAGCAGGTGAAGATCCGGGAGGTCGCGCAGAGGCGGGTCAAGTATCTGCCGGGCTAGCCGGATCATGTCCATGACTAAGACCCAGGCCTATCCAGCCGTAACGCCGTGTTGAGGGACATCAGCCGGACGCTGGTGAGCGCGGCTAACGCCGTCGAGCAGCGCTTCGACCGTCTCCGGTTCGATGGGAAGCGGCGGCTAGGGCTGCTGGACCCATTCGAGATCCTTCCCTACCGCGGACACGGCACGGCGCGGAGTCTCTTCTTGAAGGGGCGTGTCCTGGAAGAGCGGGGCATCACCCGCTCAGGTCGGCACGACACCCCCTGGGACAACCTGCGCAACATGGCCCGCCGTTTCGCGAGCGACGAGGTCCCTAGCGCGCGGGTGCGGGCCTCGTTCGGGGGCCTGACGGCCGAGACGGTGGCCGACGAGGAGGGGTTTTTTGATATCCGCTTCGAGCTGCCGCAGCAGCTCACGGGCCCGACCAGGTGGCATCCGGTAGAGCTGGAGCTGCTCCATCCGGTGTCGCCGGGCGGGGGACCTGTGCGGTCTACCGGGCAGGTTCTGGTACCCACGGGCGCGGACTTCGGCGTCGTAAGCGACATCGACGATACGGTGGTGCGTTCCAGTGCTACCAACGTGCTGAAGATGGCCCAGATCGTCTTGCTCAACAATGCCCACACGCGGCTCCCGTTCGAGGGGGTGAACGCCTTCTACGAGGCCCTGCGCCGTGGTGTGGAGGGTCGGGCCCACAACCCAATCTTCTACGTGTCTAGCAGCCCCTGGAACATCTACGACGTGCTCGAAGATTTCCTGAACGTGCACGGCGTCCCGGAGGGCCCGCTGTTTCTCAAGGACTGGAGCCTCTCCGTTCTGGGAAAACACCGGACGTACAAGCTGGGGATCATCCGCACGCTGTTAGCCACATATCCCGATCTACCGTTCGTCCTTATAGGCGACTCTGGGGAGGAGGACCCGGAGATCTACATTCAGGCCGCGCGCGAGCACCCCGGGCGTATCACTGCAATCTACATCCGGGACGTCACGACCGGCGAGCGCGACGCCCAGGTGCAGGCCATCGCCAGAGAAGCGAGTTCCCTCGGGACGGAGATGATCCCCGTAGAAGACACCGCCGAGGCGGCCGAACACGCCGCATCGGTTAGGCTCATAGCACGCGATGCGGTGCCCAGGATACACCCCCGCAGCTCCGCGCCCCGCTAGAGATCATCCTACCTGCAGCGCCACCCCTCCGGATTCGCTGAGTCTCCAGTAGACGCTTCAGTCTAACCAGGGGACCAGCCTGCTCTCCCTACAAGGCGTTTCTTGGCCACAAGTTCCTTGTGTAAAATGTTTGTAAATCCACGTGGCGCGATACCTGGAGCACCGAGCATGACAGAGCGCGTAGAGCAGAAAAGGGAAGCGGATCACCAGGATACGGGGGAGGGTCCACAAGAGCGGACGGCCCGAGAGCTGATCGAGCTCCTGCAAGAGCTCCGGATCATCCTACCCGGCGTACAGGTGCTCTTCGCGTTCCTGCTCACGGTGCCGTTCGCGGGTCGCTTCACGGAGCTGACCGCTGTGCAACGATACGTCTTCTTCGGGACGCTGCTTTGCACGGCGGCGGCCACGGCGCTGCTCATAGCTCCTTCGGCGCACCACCGGCTGTTGTTCCGCCAGGGCACAAGAGAGTATCGTCTGAGGACGGGTAACGTGCTCACCATCCTCGGGCTCGCTTTTCTGGTGCCGGCCATGGTCGGCGTCGTCTACGTCATCACCGACCTGATGTTCGGGATAGGGGCCGCCGTCGTCGTGACCGCCATCATGGCCGCCTCGTTGGCGGGGTTGTGGTTTGTCCTCCCGCTTCTCTACAGGAAGAACGGAGGTTAGAGCCGCTCCTCGACCCCAGGGGCGAGGCCCGGGTCTGTGACGGCACCCTCGGATGCGGAGGAAACGAGCGCGGCGTACTTCGCCATGACCCCGGTCGAGTAGCGGGGCTCCGGTTCACGCCACTCGCGCAGGCGGGCTCGCAGATCGTCGTCGGGGAGGTCCGCTGAGAGGGTGCGGTTCTCGACGTCGAAGGTGACGGTGTCGCCGTCGCGCAGCGCGGCGATAGGGCCGCCGTGTGCGGCTTCGGGGGCGACGTGGCCGGCCATCAGGCCGCGGGTGGCACCGGAGAAGCGCCCGTCGGTCAGGAGAGCGACCGTCTCGCCGAGCCCCTGCCCGACGAGGGCGGCTGTCACCCCGAGCATCTCGCGCATCCCCGGGCCGCCGCGGGGGCCTTCGTACCGGATCACGACCACGTCTCCGGCGACCGTCCGGCCGGCCTGGACCGCCTGCATCGCCTCTTCCTCGGAGTCGAAGACGCGGGCCGGGCCCGAGTGGTGGAGCCGGGTGTAGCCCGCCACCTTTACGACGCAGCCTTCGGGGGCGAGGTTGCCTCTGAGTATGACGAGGCCGCCCGAGGATCGGAGCGGCCTGTCGGCTGGCGAGATCACGTCCTGCCCCTCGTCCTCCTCGGCGTTTTCGACCTCCTCCCCGATGGTGCGGCCGGTCATGCTTTGCTGGCCGCCGTCGACGAGACCCGCTTCGACAAGCCGCCGCCCGAGTAGGGGCGCGCCGCCGGCGCGGTCCATGTCTACGGCGACGTAGCGCCCGCCGGGCTTCAAATCCGCGATGATGGGCGTTCGGGAGCTCACCCGGTCGAAGTCGTCGATGTCGAGGGGGACGCCCGCCTCGCGGGCGAGGGCGAGGAGATGCAGCACCGCGTTCGTGGAGCCGCCGGTCGCGGCGACGGCGGCTATGGCGTTCTCAAAGGAGGCGCGGGTCAGGATCTCCGCGGGCTTCAGGCCGCGGTCGAGGAGCCGCATGACGAGGCGGCCCGTCTCGGCGCAGACGTCGTCCTTGCGGGGATCGTTCGCTGGCGGGTCCGCGGAGCCCATAGGGGAGAGGCCGAGGAACTGGAGGGCTAGCGCCATCGTGTTCGCGGTGTACTGTCCGCCACAAGCGCCGGCGCCGGGGCAGGCGTGATCCTCCATATCCTTGAAGTCTTCTTCGCCCATCTTGCCCACGGCGCGGGCGCCGATGGCCTCGTAGACGTCCTGGATGGTGACGTCGCGGTTGCGGAAGCGGCCGGGAGCGATCGAGCCGCCGTAGACGACGACCCCGGGAACGTTCAGGCGAAGAAGCGCCATCGCGCCGGCGGGGATCGTCTTGTCACAGCCGACGATGCACACTAGGGCGTCGAACATGTGGCCGCGCCCGACGAGCTCTATGGAGTCGGCGATCACCTCGCGGCTGATGAGGGAGGTCTTCATCCCCTCGGTGCCCATCGTCACGCCGTCGGAGATAGAGACGGTGTTGAGCTCCATCGGGGTGCCGCCAGCTTCCCGGACACCCTCTTTGACCCGCTCGGCGAGGCGACGCTGGTTGAAGTTGCAGGGCATCGTCTCGATCCAGGTGTGGGCGACGCCGACTATAGGCTTGGCGAGGTCGTCGTCGTCGAATCCGATGGCCTTGAGCATGGCCCGGGCTCCCGCCCTGTCCCGTCCCTCGAGTATGGCGCGGCTCTTGTGCCGGTTGTCGGTCTGCATGGCTTCTCTCCGTCCTAGATGCTTCTCTTAAACGCCGCCTGAGTATAGAGAGCGGCGCCACGGTACGCCAGCGGCACCGGCTCGGGTTTAGAATAGTCAGGTGAAGGGCTCCGATTTCGACGCGAGGGTGGTGGCGGCGCTCGCGGTGACGGTCGTTTTCTGGGCCTCGGCGTTCGCGGGGATCCGGGCCGGTCTCGAAGCGTATGGGCCCGGGCAGGTCGCCCTTTTCCGGTTCCTCGTCGCCTCGGCGGTTCTCGCAGGGTACGCCGCCGTCGCGAGGATGCGCATGCCGGAGCGGCGGGACCTGCCGGCGGTCTTTCTGGCCGGGTTTCTCGCCTTCACCTTCTACCACGCGGCGCTCAACTACGGGGAGGTCACGGTCAGCGCCGGGGCGGCGAGCGTCCTGATCAATACGGTCCCGATCTTCACCGCCCTGCTGGCCGTGACCGTTCTGGGGGAGCGGCTCCGAGCTCTGGGCTGGGTGGGAATGGCGGTAAGCTTCGGCGGGGCAGCCCTGATCTCGCTCGGGGAGGGCGAGGGTTTGAGCCTGGACCCGCGGGCGTTCCCGATCTTGCTGGCGGCCGTCTCCTCGAGCATCTACTTCGTCTTCCAGAAGCCGTACTTGCAGAGATATGGGGCGTTCGCCTTCACGACCTACGCCGTGTGGGCCGGAACACTCCTCGCGCTCCCCTTTCTGCCCGGGCTCGTCTCTCAGGTTCCGGCGGCCCCGCCGGGCACCACGCTCGCTATGGTCTACCTCGGCGTCTTCCCGACCGCCATCGCCTACGGCACCTATGCATACGCCTTCTCGCGCATGGCCGCCTCGAGGGCGGTCAGCTTCCTCTACCTTATCCCCGTGCTGGCTTACCTGATCGCCTGGCTGTGGCTGGGGGAGGTGCCGACACTCCTCTCGGTCGTCGGCGGCGTCGTGACGCTCGCGGGCGTCGTGATCGTCAACACGCGCGGCGGGCGGCGGTAGAATTAACGCTCCTGCGTTATTGAGAGAGTGAAAGAGAGGTGACGGCATGGAGACCGAGAGGCGCACGAAGCGCTTGATAAACCCGAACACCCGCATCGGGCACGTCCACCTGAAGGTGGCGAACATCGAGCGGGCGCTGTCGTTCTACCGGGATATCCTGGGGTTCGAGATCACGCAGTGGTACGGCGACGAGGCGGTGTTCCTCTCCGCCGGCGGCTACCACCACCACATCGGCCTGAACACCTGGATGAGCAAGAACGCGTCCCCGGCCCCGAGGAATGCCGCCGGGCTCTTCCACCTCGCCATCCTCTACCCAGAGCGCCGCGACCTCGCGCAGGCCCTCCGCTGGCTCCTGGACGCGCAGTACCCCATAGACGGCGCCTCCGACCACGGCGTCTCCGAAGCGCTCTACATGAGCGACCCCGACGGCAACGGCGTCGAGCTCTATAGGGATCGTCCCGAAGACCAGTGGCCGCGCGACGCGGAGGGCAAGCTCGCGATGGTGACCCAGCCGCTCGACGTAGAGGGTCTGCTCGCCGAGCTAGATAGCTAGGGGCTTCACTCCCGGGCGCCCCTTCAGCGCCCGCAGTGGTCGCGGGTCCCGGACCCGCTGATAATTGGTCCATGAGCGAGTCGGTGCGGCGACGGCCCTCAGCGCGAGGAGCCCTGTTCGGGGCCACGGCGATCCTGGTCTACCTGGGGCTCTTCAGGCTCCTGCTGCACCTCCTGACCGCGGAGAACTACGGCTATTTCAGGGACGAGCTCTACTACGTCGCCGCGGGGAGCACCTCGACTTCGGCTACGTGGATTTCCCGCCCCTGGTGGCGGTGGTCGCGGCTGTAACCCGCGCGCTATTCGGGGACTCGCTCCCCGCGCTGCACGTCTTTCCCGCCCTGGCCAGGGCCGTCGTGGTCGTGCTGGCGGGCCTCATCGCGCGGGAGCTGGGCGGCGGCCGGTTCGCGCAGGGCCTCGCCGCCCTCGCGACCCTCATACCCCCGACCTTCCTCGTCTTCGGCACCTGGCTCTCCATGGACGCGTTCGACCAGCTATTCTGGGTGCTCGGTACCTACGTCCTCGTCTTCATCCTAAAGTGGGATCGACCGCGGCTCTGGCTCGTGTTCGGCATCGTCGCCGGGCTTGGGTTGCTGGCCAAGCTCACAATGCTCTACCTCGGCCTCGCCGTCTTCGCCGCCGTGTTGTTCACGCGCAGCCGCAGGCACCTGCTCACGCCGTGGCCGTGGCTCGGGGGCGGGATCGCCTTTCTCTTCTTGCTCCCGTATGTCGTCTGGCAGATCTCGCACGGCTGGCCCACGATCGAGTTCTGGTCTAACTACGGGGAGAAGATAGACGAGGCCACTCCCCTGGAGTTCTTGGTCGAGCCGATCGTGACGATGCAGCCGCCCACGCTTCCGCTCTGGCTTGCGGGGCTCTTCTATTACCTGTTCTCTAGAGACGGTCGTCCCTACCGCGCTCTGGGCTTGGTGTACGTCATCCTCTTTGTACTGTTGATGGCCCAGAACGCCCGCTTCTACTTCCTAACCCCCGCCTACCCCATGCTCTTCGCGGCGGGCGCGGTTGCGTCCGAGTGCTTCCTCGCGCGCCGCGGCTGGAGCTGGCCGAAGCCCGCCTACGTCGCCTTGCTCGCCATCTCGGGGATCGTGGTGGCCCCGATCACGGTGGTGCCAGTGCTCCCGGTCGAGACGCTGGCGAGGATCACGGGCGCCGCGGGCGGGGAAGCCAGGGTGCAGCTCGAGACCCGGGAGGCGGGCCAGCTTCCCCAGAACTTCGCCGACAGGTTCGGCTGGCAGAGCATGGTCGCGACCGTCACCGGTGCCTACGAGGAACTACCGCCGGAGGAGAGAGAAAGAGCCTGCATCCTCACCGGCAACTACGGGGAGGCGGGGGCCGTGGACTTCTTCGGCCCGAGGTACGGTCTCCCGAAAGCCATAAGCGGCCACAACAGCTACTCTATCTGGGGACCCGGGAACTGCGCCGGCGAGGTGGTCATCAGCGTCGGGGTCCCCCGAAACCTTGCGAGGCGTCTTCGGTGGGGTCGAGCAGGTCGAAACGGTCAGGTGCCGGTACTGCATGCCCGACGAGGACAACCTGCCCGTGTACGTCTGCCGGGAGCCGAAGATGGCCTTTGAAGAGGCCTGGCCGCGCTTCGAGCACTACGACTAGGCGTGGTCTCGCGGGGCAAGAGAGGGAGCGGCGTATAGAATACGGGTGTGGGCTTAGAAGGTCTGGGCAGGCTTCTCATCGGCGGCGCTGTAGTGCTGCTCGTGTTTGGCATCATCTTCGTGTTGCTCGGCCGCTTCGGGATGGACCGGCTCCCCGGCGACCTCGTGTTAAAGCGCGGCAACCTCACCCTCTACTTCCCGATAGGGCTTATGATCCTGCTCTCCGTCGTCGGCACGATCCTCCTGAACCTCTTCTTCCGGCGCTAAGCCGTGCTGACCTCAGAGCTCGACTACGAGCTGCCCGAAGCCTTGATTGCCCAGAAGCCCGCCGAGCCGCGCGACGCCTCGCGCCTGATGGTGGTGGACGCGCGGACGGGCACCATAACCCACCATGTCTTCCGCGACCTGCCCGCCTTTGTGCGCCCCGGTGACGCCCTCGTCCTGAACGAGACGAAGGTTCTCCCGGCTCGCGTCCCGGCCCGCAGGCCTGGCGGAGGTCAGGTGGAGCTGCTCTTCTTGAGGGAGCTCGGTGGTTCCTGGGAGGCGCTTGCTCGGCCGAGCAAGCGCCTCAAACCGGGGATGGCGCTCACCGTGGACGGCGACAGGTTGGAGGTCGTGAAAAGACTGGGTGAGGGGCGTTGGATCGTCGCGGGACGCGACCTGCGGGGGACGATGGAGCGGAGCGGGCGCATGCCGCTGCCGCCGTACATCCGGGCAACCGCGGTGGCGGAGGGGGCCTACCAGACGGTCTACGCGCGCAACCCTGGCTCGGCCGCCGCCCCGACGGCGGGGTTCCACTTCACCGAGGGGGTACTGGAGGGGGCGGAGCGCGCCGGGGCAGAGATAGCGCGGGTAACGCTGCACGTCGGCACTGGGACCTTCGCCCCGATACGGGTGGAGAGGCTCGAAGATCACCGGATGCACGCCGAGCACTACGCCGTCCCCGAGAAGGCCGCGTGCGTGATCGAGGGCTCCGAGAGGGTTGTGGCCGCGGGGACGACCGTGGCGCGGACGCTCGAGTCCTGGGCGGCGAGCGGCGAGCGAGAGGGCGAGGCGACCCTCTTTGTCCATCCCGGCTATGAGTGGCGGCGGGTAAACGCGTTGCTGACGAACTTCCACCTCCCGCGCTCGACGCTCTTGGCGATGGTGATGAGCTTCGGCGGCACAACGCTGGTGCGGGAGGCGTACAGGGTAGCGGTCGAGGAACGCTACCGCTTCTACTCGTTCGGGGACGCGATGCTGGTCCTGAACGGCGGGAGAGGGCGGTAGGGGCCCCGGTCTCTATAGAGGTCGTGGGTTGCGCCGGTGAAGCGCGGGCGGGGGTGCTGCGGACGCCGCACGGCGCGGTTGAGACGCCGACTTTCATGCCCGTGGGGACGAAGGGGACTGTCAAAGGGCTGACACCCGGCGATCTGCGATCCGTGGGGGCTGGCATCGTTCTCGGTAACACCTACCATCTCTACCTGCGGCCTGGGACGGACCTCGTGCGGGAGGCCGGCGGACTGCACGCGTTTACCGGCTGGCACGGCCCGATGCTCACCGACTCGGGCGGTTACCAGGTCTTCTCGCTCGCCGAGACGCGCAGGATCTCGGAGAAGGGAGTCGAGTTCGCCTCCGTCTACGACGGCTCGCTCCAGGTCTTCACCCCGGAGCTAACCACGAAGGTGCAAGAGGACCTCGGCGCCGACATCACGATGGTCCTCGACGAGTGCCCGCCGGCGAACGCCAGCCGCGAGTACCACGCCGAATCTTTGAGGAGGACGGCGCGGTGGGCCGAGCGCTGCAAAGAAGCGCACGGGAGGTGGGATCAGGCACTCTTCGGGATCGTGCAAGGCGGGCTCTACCCGGACCTGCGAGAGGAGAGCCTGAGCCGCACGGTCGAGATAGGCTTCCCCGGCTACGCCGTCGGCGGCCTCTCGGTCGGGGAGCCGCGCGAAGAGATGCTGGAGTCACTCTCCTTGACCGCGCCCATGCTCCCGGCGGACAAGCCCCGCTACTTCATGGGCATCGGCGACCCGGTCGGGATACTGGAGGTCATCGCGCTCGGAGTTGACATGTTCGACTGCGTGCTCCCGACACGCCTCGCCCGCCACGGGGCGGCGATGACAGCCAGGGGCCGCATCAACCTGAGGAACGCGAAACACCGTCGCGACCTCGGACCGCTCGACCCCGAGTGCTCGTGCGAGGCGTGCACGGGATACAGCCGGGCGTACCTGGCGCACCTGGTACGGGAGGACGAGCTGCTAGGCCATAGGCTTCTCACCCTCCACAACGTCCGCTTCACGGTCGAGTTGTGCCGGCGGGCGAGGGAGGAGATCTTGGTCGGCGGCTTTGAGGAATGGTCTCGGGCTTGGATGACCCGCTACACCTCAACCTAGTAGCCGGCTAACCATCGGGCCAGAGGCTCGGCGCGGAGGCTTACAAGGAGCGTGATGCGCGTGCGTTGCCCACTGGCTACCGCGAGGACTATCGCTGAGAAGACGACCAGCTCTGATCTCTGACAAGCTATAATCCGACCTTATGGGTAGCCGGAGAAACAACCTCATCATCCTCGGCCTGGTGGTCGTGCTCCTCGGGGTCGCCGCGTACCTGATCTTTATCCGCCAGCCGGTAGCGGAGGCAACGAAGCTGGGGCTCGACCTGGAGGGCGGGGTCAGCGTGCTGCTCGAGGGCTACCAGACCGACGGCAGCCAGGTCACCAGCGAAGAGATGGAGCAGGCCGTGGAGGTGATCCGGCAGCGCGTGGATAGCCTGGGCGTTACGGAGCCGGAGATACAGATCCAGGGCCAGGACCAGGTCGCCGTGAACATCCCTGGCATCACCGACGCGGACAGAGCGGTCGAGGTGATCGGGCGCACCGCCCAGCTCGGCTTCTACGAGGTCCTCGCCTTCGAGGAGGAGATCTCGGTTTCGCAGGATGAGATAGAAGAGACTAAGAAGGAACTCGAGGAAGATCTGCGGGGGGACGACGCGTTCGAGGAGGGGGAGACCAAGATCCTCTTCGAGGAGAGCCCTTCTCCGGCGGGTGAGGGAACGTACGTGGCCGGTTACATCGTCAACGACCAGCCGGACATGACGGGTGAGAACCTGGAGAACGCGAACCTGAATCGCGACCCGCAGGGCCGGCTCGAGGTCACCATGTCCTTTAACCGTGAAGGAGCCGGCCAGTTCGCGGACCTCTCGGGCGGGATCGCGGAGAACGCGCTCGCCTCAGGGCAGCCGGGGACGGGCAGGCTCGCCATAGTGCTGGACAAGGACGTGGTGAGTGCCCCGACCGTGGAGGAGAGCATCGTAGGCGGCGACGTCTCCATCTCGAATGACACCTCGCCCACGGGTCTGCCCGAGGAGGAGGCGAGGGAGCTGGAGATCGTGCTGCAGACCGGCGCGCTCCCGGTGAACATGCGGGTTCTCTCAGTGACGACCATCGGGCCGACGCTCGGCACGGAGTCTTTGCGTAGCGGGCTCATCGCCTCCCTGGTGGGCCTCGGGCTCGTGCTCCTCTTCCTCCTGGCGGTCTACCGGGTGCTCGGAGTCGTAGCGGACCTTGCGCTGCTCGTCTTTGCGTTTCTGCTCTGGGGGCTCATCGTGGCGATCCCGGTTACGCTAACCCTGCCGGGGATAGCTGGGATCGTCCTCAGCATCGGCGTCGCGGCGGACGCAAACATCGTGATCTTCGAGCGGATAAAAGAGGAGATCCGGCGCGGAAAGACTCCCCGCACGGCCGTCAAGGCCGGCTACGAGAAGGGCTTCCGGGCGATCCTGGACGGCAACATTACGAC
>Ga0126312_10002315_pt1 | contig 12729 bp, 13 predicted proteins | sample Plot104A_FD_92537 | JGI IMG/M metagenome (GOLD analysis project Ga0126312, IMG submission 92537) | Serpentine soil microbial communities from UC McLaughlin Reserve, CA, USA - Plot104A | ecosystem: Environmental > Terrestrial > Soil > Grasslands | place: USA: UC McLaughlin Reserve, Lake County...
ATACATATGAGTTTAATGACATCTATGAAGAATCATTATTATGCAAAGCCATTTCTAATGGCATTCATAGTAGCGATCTTAATTACTGGATTAGGAGTACTGGGTGCATCCAATACATCTTTTGCACAGCAAGTAACAATCAATGGAGCAGGTGCTACTTTTCCATTTCCACTAATAGACACATGGAGAGTAGAATATCAAACTGTGAAACCAGATGTAAATATCAATTATCAATCAATTGGTAGCGGAGGAGGCGTAAAGCAATTTATAGAAGAGACAGTAGACTTTGGTGCTTCAGATGCCCCATTAACTCCTGAAGAAGTACAACAGGCTCCAGATGCAGTTCATATTCCTGAAACTATTGGTTCAGTAGTTCCTGCTTATAACTTGCCATCAGTAGAAAGTTTAAAACTTACAGGTCCAATTCTTGCAGACATATTTTTAGGAAAAATCACGAAATGGAATGACCCCAAGATTCAATCAATAAACTCTGGTGTATCTCTTCCAGCAGAAGATATTATCCTTGTACATAGATCTGATGGCTCTGGAACAACCTTTGTTTGGACAGATTATCTTTCTAATGTAAGTTCCACTTGGAATCAGCAGATTGGAAAAGGTAAATCGATTCAATGGCCTATAGGTGTAGGTGCTCCAGGTAATGAAGGAGTTGCTAATTCAATTAATACCACTCCTAATAGCATTGGATATGTCGAATTAGCATATGCTATAACTACAGGAATGAAACATGCATCAGTCCAAAACAAGGCAGGAAACTTCATACAGGGTTCCCTTGATTCTACAAAAGCAGCCGTTGCTGCAGCCGCTCCATCTCTTCCAGCAGGAGATCAACCTTGGTCTGATGTAACTTTGGTTAACGCACCTGGTGCAGACTCATATCCTATAGCAAGTTTCTCTTACCTATTAGTCTATAAAGAACTGGGTACTAACCCTGGACTCAAAGATAAGAACAAAGCACAAAATTTAGTTGATTTTATAAATTGGGCAATTACAGACGGTCAGCAATTTGCATCAGACTTGGGGTATGTGCCTCTACCTGAACAAGTAGTTCAACTCAATAAAGAAACACTGAGAGGATTGACGGTCGGTGGTGTTCCAGTGAAAGTCAGTTAAACAATAAAAGAAAACATATCTACGCATAAACTAAACCTTTTTCTTTTTTAGCTCCTTACTAATCCTTCAGTTACAACACTATTTTTAATATTGCTCCGAACATCTGATTTATTTTAAATGATGATATAGATCTTCTATGAAAAATTTGTTTCGTAATATTACTGCAACAATTGAAGTTCCAATAAAGGTAGCACTCCAGTATAGCCACAAATTAACCAATACTCCTGAGAACAATGCAGGTGCTAGAGAACGAGCGGGATTCATAGAAGCACCAGATATGAATGATAAAAAGAATATATCTAAGCCTACTACTCCTCCTATTACAATTCCACTTAGGCCTTTCAGACCCTTGGTATATACAACCACAAGAATCACTGTCATTAATAGTGCTGATGCAAGTATCTCAATACCAAATATAAGAGGTAGAGGATATGCATAGTTTGGAGCGTTAGCACCTAAGTATGCTTCAGTTCCAATTACATACTTTACAAATAGGCTTGCAAGTAATGCTCCTATTATCTCTGCAGTTAAATAATATAGTAGTTGAATTTTTGTAATATGTTTAGTAATTAGAAAGCCAACTGTAACTGCAGGATTAAAATGAGCCATAGAGATTTTACCAAAAAGATAAACTCCTATAGCAACTCCAACAAAGGGAGCAAATGCTATAAAAGGTATTCCTAGTGCTCTATCAAATTTAGCATCTATTACAACTGAACCAGTAGCCAGCACAACAATAATGAATGTGCCAATAACTTCTGCGATAAACTTTTTTTGATTAAGGGTTAGCCTGCAGACTATCCTTAGTAAGTTCTGCTGCAAGTTCCCTCACTTTTGCGTCAATGTCATTTCTTATCTCCCTTACTTTTTCTATTGGTTTTCCTTTTGGGTCTTCTATTCCCCAGTCCATTACATTAGGAATGAATAACGTAGGACAAAATGACTTATCCATACAACCCATATTGACTATTTTTGTAGAATTCCTCATCATGTCTTCTGTAATTTCCTTTGATTTTTGGTTGCTTATGTCTATCCCGACTTCTTTCATTACCTCTATAGCAAGCGGATTAATTTCACCTGATGGTTTTGTTCCAGCACTTATCGTCATATATCCTCTTGGAGCATACTTTCGAAAGAAACCCTCAGCTATCTGGCTTCTTCCTGCATTTTCTATACAGACAAATAGAATTGTTTTATCATTATGGAGTTTCTGTTGTTTTCTCAGTTGACTAAAGGACAGTTTCATACTCTGTCACTACTTGCTATTATCACAACAGCCAGGCATACAACATGGATCAGAATTTTCAAGTGCTATTTTGCAAGTGACCTTTTTCTGTTCCTTTAAAGTTTTTTGTTCTTTTACTACCATAACATATTTTACTATTAAAACTATTTAAGTTGTCAAGGGTAAACTGTTGCACCAAGTAAGTGCAAACATGAAAACTATTAGGAGCAAAAAATAAAGTATTAGAGCAGAGGGCTCGAATTTGTTCTATTTCATTACAAGTGACTTCAGGAATATTTGATGAACAGAATCTAGCTTTATGTATTTATTTTCATTTGCAAACTGATCTATAGTTTCTATGTAACACTATTTAGTTTCCGTCGGATAAGCTTTTATCAAATATTCAAATAAGTAAGTTTGCCTGCCATACTAAGGTTGATAGGAAACCCAAATAGCACATTTGTAATAGGCTCACTGTTCCCCCATAATGCTATTGGGTCTAGCCATCAACCTTCACAGATATCTACTTGTTTTTCCTCAATTTCTATAACCTGTAATGTATTTTGTGATATTCCAACTTCTTTTGCGGCTATCTTTGTGGCTCTGCCCAGTTGCTATCTCCATTCTATATCTTAGGACTAGATACATTAGACTAAACTAGATTAGCTTGACTCACATTACATTTTGAATCTCTGTATTTCTTCCGTCTTTCTCGATTCACTTTCCTTGTTAAATGGTATTAGATCAACTCTACTATATCTTAACTTTATCAGTTAAAATGTACTACTGAGGAGGAGTCAAGGGAAGAGAAGTATACGATGCATTCCAAGGGTCCTGATGATCTAGTCTAAGATAATACTAATCCGTCTTTTGCTAAAATGCTTTTGTATCTATACCATTAGGAAGGCTTCTGCTAATATGTATATTCCAAGTCCTATCAACACATAGGGCAATACACTACTTCAAATGCTACGAAAAATACCTGCTAGGTAAACGTGCTTAACAAGATAGTTTGCTAAAAAACACCAGTAATTAAAACTGCTCCAGTTAAAGAGAAGGTAATAACAAAAGGGGTTGAGATTTATTGTGAGCGCCGGGGTAATGGTTCTCTTTTGTTACTGACCACAGGTGCTATGGGTGACGCTACCAGGGTATTGTAGTCTATTTATAGTCAGAGTAAATTTATCATGTGAGCAACGTCTTATTTCCTTCACGGCTTACTAATAGAAGTGGCTCACAAACATACCTTTTCATAGAATACACAACATTTTGGGAATTCTCAAGAGGAAAAATGCGTGAATATTCAGAATTTATTAATGTGGTAAAAAGCAGTTGGGGTGAGCATTACCTAGAAAAACTTAAGTTCCTGCTATGTCTTTTTCCTTTTCTCGCTGTGAAACTGATCTTACTTGTATTACTTCCCCGATAGTTTGGTTCATTGCTGCCTCTGCTATGTCGCTAGCATGTTCTGCAGTCCTTCTAATATCCTCCAAGATAATTTTAATATCCACATTTGTGGATTCACCATCCATAGTATTTTCTCTGTCAAGAAAAGAGATTACATCTGCCTCCAAACTACGCACATCTTCGGCTTTGTCTACCACACTGTCGGCCAAAACATAGTCTCTTCTTAGAAAGGCTTCGACAGAATCATTAAGGACAGATAAAGAGAGATGACTCATCTTTTGGATTTTGTCAAATGTCTCCTTCGTGATCTTCTTATTTAGCCTTAAGAGTTTGCTCGATATTCCTACTGCATGATCAGCAACTCTTTCAATACTTTTGACAGCAACACGATAGCTCAAGCAGTCTGCTGTTCCCTTTAGCCCCATTTCTTGTAAAGCACGTTCATTTTGAGATGGGCTTTTGGCCATATTATGTATGGCACCATAAATGCAACAAAACTCAAGACAAACTAAAGGACAATCAATAGCACAAACTACTGGTTATGTCAACCGAATCGACCAACATTCTTACAAGGTAAAATCACAATCAGGTAGTGGAGACTATGATGTTATTGCTACTGAACTTGGCTGGCAATGTTCATGCCCAGACTTTATTTTTCGTCGTGTAAAATGTAAACACGTTTTTGCAGTAGAGTTTAGTCTTGAGCTAAGAAGAAAAATAGAGGTTACAAGAATTGAACCTATTGCTAATACTACCAACTGTATATTTTGTCATTCTATCAGGATAGTAAAGTTTGGCATCCGTCACAATGACTATGGTGACATCCAGAAGTATAGATGCAATGATTGCAGGCACTACTTTACCATCAATCTTGGATTTGAAAAAATGCATGCAACACCACAGGTGATAACTTCAGCAATACAGTTGTATTTCACAGGTGAGTCGTTTAGAAATATCCAAAAGTTTCTCAGGTTGCAAGGTGTTAACGTTAGCCATATGGGAGTTTACAAGTGGATTAACAAATATGTTGGACTAATGGAAAAATACCTAGAACAAATCAAGCCTAACATTTCTAGCGTATGGAGAACTGACGAACTATATCTGAAAGTTAAAGGCAACAACAAATACCTATTTGCTTTGATGGATGATGAAACAAGGTTTTGGATTGCTCAGCAAGTAGCAGACAAAAAGAACACAAGCGATATACAACCACTATTCAAGAAAGGCAAAGAAGTTGCCGGTAAGAAACCTAACGTGATAATAAGCGACGGTGCTCCAAACTTTCATAATGCTTATCAAAAGGAGTTCTGGACACGAAAGAATCCAAGAACCAAACATGTGCGACATATCAGGTTTCAGGGAGATAACCACAATAACAAAATGGAGAGATTCAACGGTGAGATAAGGGATAGAGAGAAGGTAATGAGAGGATTAAAGAGACAAGACACGAAAATCTTGGCAGGATATCAAATCTTTCATAACTACATTAGACAGCATGAGGGATTAAACGGTAAAACACCAGCAGAGGTATCAGGGGTAAAGATAGAAGGAAAAAATAAGTGGATAACATTAATTCAGAATAGTTCGTTTAAGGGGTAAACTAAGTTGTAGAGGTGATGTCCAAGAAGTTAGTCGTAAATGCGGAAATAAAAAAACCTTACATTTCGAATGAGTCGAACGACTCAGAACTCATATACAGTGTACATATTCCATACGAAATCCATTCAAAAATTCTAGATTCATGTTGACATTTGTCTTTTTCTTGCTTCGAGGTTTTTGATAATTCTGTCGTAAAACTGTTGTTGCATATTTGGCATTGAGTGATAATGCCTTCTGATGGCATTAATGACACAATCTATAGCCTCTTTATCTGCGAACTCGAAATTAATGGTGGTTTTATCCCTTCCTTGCGGTGATGTCTTTAGTCTTATACGTTTGGCTTGGTGGTCGTTACACAGAAGTCTTGCTGTACTCTCGATGCGGTTTGCCCACTCGTCAAAGGCACTGGGCTCTATTGAGCGTTGTATGTCTTTCAGTTTTCTCTTGAACGTATCGAGACCTCTAGTGTCTACCTTGAATCCCATAGTGGATTGAGTTTTCTAGGGATTTGCTGCTTATAAAGTCATCAAACTATAGTTTACACCTAGATTATAAAACGATAAGTTTACAGAACCCAAAATAATGTTATTTACATAACCGTCATTACTATCATTATTCATCCTCCTCCTCCTCATCCAAACTTCCCTGATATATAACGTTCTGTGAGTTCATTTCGTGGATTTTCAAATATTTGTTTGGTTGAACCGTATTCTACTAATTCACCAAGGTATATAAAAGCAGTATAGTCTGATACCCTAGCCGCTTGCTGCATATTATGTGTCACAGTTATTATTGTAAGGTCTTTTTTTAAACTGTGAATAAGTTCCTCTATCTTGGAGGACGCAATAGGATCTAGTGCTGATGTGGGTTCATCCATGAGCAAAATCTCGGGCTGCATGGCAAGAGCTCTTGCAATACATAGGCGTTGCTGCTGGCCTCCAGAAAGTCCAACGCCTGGTTTGCTTAGCTCATTTTTTACTTCATCCCAAAGAGCTGCGCTCTCAAGACTTTCTCTGACTATATCGTCTATCAGCTTCTTATCCCTAATACCGTTTAGTTTAAGGCCTGCAGCCACGTTGTCATAAATACTCATTGTAGGAAAAGGATTAGGTTTCTGGAACACCATACCGATGCGTCTTTTGATGGTTACTGGATCCACGGCTTTGTCATAAATATCAATACCATCAAGATTAACACTCCCCTTTGCTTTTGCACCTGGTATCATCTCATGCATACGATTTATACACCTAATAAGAGTAGTCTTGCCACACCCTGAAGGACCTATGATTGCAGTAGCTACATGTGATTTTATATTCAAGTTGATATCTTTTAGCACTTGTTTTATACCAAACCATGCAAATAAGTTTCTGATAGTAAGCTTGTAACGTTCTATGGTTGCATTATTACTATCATTATGGCTGTATGAAATAGGATGACTGATATTACTAATTTCTTTGCCAGTCGACAAATAAGCTATTCCGAGTTCTATATAATTTTAGTAATATTATATATTTCCCCTATAGATCACATAAAGTACATAGATCTTTATTTTTATTCTTGCATGTTAGACGTATGGAAGTCTGTAGCGTTTGCAGATCTATTATGAATACAGTCAAAGTGAACTAACCATATTGAGAAGGTATCCAATATGATTTAAAAGATACTTATTTTATTTAGTGGTTATAAGAGCGATTTTTGTATTATCTATAGCTGCACACTGCAAATAGCATCAATAACAAATCATATTCTTAGTGCTGGTATTAACTAATGACATGACGCTTTTTCGTACGAATTCTTTATTCTTGTTTATATTATGAGGGTCAACCTCCAATAATGTATCTTCTTTATAAATGCTGGTTGCTACTATATTACATTATTCGTGTTCGCCTATTAATACTATAAAAGATTTTGAAAGCTCTGGAGATTAATCTAAATGATACTACATCATGGTCTAACAAAGGTAACGCTTTGATTAAATTGGGAAAGTGTGAAAAAGCTATAAACGCTGATCGGGAGCTGCTAAACATAAACTCAGGCAACACAGATGTTTGGGAAAGAACAGGATATTACATCATTATTTGGGTAATTATAAGGAAACTGTAGCATTAAATCGGCTGATTCTGCCTACTTTGTGTAATAATCATGTCTAGTAAACGCTTCTCTTGCTATCAGATCTTTGTTTTGGTCTTTCTGTACAACAAACTAACTCATCATCTTCTTAATTTCTTGAGCCAAACATGGTTCTAGTTATCAGCTTCGCATCATATTCATTATATGCCAGCCTAGCTATTTTTATTATGTCACGTATATTTGCATAATCTTCTCCCATATTTTTCCATACTTCATCTATTATCGTCATTGCTAGATTTTCATCTTCAATATTTTCTCTCTCTGTAAGTACCTTTGTTGCTATCTCTTTGAATTCCTCGTAATTGTACTTTTCTACGTTTATCATTACGAATCTAGATAACAAAGGATCTAGCATCTTCTTTGTACTATTAGAGGTGGCAAATACAGAGCACTTCAGCTGTGTTTGTCTTATCTTTCCGTATTTAGTTTCAGATATTATTTGGGATTGCATTAAGCTTAGCAGTACTGCTTGATCTTTTGCAGGTATATGTTCTATTTCATCTATTAGTAAAAATCTTGGACGCTTTTCAAATAGATAATTTAGCATCCCTGCTTTTGTGGAGTGGGCGCCAATTGTAAAGTATGCTTTATCTTTGAAATGAGCTTTAATATTTTCTAGGAATTGTGTTTTGCCGCATCCAGGTGAACCTGTCAAAAGTACATGTACTGGATGTTCTGCTTTTAGGGACATCAGAATAATCTGCTTTATATCATCACGACTATAGATATTATTGAAAATGTTATCTCCATTATTCTTTCTGAGACCGAGAGTAGGATGAAATAAATCACTTATTGTGTTTCGCAGTTTGTTTAAACCATTCATATCAATTATGGTCAAGATATTATTGGTGCGACCATCCATTTTCAATATCCTATCTTGTTCCATATATGACGTACGAGATGATGTCAAGCAAGAATTAATAGAAGCAGTAGAATGGCCATTGAAATTCAAAGGACTATTTTCTAGTTCAGCTCTAAAACCACCGAAAGGTATCTTTCTTTATGGCCCACCAGGTACCGGTAAAACATTATTGGCAAAGGCTGTTGCAAATCAAAGCGAAGCTAATTTTATCAGTATAAAAGGACCAGAGTTGTTATCAAAGTGGGTAGGTGAATCAGAGAAAGGAGTGAGGGAAGTATTTAGAAAGGCTAGGCAAGCAGCTCCCTGTATTATATTTTTTGATGAAATAGATGCAATAGCACCACTCAGGGGTGGTGATTTTGGAGACTCACATGTCACAGAGAAAGCGCCAATAGCACAAGGTGACTAGTATTGCACATTTGGCAGATATTACTGAAGGTTATACCGGAGCAGATATAGCATCATTTGTATCGGCAGCTAATATGATTGCATTAAGAGAACATATTTCAAAATACAATCAAGATCCAACAGAAGCAGAAAAACATGCTAATGAATTAAGAGTACACATGAGACATTTTAAGGGAGCTATGAGTAAGATAAGACCATTGTCAGTACAAGAATTGAATTGGTACAAGACGATTGTCGAACAGTTCGATAAAAGACGTGGGATTAGACTGAGGGGCGAAGAAATTAAGAGAGGAATTGGAGGAGGAATAACATAAAAAAACAATGACAACACTGACTATAAAGGGTATAAAAAAATTGGCAGTGTCTAATAAAAAATTAGCAGTATCTAATGATTCTTATGAACAAAAAAAGAGAAAAATAAAAAACTTCTATCGATATTCGGATCTCTCTTTTGGAGTAATTGCCAAACATCTTCATATGCCTTTAGCTGAGGTACAAAAGATCATAAATCAAATAATAGAGTCTGATGCATTAGAGCTAGCCATAGAAAAAAGTACGACGCATGCAGAAAAAATAATGACACCTAATGTAGTTACTCTCGATTATTTAAAAACTGCATATGATGCAGCTGTGATTATGGCCGAAAAAGGAGTTGGCTGTATTGTCATAACTAAAGGAAACGGTATTAGCAAAACCCAGAAACAAAAACGGAAACAACAACAGCAGCGGCAACAACACCACAAACAGCCATATGGAATTATTACTGAAAGAGATCTAGTAAGAAGATTAGCAAAAAATAAAGATATGTACTTCCAAGATGCCACAGTAGGAAATATTTGTTCTCATCCTCTTATCGTAGGATATCCAGGAATGACGGTACAGGAAGCTTCAGAAAAGATGATAAAAAACAAAATTCATAGGCTCCCTATAGTAAATAATGTAGGAAGACAAGGAAAAGAAAATTTAATCGGTATAGTTACAATATCGGATCTTGCAGTTTTTTCTTTCTCCCTCCAGAAGACCAGGTATTTCATTATCTATATTGCAGGCGATATCAAGGGGGAGAAAACGATAAAATATTTGAGTCTTTTATGCATTATAAATGTGATGCAGAGCATGCAGGGAATGGTTTGATAGAGGGGATATTGAAACTCACATGATTGTAGAACATCTTCAAAAAGGTGAGATACTATGAAATGGTTCTTAATTCGTTAATATCATAGGACTTCTCTAGCTGGGAAGATAATAGAAGCAAAATCTAAAGGATAAGCCCAAGATAAACATAACAAGGGGTGCCAACAACGATTTCCAACTCTGATATATTATCAACAATGTTGTATTCCATTTTTGAATCAAAATCACTCTAAAGGGATACAATATCTCCAACATTTGACAGCAGTCCTTTTCTCCTTCTTTACCATATACAATAAATCCCATCCGTTGTATGCAGCTAATCCATACGTGTTTTATGTACTGATAATATAGACATACATGCAGAGCATTGCAAGATATACAGATTTGCAAGAACGAGAACCTCGATTCAAATAGGGGATTGCGTGATATTATGACATGGTCGTAAAGGGGATGACCTCAGAACTATATAATACGCTCAGTGCCTTTAGGAATAGACATGTAATCGAATTGATGGAACCTTTACTTATAATTGAAGAAGATACCGCAATTTCAAAGGTAATAGGCCTATTGATAGAAAACAATGTCTATGAGGTATTTTTGAGGGTTGGAGATTCTTCTTCTGCTTCAGTTGCCAGTATAACTGTGAGAGATGTACTCCCGGTAAGGGATATCACCTCTACAAAGCCATCTGTATTAGGCAAGATAATTCCTGGTCTGTCTATAGATAGTACTATAGGATATGCAGCAAGAATAATGAGCCATTACAGGTTGCGAGCCCTTCCGATATTACAAAAGAGCAATGAAAGAAATACTAAAAGAGGGAGAGATATTATAGGGCAGATTACTGCGCGGTCAATTGTTAGAGCAATATATGAAACTGGAGTAGTGAAGACGACAAGAAAACCCAGCGCCACTGTTCCATCCTCCTCTTCCTATAGCAAAGATATAACAGCAAAAATTAAAGCTTCAGATATAATGACACCAACTCCAATAGTAGCACGGCCCAATGATAAAGCGTCAGCTGCTAGAGGAATTATGATAAGACACAGAATTGATCATTTACCAATAGTAGACAGCCAAAATCAAAAAGCTGCTGTTTCAAATAAATTAGTTGGCATCCTAACATCTCATCACATTCTTAGTGCAATGCTTCCATCAGAAAAGATCGGTCGAAAAATAATTAGTAGATAATAAAAGGGTTAGACTTGACATGAATGTAATCGGTATTGGTGAAAACGAAATAGATAATATTACAAAATCAGATGCGAATGATAGTTTGCATTCAGTAGTTGGCTTAATGCTGAACTCAGGCTCCAGTTATTCAGTTATCGAATTGTTGGGGGAAGTGCAAGGAATTATTACTTATAGGGATATTGTTTCACTTTTGGGTGAAAAGGTTGGAGAAGAAGATATCCCCGCATTCATTATTGGCTTACCAGAAGATCCGTTTGATGCAGAACTTGCTAAATCAAAATTCGTTAATATAGTCAGGCTATTAAGAAAAACAACATTACCAGAAATAGAGGAAGCAAGATGTCATATAAAATTAAGAGATATAGAAGGAGAAAGAAGAAGATATGAGGTTGATGTAAATATTATAACTCCATATAGCTATCCTATTATAATCAAAGCTGTAGAGGGAGGTGGAGGAAGAGGCCTTAGAATAGTAAACTCTCACCAAGAGCTTGCCAATGCATATCTCTCATCGAGGAGTGAATCTATTATCGGATTTGGCTCAGAGAGGGTATATATTGAAAAATATGTAGAAAATCCAAGACATATAGAGGTACAGATTATTGCTGATGATAGAGATATAGTTCACTTAGGAGAAAGAGAGTGTTCTATCCAACGACGATATCAAAAACTCATTGAGGAAACACCTTCACCTGCTCTGAGTCCCGAAAAGAGAAATGAAATCAGTCAGACTGCTATAGAGATAATGAAAGAAATTGGATATAAAAATGCGGGAACGGTAGAATTTCTATTTAAGGAGAATAGGTTTTATTTCATGGAGGTTAATGCAAGGATACAGGTAGAGCATCCTATAACAGAGGCAGTTACTGGTGTGGACATAGTTGAACAGCAGCTTCTGGTGGCATTAGATAAAGGGCTATCTGTGAATCAACAAAATATTGATCCAACGGGTCATGCAATAGAATGCCGGATAAATGCGGAACATCCCCTTAACTTTATCCCTTTTCCAGGTATAGTTAAAAATTTTAGTGTACCTCAGGGAGATGGCATTCGAGTCGATACTGCTTTATATGCAGGGTATTCTATACCGACTTTTTATGATTCTCTTATTGCCAAATTAATTTGCTGGGGAAACAATAGACATGAAGCAATAGAAAAAATGAAGGATTCACTTTTATCATTTAGAATTTCAGGTATTCCTTCAACTATACCTTTTCACATATCAGCATTAAATGATACAAGGTTTATTGATGGATATTATGACACCTCATTTATTGATAAAATGAGTTCATTTTCAGCACGAGATGGAGATATTGCCGCAGCAGTTTTCTCCTTACTCCCAAAGAGGATTGAGTTCCTTAGAGGTAAAGAGGAAGAACAACAACAAGATCCGTGGATGAATAGTAGATTTGACTGGATAGATGTTTTTGACATCTACCACCATTTTCCCTATCATTATTAGGCGACCAATAGGAAATTGCGATGAAACTCGAAGTCAATGGGACAATTTATGATATCGAGATTATGCAAAATAAAGTGAAGGTCGATAGCGACAAAGAGCTGGACTTGATTATCCATCTGAATGAAGAGAAAAGTGTTAAGATAAACGGAATGACATATCATTTAGATTTTGAAGATG
>Ga0126312_10002316_pt1 | contig 12729 bp, 15 predicted proteins | sample Plot104A_FD_92537 | JGI IMG/M metagenome (GOLD analysis project Ga0126312, IMG submission 92537) | Serpentine soil microbial communities from UC McLaughlin Reserve, CA, USA - Plot104A | ecosystem: Environmental > Terrestrial > Soil > Grasslands | place: USA: UC McLaughlin Reserve, Lake County...
GCGAGGAGCTCGACGTCGGCTCCTGGATGCGCGACGCACTCGCACTCGCGTTTCCCTTCCAGCTCCTGTGCCGACCCGACTGCAGGGGGCTGTGCCCAGTCTGCGGGGCCTCGCTCAACGACGTCGATCCCCAGGATCACCACCATGAGACCGCGTCGGATCCGCGCTGGGCCAAGCTGCGCGAGCTGAAGCTGGACTGAGTCACCGGCTCGTGACGTGGACGGAGTCCCCGGGGTCGTGGCCTAGCGGGAGCGCCGGTGCGCTGGCTCGTTGACGCGATGAACCTGATCGGGACGCGCCCCGATGCGTGGTGGAAGGACCGGCAAGGGGCGATGATCCGCCTGGTAGACCTCCTGGAGCGGTGGGTCGCCGCGAGCGGAGAGGACGTCACCGTGGTGTTCGAGCGCCCGCCCTCTCCGCCGATCTCCTCCCCCGTGATTCAGGTCGCGCACGCCCCGCGGCCCGGACCGAACTCGGCCGACGACGAGATCGTCCGGCGCCTGGGCGCCGATCCGGAGCCCACCGAGGTGCGGGTGGTCACATCGGATCGCTGGCTGGCCGATCGAGTGCGCGCGGCAGGCGCCACCGTGGAGCCGGCCGAATCGTTCCGGAGGCGACTTGAGGAAGGCTGAGCAGTCCGCGCAGACCGATGAGTCCGCTCGGCCCAGGTGCGCGTTCAGCGCGCCACGGCGACGCACGGCCCTGCGCCGGCGCGCGATGTAACGGGCCTGCGCGCCCGGCGCCGCTACCATCCCGCGTCACATGGCCGTTCCGAAGAAGAGGACCTCGCGCGCGCGCCGCGACAAGCGCCGCGCCACCCATAAGGTGGTCGCGCCGCGGCTCAACGAGTGCCCGCGCTGCCACAGCCCGCGCCTGCCGCACCGGGTCTGTCCGGTATGCGGGACCTACGCCGGCCGTGAGGTGATCGAGCACGAGGTCGGGGAGTCGGCAGTCTCCAGGGAGACGGCGGGCGGCTCGGAGGAGTAGTTGACCACGGTCGCCCTCGACGGCCGCGGCGCCGACCGAGGGCCCGAGGCGATCGTCGGGGGTGCCCGTGCCGCGGCCGCGAACGGCATCAGGCTGCGGGTGTTCGGCGAGGTGGATGCGCTGGCGGAGCTCGGCCCGATCGACGGCGTCGAGCTGATCTCCGCCCCGGAGGAGATCACGAACGAGGACGAGCCGGTGGCGGCGGTGCGCTCAAGGCCGGAGGCCTCGGTGGTGCTGGCGGCGCAGGACGTCGCCGCGGGACGCTCCCAGGCCCTGGCGAGCGCCGGCTCGACCGGGGCGACGATGACCGCGGCGCTCTTCGCGCTGCGGCGAATCCAGGGCGTTAGACGGCCCGCTCTCGCGCTTCAGCTCCCGATTCCGGGGCGGCCCGACCGCCCCACCCTGCTGCTCGACGTGGGCGCGAACGACGAGGCGCGGGCCGTCGATCTGGTGCAGTTCGCCTATCTGGGTGCAACCTTCAGCGAGGCGGTGCTCGGCGTCGGTGAGCCCCGCATCGCGCTCCTGTCGGTGGGGGAGGAGCCGACGAAGGGCACAAAGCAGGTGACCGAGGCCCATGAGCGTCTTGCCGCGTCGGGCTTGAATTTCGTCGGGAACCTGGAGGGAGGAGACGTGCTCGGCGACGCCGCCGACGTGATCGTCACCGACGGCTTCACCGGAAACGTCGTCCTGAAGACGATCGAGGGAACGGCGAAGGCGGTCGCCGAAGCGATGCGGGCGGCGGCGCGGAGCAGTCCCCTGGCCACGGCGGGGGGCCTGTTGCTTCGACCGGCGCTCGCTGGTCTTCGCCGCCGGTTGGACCCCGACGCCACGGGCGGAGCGATCCTGCTTGGGCTGAGGGGGGTCGCCGTGATCGGTCACGGGAGCTCGGGCCCGGACGGGGTCGCCAACGCAGTGCGGCTGGCGGCTCGTGCCGTGGACGAGCGCGCGATCGAGAGGACCGGGGAGCTCCTCGCGCGCTCGGGCGCCGGGCGCGGCGCCCGAAGAGAACCTGATAGGAAGCCCGCATGACCCGCGAGGAGGTACTGGCGAAGGTCCGCGGACACCTGTCGAGCGAGCTCGAGGTGCCGATCGAGGAGGTCACGGAGGCCACCCGCCTGCGGGAGGACCTCGATGCGGACTCGCTCGACCTGTACGAGCTGATGATGGAGCTCGAGGATACCTATGGGATCAGCGTCTCCGAGGAGGACGCGGCCGGGATCGAGACCGTCGGCCACGCCGTGGACTTCGTCGCCGGGCGGCTCGGGGTGCCGACCTGACGCGTCATGCCGCGTGGCATCCGCAGGCTCGGCCGCTCGGCTCGCCGGGGCGAGCGCGAGCGTCAGCCCGACCTCGCCCAGCTGATCGATTCACTGCCGGATGAGCTCCGGCGCCGCGCCTTCACCCACTCCTCCTGGGCGCCGCACCGTGCCGAGTCCTACGGCCGTCTGGCGTTCCTCGGCGACGCGGTCCTAGGCCTCGCCGTCGCCGAGCAGATCTTCCGCCGCTTTCCTCGTGCCGACATCGGCAGGCTCACCAAGGTCCACGGACAAGCGGTGAGCGGCCGGGCCTGCGCGGAGGTCGCCGTGCGGCTCGGGCTGCCGGAGATGCTGCGCGAGGCCGCCCCGAGCACGCTGGAGGGAGGAATCGACGCCGACGCCCTGATTGCGAGCGAGCGAGCGCTCGCCTCGGTCTGCGAGGCGATGATCGGCGGCTGCTATCTGCATCACGGATTCGAGGCGACGGCGGAGGCGACCGCGGCCACCTTCGCAGACCAGATCGCGCTTGCCTCGGAGACGCTCCTGGACTTCAAGTCCGCGCTGCAGGAACTGCTCGCTCGGGAGGGCTCCCGCGTAACCTACGAGGTCACCCGCGAGGCGGGCCCTCCCCACGACCGCAACTTCGAGGTTGTCGCTCGTGTCGACGCCGAGGTGGCTGGGAAGGGGGAGGGGCGGAGCAAGAAGGCCGCCGAGCAGGCGGCCGCCGCCGAGGCGCTGGAGCGCCGGCGGCAATCGGTGTAGGAAGCCGGCTTCGCCCGACGAATCAGAAAGGCGTCCGACCCGACAGCGAGCCTTCGAGCCGCGCGCAGCCTCATGCACCTCAGCTCGATCACCATCAAGGGCTTCAAGTCCTTCCCCGAGCGCACGCGCCTGGTGTTCTCGCCGGGCGTCAGCGTGATCGTGGGCCCCAACGGCTGCGGAAAATCCAACATTACCGACGCCGTGCTGTGGGCGCTCGGGGAGCAGAGCCCGCTCGCTGTCCGCGGCCAGACGATGCAGGACATGATCTTCGCCGGCGGCGACGGCACCTCCCCGTGCCGGTACGCCGACGTGGAGGTCGTCCTCTCAAGCGATCATCCTGCCGCCAACCCCGCTGGTGCGACGGGTTTCTCCGAGATCTCGATCAGGCGCCGACTGGACCGCAGCGGTGAGGGCGAGTACCGGCTGAACGGGGCGCGGTGCAGGCTGGTCGACGTGGTGGAGATCCTCGCCGACGCGAACCTGGGGCGCGAGATGCACTCGGTGATCAGCCAGGGGAGGGTCGAGGAGATCGTCCATTCGAGGCCCCGCGACCGCCGGCTGCTCATCGAGGAGGCGGCGGGGCTCGGCAAGCACCGCAAGCGCCGCCGCCGCGCCCAGCTGAAGCTCGAGCGCACCCAGGACAACCTCGATCGCGCCCTCGACGTCGAGCGCGAGGCGCGCAGCCGGCTGCGGCCGCTGAAGCGCCAAGCGGAGGCAGCCGACATCCGCGCCCGGCTCGAGCGCCAGGCGGGCGAGCTGCGGGCCCGGCTGCTCGCGGACGAGCTTCGCTCTCACCGCGGCGAGCTCGAGTCGGCAGAGGAGGTCGCGATCCGGGCGCGCGAGGCGCGCCGGGGCGTGGAGGCGGAGCTGGCCGAGATCAACCGCCGTCGTACGGAGATCGAGGAGCGGCTCGCGGAGCGCGATCGCGAGCGGACTGCCGTCTGGGGGCGGCTGACGGCGCTGCGAGCCGCCCACGAGAGGCTTAGCGTTCGCGCCGAGGCGCTGTCGGTGCGGCGCAGGGAGGTCGTGGCCGAGCGCGAGCGCCGGCGCGCGGCGCTCGGGGCCCTTGCCGACGACGCCTTGACGAACGAAGCCGAGCCCGACCGCGACTCCGTAGCGTCCGGCCTGGATCGGATCGGCGTGGCGCTCGGTGACGCCGGCGACGCCCTAGCTCGGGCTCGCTCCGCTGCGAGCGATGCCGACCGGGCGAGGGCGGTCGCTCGTGTGCGCGAGGGCTCAGTGCGGGCTGCGGGGACGGCGAGGCGGGTGGAGGAGCTGCTCGGGAAGCGCCGCCAGGACTCGCTCGAGGGCGGCATCGCTATGGCCGCTGAGCTTCTCGAGGGCCTCGATGGGCTGCTCGGCGCGGTTGGCGCCGTGCGCGACGCGGTGGGCGAGCGGTGCACGGCGCTCGAGCGAGGAATGCTCGACAAGGGCGATGCCGAAGGCGTGACCGCCCAGCTCCGAGGCTGCTCGACCGCGGAGGCCGAGCTGCAGGGAAAGCTTCATCGAACGGGCGATTCGGTCACCGAGGCGGAGGTCAAGGTCGTCCACCTTCGGGACCGGCGCGACGAGTTGACCGCCGAGCTCGAGCGCATCGCCAGCACCCTCGGCCAGGCGATCGAGCCCCCGCCCGAGAGCCTCTCGCCCCCCGACCGCGAGGGCATCGAGTGCAGGCTCGAGCGGCTGGCGCGCCGGCGGGAGGCGCTCGGCCCGGTGAACCCCCTCGCGGAGCAGCAGTACGCGGAGGCCCTCGAGCACACAGAAAGGCTTCAGGAGCAGCGCGAGGACCTCGAGTCGGCGCTGGCCGAGCTCCAGGGACTCATCGCGGACACCGACCGCATGATCCGCGCCGCGTTCGAGGAGACATTCGACGCCGCGCAGCGAAACTTCGAGGAGCTCATCGCGCACCTGTTCCCGGGCGGGCGCGGCCGCCTGCGGCTGGTGAGCGAGACGGAACCCCGACTGGTCTTCGGGGGTGGCCGAGATGAGGCAGACCCCGCCGATACAGACGCCGGTAATGATTCGGGTGTCGAGATCGAGGTGACCCCGGCTGGCAAGGCCACTCGGCGCCTCTCGCTCCTCTCCGGCGGCGAGAAGGCCCTGGTCGCGCTCGCCTTCGTGTTCTGTGTCTTCCTCGCCCGCCCGTCGCCCTTCTACATCCTCGACGAGGTGGAGGCGGCACTCGACGACGCCAACATCGACCGCTTCCTCCACCTCGTGCGGCGCTTCTCCGACCGGGCGCAGTTCGTGATCGTCACCCACCAGAAGCGGACGATGGACGCGGCGGACGTGCTCTACGGAGTCAGCATGGCCAAGGGGGGCATCACGAAGGTGGTCTCGCGGCGCCTCCTGCACGACGCCGAACCCGAGCCGGAGCCGGCACGGGCCGCGGAAGCCGCCTGAGCCACCGGAGCGGCGCGGCTAACCTGCGGCGCGATGGCCGTCTTCAGCCGCCTGCGCCAGAGTCTTTCTGCGAGCCGGCAGGCCCTCCAGGCCGAGCTCACAGCGAGCCTCTTCGAGCGGCTCGACAGCGAGACTTGGGAACGGCTTGAGGAGGCCCTGATCCTCGCCGACGTGGGCGCGCGCACCACAGGCGAGGTCGTCGGGAAGCTGGAGGCGGAGGTGGCGGCGGGCGCCGTCACGGACGCCGCTGCCGCGCGAGAACGCCTCGTCGAGCTGCTCGCCGAGGCGGCCGCGAGCGAGGACGGCGGCATCGACCTCTCCCACAGCCCCTCGGTGCTGATGATCGTCGGCGTCAACGGGACCGGGAAGACGACCACGATCGGCAAGCTCGCGTGGCACCTTCGCACCGAGCACGGGCTCTCGGTGATCGCGGCTGCGGCCGATACCTACCGGGCCGCGGCGATTGAGCAGCTCGAGACCTGGGCCGAGCGGGCCGGGGCCGAGCTCGTGCGCGGATCGTCGGGCGGGGACCCCGGCGCCGTGGTCTTCGACGCGATCGACGCCGCGGAGTCGCGCGGGGCCGACGTGGTCATCGCGGATACGGCGGGGCGCCTGCACACGCACTCGAACCTGATGGAGGAGCTGGGCAAGGTGTGGCGGGTCGCCGGAAAGCGGCTGGAGGGCGCTCCTCACGAGTCATTGATCGTGATCGACGCCACCACCGGGCAGAACGGGGTGCGCCAGGCCCAGGCGTTCTCGGAGGCCGTCAATCTCACCGGGGTGGTGCTGACGAAGCTCGACGGCACCGCCAAGGGAGGAATCGCGCTGGCGATCACGTCGGAGCTCGGCCTCCCCGTGAAGATGATCGGGGTCGGCGAGGGAATCGACGACCTGCGCCCCTTCGACGCCCACGAGTTCGCGACGGCCCTGCTCGGCGAGTAGGCACCAGGCTCGCCGGCTGCCGCCCTTCTAAGCTGGCTAGGACATGTTCGACCAGCTATCCGACCGCCTCCAGGAAACCCTTTCCGAAGTTCGCTCCCGGGGCAAGCTGACCGAGGCCGACGTCGACCGGGCAATGCGCGAGATCCGCCTCACGCTGCTGGAGGCGGACGTCAACTTCAAGGTGGTCAAGCAGTTCACCTCGCAGGTCAGGGATCGCTGCCTCGGCGCGGGGGTTCTCGAGAGCCTCAACCCGGGTCAGCAGGTCGTGAAGATCGTCAACGACGAGCTGGCCACCCTCCTGGGCGGCGCCAGCCGCGAGCTCGCGTTCGCACCCTCCGGTCCCACCGTGATCCTGATGGCGGGACTGCACGGCTCCGGAAAGACGACGGCCTGCGCGAAGCTCGCCAAGCTGCTCGCCAAGGAGGGCAAGCGCGCGGCGCTCGCGGCGTGCGACACTCAGCGCCCCGCCGCCGTGGACCAGCTCGTCACCGTCGGGGAGCGGGCCGGCGCGAAGGTATACGAGCAAGGCACCCAGCGCGATCCCACCGAGCTCGCCGAGTGGGCCCTCGACCAGGCGCGCGCAAACGGGGACGACGCCCTGATCGTCGACACCGCCGGGCGCCTCCACGTCGACGAGGAGCTGATGGACGAGCTGGCTGGGATCCGCAAGCGAACTCAGCCACACGACATCCTCCTGGTGCTCGATGCGATGACCGGCCAGGACGCCGTCAACGTCGCCGAGGCGTTCTCCGAGCGGATCGAGTTCGACGGAGTGGTCATGACAAAGCTCGACGGCGACGCGCGCGGCGGCGCGGCGCTCTCCGTGAAGGCTGTGACGGGCAAGCCCATCCTGTACGCGTCGGTGGGCGAGAAGCTCGACCAGCTCGAGCGCTTCCACCCGCAGCGGATGGCCGGGCGGATCCTGGGCATGGGCGACGTGCTGTCGTTGATCGAGAAGGCCGAGGAGGTCTCGGACCGAAAGCAGGCGGATGACCTGGAGCGAAAGATCCGCCGGAGGGAGTTCACGCTGGAGGACTTCCTGCAGCAGATGCGCCAGGTACGCCGCATGGGCCCCTTGAGTGGGGTGCTGGGCATGCTGCCCGGCATGGGGCCCGCGATGAAGCAGCTTCGCCAGGTGAACATGGATGATCGAGAGCTGGACAGGATCGAGGCGATCATCCTCTCGATGACGCCTCGCGAGCGCTCTCGGCCGGAGGTGATCGACGGCTCGCGGCGCAAGCGGATCGCCCGCGGCTCGGGCACCACGGTGCAGGCGGTCAACCAGCTCACAAAGCAATTCGGGCAGGTGCGCAAGCTGATGGCCCAGCTCGCCAAGGGCAAGATGCCCGACCCGCAGCAGCTCATGCGGGGTATGTAAAGTCAGCCGCCGCATGGCCGTACGAATCCGGTTGACGAGGGTGGGTTCGAAGAAGAACCCGATCTGGCGAATCGTCGTCGCGGACCGCCGTTCGCCGCGGGACGGGCGGACGATCGAGACGATCGGCCACTACAACCCGCAGACTGATCCGTCGACGATCGTGATCGACATAGAGCGCGCCCAGCACTGGCTCAGCCACGGCGCGCAGCCGACCGGTACCGTCGCCGGGCTGCTCCGGACCAAGGGCATCGAGGCCAGCGGCTCCTGATGGCTGCGGCGCCGACCAGTTGATGCGCGAGCTCGTCGAGTTCGTCTGCCGGGCGCTGGTCGAGGACCCCGACTCGGTGCAGGTCACCGAAGTGGAGGAGAACGGGAACCTCGTCCTCGAGGTCACGGTGGGCCCGGACGACCTTGGCCGGCTGATCGGCAGGGGCGGGCGGGTCGCCAATGCGATCCGGACGGTCGCCAAGGCGGCGTCCACGCGCACGGACAAGCGCGTGCTGGTCGAGTTCATTGAGGATTGACTTCTTCACCCTGCTTCCCGAGTGGTTCGACTGGTTCCGCGGACAGCGGCACGTGGTCAACGCGCTCGAGGCCGGCAGCGAGCTCCGCTTCTTCAACTACAGGGACACGACGCCGCTGAGCGGCGGGCAGGTCGACGACGCGCCGTACGGCGGCGGGGCCGGGATGGTGCTTCGGGTCGACGTCGTCGATGCCGCGCTGAGAGGCGCCTACAGCGACGGCCTGGAGCCGAGCCGGATCCTCCTCCTGGCGCCGTCCGGACGCCAGCTCGACGATCCCCTCGTCCGCGAGCTGGCCGCCGAGCCAGCGATCGCCCTGCTCTGCGGTCGCTACGAGGGCGTCGACGAGCGGGTGAGGGAGCATCTGGCGACCGACTCGGTATCCGTGGGGCCGTACGTCCTGTCCGGAGGTGAGCTCGCGGCGATGGTGGTCACGGACGCTGTGATTCGCAAGCTCCCAGGCGCCCTCGGCCATGTCGAGAGCGTGGTCGAGGAGTCCTTCTCCGAGGCGCTCGGTGGCGCACCCGAGTACCCGCACTACACCCGCCCGGCGTCCTATCGGGGCTGGACCGTGCCCGAGGTGCTGCTCTCCGGCGATCATTCCGGGGTGCGCGAGTGGCGGCTCGAGCAAAGTCGTCGTCGGGCCCTGGGAGGGAAGGGGCTCCGCTAATATCCGCGGCCGCGCGGCCCCCGGGCCCGCGTATTTCTCGGCCTGAATCCAGGACGGCAGGCGTTCGGCGCGACTCAGCGAACGGCCATGAGCACGATCATCGAGAGCATCGAGCAGCGCCAGCTCAAGCGGGTTCCCCGGTTCGCGCCGGGAGACCGGGTGCGCGTCCACTTTCAGGTCGTAGAGGGAAGCCGCCGGCGCACCCAGGTCTTCGAGGGCGTCGTCATCAGCCGCAAGGGCGCCGGCGCCAGGGAGACCTTCACGGTGCGAAAGCAGTCCTTCGGCGTGGGCGTGGAGCGCACCTTTCCGGTTCACTCGCCGAAGATCGAGCGGCTCGAGGTCGTCGCAAGGGGCGACGTGCGGCGCGCGAAGCTCTATTACCTGCGCGGGCGAGTGGGCAAGCGGGCCCGGGTCGCGGAGCGGCGCTGGGGAATCGAGGACGAGCTCGTGACGGCGCCGGAGGAGGCCGAGGCGGTCGATTCCGAGGGCGTCGCCCAAAGTGAGGCCGAGGCGGAAGAACGGGCAGGGAGCGAAGGGTCCGCGGAGACCGGTGCGGATGAGGCCGCGGCCGGATCTTCCAAGGATTCCCCCTGATCCCGAAGCCGACAACGGGGCGAGGCGCTTTCCTCGAGCTGATCGTGATCGTCGCCCTGGCGGTCGGCCTCGCGCTGCTCATCCAGGCGTTCGTGGTGAAGCCGTACCAGATCCCCTCCGGCTCGATGGAGCCGACGCTCGACGTCGGTCAACGCGTTCTCGTCAACCGCGTCAACTATCACTTCAGCGACCCCGATATCGGGGACATCGTCGTCTTCCACCCACCGTCGGGCGCAACCAACGGCGATCGGTGCGGCGTTCACCGGACGCCGCGGGAGCCATGCCCCAGGGGCACTCGGGAACCATCCGACGAGAACTTCATCAAGAGGATCGTCGCGGGCCCCGGCGACCGGCTGCGCATCCTTCACGGCCATCCGGTCGTCGACGGCGAGTTGGCCAAGGAGGACTTCATCCGGCCCTGCCGCGGGATTCCGGAGTGCAACCTCCCCCGGGAGATCACGATTCCACCCGGCGAGTACTTCATGATGGGCGATAACCGTGGGGCGAGCGACGACAGCCGGTCATGGGGCCCCGTCCCCCGAAGCTGGATCATCGGACAAGCCTTCTTCACGTACTGGCCCCTCGACCGCATCGGCATCCTCTGAGCGCTCGGTGAGACGGACTCACGCCAGGCGACGCCGTGCCGCTCGGCTGTTCCGCTTCGATCGCTCGCTCGGTGTCCGCTTCGTGGCGGGCGCGGACGAGGCCGGGCGCGGATCGCTCGCGGGGCCGCTCGTCGTCGCCGCTGTCCTGATCGACTACGGGACGCTCTCCCTTCGCGATCGGCGAGCGCTCTCGGACCTCGACGACTCCAAGGCCCGGAGCCCGGAGGAGCGGGAGCGCCTCTACCCGCGCGTGCTCCGTGCCGCCGAGCGCATCGCGGTCACGGTTCGGTGCGTTGCCGGGATCGACTCGCGAGGCCTTCACGTCACCAACCTCGCCGCGCTCGCTCGCAGCCTGGAGCGGGTGGCGGTGCCGGGGGCGGTCTGCCTCGCGGACGGGTTCTCGCTGCCGTCCTGCTCCGTCCAACACCGCGCCGTGGTTGACGGCGACGCGCGCAGCGCCGCCATCGCGGCCGCGTCGGTGGTCGCCAAGGTGACGCGGGATCGCTACATGTGCAGCGTCGATCCCAGCTATCCCGAGTTCGGCTTCGCGGGAAACGTCGGCTACTCCACACCCGAGCATCGGGCGGCGATCATCGAGCACGGCCCATCGGCGCTCCACCGGCGCTCGTTCGACTCAATCGCCTACAGCCAGCTGGAGCTGGACTAAAAGGCGCCGCGCAGGTGCTCCCAATCGACGACGCGGTCGGCTTCGTCGAGGCGGACGCCCACGACGTCGAAGCGCAGCACGGAGTGCGGCGGGACGGCGCCGTCGCGGTCGCGAAGCCACGCGAGGGCGAGCGAGCGGAGCTTTCGCTGCTTGCGGTGGCCCACGGCGAGCGCAGGGCGCGGGGGACCCGCCACCGAACCGGCCCCCAGGGCCTTTACCTCGACGAACACGAGCGCCCGATCCTCGAGGGCGATCAGGTCGATCTCGCCGCGAACCTCCGACGTACGGACGTTCCGGGCTAGGATCCGCGCGCCACGGCGCTCGAACGAGTGTGCGACAAGGGCCTCCGCGGCGCGCCCGAGTCGCTGGCGGGCCTGAGTCATTCCGGCACATACGCTAGAGCCGGTCCGCGCGCATCGGGCGCGTCCATAGTCAAGCGAGCGTCACGGAGTCGGCACATCTTGCGCTTCATGGGCGCGCCCAAGCCTCCTAGCTTCACCTCGTGCTCGCGACCGCATGCACGTTTGCCCTCCTGGGAGTCGAGGCACGCGCGGTCCGGGTCGAGGTGGACGTCTGCCGCGGCCTACCCACGTTCTCGATCGTCGGGCTTCCCGACGCAGCGGTGAGGGAGTCCCGGGAGCGGGTCCGTTCGGCACTCTCCAACTCAGGCTTCAAGTTCCCGCAAGAGCGAATCACCGCCAACCTCGCCCCGGCCGACCTCCGAAAGGCCGGGCCGGCCTTCGACCTCGCGATCGCCGCGGCGCTGCTCGGCGCCTCGGGCCAGCTGCCTCCCGAGCGCCTGGCCGGTGTCGCGCTTGCCGGCGAGCTGGCCCTCGATGGCTCGATCAGGCCCGTCTCGGGAGCGCTCGCGATGGCGGAGGCGGCCGGACGCCACGGCTCCGAGGCGATCGCCGTTCCCAAGGACAACGCGACCGAAGCGGCGCTCGCCGGAGAGCTGAGAGTGGTACCGCTCGAGCGACTCGGCCAACTCGCATCGCTCGGCACCGAGGCGGAGCCGCCTCCTCCCCCTCCGTTCCGATGGAGCGCCAACGGCGCAAGCGCCGCCGCCCCGGACCTCGCCGACCTTCGGGGGCAGCCCTTCCTGCGAGGTGCCCTCGAGGTCGTCGCCGCGGGCGGTCACAGCATCCTGATCACCGGACCGCCGGGGGCCGGCAAGTCCCTGGCGGCCCGGCGCCTACCGTCGATCATGCCGCCGCTGGGGCGGAGGCAGGCGCTCGAGGTGATGCGCATCGCCAGCGCCTGCGGACGCCTTCCCGGCGGGTCCTCGCCGGTGATCCGCCCGTTTCGGGCTCCGCACCACACCGTCTCGACGGCGGGCCTCGTAGGCGGCGGCTCGCCACCCCGGGCCGGGGAGGTGACGCTGGCGCACGAAGGCGTTCTCTTCCTGGATGAGCTCGGCGAGTTCTCGCGAGATGCTCTCGAGGCGCTGCGCCAGCCGCTTGAGGAGGGGCGCGTCACCCTGACGCGGGCCCGTCACCGCCTCGAGCTGCCCTGCCGGTTTCTGCTCGTCGCCGCGGCGAACGCGTGCCCCTGCGGCCACGGCGCCGACAGCCCCGAATGCGACTGCCAGCCGGCTGCGGTCCGACGCTACCGGGCGAAGCTGAGCGGCGCGCTGGCCGACCGGATCGACGTCTGCGTGAACGTCCGCCGCCCCTCCGCCGGGGACATGGCCGCTCCGCCGGGCGAGCCCTCGGCTCCGGTGCGCGAGCGCGTGGTCGCGGCACGTGAGCGCCAAGAACATCGCCTGGGGCCCGGAAGATGCAACGCGGAGATGGGTCCGGTGGAGACCCGCGGCCAGGTCCACCTCGACCGCGAGGCGAGCGGCATGCTGGCGAGCGGCCACGAGCGTCTGCGTCTGAGCGGGCGCGGCTACGACCGCGTCCTGCGCCTCGCGCGCACCCTTGCCGACCTCGCGGGCAGCGA
>Ga0126312_10002317_pt1 | contig 12726 bp, 15 predicted proteins | sample Plot104A_FD_92537 | JGI IMG/M metagenome (GOLD analysis project Ga0126312, IMG submission 92537) | Serpentine soil microbial communities from UC McLaughlin Reserve, CA, USA - Plot104A | ecosystem: Environmental > Terrestrial > Soil > Grasslands | place: USA: UC McLaughlin Reserve, Lake County...
AAGGGCGCGAGTGCAAGGAAGTTCCGCTGACAGGACCCGCGGCCGGGCGGCCAGAGCCCAAACCGGCCGGCGCCCGCGTGGCCGCGGCAGGTCGGCGCGCGCACGCACACGCTCCTCGAAAACCCTCAGCCGCCTGACGAGTTGGGCGCAGCAGGGCGCGACGTCGCGGTGGCCGGGAAGAGCCGCGGCGCTCCACCCGCGGGTGGGGAAGCAAGCTTGCCCGGGCCCGAAGGGCGCGAGTGCAAGGAAGTTCCGCTGACAGGACCCGCGGCGCGGCGGCCGGGGCGCTAGATGACCTCGCCGCCCCCGTCGGAGGGCTCGGCGAGCTGGCGCCACTCGCTGAAGCGGCCGTCCCGGAAGCGGAACCGCACGCGGGCGTCGCCATCGCAGCTCTGGGAAGGCCCGGTCCCCGGCCTCAGCCGGAAGGCGGCGACAAAGGAGCCGCCCTGGCGGTCCACGTCGGTCACGTCGGCCCGGCAGGGCAGGCTTCGGCTGAACTCCTCCGCGGCCTTGCGGTCGCGCAGGCGGAACTCACGCACCTGCTCGAGGCCGAGCGCCAGCACGGCCGGCAGAATGCCCCGCCTCACGACGCCGCAGCCGCGGCGCGCTCGGCGCGGTCGTGATCGACCGCGGAGCGCCAGAAGAAGAAGCCCAGGGCGAACAGCATGATCGCGACGTCGAGGGTCAGCATGAGGCCACCGGCCAGCTGCTGGTCCTCGAGCGGGGTGAGGCCGTGGGAGCGCGCGCGATCACCGTAGAACCCTGCGTAGGCCGGCGCCCTCATGATCAGGAACGCCATCCCCAGCATCATCCCGGCTAGGCGGGCGCCCAGCAGGTGGCCGATCTTCCACAGCTCGCCGTGCAGCCGCCCGCGCTTTGGCTCGAGCACGGGCCACCAGACCAAGAGGCTCGCCGCCACGAAGGACTCGTGCTGGAGAGCGTGCACGAGGTCGTTGTTCAGCGCGCCCTCGAAGGCAAAGGAGAAATGCCAGCCGTAGAGGGTGATCACCCACAGCGAGATCGCCGGGATCGGCCGCCGGACGAAGCGGAAGGCGGCGCGCAGACGCCGGTTGCGCGCCAGCGAGACCAGGGCCGGTCGCGGGAGGAAGTGCACCAGCACGGGGGTGCGCAGCCCCACGAGCAGGAGCGGGGCCGCCAGGTCGGCGATCAGCAGGTGCTGGGCCATGTGGGCGAAGAGGAGCTCCTCCCCCAGACCGTCGACAGGCGACAGCAGGCCGACGGCGGTCAGACCCCAGCCGGCGTGCCAGGCGACCTGCTGCCCGGTTCCCACCCGCCACCCGCGGCGGCGGAGCTTGACCACCGCGTGCACGTAGAGACCCTCGACCACCAGCAGGCCGAGGATCACGGCGGGGTCGAACGAAAAGCCCACCCCTCGATTGTGCCCGACCGCCCAAAGGCGCCGGCGCCGAGCCGGACCTAGGCGGCCGCGGGCTCCTTCTCGCCCTCGGCGTCGCCCACCGAGGAGCCCTCGGAGGTGCCGGGGGCCTGCTCGAGCACGTGCTCCTCGTCGGCCGCCACGCGCTCGCGGTACTCCTTGCGCTGCATGCGCGAGATGACCAGGCGCTGCACCTGGGCCGTGCCCTCGAACAGCTGGTAGATCTTCGCATCGCGGAAGAACTTCTCCAGCGGGGAGTCGGTGGTCTGGGCGTAGGGGCCGACCAGATCCATCAACGTGGTGGTGGCCCACATGGTCACGTCGCCGGCCTTGAGCTTGGACATCGAGCCCTGGCCTCCGGTCATGGCCACGCCGTTGCGACCCATCCAGGCGGCGCGCCACACCAGCAGGCGCGAGGCCTCGATCTCGGTGGCCACGTCGGCCAGCGTCTGCTGCACGTGCTGCTGCTCGAGCAGCGGGCCGTGCTCGTCGCTCTTGTCCTCGAGGTACTCAAGCGTCCACTCGTAGGCCGCTTGGGCGATGCCCAGCGCCGAGGCGCCGACCATCGGCCGGGTGATCTCGAAGGTGGCCAGCGCGTTGGAGGCGCCGCCCGACTGTCCCGAGCGGGCGCGCTCGAGCTTGCGCTCCAGCTTCTCCATGCCGCCCAGCAGGTTCTCCAGCGGGATGCGGCAGTCCTCGAGCACGAGCTCGGCCGTCTGCGAAGCGCGGATGCCGATCTTGTCCTCCTTCTTGCCCTGGGACAGCCCGGGCGTGTCCTTGGGGACGATGAACGAGGCTTGGCCGCGGTGGCCGAGGTCGGGGTCGACGGTCGCGACGACGACGTTGACGTCGGCGATGCCGCCGTTGGAGATGAAGACCTTGGTCCCGTTGAGGACCCACTCGTCGCCGTCGCGCTTGGCGGTGGTGCGAAGCGACTTCACGTCAGACCCGGCGCCGGCCTCGGTCACCGCGTAGGCGCCGAGCTTGATCTCGTCGCCCTCGCCGAAGCACTCGGGCAGCCAACGGCCGATCTGCTCGGGCGTGCCCGAGGCGGCGATGCCCGCGGCGGCCAGCGAGGAGGCCGAGATGGCCAGGGCGATGCCGGCGCAGCCCCAGTGCAGCTCCTCGGCGTAGATGACGCCCAGCAGGCCGTCGGGGTCGGTGCCCATCTTGGTGATGTGGTCGAGCCCGTGAAGGTTCCACTCGCGCGCCGCCTTGATGGCCTCCCAAGGCACCGCCTGATCGCGGTCGTACTTGTCGGCGATCGGCCTGATGACCTCGCGAGCGAAGCGGCGGCAGTGCTGCTGGAACTCGAGCTGTTCGTCGTTGAGCCTGAAATCCACGGGGTGTGAGTCCTCCAGATCGGTGTCGCACCCGGGCGCCGGCCGCGCCGCACGGGCCATTGACTGACCAGTCAACCAATAGAAAGCTTACCGCGGGTAGGGATGAATGGCCAGCCCCACCGGGGCGACGCGGCGGAGGCGGCAGCTACCCTCCGCCGCGCCGGTGATCCGTCCCCGTCTCCTGAGCCTCGCCGTCCTGGCCACGGTCGCCCTGGCGGGCTGCAGCGTCGGCGACGACGCGGGCAGCCCCCCGCAGCTCGGCGCCAGCTCCGACGACGAGGAGGCGGCGGCCAAGCTCGGCTTCCCGGCTTCGGCGACCAAGAACACGATCCGCGTGAGCGGCGGCGACGCGGCGGCGGACGCCGCGGGGGTGGCCAGCGCGGTGTTCCCCGCGGTCGGCCCCTCCACCCGGCCGACGGCCGTGGTCCTCGCCGACAGCGAGGACTGGCAGGGGGCGGTGGCGGGCTCCGTCCTCGCCGCCTCACCCATCGGGGCGCCGATCCTGCTCTCCGACGGCGGGGACCTACCCTCGGCCAGCGCCGACACCCTCGAGCGGCTCAAGCCCAAGGGCTCCGATCTCTCCAAGGACGCCCAGGTGATCCGCATCGGGGACAAGCCGCCCAAACCGAGCGGGCTCAAGACGGCGGTGATCGAGGGCAATGACCCCTACGAGCGCGCCGCGGCGATCGACCGCTTCTTCTCCGCCGCCAAGGGCCGTCCCTCCAACGACGTGATGGTGGTCTCCGGTGAACGGCCCGACTGGGCCATGCCCGCCGCGGCCTGGGCCGCGCGCAAGGGCGACTCGGTGCTGATGGCCCGCCGCGACTCGCTGCCGGACGCCACCCGCAAGGCGATCGAGTCCCACGACAAGCCGAACATCTTCGTCATCGGCTCGAAGGCGGTGCTGTCCGAGAACGTCGGGAAGGCGCTCAGCGAGCTGGGGAAGGTCAGGCGCATCGAGGGCCCCACGCCCGTGCAGAGCGCGATCGCCTTCGCCCGCTACGACCAGGGCGACTTCGGGTGGAACGTGAACGTGCCCGGCTACAACTTCACGGTCGCCAGCACAACGCGGCCCGCCGACGCGGCGGCGGCCGCCTCGCTGGCCACCCGCGGCGTCTTCGCGCCGCTGCTCGTGACCAACCGCGCCGACCAGCTTCCCAAGCCGCTCGAGTCCTACTTCCTCAGCGTCCAGCCCGGCTACGAGGAGGACCCCGGCGAAGCGGTCTACAACCGCGCCTGGATCCTCGGCGACGACAAGGTCTTCTCGCTCCCCGCCCAGACGCGCCTGGACGAGATCACCGAGCTAATCCCCGTTCAGGTCAATGCGCCCTAGCCGCGCGAGCGCCGAGGCAAGCCCTCGGTCAGGAACGCCCTCCCTCGGGGGGACAGCCGGTAGCCCTTCGCGAGGCTCTCGGTCAGCCCGAGCTCCTTCAGCTTGCGCACGTCGCGCTTGAACGGGAGCTTCTCGCGACCCACCGCGGTCGCCAGCTCCGCCGCCAGCGTCCCGGGGTTGGCGGCGATGAGCTCGAGCAGCTCGCGCGCCCACGGAAGGCGCTCCTCGATCCGCCGGCGGTCCGCCGGGGCGATGTCCACGCGCTCGCGGAGCGCGATGCGCGGGTCCGGCCCCGCCAGGTGGAAGGCAATGCGCAGGAGCGTGCCCTCGGGCTTCAGGGCGGCGAGGACCTCGTCGCGGCTGGCGTGGCCCGCTCGCAGGGCGTCGGCTTCGGTGATGTCCTGCGGCTCGATCTCCTCCACCGAGTCGATGGCGAGCACGCCCACCGCCGTGCGCAGCGTGCCTCCGGCCTTCACGGTGGCCCGGCGCTGGCGGCGAAAGGCCAGGGTCACCTCCCCGGTTCTGATCCGCTCGCGCACTGAGGCCGGCAGCAGCACTCCCGGTAGTTTTCCGCTCGTGAGCGAGTTCGAGCAGCCCGCACGCTTCGAACGCGAGCCGACGGTCGAGGACGTGCGCCAGCTCATGGGCGCCTCGACCCCCCACTTCGCGCTCCACCTGCGCAACCGCATCCACACCCTGATCGCCGGGCTGCCCGAGGGCCACCCCGCGCGGGTGGAGGGCGAGCGCGAGATCGCCCGGCTGGACCGCCTCGCCCACGGCTCCGAGCGCCGCGGCGGACAGCAGGAGGGCGAGCGGCACATGCCCAGCCTGCGCGACGACGGGCAGGAGCCCGCCTGAGCGCGCTGGAGCGCGCCGAGCCGCTGCTACTGCCGGGCGTCCGCGAGGCCGCCACCACCGACAACGGCTACCTGGACCTGCTGGACCCCGAGCCCCACGAGTCCACCGGGCCCGTCCAGAACCTGATGCTCACCGGCGTCGTGCCGCAGATCTACGAGCGCTGGTGGCGGCCGACACTGGGGCAGTTCTTCAAGGGCCCGCTCGGCCCGAGCATGGCCGACGAGCACCGCATCGCCCGGCTCCTGATGGGCCTGTCGCCCGGCGATGGGGTGCTCGACGTGGCCTGCGGAAACGGCAACTTCAGCCGGGGCTTCGCCCGCACGGTGGGTGAGGAGGGGCTGGTCGTGGGCCTCGACGTCTCGCAGACCATGCTCGCCCGCGCGGTGGAGGACACCCCTGACGGAGAGGTCGCCTATATCCGTGGGGACATCGCCGAGCCGATCTTCCGCGAGCGCTCCTTCGACGCCGTCTGCTGCTTCGCGGCCTTCCACCTGCTGGCCGACCCGATGGCCGCGCTCGACCGCATGACCGGCCTGCTGGCGCCGGGCGGTCGCATTGCGCTGTTCACCTCGGCGCGCCCGCGCTCGGCTCCCCTGCGCGCGCTTCAGGGCCTCGCCACCGCCCGCAGCGGAGCGGTGATGTTCGACCAGGACGAGGTGGTGACGGCGCTCGGGCAGCGCGGCTATCAGGGCGTGCGGCGCCTCGTGAGCGGCTTGACCCAGTTCGTCGGCGGGAGACTCGCCCGCTAGCACTCACTTTGCTCTTGCAACCCGGTCGCAAGAGGGATAGGTTGGCCCTGAGGTGACCACCCCGAACCTCGCCGTCCCGCTGCCAGTAGCGATCTCGGCTCGGCGACGGAAGCCGTGCGGCGCGGCGGCCTGCACTAAGCCGTGAGCGCCGCCGCAACGGCAGCCTGACCGTAGGAGATGCCGCCGTCGTTGGGCGGTAGCGCCCGCGGGCGCAGCACGCGCAGTCCCGCCGTCTCCAGGTGCGCCGTCGTGCGCTCCAAGAGGACGCGGTTCTGGAAGACACCACCCGAGAGCACCGCCGTCGTCTCGCCCGACGCAAGGCAGGCCTCGGCCGTCGCCCGGGCAAGGCCCTCGTGGAAGCGGGCCGCAATACGGCCGGTCGCGACACCGCCAGCGAGGTCGGCGAGCAGCGCCTCGATCGTGGGACGCGCGTCGAGCGAGGGCATCGGGTAGGCGCCGGGCTCCGCCGGGTCTACGAGCGCCTCGAGCTCCACCGCCGCCTGTCCCTCATAGGTCGCGGCCGAGCGCACGCCGCAGAGGGCGGCGACGGCATCGAACAGCCGGCCCATGCTCGTGGTCACCGGCGACGCTGTGCCGATGGCGCACAGTCGGGCGACCTCGTCCCACCGCTCCGGCGTGATGTCAGCGCCCAGGGACGGCGGCAGCCGCGGCTGGAGGCCCTGCGTCTCCACGAGCCAGGCGCAGGCCATGCGCCACGGCTCGCGGACCGCCCGCTCGCCGCCGGGTAGCCGCACCGGCCACAGGTGAGCCGTGCGCGCGAAGCCGCCGAGCGAGCCCACGAGGATCTCGCCGCCCCACACCGTCTCGTCGGGCCCGTAGCCGGTGCCGTCGAAGATCGCGCCCACCGCGGTCCCGCGCTCGCCGTGCTCGGCCAGGCAGGCGGCCAGGTGGGCGTGGTGATGCTGGACGCCGACATGCTCCACGCCCTCGAGCTCGAGCGCGTGCTTGGTCGACAGGTACTCCGGGTGCAGATCGTGGGCGACCACCTCGGGCCGGACCGCGAACAGCCGCTCGAAATGGTCGATGCCCTCGTGAAACGAACGCAGCGTCTCCCAGCTGCGGAGGTCGCCGACGTGGTGACCTACCCACGCCCGCCGCCCCCGTGCCAGGCAGAAGGTGTTCTTCTGCTCCGCCCCGCAGGCCAGCAGCGCGGGCGCGTCGAGCGGCAGAGCCACGCTCGCGGGCACATACCCGCGCGAGCGCCTGATGGACAAGGGAGCACCCGAGGTTGCGCGCACCACCGAGTCGTCGGCGCGCACGTGAATCGGCCGATCGTGGACGAGGAACAGGTCGGCGATACCCCCCAGGCGCTCCAGCGCGTCCGCGTCGGTGTAGGCGATCGGCTCGTCCGACACGTTCGCGCTGGTCATGACGAGCGGCTCGCCGACGTCGGCGAGCAGAAGATGGTGCAGCGGCGAGTAGGGCAGCATCACCCCCAGGTCCGGCGAGCGCGGGGCGACCGAGGCCGCCACGCCGGCCTGCTGCCGGCGGCGGGCGATCACGATGGGCCGCTCGCGACCGCTCATCAGCCGCTCCTCGCCCGGCCCCAACTCGACCAGCTCGCGGGCCGCCGCGAGGTCGCGCGCCATCAGGGCGAAGGGTCGGTCCTCGCGGTGCTTGCGTGAGCGCAGCGCGGCCACGGCGGCCTCGTCGGCCGCCCGGCAGGCCAGGTGGTAGCCCCCCAGGCCCTTCACGGCCACCACGCTGCCGGCGAGCAGCGCCGCGACCGCCTCCCCCATCGGGTCGGCGGCGGCGCCCCCCGCCAGCGCGAGCGAGGGCCCGCAGTCCGGACAGGCGTTGGGTTGGGCATGGAAGCGGCGGTCCCGCGGGTCCTCGTATTCCGCGCGGCAGGCGTCGCACATGTCAAAGCCGGCCATGGTGGTGAGCGGGCGGTCGTAGGGAACCCCCGTCACGATCGTGAACCGAGGCCCGCAGTTCGTGCAGTTGACGAACGGGTAGCGGTGGCGGCGATCGGCGGGGTCGAACAGCTCGGCCAGGCAGTCCGGGCAGGTCGCCGAGTCGGGCGAGACGAGGGCGTCGGGCTGGCCGCCGGTGGGGCTCTCGCGGATGGTGAACCCCGGCTCGCCGGTCGGCTCCAGCACGCGGCTCGATACACGCTCCACCGCCGCCAGTGGCGGGGCTTCGCGCGGGAGTCGCTCGAGGAACGTCTCCACGGCGGCGGCCTCGCCCTCGATCTCAAGCAGCACCCCCCGTTCGTCGTTGAGCACGAACCCACGCAAGCCCAGCTCGCGGGCGAGCCGGTGCACGTAGGGACGGAAGCCGACCCCCTGGACCGTCCCCTCGACGCGCGCGCCCGCGCGCGTCGGAGCTAGCCCTGAGGCGGCCGTCGCCCCTCCGAGAGGACCAGCCCGTAGAGCACGTGATCCGCCAGCGTGCGAATGCCGGTCATCGCCATGGCCCTCACGGCCGCACGGACGGCGGCTCGGGCGATGTCCTTCATCGTTCTCCCTCGATGAGGTCCGTCAGCGCATGGTACGCCGTGGCCTGGGCCTCCTGAATGCGAGGGATGTGCTCGGAGGGCGTGACCACCACGTGCTCGGCCAGGCGCTCGGAAGCGATGGTGCCCCCGTCGTAGCCCACCAGCGCGACCGTCGTCAGCTCCCTCCGCCGCGCCTCGGCCAGCGCCTCGATCACGTTCTCGGAGTTGCCGCTGGTCGACAGCGCCACGAGCGCGTCGCCGGGGCGGCCGTGTGCGATCACCTGGCGCTGGAAGATGGCTCCGGGCCCGATGTCGTTGGCGATCGCGGTCAGCACTGCGGGGTCCTCGGTCAGGTCGAGGGCGCGGCGCGGCGACCGGTCGCCCAGCGGCTCGCGGAGGTCGGCCACCAGGTCCATGGCATCGGTCGCCGAGCCTCCGTTGCCCAGGGCGAGCAGCTTGCCTCCGGCGTCGAAGCAGCTGCGTAGCGCGACGGCCGCTGCCGCCAGCTCGGCGCGGCCGTCGCGGAGCGTGCGCTCGCGCAGGGCGCCGGCCTCATCGGCTTTCAGCAGCACCGAGCGCCGGACGTCGGCGAGCACCGGCTCCGGGTCGGTCTCGCTCTCGGCCAGGAAGGGGTACAGGAAGCTCGACGCTCCGGTGTCATGCGAGCGGCGGTCCTCGCGGCCGGTCAGCAGGCCCGGATGCTCGAAGAAGACGTGCACCAGCTCCCACAGCACGTGGTACAGGGTCTCCGTGAGCTCCTGGTGGACGTCAGGGTCGTCGCCGGGCACCTCGAAGGACCACTCCGCGTCGTTGCCGAAGGCGATCGTCAGCGCGCCCCGCCGACCGGCGGCGGCCAGCGCCTCGGCCACCTCGGGCTCGCTCCCGAACGCGATGGCGATGTCGCCGTGCTCGACCAACAGCTCGACCTGGTCGGACAGCGACCCGCCCTCCCGCGAAAGGCCGAGGGCGGGCAGGGCCCGCTTGCCCACGATCACCGGGTGTACGAACTCCACCGTCACGTGGCGCACGTCTGACCGGGCCTGGGCCGAGAGGCCCACGGCCACCAGTCGCCCGCCGGCGGCGAAGCGCTCGGCCATGGCCAGGCAGAGCGCGGCGATGCGCTCCGCCTCGGGACCGAAGAAGGCCTCGGCGGCGGCGGCGCGGCGGGCGAGGAGCTCGTCGATCCGCGCCGCGACGGCGTCGGACGCGAGCTCGGTCACGCCGCGGCTGACTCCCTGCGCGCCGCTCCCACGAGCCACTCCGCCACGTGATCGATCCCCTCGCCGGTGCGGGCGCTGACCAGCGCGTGCGGCACCCCGGGGTTGACCTTCTCGACGTTGGCCAGGAACAGGTCCACGTCGAAGTCGAGGTGGGGCAGCAGGTCGATCTTGTTCACCACCACCATCTCGGCTGTGCGGAACATCAACGGGTACTTGAGCGGCTTGTCCTCGCCCTCGGTCACCGAGCAGACCATCGCGCGGGCATCCTCGCCCACGCGGAACTCAGCGGGACACACCAGGTTGCCGACGTTCTCCACGATCAGCAGATCGATGTCGTCGAGTGGCAGCGCGGGCAGGGCCGACCGCACCATGTTCGCGTCGAGGTGGCACTCGCCGCCGAAGCCCGAGTCGGTATTCAGCTGAGTGACCGGCACGTGGTAGACCGAGAGCCGGTCGGCGTCCATCGAACCCTGCACGTCACCCTCGAGGATCCCGGGGCGCAGGCCGTCGAGGCCGTCCTCAAGCAGCCGCTCGAGCAGTGTGGTCTTGCCCGCCCCGGGCGCGCTCATCAGGTTCACGACCCGAACGCCGGCGCGGTCGAAGTCGGCCCTGTTCGCCGTGGCGATGGTGTTGTTGGCGTCGAGGGCGTCCTCGACCACCTTGACCTTCGTCCGGTGCATCTCTCGGCTCAGCTCCTCACATCCGGGAGATTTTGAGATAGCGCTGAAGCTCCGGCCACTGCACCGCCACCGCGGCACCCATCAGCCCCAGAACGACCAGCACCGCCATCGAACCCTTGCTCATCCCGACCTCTCTCTCTGCCCGCCGACGATCTCGCCGACCAGCTCCTCCACCATTTTCACAGCCTCATCCACCGCCGCCATCACCGGCTCACTGAGCTCGCCGACTATCTCCTCCTTGTCCCCGCTCATGCGAACCATGGGCTCGCAGCCCACCACCAGCACGCGCTCGGGCGCCTCGCCGAGCTGTGTCGCCAGGGCGAGCACCTTCACGGGGTCCATCCCGTGGGCGTCGAGGGCGACCGGCTCGTCGGTCTCTGTCGGCTCGTGCTCGATGAGGAACAGCGTGCCGGGCTCCTCGCCGCGAGGCACGGCGTCCACGAAGATCGCAGCGTCGTAGCCCTCCCCGAGCGCGTAGACGAGGTCGAGGCCCCGGATGCCGAAGTCGGCCACCTCGACGCCGCGCGGCAGCTCGCGCTCGGCCAACCGGCGAGCGACCTCCACGCCAAAGCCGTCGTCCGCCATGAAGACGTTCCCTATGCCCGCGACCAGCACCCGAACCGCGGGCGGAGCCGGGCCGGCCATGGGCTCCACCTCCTCGGGCGAGAAGAAGAAGCGGTGGCCGGGCTGGCGCGCCTCGCCCAGCTCGCGGCCCGGGTCGTCGTCGAGGGTCACGGCAAGCTGCACCGCTCCGCCCACCTCCTGGTGGATCCCCTCGATAACCGCGAGCTTGCCGTCCATCGCCCGGTCCATCACGTCGCCGCCGTGCCGCGGGCGCAGCACCACGCGGGTGCCGCGGCCCACTTCGGAGCCCCCGACCGTCACGCTCCTCGGCGCCGAGGCCTTCAGCTCCTCCCATCCGTCGGCAGCGCTGCTCATGACCCGCGCACGTGCCTCAGGTCGCGCACCGCCCCGTGCAAGCTCATCATCTCCTCCTCGGAGAGCGCCTCCGTGCGATCCAGGATCTCGCGCGCCTTCGGGTCGCTGGCGCGCATTTCCGCCTTCTCCTGGTCGCTGAGGCTGAGGATGTTCAGCACCAGCATCTGGTCGATCTCCCCGCCGTCGAACAGGTCGCCCGGGCTCTCGGGCGCGATGCGCGGGTGGTCCTCGAGGATGATGGGCGAGGCCAGGATCGTTCCCCGCTCGTGCGGCTCGCCGATGAGCACGGGCCAGACGCCTTCGTTCCTGCAGGCCTCGGCGTGCGTGCGCAGCTCGTGGGGTGGGTCGGTCAGCGAGACGAACTCGCCGGACGTGGCTCGCAGCACGGCATGGGTCGAGCAGAACGTACGCGCCTGCGCCGCCTCGCGGCTGCCACCGGGCCAGGGCGAGGTGTTGGCGACCTCGACGGAGACGCGCTGCAGGTCATCGCTCAGCCGCTCGACCCCGACCTCGATGTGCCCTTCGAGCGCCTCCCAGCTGCGCACGACGGACGCGCCGGGGCCGAGCACCTCCTCTTCGCTGCCGGCCGGGAAGCTCAGCGTCGTGACCCCGTCCGGGGACGCCTGGAGCTCGCGCTCGGTGGCCTCCTCCCACGACAGGTGGCGCTCGCCGCCTACGGTCAGCTCGTCTACGGGCCGACCGCGGTCGAGCAGCTGACGGCGCACCACGTGCAGGAAGCGCACGCGCACGTCCAGCTCGACGGTATTCCCGCCTCTGAGCAGGCACTGCATGCGCATGGTCCAGGGGTCGTCCTCGCGGCCCTCGCTGTGGCCCCGCGGGTATACGCCGCCGAAAGTCCAGCGCTGGCGATTCTTGAGCGCGGAGCGGGTGTAGGGCCAGAGGATGTAGCCCTCGTAGAGCACGGCATCGGCGATCTGGCGCACCGGATCGCTCACGGGGAGTCCTCCCGCAGCAGCGAGTCGAATGTCTCCTCCCAGGTCAGCAGAGCGTGACGGCCCCGGTAGGCGTGCAGGCGCTCGAAGACGTCGCGCCGCACCCGAAGCCAGGCCTCGTCGGGGAAGAAGCGGTCCATCATCTCCCGCCAGACCGAGACCGGCAGCCGGTACTGGGTGTCCGCACCCCACGAGATCGGCTGCACCTGCAGGGCGCCACCGGGGCCTGCGTAGAACACCGTCCCTCCGAAGAGGAACTCGAGCGGAATCTCGCCGTCCGCCAGCGCGTGCATGTATCGCGTGGCGGTGACCTCGAGGTCGTAGGTGCAGGGCACGGGCAGCTCGACCGTCCTGCTCTCCGAGAAGGGGCCGACCTGCAACGGCACGTTGGTCCAGTGCAGGCTCCGGAGCGTGGTCTTCCACTGCTCGGGGCGGCCGAAGAGCTCGGAGAGGTTGTCCTCGTCACGGTCGGAGTAGGTGCGCTGAGTGGCCGCGATGCGCAGCTGGACGTTGAGCGCGACCGAGCGTACGTCGGCTCCACCGCTGTCGATGCGCACCGAGAAGCGCAGCGTCGGGACCGCGGAGGGCTCGAGCACCCCGCCGTTTTCCACCGTGAAGGAGAGAGCGGGGGCCACTCCGCGACCGGCGGCCCCGTTCGTCGGTGAGGGAATGCCCAACCTAGCCGGGGGACAGGTTGGGCATGCGCGGGTCGATCGGCTCGTGCGCACCGGCGTTCACGCCCGTGGACGCCTCGGCCGTGCGCGTTCCGTCGGGGTTGTGGCCCTTCTGCTTCT
>Ga0126312_10002318_pt1 | contig 12726 bp, 7 predicted proteins | sample Plot104A_FD_92537 | JGI IMG/M metagenome (GOLD analysis project Ga0126312, IMG submission 92537) | Serpentine soil microbial communities from UC McLaughlin Reserve, CA, USA - Plot104A | ecosystem: Environmental > Terrestrial > Soil > Grasslands | place: USA: UC McLaughlin Reserve, Lake County...
CAAAATCGTACATCGCGAACAACAACAGGCTTGGTCCTGTCAGTAACGCCGACCCGGCGAGCGACGCGATGGCGGCTCTGATCGCACGCAACGAGAGCAGGATGCTTGTCACCACGACCCACAGCGCCGTGCCGACGAAGGCGGCGAAGCCGATCGGAGTCAACGCCACGATCCCGAACAGGATCGCGACCCATCCGAGCCACTTCGGCAGCGCTCCCGACCTGACCACGGAGATTCCCGTGGACCACAGGAAAACGAGGATCCCGGTCGCGATCGGGATGAAGTCGTTGTCCCAGAGCGCCTGGAGCGTCTGCACCGACGTCGGCTCGATGTCTTCGGCGGCCTCGGCGGTTGCGAACAGGATCGTGCTATCGATCGCAAACCCGACGACCATGATCACGAGGCCGATCAGCGAGAGCAGCGGGAGGATGTCCCCCTCCGGTGCGGCCGCTTGCAGAACCTTCCGCAGGTAGGCGCCGTAGACCAGAAGCAGAACGCTCGCCGCCGCGCCGAAGAACGACGCGATCTGTATCGCGTCCTTGTTGTCGACGTAGTAGTCGACGATCTCGTTGACCGGCTCCTCGGCGTCCTTCGGCTCACCCATGATCGCGAAGCTGACGATTGCGAGGACGAGGAACGCGACTCCCGTGAGCGGCACAAGCCACTCTCTGCTGCCTCTCTCCATTCTTCCTCCTTCTCCCTGCGCCACCTGCGGCGCAATCGGGGCGCCACCTCGCGGCGGCGCTCGCGCCACCCCATGCGGCGCGCGCGCAGTATCTCAGCACTGGCGGTCGTCCGGGTACTGCCGGGAGGTTCAGCCAGTTAGGCAGGGCAATAGGGTTCGGCGCATGACGCAGGTGCAGACGGTCACCGGGCCGATCGACGCGGAGCAGCTCGGAACGACCCTGATCCACGAGCATCTGCGCGTTCGCGACGAGGCCGTCCACGATCAGTGGCCGAGCGCCGGGACGGCCGAGGAGGAGCCGCCCCACGAGGTTCCGCCGGGCGGGGAAGAGGAGGTGGCGGTGCGGGAGGCGAAGGCCGCGATCGAGCTCGGCGTCAAGACGATCTGCGACCCGAGCGCGATGTTCCTCGGGCGAGACGTTGCGTTCATGCGGCGGGTCTCGGAGGCGAGCGGCCTGCAGGTTGTCCCCTGCACCGGGATCTACACCTACGACTATCTCCCTCAGTTCCTCCTCAACCGGGATGCAGACCAGATCGCCGACTTGTTCGTCTCGGACATCGAGCAGGGCATCCAGGGGACCGAGATCAAGGCCGCCTTCATCAAGTGCGCGGCGGATGAGCCCGGCGTCAACGAGAACATCGAGAAGGTCCACCGGGCCGCCGCCCGGGCCTCGCTGCGAACCGGGGCGCCGATCATGGCCCACTCACGTCCGGCCAGCGACACCGGCCCACGCCAGATCGAGATCTTCCTGGAGGAGGGGGTTGACCCGGCCAAGGTGCAGATCGCTCACACGGGAGATTCCGACGACCTCGGCTACATCGAGGGGTTGCTGGAGAAGGGAGTCTGGATCGGCCTCGATCGCTACGGCCTGAACCTCTACCTGCCCTATGAGAAGCGGCAGGCTACGGCCAATGCTCTGCTCGAACGCGGATACGCGGACCGGATGTTCCTCGCCGCCGACTCCTGCGCCACCCTCGACTACTTCCCGCCCCAGGTGATCGGGCAGCTGATCCAGGCGGAGCTGGCCAAGGACTGGACGATCCGAATCGTCCCCGAGAAGGTCCTGCCGGAGCTCCGAGAGGCGGGGCTGACCGAGGAGCAGGAGCGGGCGATGATGGTCGATAACGCCGTCGGCTGGTTGACCGCGGGCACCTAGGCTTCCGCTGTGGCGGATGCCAACGATCCTGGGCTGCTGACGCCGGCCGAGACCTCGCTGCTCGTCGATCAGTACGAGATCACGATGGCGTCGAGCTTCCTTCGCGAGGGCATGAACGACCTCTCGGTGTTCGAGCTCTTCGTCAGGAAGCTGCCCCCGAACAGGGACTGGCTTCTTGTCTGCGGCCTTGGCCCGACCCTCCGGCTTATCGCCGAGATGCGATTCGGCGAGCGGGAGCTCGAGTACCTCGGGACGCTGGGCTGCGACCAGGGCCTCCTCTCCTACCTGGAGGGCTTTCGCTTCCGCGGCGACATCGACGCGATGCCGGAGGGCACGATCGCATTCGCGAACGAGCCGCTCCTCCGGGTGACCGCGCCGCGGATCGATGCCCAGCTGCTCGAGACGCTGCTGCTCAATCAGATCAACTTCCAGACGATGATCGCCACCAAGGCGGCCCTGGTGGTCCTCGCCGCGAACGGTGATGGCGATTCCGTGGTCGACTTCTCCCCCCGCCGCGATCATGGCGTCGACGCGGCGATGAAGGCCGCGCGCGCCGCGGCGGTCGCCGGCCTGGGCGGCACCTCCAACGTCGCGGCAGCAATGCGGTACGGGCTGCAGCCGGTCGGGACGATGGCTCACAGCTACGTGCTGAGCTTCGAGACCGAGGAGGAAGCCTTCGAGGCGTTCATCCGCGACAACCCCGGCAACGCGTTGATCTTGGTCGACACCTACGACACGCTCGAGGGGGTGAAGCGAGCGATCGCTGCGTCGAGCCGGGCTGGAATTCCGCTCACGGGCATCCGCCTCGACTCCGGCGACATCCCGGCACTCGCCCGGGAGGCGCGCCGGCTTCTGGACGATGCCGGATTGAAGGAGGCCCGGATCGTCGCGTCGGGCGATTTGGAGGAGCACAAGATCGCGGAGATGTGTCGCGACCAGGTGCCCGTCGATCTCTGGGGGGTGGGGACGGAGCTCGGGACGAGCCGGGATTCGCCGGTGGTGAACGGCATCTATAAGATCGTCGCCGACCTCCGCGGCGAGGCCTGGCGGGGCGTCGCGAAGCGCTCCGAGGCGAAGGAGACCCTGCCCGGCGCAAAGCAGGTCTACCGCCGCTTCGAGGGCGGGGAGATGGCCGAGGACGTCGTCGCGACAGCGGACGAGGAACTGGAGGGAGAGCCCCTCCTGGTCCCGGCGATGAGGGAGGGGAACATCGTGCTCACCGAGACCCTCGAGGAGATGCGGGAGCGGACCGGCCGCAGCCTCCGATCGCTGCCACTCACCCTGAGAAACAACGGAGAGAAGGCTCCATACCCGGTCAGGCACTCCGAGCGGCTGACCGAGGCGGCGCGCTCACGCGCCCGCGAGGGCGGGAGCGGCTAGCGCCGCGCCGAGAAGAAGGACTCGAGCAATGCGGCGGACTCCTCATCGAGGAGCCCGCTCTCCACCGCGGGCCGGTGGTTGACGACCGGCTCCGCGAACAGGTCGACCACCCCGCCGACCGCGCCGCCCTTCGGATCCGCCGCGCCGTAGACGAGCCTCGGAACCCTCGCCAGTGCGATGGCGCCTGCACACATCGGACAGGGCTCGAGGGTGACGTAGATGACGGTGTCGAGCAGCCGCCAGCCGCCGAGCCGCTCGGATGCCTGCCGGAGGGCGAGCACCTCGGCGTGGGCGGTCGGGTCCCTGCGGAGCTCGCGCTCGTTGCCCGCCTCGCCCAGCACCTCCTCCCCCCTGGCGACGACCGCGCCGATCGGGACGTCGTCGTGACCGGCCGCCTGCTCCGCCAGCGCCAACGCACGACGCATCATCACCTCGTCGGTCGCCATTGGCGCCATCGGCGCAGTATCCCTATAAGGTCCGTCCCGCATCAAACGGGTTGCGCCTGCGGCGCACCTCGCAGAACCGGCGGTCGGGAGCCGCTGGCGAGAGAGACATGAGAAGCATGCGGCCCGCAACTGCGCTCGGGGTACTGGGGTCCCTCCTTTTCGTGGCCGGAGCACAGGCGACGCACACCAGCCCGAATACGCTGGGTCACACGACCGTGGAGCAGCGGGTCGTCCCCTCCGGCTCCGGCGCCTTCCTCCCGCTCACCCTGGGACCGGGCGAGCCCTACATCGTCCGGCAGGACCTGGCCCCAGCCGGCGCCAAGCGGACGAAGAAGCGAAGTTCGCTCGCCTACTTCGGCCAGCTCTCCGACTTCCAGCTCGCCGACGAGGAGTCACCGGGGCGGGTGGAGTTCCTCGACCCGCCGAATGGGACCCAGCTCCCCTTCAATGCCGCCTGGCGCCCGTGGGAGGCGCTCGAACCGCAGATCGACGACGCAGCGATCCGGCAGTTGAACCACTTTGCCGCGGCCAGCCCGATCGCTCAGGGAAGCGGCGCCCGGCGGAAGATGGACTTCACCCTCGATACGGGCGACTCCGCCGACAGCCAGCAGCTCAATGAGACAGAGTGGGTCCGGACGCTGCTCGAGGGAGGCAGTCTGAACCCCAACTCCGGGATCAGTCCGGCCGGCTATCTCCATCCGCTCTGCCCGGCCGTCGGGGTTCCGGGCGCCGCCGAGGCGGCGAGGTACACGGGCGTTCAGGACTTCCGCGACTACGTCGAGGGCACCCAGCCGTCTTTCTACGACCCGAACGACGTCCGCGGCTCCTTCTCGGGTTGGCCCTCCTACCGGGGCCTGATGGACCGCGCCCAAGAGGAGTTCCCCGCGGCCGGGGTAAAGGTTCCGACCTACGTGTCGTTCGGCAACCACGATGCGCTCGTCCAGGGGAACCAGGCGGCAAACGGTTCCTTCGAGCAGATCGCGACAGGCTGCCTGAAGCCGATGGCCCCGACCCCCGACCAGACCGACCTCGCCGGCGTGCTCGGATCCCTCACCCCTGAGAACGTGCTCGCCATGCTCGCCACCGATCCCAACAACGTCGCGCTGGTCCCGCCCGATCCGAAGCGCCAGTACGTGAGCAAGGCGCAGTACAAGGAGATCTTCCTGAACGGCACCCAGCCGGACGGCCACGGCTTCGCATACATCGACCCGGCGCAGCAGGCGGCCTCGAATGGGGCGGCGGGCTATTACGCGTGGAACCCGTTGCCCGGTATTCGGTTCATCTCCGTGGACACGGTCTCAGAGGGCGGCATCGCCGGCCCCTCGGCTGACGGCAACGTCGACGATCCGCAGTTCCAGTGGCTGCGCACCCAGCTCGACGCGGCGACCGCCGCCAACCAGCTCATCGTCCTCTTCAGCCACCATGCGATCGCGAGCCTCACCTCCCAGGTCCCCGACGAGGCGGCGCCGCCATGTACCGGGATCAACGACGCGCACGGCCATGACCTCAATCCGGGCTGCGACCTCGACCCGCGGAACTCGTCGCCGATCCACCTCGGCCAGGACATGGTGGACCTGCTCCACCAGTACCCGCACGTGATCGCCTGGGTCGCCGGTCATTCCCACGTCAACGACATCCAAGCCTTCCCCGGGCCGAACGGCACCGGCTTCTGGAGCATCAGAACCGCCGCCGAGGCCGATTGGCCCCAGCAGAACCGCCTCCTGGAGATCATGAACAACAGGGACGGCACACTTTCGATCTTCGGGACGATCCTCGACACGGCGGCAAACGCGACGGCGCCGGGGTCCGGGACACGCGCGGCCGACCTCAGTGACACGGATCTCGCCTCGGTCGGCCGCACCCTTTCCTACAACGACCCGCAGGTCGGCGCCACCAAGTGCAGCCCCGCCTGCGGCGAGGGCCTGGCAGACGACCGCAACGTCGAGCTGCTGGTTCGCGACCCGCGGTCCAAGGGTCCCTAGCGTCCGCCGAATACCAGGAACTTTCTCAGCGACCCGGTGTTCGAATCCGGGGACATGCGAAGGCTGATCATCACAATCACACTCGCCTTGACGGCGGCCCTGCTGCAGGCCGCCGCGCTGGCAGGTGCCCAGACCACCCGCGAGGCGGTGAGCACGACGCCCACCTCCGCGCCGTACGTTCCGGGCGAGGTCATCGTCCGATTCGAGGGATCGGGGGAGCGCCTGGTGGAGCTTCCGGAGGGCATCGACCTCGTGACGGCAAAGCAAGCACTCGCCGCCAACCCACACGTCAAGTACGCGTTGCCCAACTACGTGGCACACGCCTCAGGCGTTCCGAACGACCCGGGGCTCGCCGGCACCCCGGGCGGTTGGCAGCGGACCCAGTGGAACTTCCTGCCCTGCGGCTCGCTGTGCGGCCAGTCGGCCACCCCGCTGCCCTTCGAGGCGCGCGGCGGACTGAACGCCGTCGATGCCTGGTCGATCCTGAAGCAGCGCGGTGCGGGTGGCGGCAAGGGAGCTCGCGTCGCGGTCCTCGATACCGGGGTCGCCTACACCTCCAAGAAGCCCAAATTCAAGCGGAGCCCCGACTTCGCCCGGTCTCAGTTCCTGTCGGGGTTCGACTTCGTCGACCGCAACAAGATGCCCCTCGATCGCGACGGGCATGGCACCCACGTCGCCGGGACGATCGGAGAGCGAGCCGGGAACGGCATCGCGCTCACCGGGCTGGCCTTCCACGCGAAGATCATCCCGGTCCGGGTGCTGGACTCTGAGGGGTTCGGGACCGCGCGCAACATCGCCAGGGGGATCCGCTTCGCGGCGGACCACAAGGCGCAGATCGTCAACATGAGCTTCGAGTTCTCGCTCGGCGTGAACTCGTGCGGGAAGATCAAGGGGATCTGCGCCGCGATCAAGTACGCGTTCAAGAAGGGCGCCCTGGTTGTGGCCGCCGCCGGAAACGAGAACGGCGAGCCGGTCGCCTTCCCGGCGGCGGCACCTCACACGATCGGGGTCGGGCGGACCACGAAGGACGCTTGCCTGGCGAACGAGTCCCGGACCGGAGCCGGTTTGGACCTGGTTGCGCCGGGCGGCGGGTTCCCGCTGCTTTCGACCTGCGGGACCGAGGACAGCCTGTTCCACCGAGGGGTGCCGATCACCCAGCTCACCCTGACGGGCGGCAAGTTCAACCAATTCGGCTTCCCAGGCGGCTATGAGGGAACCTCGATGGCGGCCGCCCACGTCTCCGGCGTCGCGGCGATGGTGATCGCCAGCAGGGTCGTAGGCACTTCTCCAGCGGCCGTGGAATGCCAGATGGAGGCGACAGCCCGCCACACGGATCGGGAGCTGGGCCAGCCCTATGACCCGCGGCTGTTCGGCGCCGGGCTCGTCGATGCGGCTAACGCGGTCAGGGCGAGAGCCCCGGGCTGCTAAGTCGTCTTAACGATCCAGACGTCGCAGGGCGAGTGGTGGGAGATCTTGTTCGGGACGCTGCCGAGCAGAAAGCGCCGCGCTCCGGTCATCCCCTTGTTCCCGACGAGGACGAGGTCTGCGTCGTTCTCCTCGGCGACGTCGAGAATCGCATCTGCCGGATCGCCCTCGCGCGGATGCGTCACCACGTCGACCTTCGCCTTCTTTGCCTCGGCCGCAGCCTTGTCAAGGACGAACTGCACGTCCTCGCGGGGATTGACGGAGTGTGAGACGTCACCGCTGATGCCCTCCGCCTCTTCCCTGAGGCGCTGCTGCGGCACGGGCTCATAGGCGCTGACGATCTCCAGCTTCGCCTTCGAGATCTTCGCGAGCTCGATCGCGGTCCGGACCGCATCAGTCGCGGTCTCGGAGCCATCGGTCCCAACCACTATGCGGTTGAACATTCATCCTCCTCGCGCAGCCAGATTTGCGCGCCGATACTACCGCCGGGCACTCTAAGTGAGCTTCGTGATCGCGATCACCATCGAGGCGAGCAGGCAGGCGACAATGATCACCATCGACCCGATCCAGATCCGCGGCATGCGCCGATCCTAGTCGCCGGGGGGATCAGTCCTCGGCGGCGGGATGCGGCACCGGGGCCGGCGCGCCTGCCAGTGCCGCCGCCGGCGTGCCCGCCGCGACCTCATACCAGTCGACGTAGCGGTCGCAGGCTTCGCTCAACGGAACCGTTTCGCGGGCGGGGTCCGCCGGGGTGGCGGCAATCTCGTCGAGGAATGCCTTGCTGTCGGCACCGACCAGCCGGCCTGCGAGCGGCGGATCGTCGACGCTGACCTGAAAGGTGACCTCGCCGGGCCTGGCGACCTGGATGGTGCCGACGGGGTAGTAGGGCGAGGGGCCCCGGAAGAGCAGGTTGGTGCGCAGCGACTTCTCGAGGCCGGACGGCGCGAGCCCTGGCCCGCTCGCCGAGACCTGCAGCGGCTGGGTGCTCGCGTATTGCAGGGAGATCTCCCAGCGGCCCGGCGTCAGGTAAATCGCCTGCCCGGCGGGTTTCGACTGGTTGAGCTCGGGATTCGGGCTCCAGGTCCCGCCGAGGACGGGCTGTTTCGTGAACACCGTCGCCGTCCCCTTCAAGCGGCTCAGGCTTGCCTGGCCGGGATCGGAGCAGTCGAGCTGGGCGCCCGGATTGAGCGGCTCGAACAGGGTGCGGCGCTCTCCCGTCGATCCCGTCCGGTTCCAGAGGATGAAGTCGCCGGTGCGCAGCCGGGGCTCGAACCCGCTGGGCGCCTCGCTCGCCTCCGCAGCGCTCGTCGTCACCACCCAGTCGAAGTCGTCCAGGGCCAGGTCGTCGTCCGAGAAGTCGTCGGCTGGGAACTCGCTCGAGGCGAAGTCCTGCCGAATCGGCACGTTGTCCCAATCGAATTTGGCGTTCACCGGCGTCGCCCGATAGAGCGAGGGAATCTCCTCGGTGTCGTAGTGGTTGGTGATCGGCGCGTAGACCTCGGAGCCGATCAGCTCCCACGAGACGAAGTTGTCCCGGCCCAGGAAAAGAACCTTCTGCCCGTCCACCAGGGGGCGCATCCGCAGCATCTCCTGGAGGTGGTGGTCCGTCCCGACGGCCGACTCGCGGAGCGGCAGCAACGTCGAGACCGCAGCCGCCCCGGCGAACGCGATCGCAAGAAGCGGCACCCCGAACCCGACCAGCGGCCGGAGTCGCCGAGGCGGCCACCAGGCCGCGGGCTCGGCCGGGGCATCCTCGTCCTCGATCGACCCGGCCGAGAGCAGGCCACGGAGGGCGATCAGCATGATCAGGGGAGCGCCGATCGCCAGCGCCTTCGCCTCGGTGTAGGGGGTGCCGAACGCGAGGGCTGCGAGGTAGACGAGGGCGGCCGCCATCAGGGCCGACGGGAGTGCCAGCTCTCGCCTGGCCAGCGACCTGCCCAGCCCCCAGGCGAAGGCGCCTACGGCGAGCAGGCCGCCCAGGTAGAAGGCCAACTCCGGCGTGCCGGAGTTGGCGGGTGTGATCCGGAACTCGCCTGAGGGCCAAATCCCGAACGCCTCGAGCGGGTTGAGCGGCTGGCGGAGGTTGCCGAAGCCGACCGAGGGCCCGGTCCCCTGGGGGTTGATCGCCTCGAAGCTGGAGAAGCTGGCCAGGCGGAAGATCTCGGGGATCGCGAGCAGGACCGGGATGCCGATCGCGATCAGCAGGGCCGGTCTGGCTCCGCGGAGCCGCTCGCGGAGGTGCAACCGGGCAATGAAGGAGGGTGCGCCGATGTCGCGATCACGCCATGCGACGAGGAGCATCCAGATCACGGCCGCCCCGAGCAGCCAGGCGAGCCCAGGGAAGCTGTAGTTGTAGATCGTCCCCGCCGCGATCACGCCGAGGGGGAGTGCCGCCAGTGCAGGCCGATAGCGATCGCTATCGCTCGCGCTAGCGGATCGATCTCCATTGCTATCTGCACTCGAGCCCCCCGACCAGATCGGCCGAAGCGCCGGCAGGGCGAGGGCGAAGCCGAGCAGTGCGAGCGCCAGCATCGGCTCCTTGAACGCTCCCTGCGAGAGGTACGCCGCCGCCAGGTACGGGCTGGAGACCAGAACCGCCGCCGGGGCCCGGAGCAATCCCCGGACCCCCGGTAGCGCGCCGTAGGCGGTGAGCGCGAGCAGGGCGGCGATCGCCCCCGTGAGGCCGGCGAAGCCCTCGAGCAGGCTCGCCCCGGTGACCTTCGTGGACGCCGCGACGATCGCGTGCGGGCCAAGCGGGTAGCCGTCCTTGATCAGATCCGGGGTCGGCCCCGCGTGTGTGTCGACCCACTCGGTGAAGAGGAGGTGCGAGGCCCAGTCGTCATTGATCAGCCCCTGGCCGAGGATCCCGATCCGGCCGCTGGCCAGGTACGGGAGCGCCGCCAGCAGCGCGGAGCCGAGGACAGCGGCGATCGCGCCCACCCGCAGGCTGCCGGTCGGATCCCTGCCCCGGTCGAAGACGACGAACGCTCCGATCAGCGCCACTCCCACCGCCACCGCCGCGGTCAGGGCGTGTCCGGGAAGCTTCACCGCAATCCCGCAGATCACGAGTAGCGCCGAGAGCCCGGTGGCGGGGCCCACGGGCGAATGGCGAGGTCGACCCGCGAGCGTCATCACCGCCGCGCCCAGAACGAGGGCGGCGGCCAGAATCAGCGCGCCCGCCAGCAGAGCCGAAAGCATCGCGGAAGCCTAGAGTCAGCTACGCGGCGGCGGCTTCCGACGCCCACTCCGCGCGGAAGACGCGATGGCTCCCTGCGAGCCCCTTGAGCTCCAGCTCGCGGCCGTCGTCGAAGCGCAGCCCGGTTCCGCTCGAGGCGCCGTCCCCGCCCACATCGCTGGCCGCCCGGCGCAGCTCCTCGGAGACGAGGATCTCCCCGCCGGCCGCCTGGGCGGCGATCCGTGCGGCGAGGATCACGTTCTTGCCGAAGTAATCGCCCTCCTCGGAGATCACCTCCCCGGTGTGCAGCCCCATCCGCACCCGGAGGGTCTCCCGCGTCCCGGCGCGCTCGCGCTCGGCGAAGGCGCGCTGGACGTCGATCGCGCATTCGAGCGCCTCGCACGGGTCCGGAAACGCGAGCATGAAGCCGTCGCCCTGGCTCTTCACCTCGTACCCGTCGTGGCGCGCGATCTGCTCGCGGAAGATCGAATTGTGCTCGCGCAGCACCTCGAGCCAGCGCTCGTCGCCGAGACGCTCGGTGAGCACGGTCGAGTCCTCGATGTCGCTGAACAGGATTGCGACGGTCCCGTCGGGTGCGGCGTGGGCGCGCATGTCCGGGCGCTCCTCCTCGAGGGCGGAGACCATCTCGTCGATTGAAGTAGTGACGTCGACGCCGGTCAGGCCCTGCGCCTCGAGCCGGGCCCGGAGCGCCCGGTCGGCCAGCCAGCGGGCACCCATCTCTCGGGCCGCACCGAGCACCTCGGCGAGGAGCTCCAGGGCACGTTCTCGATCGCCGGGGCGGTCCCGCGCCAGGAACAGCTCGGAGAGCGGCAGACGGGTGAGGGCCATCGTCGGCTGGTCCCCCATCCTGCCGGTGATCTCCAGGGCCTTTGTCAGATGCCGCTCGGCATCGTCGCGGCGGCCGAGCGTCTCGGCGAGCAGCCCGAGGACCCGGTCGACCGGCCCGACGCAGACGGTCCCCCGCCCCACCACGACGACGAGGCCCTCGTAGGGCAGCAGCTCATCGTAGGCCTGCCCGGCACGTTCGGTATCTCCGATCAGCCCGATCGCCTCACCAAGCAGGTACATCCCGGGAAGCCAGTTGATGTCCTGTGGGATCGCCGAGAAGTCCTCACCGGCGAATCGCTCCAGTTCCCGCTTCGCCAGCTCCGCGTCCCCGGAACGAGCCGCGAGGCTGATCACCCCCGTCCGCCACGCGGGGATTCCGGGGAACCGTTCGGCCAGGTCGCGAACCGCGGGAAGCAGCTCGCCGGCCCGCCCCTGCAGGCTCCGGATCAGGGTCATCTGGATCCCGTAGTACTGGGTGGCGATCGGCTGCTCCGCTCGTTCACCCGCTCGGCGGGACTCATCCGCGAGCCGTTCCGCGCGCTCGATGTCGCCGTCGAGGATCGCCCGCATCGCCCGCAGGGCGATCGTGTGCCAGCTGTGCTCGGGCATTCGCAGCGCCTCGGCCAGACCGGCGAAGCTCGCCAGCTCGCGGTCAACCGCCTCGACGTCTCCCAGCTCCAGGAACCCGGTCAGCAGGAAGGCGTGGCCTCGGAGGATCGCCTCGCGATCGCCGCTTGCCTCACCCAGCTCCAGGATCTCCCTCGCGATCTCGAGCCGCTCCCTGGGCGCATTCGGCCCGACGGGGATGAAGATCTTCCGGTGAAGCGCAGCGGCCAGCGTGGTCGGCGCATCAACCTCCCGGGCGATCTCGATCGCCTCGTCGACCAGCCGCGCGGACTCCGAGACGTCCACCCAATACATCTCCGCCGATTTCGCGCTCAGGAGCGCGGCGCGGCGCGCCGTCCACTCGGGGCCGATCCGATCGAGCGCCTCGTCGAGCAGCGCGAGGAGCTTCTCGTCGAGCCGGCCCGCGTCGCTCATCATCGCGATCCCGATCCCGGCGCCGACGAGGCTGTCGGTGTCGTCGAGGCTGCGAGCCGACTCCGCAGCCCGCTCGAAGGCCTCCCGCGCGTCAGCCACCCGCGCGGACTTCGCCTCGGCCCCACCGAGCGCGAGCAGGAGGTTGCAGCGGAGTTTCTCGTCCGGAGCGTCCATCAGCTCGAGCACCTCGAGGGCACGCCCATAGACGTCCACCGCGTCCTCGTAGGCGAGCTGCTCCATGTCCTGGGCCCCAGCCCGCTGGGCGTAGTCGATCGCCTTGACCAGGTCGCCTCGCGGCGCGGCCGCGAGGAAATGGTGGGCGAGCTCGCCCAGCCGCTCATCCACGCCGTCCCCGCAGACCTCCTCGACCGCGAGGGCGGTGCGCTCGTGCAGCGCAGAGCGCTTCGCGGGGCTGAGCTCCTGGTAGAGCGTGTCGCGGACAAGGGCGTGAGCGAATGAGAAGCGCCGATCCCCGAGGTCGGTGACGAGCCGCTCGGCGATCGCCTCTCCGGCCGCGGTGGCAAGCGCCTCCTCGGACATCCCGGCGACTCTGTAGACGAGCTCCTCCTCGAACTCCCGCCCGATCA
>Ga0126312_10002319_pt1 | contig 12725 bp, 14 predicted proteins | sample Plot104A_FD_92537 | JGI IMG/M metagenome (GOLD analysis project Ga0126312, IMG submission 92537) | Serpentine soil microbial communities from UC McLaughlin Reserve, CA, USA - Plot104A | ecosystem: Environmental > Terrestrial > Soil > Grasslands | place: USA: UC McLaughlin Reserve, Lake County...
CCCGGTCGTGATCGGGCCCGGCAGAGTCATGATCGACTCTGCCGGGCCGTGCGCGCTAGGCGCGCGTCGCCTTGACGGCGACCCGCAGCACGCGCCTACTCGCCGCGCACACTCCGTCTGGCAAGCGGCAGCGTGAACGCGACTCGCGCGCCACCAGAAGGTCGGTTCTCCGCCCAGATCTTCCCGCCGTGCGCCTGGACGAGCCCCTGCGCGATCGCGAGCCCGAGCCCCGCACCACCGCTCGTCCGTGAGTCGTCGGCGCGCCAGAAACGGTCGAACATCCGCTGCGTCGCCCGCGGCGAGAGGCCGACGCCGGTGTCTTCGACGGCGACGACCACATGGTCAGAGTTCGGTTCGACCACGACCGAGACCGCCCCTCGGTCGGGCGTGTGGCGCATCGCGTTCGAGAGCAAGTTCGACAGCACCCGCTCGACCTTGTCGCGCGCGATCCGGACGGGCGGGTCCGCAGGGTCGACGCGCGTCTCGAGTCGCACGTCACGCGCCCGCGCCTCAGCCTCTACCGCACCGACGCAGCTAACAGATTCCGGCCCGCGCATGCCTGCGAACGAGGCCGAGCGCGTGTTCGAGCGGTTCTACCGAGCGGACCACTCGCGCTCGCGGCAGAGCGGCGGGGCCGGCCTCGGGCTGTCGATCGTCGCGGCCGTGGCGAGAGCCCACGGCGGGAGTGCGGCCGCTCAGTCGAAGCCGGGCCGCGGCGCGACGTTCCGCATCACGCTGCCGCTCGCTTCGGGCTGAGTCCGGCTGGCAGCGGTTTTCTCGGCGTACGATCTGTGCGTGGTGCAGACCGAGCAGGATCGGCTGCGTGCGGTCCTCGACGCCGCCATCGCCGTCACCTCCGAGCTGTCGATCGAGGCGGTGCTCCAGCGCATCGTCGAGGCAGCAGCCCGCCTGACGAGCGCGAAGTACGCCGCGCTCGGCGTGATCGACCAGACCGGCCTCGGCCTCGAGAACTTCGTCACCACAGGGTTCGACGAGGAGACGGTCCACGCCATCGGCGACCTGCCGCGAGGGAGAGGGATCCTCGGCGTCCTGATTCGCGACGCGGAGCCCCTGAGGCTCGCGGAGATCGCCGACGATCCACGCTCCGTCGGCTTCCCGCCGAGCCATCCGCCGATGAAGACGTTCCTGGGCGTCCCGATCCTGCTGCGCGGCGTCGCCTACGGGAACCTGTACCTCACCGAGAAGGCGGGAGGCGACGAGTTCACCGAGGAGGACCAGGAGATCGTGCAGCTGCTCGCGGCGCAGGCGGCCGTGGCGATCGAGAACGCGCGCCTGTACGAGTCGGCGACGCGGTGGGGCGACCAGCTCCAGTCGCTGGCCGAGGTCGGCAACGCCCTCTCGAGCGAGCTCGAGCTCCCGCGGCTGCTCGACCTCGTCGTCAAGCGCCTCCGTGAGCTGATCGACGCGCGGCTCGTGTTCATCGCGATGCCCAAGGCGGGCGGCGAGACCGTCGTGGAGACGGTGGCTGCCGACGACGCAGAGCGCTACCTCGGGGTGAAGCTCGACCCCACGAGGTCGAAGACCGCGCGCGTCCTCGAGCGCCGCCGCAGCGAGAGGGTCGACTCGCTGATCGACGACCCCGAGATCGACCAGCAGACGGCGCGGTTCATGGGAGCACGCGCGGGGCTCTACGTCCCGCTTGTCGTCAGGGGCGAAGCGATCGGCGTGATCGTGGCGCAGGACAAGCAGCAGCCGGACCCGCGCTTCACGGACGAGGACGTCCGGATCGCGGAAGCCTTCGCGCAGCGCGCAGCGGTCGCGCTCGAGCTCTCGGAGCGCGTGGCGAAGGACGCGCTGAGACGCGTCGTCTCGGGTCAGGAGCTCGAGCGGCGGCGACTTGCGCGCGAGCTTCACGACGAGACGGGCCAGGCGCTGACGTCGATCCTGCTTGGGCTCAAGGGGATCGAGGACGCGCCGGACGAGGAGGAGCGCCGCCGGTCGCTGCTCGCGCTTCGCGAGCAGGTCGTCGCGACGCTCCACGATGTTCGGCGGCTCGCCGTCGAGCTGAGGCCAAAGGCGCTCGACGACTTCGGGCTCGTCGCCGCGCTCGAGCGCCTCGCCGAGACCTTCGGCGAGCAGACGAACGTCGACGTCCACGTGGAGGCGATGCTTGGCGACGCGCGGCTCTCCGAGGAGGTCGAGACCGCGCTGTACCGGATCGTGCAGGAGGCCCTCACGAACGTCGTCAAGCACGCGAACGCGCACACGGTGAGCGTCGTGCTGACGAGAAACGACGAGCGTGTCGTCGTGGTCGTAGAGGACGACGGCCGGGGCTTCGATCCCCTGATCAGACGCGAGGACGGCTTGGGCCTGCTCGGGATGAGGGAGCGCATCGAGCTCGTGGACGGACGTCTGACTGTCGAGTCCGGCTCGGGCCACGGCACGACGATCGCGGTCGAGGTGCCGCCCAGATGACCATCCGGACCGTGGTTGTCGACGACCACGCCGTCGTCCGTGCAGGTCTTCGGCTCGTGCTCGAGGCCGAGGACGACGTCGAGGTCGTCGCGGAGGCCGCCGACGCACGGCAGGCGATCTTCGAAACGCGGGCCCACAAGCCGGACGTGATCCTGCTCGACGTCGTGATGCCGGATCGCAGCGGGATCGACGCGATCCCGGACCTGCTGAAGGAGTCGCCGGAGTCCAAGGTGCTCGTGCTCTCGATGCAGGACGACGCCGCCTACGTCAGGGAAGCGCTTGGCGCCGGCGCCAGCGGCTACGTGCTCAAGGAAGCGGCGGACGCCGAGGTCGTCGCGGCGGTGCGCGAGGTGGCGGACGGACGACCCTACGTCCACCCCGCGCTCGGCGCGCGTCTCGTCGCGGCGGAGGCGGAGGAGCGAACGCGTGCCGAGGAGGATCCACTCTCGGAGCGGGAGCACGAGATCCTGCGCCTGCTCGCCCTCGGGCACACGAACCAGGAGATCGCGAGCCGGCTCTACCTCTCGGTGCGCACCGTCGAGACGCACCGCGCCCACATCATGCAGAAGCTCCGGGTCTCGACTCGCGCCGAGCTCGTTCGCTACGCCCTCGAGCAGGGGATGCTCGAGGACGGCAGCTGAGTCAGGCGCGGAGAAGGAGCCGGAACCGCTGCGCCCCGAGCCCGCGTCGAGCGCCGTCAACGCGGCCGGCGAGAAACGGCGACGCTCGGGATGAAACGAAAGAGGGCGGCCCGGGGGCCGCCCTCTTGTTGTGAGCGGAGTCGCCGCTCAACCTGAGGCCACGACCGGCTTCGGTGCAACCGTCTGTTCGGCTTCGCTCCGCCTGAGCGCGCCTCCAAGGGTCAGCACCAGGAAGCCGATGCCGGTCAGCAGAAGCATGGCTCCCATGGCGATCGAGAAGAACGCCACCCGCTCCGCGAAGAACGACACGTTCAACGCGGTTGTGAGCGCCGTCTCAGTCACCCAGACGTTCCGGAGCCCGTTCTCGACCGGCTGGCCCGTCTTCGGGTCCTTGGCCGCCTTGCTCTCGTCCGAAGTCGGGTTGCCCTGGGCGTCCAAGAACCGCCCCATCTCGGCGTAGGTCTGACCGCCGGTGATCTTCAGCGTGTGCTTGCGCATCGTGGCGGCGAAGGCCTTGGCCTCGCTTCCGGTGTCCACCTTCTGACCGGGAATAGAGGAGTCGGGTGTGCCGACGATGTTCTCTCGCGCCAAGTTGTCGCGGACCTCGTTGACGCCCGCGATGCCGATCCCGATCGACCCGATGCCGAACACGATCAGAATCACGCTCGCTGCGATGCCTCCGTATTCGAAGAACTTGCGCTTCATGGCGACTCCTTTCACTTGCGATTCCGTGACCGGAGTCTCCGCCGGACAGCGTTCGCGAGCATCGGGGGCGATCCGCCGTCCTGTTGCGGGTTTTCCGCTGGCCGGCCGCGCTTCAAGCGAGCGCTGTCTCGACCGCCGCTGCGATTACGAGCTCCTCGTGGGCCGGCACGACCCGAGCCGGGAAGTCCCCGAGAAAACGCAGCCGCCCAACGACTGCCTCCCGGACCAAGCCGTTGTTCTCGCCCAGACCGCCGGAGAATGCGAGCAGGTCCAGCCCCTCGAGCGCCATCGTCATCTGCGCTACCGCCGCCGCGATCCGATAGGTGAACACCCCGAAGCCGAGGGGATCGTCGAGCGTCCCGAACGCGGTGTTTCCCGACTGGTGCTCCAGCGCGTGGTCCAGCTCGTCCACTGTCAAGCCGCGGTTGCGCAGGAGATGGATGAGCGCGCCGGGGTCGAGCGAGCCGGAGCGGGTTCGCATCGGGATCCCCTCTAGCGGGCTGAACCCCATCGTCGTGTCGACCGAGCGCCCGCGCAGCACGGCCGTCACGGAGCAGCCGCCGCCGAGATGGCAGACGACGAGGCGTTCTGCGTCGACCTGCGCAGTCACCGATTGGACGGCGATCCCGTGGAAGCCGTAGCGCCGGATACCCCACTCCTCTCGCCACCGCCGCGGGATCGCGTACGTCGCCGCCTCAGGCGGAATCGTCGCGTGAAAGGCCGTATCGAAGACCGCGACGTGCAGAAGGTCTGGAAGTCGCTCCCGGGCGGCCCTGATCGCCTGCAACGCCGGCTCGTTGTGGAGCGGTGCGAGCGGGCGAAGCTCCTCGATCGCCGCGATCACGTCCTCGTCGATCGCGGTCGGCTCGACGAAGCGCGCGCCGCCGTGGACTACCCGATGTCCGACCGCGTCGGCGGCGGCGTAGTCGTCCACGGCTAGCGCCACCCCGTCTTCGACGAGGTGGCGCTTGAGGCTCGTGGAGCCCGCGTTGACGACGAGGACCTTCAGAGGGCGCTACTCATACCGCAACGCCTCGGCGGGATAGATGCGAGAGGCACGCACACCGTGGTGGCGACGACGATCGCGGTCACGATGGACGACGACTCGATCGGGAAGGAGAAACCCCTAGGACGACCAGACCCAGTCTCGGATCGCCGGCTCGTCCTCGCCGTGCTCGCGCGTCCAGGCGCGCACACGCAGCCGTGTGTCGATCATCTCCTGCCGCAGCGGCGCGGCCCGCTCGGCCAGTCTGGGCACGCGGTCAATCACGTCGATCACGAGGTGGAACCGGTCGAGGTCGTTGAGCATGACCATGTCGAACGGCGTCGTGGTCGTGCCCTCCTCCTTGTAGCCGCGGACGTGCAGGTTCGGATGATTCGTCCGGCGATACGTGAGGCGGTGGATCAGCCACGGGTAGCCGTGGTACGCGAAGACGATCGGCCTCGAGGTGGTGAAGAGCGAGTCGAACTCGTGGTCGGAGAGGCCATGCGGATGCTCGGATTCCGGCTGCAGCCGCATCAGGTCGACGACGTTGACGACCCGCACCTTGAGCTCGGGCTGCCGCTCGCGGAGGATCGCGGCGGCAGCGAGAGTCTCGAGCGTCGGGATGTCGCCTGCGCACCCGAGAACGACGTCCGGCTCCGCGCCCTCGTCGCTCGACGCCCATTCCCAGATCCCGATGCCGCGCGTGCAGTGGACGATCGCGTCGTCCATCGAGAGGTAGTCCAGGCTCGGCTGCTTGCCGGCGACGATCACGTTCACGTAGTCGCGGCTGCGCAGGCAGTGGTCGGCGACGGAGAGCAGCGTGTTCGCGTCGGGCGGCAGGTAGACGCGGATGATCTCCGCCTTCTTGTTGACGACGTGGTCGATGAACCCGGGATCCTGGTGCGAGAAGCCGTTGTGGTCCTGGCGCCAGACGTGCGAGGTCAGCAGGTAATTGAGCGAGGCGATCGGGCGCCGCCATGGAATCTGTCGCGTCACCTTCAGCCACTTCGCGTGCTGGTTGAACATCGAGTCGACGATGTGGATGAAGGCCTCGTAACAGTTGAACAGGCCGTGTCTACCGGTGAGCAGGTAACCCTCCAGCCAGCCCTGGCAGAGGTGCTCGGAGAGCACCTCCATCACGCGGCCGTCGGGCGCGAGGCCCTCGTCCGTCGGGAGGATCTCGGCCTCCCAGGTGCGGCCCGTGACCTCGAACACGGCTCCGAGCCGGTTCGACGCCGTCTCGTCAGGGCCGACGATCCGGAAGTTGTCGGGGTTGTGCTTCATCACGTCCCGGAGGAAAGTGCCGAGCACGCGGGTGGCCTCGCTCCTGGTCCCTCCCGGCTCGTCAATCTCGACCGCGTACTTGCGGAAGTCCGGCAGGACGAGGTCGCGGAGCAGGAGGCCGCCGTTCGCGTGCGGGTTCGCACTCATGCGGCGCGCGCCTCGCGGCGCGAGCTCCGCGAGGTCGGGCACGAGCGTTCCTCGAGCGTCGAAGAGCTCTTCGGGTCCGTAGGTCTCGAGCCACTCCTCGAGCACGCCGAGATGCGCGGCATCCTCGCGGACGTCCGCCATCGGCACCTGGTGTGACCTCCAGCTGTCCTCGACCGGGACGCCGTCGAGCTCCCGAGGGCCGGTCCAGCCCTTGGGAGTGCGGAGGACGATCATCGGCCAGCGCGGGCGACCGCCGTCCGCGTCTCGCCGGGCCCGGTGCTGGATGGCCGAGATCTCGTCGAGCGCCTGGTCGAGAGCGGCTGCAAAACGCTGATGCACGTGCTCGGGAGGCTCGGCGTCGAAGCCGCCCGTCACGAGCAACGGCCGGTAGCCGTAGCCCTCGAGCAACGAGACGAGCTCGTTCTCGGGTATGCGTGCCAGGAGCGTCGGGTTCGCGATCTTGTAGCCGTTCAGGTGGAGGATCGGGAGCACGGCGCCGTCGCTCGTCGGGTTCAGGAACTTGTTCGAGTGCCAGCTCGCCGCGAGCGGCCCCGTCTCGGCTTCCCCGTCGCCGACGACGCAGGCGACGAGGAGGTCGGGGTTGTCGAGCGCCGCGCCATAGGCATGCGCCAGCGCGTATCCGAGCTCGCCGCCCTCGTGGATCGAGCCGGGCGTCTCCGGCGCGACGTGGCTCGGGATTCCGCCCGGAAACGAGAACTGCCGGAACAGCTCGCGAAGGCCCTCCTCGTCCAGGCCGACGTGCGGGTAGACCTCTGAGTACGTGCCCTCGAGGTAGGCGTTCGCGACAAGCCCGGGTCCGCCATGCCCAGGCCCGGCGATGTAGATCGCGCTCAGGTCGCGCCGGCGGATGGCGCGGTTCAGATGCGCGTAGATCAGGTTCAGCCCAGGCGTCGTGCCGAAGTGGCCAAGCAGGCGAGGCTTCACGTGCTCCGGCCTCAGCGGCTCCCGGAGCAGTGGGTTGTCCAGGAGATAGATCTGCCCCACCGAGAGGTAGTTCGCCGCGCGCCAGTAGGCGTCGAGCAGGCGTAGCTCGTCAAGGCCCAGCGGCGACCTCGTCGCGTCAGATGTGGCGGTGGGATCCTCCATTCGCTCCTCCTTGCACCGTGACCGGAATCAGCATCACAGGAATCTTCGCGCGCTCGATCGTCGCCCGGACTACGGGCCCTCGTCCATCCGACAGCTGCTGCGCCCAGCCGAGGGCGATCAGATCGACGTGATCCTCCTCGCCAGCCAGCGGGACGACGTCCTCGCGAGCTCCCGTACGCCGCTCGAGCTGAACCCTCCCGATGCCCCACGGGCAGTAACGCGCAAGAAGTTCGCGCGACGACTCCTCGCTTTCACCAGCGTCGCCGTCGACCTGAAGCACCGTCACCTCGACCTCCGCGGCCTCCGCGAGCTCGACGAGCGCGTGCGGCGCCAGGGTGGCGGAAGCTTCGTCGAGCGGCACCAGGACGCGGCGAAGCCGGGCGGCGACGTTCGCCGCGGGCGGGACGACCACGACCGGCGTGGTGATCGAGGTCACCACCGCCAGGGCGGTCGAGCCGAGTGGATGGCCAGACCTCGTTGTTCCCCGCGCGCCGATCACGAGCGCGGCGACTTCGGGCGCCTGCGCCGCCTCGATGAGCCGTTCGACCACCGGGCCGACGCTGACGCGCAACGGCACGCCGGCGGCGCGTGTCGCGTCGAGTGGCGGCCCGGCTTCCTCGCCGAGGACGTGGATCGCTTCGACGTTGTCGCCGAGGGCGCGCGCGAGCGCCCTCGCCGCCACCAGCACCGGGTTCACGGCGAGGCTGTTGTCGAGTGCCGCGAGGACGCTCGCCATCAGTGAGACATCGTCCCCTTGGGATTACCGACCTTGAGCAGGCCGACCTGACCCAGGTCGACGTGCGCGAACGCATGTGAGACGAACGGGTAGAGGCCCGACTTGTCGATCTTGACGTCGAAGACGGCGCCGCCGCCGGCGGGGACGCCGACCGTCTGGACGCTCCGCTGGAAGCGCGTCATGTCCCCGTTGACCCAAGCCCGGTCGAGGATCGTGCCGACGACGTGGAAGTTGGTGTCGAGCGTCGGCCCCGCCGCAACGACCCAGAACCGGGTCGTCTGACCAGGCTTCGCCGTCAGCGGATGCGTGACGTACTGGTTCGCGTAGCCGTTGAAGGTCGTCCAGTCCGGCGCCATTGCGCGCGCCTTGGCCATGTTCAAGCTTGCGGGCTTGTCGATCCCGTCGCTGTCCAGATACCACTCGCTGGCGACGAGGACATACTCGTTGTCCACCCTCGGCAGCGCCTGCTTGGGCTCGACCACGATCGCCCCGTACATGCCGTTGGCAATGTGCGCGAGCACCGGCTTCGTGCCGCAGTGGTACATGAAGACGCCCGGATCGTTCGCCTTGAACTTGAACGTGAACGACTGCCCCGGCATGACGTCCCTGAACGCAACGTTCGGCGCGATCCGGGCGGCGTGGAAGTCGATCGAGTGCGGGATTGCACCCCCGTTGGTCAGCGTCATCTCGACGGTCTGTCCCTCGCGGACGTGGACGATCGGCCCCGGCGCGCCATGGCCGTCGAAGGCCCAAGTGGTGTAACGGACGCCCGGCGCGATCTGCACCGTCATGTCCTTCAGGGTCATGTGGACCTTGACGACGTCCGTCGCAGGGATCGGCGGCATCGCCGCGTCGTAGGCCTTGTGCGCCTCTGCGAGCGCCTGCGCGTTCGTGGGGACGACGCCCGCGAAGCTCGATAGCGGCAGCGCGGTGTTGTGGTCCGTGGCGTGGTTGTGCTGCGTTGCGGGTGCGGCGACGGCCGGTGCAGCTTGGTCACGCGCTTGGCGCGCATCTGCCCACATCAGCACCGCGACGATCGCGAGCGTCCCGACGAGCAGGCCGAGCAGCACTGCCGCGGCCCTCGTCAGCGCTTCCGCGTTGGTTTCGCGGCGGTGAGAGGGATAGGGATGGGCTGACATGACAAGAGGCTCCTTTGTTCGCTCGTTGCAATGTCGCTCCGACGGGGTGCGATGCACTCGGGCCGCGCCCGCAGACTGCTTACGGGTTTTCCGCAGAGACCTAGCCGGCGAAGATGACGAGCACGCTGAGGCCTTCGTAGCCGACGAAGCGGTGGTCGGCGCCGGCGGGGACGAAGGCAGCCTGTCCCTCCTCCAAGACGACTTGGTCGCCCTCGACATCGAGGGTCCCGCGGCCGTCGAGGACGACGTAGAGCTCGTCGCGGTCGTGCGGCTGCTGCCTGTCGGGCTCCGGCGCCACGAGGACGTAGACCCCAACGTCCATGCCTGGAGAAGAATGGACGACCTCGTAGCCGCCGATCCCAGCAGCCAGGCGGCGCGCGACCTCGCGGACGTGGATCGGGTCCACGAGCCGAGCCTAAATGGCTAGCGAACGACGAGGACCGAGCACTTGGCCTCGTGGGCCATCGGACCTACGCCAGACCCGGCGGATGGAACTCGCGCAGCGCGTGGTCCGGCGCGCGCTTCGTGGCCTGGGCGCGGACGCCGGCCAGCACCGTGACCGGACAGGCGTCCTCCGTGAACTGGGCACGGAGCGGAGCGATCACGCAGCTCTCGTCTTTCCAGAAGGGGCACTCCTCGCCGGGGCACGCGGTCGAGCGGCCCATCGCGGCGTCCAGATGACAAAGACCTTGTTCCATGCCTCCAGCATCACGGCGGCGAAGCCGCACGCCATCGGGGGTCGCCGCGATGGACCCTGCGGCTTACTACCGAGCTGACGCCGGCTCGGAGAAGAGGCCGGCGTGCTCGGCGAGGAACGGCGCGAGGTAGCGGCCGACGACCTTGGCCGGCGGCCACCAGAGCGGCTCGGTGTCGAGCTCCGATCGGGCGTCCAGCAGGTTCGCCGAGAGGAACCGGGGGCTCAGCCCGGTGAGCAGCAACCCCCGCAGCGCCGGCCGAAACGGCGCTGGCGTGACGGGAGCGCCCGCGAGTGCGGCGATCGACTCCACCGCCGCGTCTGCCTGCTGCGTGGCGATACCGCCCTGCTTCAGCGGGAACGAAGTGATGTCGCCCGCGGCGTAGACGTTGGCGTACCCGTCGACGCGCGCGTGGGCGTCTGTTCGGATGAAGCCGTGAACGTCGACCGGCATTCCGGGGATCCTGCGTCCCGCCGGCACCGGCAAGGAGACGACGCGGTCGGCCCTGACGGCGCGGCCGGGAACGACGACGAGCGCGCCACTCCGGAAGACGACCGGGGTCGTATGCGCGCGTAGCCCGATGCCGCGTTCTTCGAGCAGCTGCTTCACGGCGACCGAGACCTCACGGCCGAAGATGCCGAGCGGCTCGCCCTCCGGCGTGACGATGTCGATCTCGACGCCAGTCGCACCGGCCTCCTCGAGCTGCACCTTGGCCATCAACGCGAGCTCGTACAGAGGCAGCGGCCAGGCGGCGAGGGTCGGGACGGCGAAAGCCACGGAGCGAACGTGTCCGGTCGAGGCATCGTGGACAAGCTGTGCGGTGGCGGCGCTGTCGGCCGGCCCGCGGAACGTCAGGCTCCCGGGCACCCCCTCTCGCGTCTGCGCCCCCAGCGCGATCAGGAGGATGTCCCATGTCACCTCGTCTCCTGCGGCAGTCCAGCCCGTGCGCGCTACAAGATCGACGCGCGCGAGCGTGCCCCGCATCAGACGCGCGCCTGCAAGCTCGACGAGACGGGCGAGCGGAAAACGCCGAGCCTCGCCTCGGTGGAACGGCTCCGCCACCGACATTGCGCGGTAGACGAAGTCGTCGTCGGGCGCGAGCAGCTCGACCTGCACGCGGTCCTCGGCGAGGTCGCGAAGGCCGAGGGCGGCCTCGAGCGCGGCGATGCCGCCTCCCGCGATCAAGACGTGAAGTGGGCGCGAGCTCATGGGTCTCACCTTGGTGACGCGGCGATGCAGCGGCATCCGGCATCGCCCCGATCAATCGTGCGGACAAGCCGCAAACGAGTCGACTACCCGACTGCTAGAAGACTGGAATGACCCTCATCTGGTTCGTTGTCTGGTTGATCTGGAACATCGTCGGCGACCACGAGCCGCTGCTCTTCGACCCTGTGAACTGGTGGGCGGGGACGCTGCTGCTGGCAGCCGCGCTCGACCTGAGCGGGAGCCACGCGATACGGGCCAGGCGGTAGTGCTTCGACGCGTAAAACCTTCGTAAACACTGCGTTTGAGCCAAAAAATCGCGGGTACCTTGGCTTCTCGATGGTCACCCGGATCGCCCTCATCTCCGCTTCGTTGCTGGGCGCCGCGGCGGTTGCAATCGCCACGAGTGCCCCAGCTAACTCGGCCGCCACGAGCTCTAGCGCCGGCACGTATCAGTCGTTGCGATCGGGGATGCTCGTCGGCTTCTACGACGACGAGCAGATCTACGGTCGGACGCCGTGGGCGTTCAGGCAGCTGAAGAGCCTGCGCGCGGGGATCGTCCGGATCACGATCGATTGGGCGGCCGTCGCGAAGCGGCGGCCGAAGGCACCCGCGAACCCTGCCGATCGTGCGTACAACTGGACCGCGGTCGACCACGTCATCTCACAGGCCGCGCAGAACAAGATCCGTGTGCTCGCGACGATCTACGGGACGCCGCGCTGGGCCGGTCGCGCGAAGAACCGGCTGCCCCGGCGCACCGTCAACCTACGCCTTTTCGCGTTCGCAGCGGCCAAACGGTACAGCGGCAGCTACCGCATCAAGGACGACGAGAACGAGCCGGCGAAGGTGCTACCGGCCGTCCGGCACTGGCTCGCGTGGAACGAGCCGAACAATCCGCTCTTCCTGAAGCCGCAATGGAAGATGGTCAAGGGGAAGTGGCGCCCGCAGAGCGCCTTCGACTACGCCAAGATCTGCTCGGCCGTCTGGGTCGGCGTGCACTCGACGCGCATCCGCGGTGAGAAGGTCGGCTGCGGCGCGACGGGGCCGCGTGGGAACGATGCGCCGCGGAGCTCGCGCCCGTCCACCTCGCCGCTCGTCTTCATGACGTGGCTGCGACGCGCCGGCCTCAAGCGCTTCGACGTCTATGCCCACCACCCGTACTACACGAGCCGCTTCGAGCGTCCGACGACGGTGCCGCGCTCGAAGAAGACCGTCACGCTCGGGAACATCGGTGTGCTGATCAAGCAGCTCAATCGGCTCTACGGCCGGAGCAAGCGGCTCTGGCTGACCGAGTACGGCTACCAGACGAGGCCGCCGGACCGGTTCTTCGGCGTCCCCTACGCCTTGCAGGCGAAGTACGTGCACCAGTGCTTCGCGATCGCCCGCAAGACGCGGCGCGTCGACATGGTCGTGTGGTTCCTGATCCGCGACGAACGGCGCCTGTCGGGCTGGCAGTCGGGCGTGATCTCGGTGCGCGGCAAGCGGAAGCCATCCTTCCGCGCCTTCCAGCGCCTCCGCTGACGGTCCCCTAGACGCGCTCGAGGCCGACGTAGTTCTCGGCCAGCGACGCTGCGGCTTTCTCGGACGAGCAGACGTACGCCAGCTGCGCGAGCTGGAGCTTGACGTCGAACTCGTCGCCGCGGTCGA
>Ga0126312_10002320_pt1 | contig 12724 bp, 9 predicted proteins | sample Plot104A_FD_92537 | JGI IMG/M metagenome (GOLD analysis project Ga0126312, IMG submission 92537) | Serpentine soil microbial communities from UC McLaughlin Reserve, CA, USA - Plot104A | ecosystem: Environmental > Terrestrial > Soil > Grasslands | place: USA: UC McLaughlin Reserve, Lake County...
ACTTCCTGCACAACAAGCGCACCCCCGCGCAGTGGGCCAAGGCCTACGGCTACCGCTCGAAGAACTTCACCATCCACCTGCCGCCCTGGCTGAACATCATCGCCGTGGGGCCCGATCGCGAGCTGGCCGCCGAGCGCTCCGGCAAGCTGACGAAGGCGACGCTCGCCTTCCTCGAGCGCGAGCTCAGCGCCGCCGGCGGGCGCGACTGCTGGGTCGCTTGCCACTGGCCCCTGTTCCGGACGGTGCTGGGAGACCCCAATAAGCTCTTCACGTCGGAGTCGACCGGCTTTCACGCGCAGCCCGACGCGCAGATCCGGGCGCTGCTGGCGCGTCATAAGAACGCGAAGGCGTGGCTCTCCGGGCATACGCACTCGCCGCTGCGCGCACCCGGCCTCGTGACCCGGGCGGCGCTGCCGGGCGGGCGCTCGATTTTGGCGGTGAACCTCTCGGCAGTTGTGGCGGTCGGCAGGACGCGGGAGCCCTCCGATCCGATCCGCTCGCTCTACCTGACTCGCAGGCCGGGCCAGATTGACATCCGCTTCCGCGACCACGCCAAGCGGGCCTGGATCGCGCCCCACGCGCGCAAGGTGGTCAGCGTGAAGGTGTAAGGCGGGCCGCCGCCTGCCCGGCGCCCGGCCTAGGCGGCGGGCGGCACGTCGCGCGTCGCTTCCTCCGCGACGGTCAGCACGCGGTCGGCTTTCGCCTCTGGCAGATGCGCCGCGAACACGGCCGCCTTGGCCGCCTGCTTTCGCTCGCCCTCGGCGGCGCTACGGGTACTGTCGCTGCCGATCTTCACGCCGAAGTAAGCGCCCACGATCGAACCGATCACCCCCGCCGTCGAGCTGGCGACGGTGGCCGCCGTCGAACCGCCGACGATGATCGCCGCAACAGCCACCGCCGCGACCGCGACCACCCCGACCGCCACAGCCACGAGGCCGCCGATGTTCCGAACGCCCTCCGTGCGGTCCGCCGACGAGTCCATCTGCGCGGGCGAGCGTAAGCGGACGGCCGAGCGCGCACGCGACCTGCCCGGATTGGGGGTGGCTGCAGCCGAGAAGCTCCACCGAACCGCCACGCTTTCCGCTTCAGCATGGGCGATTTCGCCCAGCGCCGCCTGATGGGTTGGAACCGGCGGAGTGCCGGCGCATGGAAGCTAGCCGAGAAAAGAGTGGCCGCCCGGTCGTGTTGTGCCCTGGCCGCCACGCGCGCCGGTATCCCAGATGTCGCCGCCGGCGAGGCCCGGGAAGCCCCGGGTCGCTCGAAGTGACCGCCGACGACAGCCCAGCCTGGGCCGAGTGGCGGCAGCGCTGGGACTGGCCAAGCCGCCGGTCGAACAGCCCTTGCGGGTTCAGCACATCACTGCAGTGGCGGATCGACGAGTTTCATAACCCGACGAGCGTGGTCCTCGCAGACCGGCCTCGCATCTGCCGCGGCCAGCCCCGGGGCCGTGCGGCTCGTCGCATGGCCGGTAGCGCGCGTCGGCCCGCCGCAAGTCGCTCCGTCGTGGGAGTGCCAGCGCCAGCTGTGCTCGCCGAGCCAGCGCACGCAGGACGTCGGGCGCGCGACTAACCGCTGAAGGGTTCTAACGCTGGACGGCTTTGACCTTTACGCCCTTGGAAGGATCGAGCGGCTTTCGTTGACGGGCGCCGCTGCGACCCGACGGGCTGCGAAGCCCTCCAGCCTGCGCGCGGTTGGCGATCCCGTTTTGCAGCTGCAGCGAGTAATCGAGCGCGAGCTGACCCGCGCTGAAAGGGTCGGTCGCGGCGATGTTGCGAAAATACCTGGCGAGCACGGCGTCGCTTGCGTTCGCCGGCGGAATCCCGGACACGTTCGGGCGCGACAGGTCACTCGCGATCTGGGCGGTGGAGTGGCAGGACAGACAGGACGAGCGCGGGTTGTCGACGGGCCCGTTGAGTCGTCCTTTAAAGCCGAGGTGCTGTTTGACGGGGTGCAGCTGCGGATTGATGATGACCGTTTCGGCCAGCGGCTTGTCGTCCTGCAGGCGATTCGGGTCGTTTCCCCACATCAGCCCAACGGGCACCATCCGGTCCCAGACGGTCGCGCCTGGTGCTTTGCCGTTGTAAATGAAGGTGCCGAAGATCCAGCCAGTGGTCGACTTTGCGCGGCGGTCGCGCACTGCCACGTCGATCTGGAGCAGCCGTAGCTGGGGGCGCGGTCCCGCGCCGGAGGCACGATTGATGTCGGCCTGCCAGGTAAGCGAGTTGTCCAAATAGGGCACCTGGCTGACGGAGGCTGAGGTAAACAGCAGCTTGAACGCGACTGTCCCCTCGGGGAACACTGCTTTGCCGGGGTCCGGCGCGTTGGAGTTTTTCCAGACCTGCCCCAGGACGTAGCCGCCGCGCGGGTTGTACATGCTCACCGCCCAGTTCTGGGCGTTGCTGGTTTGCGTAGGGGCGAGCTCGCGCGGGCGCGAGACCCGCTCGCGCGTCAGCCCGTGGATGAACTCGCGGCCGCTTGGCCCGGCGTGCATCCAAGGCGCGTGGAACCACTCGCGCACGCTGTTGTCTTGGCCTCGGAAGTCGACCGCGGTGTTGCCCTCGAGCGCGTAGTCGAGCACCGCCCTCAGGTATTGCGCGGGCTGGGTGCGAAAGCTCAACTGCCGCCAGGGCGCAGAGCCGATCACCGGCCGGCTCGAGGGATAAGCCTGGCTTAGGCGAAAGACCGGCCCAGTCCACCCCGGCGGGGGCTGGTCATGCGCACTTGGAAACGACGCCTGTTGAAAAGTGCTGGCGGGCGCGGTTCGAGCGGTGGACTGAGGTTTGTCGTCGCCGCGGGTCAACGCGAAGACCCCGAGCGCGGCGCCGCCAACCGCAACCGCCGACCCGACTGTGACCCAGACCCCCTGCCGCCGCATCGTGACCCCGCCTTGGTCGCCCGGAACCTGCACGACAGCAAGAAACCGCGCCAAACGCAAGCGCTTTGTGCTTGTTAGCAGCGCGCTTGCACCGGCCGCTTTCTTGTGTCCGGCCGGATCGATTAGGGTCGCCATTCAAGAGGTGAGTCGAGCGCCGCGTTGAGCCGTCGGCTGTCGTGAGGGTCAAGCGCAGCCAGAGGAGAGGAGCAAGAAGCATGAGCCCGGCACCTAAGCGCAGGACCTGTGCGCACATGGCAGTTCACGAGCTGCTAGCCGAAACAAAGCCCGAATACCGCGCCCGGCGGCTGAAGGTAGAAGACGCCGTTCGCCGCAGCATCGCCTCCGGCCAGGCGATGCGCGTCGCGCAAAAGCTGGTCAGGATCCCAGTCGTCGTGCACGTCGTCTACCGCAGCGACGAGGAGAACGTCTCGGACGCGCAGATCAAGAGCCAAATCAAGACGCTCAACGCCGATTACGGCGCCAAGAACGCCGACAAGTCGAAGGTCCCGGCCGTCTGGAAGGGGCTCGTCACCGACGCCAAGATCCAGTTCGCGCTCGCCAGCCAGGATCCGCGCGGCAAAAAGACACCTGGGATCACCCGCACCGCGACGACCGAAGAATCGTTTTCTCCAGACAACTCGGTCAAGTCGAAAAAAACCGGCGGGGTCGATCCCTGGGCGACAAACCGCTACCTCAACATCTGGGTCTGCAGTCTTAGCGACAACCTGCTCGGCTATGCGCAGTTCCCAGGCGGGCCCGCGGCCACCGACGGGGTCGTGATTCTCAACACCGCCTTTGGCAGCACCGGCAGCGCGACGGCACCCTTCAACAAGGGCCGTACCGCCACCCACGAGGTCGGGCACTTTCTCAACCTGCGCCACATTTGGGGGGACCGCAACGACTGCTCCGGCAACGACTTCGTCGCCGATACCCCGGCCGCTCAGCAGTCCAACAGCGGCAAGCCGAGGTTTCCTCAGATCACCTGCAACAACGGGCCCGACGGCGACATGTTCATGAACTACATGGACTACGTCGACGACGATGCCATGTTCATGTTCACAGTCGGTCAGGTGGCGCGCATGAACGCGACGCTCGCGGGCCCAAGAAAGAAGCTCGCCGGGCTCTGAGAGAATCCGGCCGATGGCTGCACCCTCCGCGGCGGCGTTGTATGGGCACTGGAGGCACTCGCACGAAGAGGACAGCGACGGCGAGATGGTTTTCCGGCCGGCCCAGCACGCGTTTCCGCCCGCCCGCGGCCGAACCGGCTTCGAGCTGCGTCCGGACGGAAGCTACCTAGAAAACTCACCTGGCCCAGACGATCGACCCGAGCAGTCGAGCGGCTGCTGGTCGCTGGAGGGCGACACGCTCAAGTTGCACGGCGCGCGCGGTCGGCCCGACCGGACCTGGAAAGTGGCGCGCGCCGAGGCCGACCGCCTGACGCTCATCGACGACGCGACCTAGCAGCGGCATCGCCGCTTGCACCGGCGCCTCCAGGGGCTGCGCGGCCAGTGGTAGCTCACGGCGTCGAGCTCTTCAAAGAACGAAGGGTCCGCGAACCGCTACCGGATTCTGTGCTTGCACGAGAGCGGGCAGCGGCACCCGTGAATGCCCGCCTGGCCTGGCAGCCGCGGTCGTCGGAGACCGACTGGACCCAACGGGAGGCCTGCCTGACATGCCCGAACTGTGCCGTTGTCAGCTATCTCGACGCTGCGCTGCGAACGCATACTGGGCGCCGCACGCGTGGGCTGACCGCGACTGTCGGCATGCTCTGCAGCTGCGGCGCCGCTCGCCGGACTGCTTCCGTCGAGCTTGTGCCCCTTGGTCTGGCGGTCGTCGATGCTCCTGCTGCCCGGTCGACGGCCTTGTCTGCCGACCTGCTTCCAAGGAATTGCCGACGATCACGCGCCAACACACCGAAGCCCGAACTCGCTATGGCGAGCTCGAACCGGGTCGAAGCCGCGACACTGTTTAGCTTGTGGCGATCGTTCCGCTGATCCTCTACGGCCGCTTGGTCACTTTCGATCCAGCGCGTCCGGTGATAGATGACGGTGCGCTCTACATCGGCGCCGACGAACGTATCGCCGCGGTGCAGGGTGCCAGCGACCCGGCGCCCAGCGGATTTCAGACGGCGCGAGAACTGCGGACTGGCGGCACGGTCTACCCGGGACTGATCGATCTGCACGGCCACATGGTCTACAACGGCCTCTCGCTCTGGTCGCCCAAAGGCCGCACAGAACCATTTAGCTCGCGCAGCCAATGGCCCGGCTACGGCGACTACGAGCAATCAGTCTCAGATCCAGCAAACGCACTCGGCGCGCTCGCCGGCAAGGCGCTACTTAAGTACGTCGAGACCAAGGCGGTGATCGGCGGCACAACCGCCGTTCAGGGCTCAGCCAAGATGGCCCACCCTTACGAGGGCTGGCTAGCCCGCAATGTCGAATATGAGACGTTCAAGACCGGCAAGAAGTCAGTCTTCCAAGACGCGCTGCCGCTCAAGGACGCCGAATACGAAAAACGGCGCGAGCGCATGCAGGCCGGCAGCGCCTGGATCTACCACCTCTCAGAAGGCACAGATCCAGCCCTAGTCGGCGAATACACAAAGCTGCACGACGAGGGTTGCCTGCAAGCGACGCTCGGGGCGATCCACTGCACCGCCCTGACCGGGGCGAACTTCACCGAGTGGTCACCGCACGGCGGCTCTTTGATCTGGTCGCCGTTCAGCAACCTCTGGCTCTACCGCGATACCACCAACGTCGTCGCCGCCCGCGACGCCGGCGTGCGCGTCTGCCTAGGCGCCGACTGGTCACCTTCAGGCTCAAAGAACCTACTCGGCGAACTGAAAGTCGCCGACCTCTGGAACCGCACCCACTTCCACGGGCAGCTATCGGCCAAAGAACTCTGCGAGATGGCGACCTGCAACCCGGCAGACGCGCTCAACTGGAGCGACCGCCTCGGCCGCCTCAAACTAGGCCTCCACGGCGACGTCCTGGTCACAACCAGCCGCCACCCAGACCCCTACCGCAACCTGATCGAAAGCGTCGAACGCGACGTGCTCTTCGTCGCAATCAACGGCCAACCGTTCTACGGCACCACCAAACTCATGCACGCCGCCGATGCCCAGAATGCAGAACCGATCCGCGTCGGGCGTCTGCGCCGCTCGATCGTCCTGATCTACCCCGGCATCAAAGACGCCGACATGGGCTGGCAACAAGCGCTCGACGACATCGCCGAAGCGAAAGCCGATCCAGTCGCACGCTACCTCGAGATCGAACAACTCCACCAAGTCGGAAAGCCACCGCCTTGGCTTATGACAGACAAGCCGTGGGATGACCCCCAAGTGACCGGTAAACCAGTCCCCGTCACGGTTTACATCCCCCCGCTTGATGCGCCCACCCACAACAGCGCCTACTTCAAAGCAATCGCCGCCAGCCCACTCCACGGCGGCACCCTCAACGGCATCGAGCATTACTACACCTAGCCTGGACCCACCAGCCGTGCCGGGCAACCTACGCAAGTCCAACGGCCGGTCGCCCCGCTAGGTTCGTCGCCTGACGCGAGAGGGTCCACAGAAGCTCTGTGACCGTCGCGGCCCCGTCGGCGCCGACCTCGCCGACCCTCTCGAGAATTGAGAGCTGGTGGCTGCGCCTAAAATGGTGACCGCTTCGAGTAGCTGAGCCAGTGCAAACGCTCGGCTTTTGCGGCTTACTCCTGTTGTGCTCGGCCGGCCCGGTTCGATGGGTCGATAGCGAGGTGGTCGCGCCAGTCGAAGCCGAGCTCTCGCGAGCAGCCGTCGAGCCGTTCGCGCAGGAAGGCGGACAGGTCGTCGGCAGGGCCCCCGATGTCCACGACCATGATCGCCGCCGGGTCCTGCTCGATACCGATGCTGTATTGCTGGGCGTGGGCGCGAAGGCAGCACACGAGCTGATCGGCGCGCTCGCCCGCCTCCCGGACTGTGATGCTCCCCATGCTGCTAATGGCTGAGGCCTCTGCCCATAGACGGTTCCGCAAAAGCGCCCCGGCCGCCTCCGTGCGGGGTTGTTACTGAAGTCCGCTCTGGCCTTGGCAGTAAGCGTGGTGTGCGGCTTCAGGGTCCGAGGCGTGAAAGCTGTTCAGAGGTTCGCGGCCTGCTGTCAAATAGCGACCTCGCCATCGGAAATCTCGAAGGAACACTGTCCGTGGGAGGTGCGTCCAAGTGCGGAAGCGATGGCGGCCGGTGCTTCAGCTTCCAGGCCCCGCCCGAGAACCGTTGGTCGACTCCTGGCGAGCCGAGCGCTAGGCCGCGGCCGCCAGCTCGCGGAAGCCGTCGCGCCAGGTCCGGTGCTCGGGTTCCCAGCCGAGCTCGCGCTTGGCCTTCGCGTTCGAGGCGCCGCGGACCTGGTCCATCATTACGACCATGTGCTTGCCGAACAGGCGCGCGAGCCACACCGGCAGGCGCCGCGGCGGCCTTGCGCCGACGACCTCGGCGAGGTACGCCAACGCCTCGCCGACCGGCGCCGGCTCGTCGTCGACGATGTTGTAGAGCGTGCCGGGCCGAGCGCGCTCGAGCGCTGCCACGGTCGCCCCGGCCGCGTCCTCAATGTGGACGAACGACCACACCGCGCGGCCTTCGCCGACCAGCGGGAAGCGCCGCTTGCGGATGGCCTCGAGCTGCTCGCCGCCCGGCTCGAGTCCGGTTCCGGGTCCGTAGAAGCCGCCGTAGCGGAGCACGATCCCGCCGAAGTCGAGCACCGTCCGCTCGACGTACTTGATCGCCTCGATCGTCGAGCGCATCTGGGGCACCGGGTTCGGATCGAGCGGATCGTCCTCCGTCTTGACCGGACCGCCGACGCGCGCGTACGGATGGCCTGCATAGCTCTGCGCGACGAAGCGCTCGACGCCTGCGGCGCGCGCCGCGGCGATCAGGTTGTCCGTGCCCTCGGTGCGCAGTCGGTTCGTCAGCGCGAAGCTCTTCTCGAATCGGCGGAAGTCGAGGGCCGAGAGGGCGGTCAGCTCGTGGACGATCGCGTCCGGCTTCTCCTGAGCGACCGCGGCGACCACCGCGTCGCGGTCGAGTGCGTCGAGCACGACGGGCTTTGCGCCCAGGTCGGACAGCTCGCCGGCCTTCGCTTCGCTTCGCGTTGTGCCGGCGACCTCGTGGCCGCACTCCTTGAACCGCGCGATCAGGGGCTTCCCGATTGCCCCGCTTGCTCCGGCTAGGAAGACTTTCATCACGTTTCCTTTCCTCGCTTCGTCTTCTGAGACGAGACAGGTGCACGGTTCGTGACAAGCGAAGACCTCAGGCCGCTGCTCTTCTCGCTGGCCTACCGGATGCTGGGGTCGGCCGGCGACGCCGAGGATCTGGTCCAGGAGGCCTTCCTGCGCCTGCACCGCGAGCAGACGGAAGGGACCGTGATTGAGTCCGAGAAGGCGTTCCTGACTACCGTCGTCACACGGCTGGCGATCGACCACCTGCGCTCGGCGCGCGTCCGGCGCGAAAAGTACGTCGGCGAGTGGCTGCCCGAGCCGCTGCTGGTCGACCCCGGGCCGACGCCCGCGGACGAGGCGGAGGTCAGCGACACGCTGTCGCTGGCGTTCCTCGTCCTGCTCGAAAGCCTGTCGCCGCTCGAGCGCGCTGTGTTCCTGCTCCACGACGTGTTCGGCTACTCGCACGCGGAGATCGCAAAGGTCGTCGGCAGGAGCGAGGAGAACTGCCGCCAGATCGCTCGGCGCGCGCGGCAAGCGGTCGACGAGCGCAGGCCGCGCTTCGATCCGTCGGCCGAAGAGCGCCGGCGCGTGGCCGAGCGCTTCTTCGCCGCTCTGACGGGCGACGTGTCCGACATCGCGGCCGTGCTCGCGGAGGACGTCGTGATGCACGGCGACGGCGGCGGCAAGGTGCCGTCGATCGCCCGCCCGCTGGTCGGCGCCGACCGCGTCAGCCGCGCATGGGCGAACTGGGCGAAGCAGGGCCTCCGCCTGGCCGCTCGGTTCGAAATGACAGTCGTAAACGGTCAACCGGGCGCGCTGCTGAAGACGGCCGACGGCCTCCTCCTGACCGTCGTCTCGCTCGACATCGTCGACGGCCGCGTGAAGGAGATCCGCAGCATCCTCAACCCGGACAAGCTCGACCACCTCGGCCCGGCGGCCGACGCCAACGAGCTGCTGCGCGCGACGCGCGGCTAAGCGTCCTTGCAGCCATAGGCTGCAAAGGTCAGCACGCTTGCTTGGCGCGAGCGCTTCGGCGAGCCACCGCAGCCGCTGCCCCTGGCCCACGTCACCGCACGGCTGCGTTGCCGCTGTTCCTCGAGCGCTACAACTTTGGGCCTAGGCTGCCTGCGTGAGCAGACTCGAGGCGGCATTTGGCAGCGCGCACGGCTAGCGGCGGCGCGAGCGCGGGGCCAGCATCCGCACGAGGCCGGCCAACGCGCCGGCGGAGCGCTCGGGGCGACTGTCGTTCTGGCGCGCCGCGGCCGTGACCACGTCGAGGTGGTCGTACCCGGCGAGCGTGAGCGTGCGATCGGCGCCGCCGCCGCCATCCCTCGCAGAGGAGGCGCCGACGCCGTCACCGGCCTGAACCAGCACGGAGGGAGTCAGCCGCGCCTTCTCGTGGCGAAGGTTTGCCAACGAGCCGCTGCGGTCGCCCATCTGCGCCGCGGACACGTCGGTCATCAGTCGGGTCGGGAAGTACTGCTCGCTGAAGTCTGCGGGTGCCTCGTACTGGGCGCGCGCGAGCTGCGCCAGCGACGAGACCTCGCTGCTGCGCGAGGTGTATGGCTGTCCGGTGCGGTCGGTCTGGAGCGGCTCGCCCAGGCCCACGTGGTTGTAGCTGCGCCAGCCGTAAAGGGGGCCGTGCTCCTGCGCCGGCGCCATCAGTCGCTTCTGGCCGGCCAGCCCCGCGAAGGCGCTCGCGAGCGGGAAGTCCTTGTCCTGCACCGGCCCCCCGTCGTAGGTGCCAAGGCTCGAGCGAAAGATCGAGATCGGGCTCGAGTTGTCGTCGAACACCCCGCCGACGAGCACCTCGTTGCGCAGCCGGAAGTCGCGCACGTTGGGGATGCCGGTGGCGAACTCCGCGGCATTGCGCGCGAACAGCAGGCGGAGGGTGAGCTCGATCTTCGGCGTGCGCGGCACGAGCTGGAGCAGCGTGCTCTCCTCCCGGGGCCGCTGGAAGGCGGCAATCCCCGACGGGCCGAGCAGCTGGATCGTCTCGGGGGTCGCGGGCGGGGCGTCGATGAAGCGCCCCTGGCCGCCGGCGGCGAGCAGCGCGTTGACCGCCGTGCTGATGCCCGGCCTGCCGCTCTGGCTCGGGCGCAGCGACAGCGACGTGTCGAGGCCGAAGAAGGCGCCGCACTGGCGGTAGCCGGCGTCGCTGGTGGTCGCCGGGTCGCGGTCGAAGTCCCAGGCCGCGAAGGCGGCGGTCAGCGGCCCGCCGAGCGAGTGGCCGCCGCAGGCGAGCTTGCGCCGGCGGGCGGACGGACTTGGGATCTCGCGGGTGAGGACGGTGCGCCAGTCGCGCACGGTGCGCTCGAGGCCAAAGCCGTCGAGGAAGGGCACCTGCTCGCTGCTGTGGAAGCCCGCGAAGCGGCGGCCACCGACCTGTTGCCCGTGGAAGTAGTAGCGCACGGCCAGGTTCGGATCACGGGCCGCCGCGGCGGCCCGCACGCCGTGGTGATCCTCGAGGCAGTTGGCGCGCCGGTCGAGCGCCCAGAACTCGACTCGGCGTCGACGCGTCGAAGCGCGCGTAACGACGTGGCGCGCGAGCTGGTCGAAACTGGCGGCACCGCCGAGGAACCCAGGCATCGCCACCACCACGGCGTCGGCGCTCGACGGCCTCGGTGCGCGGGCGACCCGGCGTCGACCGGTGAACGCCGGCGCACGGCGGCGACGCCGGACGCGCGGGCGGCGCTGCGCCACGCGCGGGCGAAAGCGCAGGTAGCCGATCCAGTCACAGGCGCCCGGATGCGGACCCGCCGACGCCGGTAGGGGAGCGCGAAGGCGCACGTAGGACTCCACGACCTTGCTGGCATCGGGCGAGCTCGGGCGAACGACGACCTCGGACCGGCCGGGCGCCGCGCCAGCGCTAGCCGGCAGCGCCACAAGGCAGACGACCCCGAGGGCGGTGGACCGCCCGGCCGCCCGCAGCGTAAACCGCAGCGTCGCCGACAAGAGGGCTCGACACGCTACCGGATGTCGTGGTCTCTGAAGGATCCCGGCGCTTCAGGCGCGCTGGCTCCTGCGCGGCGACATCGGGCGCAATCAAGCGGGCGACCCCTCGTGCGCTGCAGCACCGGTCGACCTAACCGTGCTGCCATTCAGCAAAAACCCCAAGCTCATCTGCGGGTATGGCTCTAGAAGTAGCGACGGGCTGTCGGTGTTAGCGTGCACCGACCGTCCCGCGGCCGCAACCGGGAGCGCATCCGCACGCTGAACGCGAACGCGTCGACCAACTCAAGCGCACGCACGGCACACAAAGTCGCCGGTCTGGTGGCGCTCGTTGCGTTGGGGGGACTGGCGGCTGTGGACGGCGGCTACTTCCCGACGAGTTGGAACTGGTTCTCGCTCGCGCTGCTGTGGTTAGCGGCGATGACGCTGCTCACGAGTGCAGAGGTCCGCGTCGGCCGGCTCGAGCGGCTGTTTGTCTTGTCTCTGGCCGGGTTGCTCGCGCTTGTTCCGGGTGCGGCCGACGCTCGCTACCGCTCCAGCTGCGAGCGGGATCTACGGCGGGGGCCGACACCGACGGCGCGCGAACTCTCACGGTGCCCGGTGTCTGAGAGCCCGCGCTGGCGGCAGTACGTCCTTGACGACGAGGACGGCCTCATCTACCCGGAAACGGTCTACATCGAGGGCGACCGCTCGCGGGTCTCGAACCCCGACGGTCTCAAGCGGCCTGGCGGCGGCTCGACCATGGTCAAAGCCACCGACAAGGGAGCGCCGCGTCTGGTCCTCGACCTCGGGATCAATACCGGCGGCGTCGTGGAGGTCGGCCTCACGAAAGGTGACGGGACGAAAGTCCGCCTCGCCTACTCCGAGCGGCGGCAGTACCTCGACCAGGACGGCGACTACAGCGGCAGCAACCTAAGCGAGGATGACGACCCAGCGACGCGCTACCAGGTATTCGACGGCCGGCCGGGAAACCAGACGCTGCCCGGCATCCAGGGCGCCCAGCGCTGGCTGCTGCTGCAGCTCGACCAGGCCGGGACCGTTGCCGTGGACTACCTGCGTGTACGCGTTACGCACTACCGCCCGCGGGCGCGAGCCTACGTAGGGCGATTCCTCTCCAGCGACCCCACTCTTAACCGTGCGTGGTGGTCGAGCGTCTATACGTTCAACCTTGATGCCACCCGCGACTTCAGGCCCGGGCATCAGGGCAACTTGGTGGTCATGGACGGGGCCAAGCGGGACCGATTGGTCTGGCTCGGGGACCTGGTCGTCGAGGGACCGGTTGCCTATTACTCCTCGCGCCGGGCGACGGGCATCATGCGCGACTCGATTTACACGTTCTCGTGCCAGCAGTACGAGGATGGCTACGTCCAGATGACGAGCCTGATCAGCACGACCTGCCCGCCGGACCCCGGACCGCCGGATGGACCGCCATCCGACCCCGAGCGGGCGCCACTGCTAGAGCTCGGGAGGCTGGGCGCCTACACAGCCTCGTTAATGATCGCCGCCAGCGACTACTACGAGCACACCGGCGATGAGGATTTCATCCGCAAGCTGCTGCCGGTTATGCGCCGCGCCGCGGACTTCTTTCAGCAGAACTCCGTGAACGGCGTGTACGTCACCGGCCGCAACCGGGCGATCTTCGAGATCAACTGGCACCCCTTCGACCCGGCCTATGGCGTCGACGCCTGGACGAACTCGACCATCCACCGCGCG
>Ga0126312_10002321_pt1 | contig 12723 bp, 12 predicted proteins | sample Plot104A_FD_92537 | JGI IMG/M metagenome (GOLD analysis project Ga0126312, IMG submission 92537) | Serpentine soil microbial communities from UC McLaughlin Reserve, CA, USA - Plot104A | ecosystem: Environmental > Terrestrial > Soil > Grasslands | place: USA: UC McLaughlin Reserve, Lake County...
GGTATCTCGCTTAACAGCCGGAAGACTCCAAACGCTCCAAGTCCGATGCCGGCAACAGTGAGAATGATCCGCCACGCTTTCACGACAGCACCTCGATCCGGCCGAGCCACTTCGTATTGAGTACGCCTGCCCGGTTGGGGGAGATCAGCCGTAGTGGATAGCCATGATCAATATCGAGCCGCTCGCCATTCAGGTGCGTCGCGAGTAGTGCGGCCGACAGCTGCGGGGCTTCTAGGAAGGAATGGTTGAAGCCCCAGTTCTCCTCGAGAGAGATCAACTGGATGCGTGAATGGGCGGTTCCGCCGGCCTGCAAAATGATCTCGAGCAATGACAGGCCGCGCCAGTTCGCGCCAACGCTCCAACCCTCGACACAGTTGATCGGCAGTCGCGCTTCGTGCACCGCTCTCGGTTCCAGCTCGGCCAGCGTGAGCCGGTACGGCTTCGGGCCTACCACTTCCAGAGTCCAGCTCAGCGATGTAGCCGCCGCGATGACCTTCGCTTGGTCTGCGGTCCGGTTGACCGGTACGCCCTGCGGGCCTTTAGTCCACTGCCGAGGCGCCAGCAAGCCCAGCGGCTCAAGTGGGGAGACCGTCTGACCAACCGAGGTCAAGATCACGACGCCGACGCCAGCTCCGGCTGCAGCCAGCATGCCGCGCCGGGAGATGCCTGGCGTGGGCGGGTCGGGCAGGTGCCGGCGTTGCTATGGGAGGCGGGGTTCTCACTCCAGGGAATCTCGGTGAGGACATCCGCCGCGGCGACCTTGGCGCTCAGGCCGTATGCGATGTCGGGCAGTTTGACCCCGATGTGCAGCAGCACAGACCCGACCAGGACGTACGCCAGGAAGCGGTGGACCGTGAGAAAGTACCAGGGAAAGGGATACCAGTTGAGCACGTTGAGGAAGCCGGTGGTCACCTGGACGAGCGCCGCCGAGACCAAGATCGCCACGCTGAGCCGCTCGATCGCATGCTTGATCGACCGGATCGGAGGGAAGCGGAACTGGTTTGGGTAGACCGACCAGAGCTTGAAGAGCAGGAGCGGGATGGTGGCAATCCCAGTGGCCACATGGATGCCTTGGGTAAGCCGATAGCCCCACGCAGGTTTCGCTGGCTCAGGCAGCCACGACCACGGTTCGTACTGGTAGTGGCTAAGCAGTCCGGTCAGGAAGAGCACCGCAATAGCGATGCCGAGCACCAGCCCGATCCTCGCCGTCACAGCCGTTGACCTGAGTGTGCTGCTGAACTTCGGCCACCAGCGAGGTCGCTGTCGAACCACGATGATCAGCCTCCTGAAGTTGACCGGGAATTGAAACCCAACCCGGGTCTACGGCCGCTTACGAGTCGCTCACAACGGGATTGGAGGGGTTGATGGGTCTCCTCACTTACATCGCCTCCGAGTGGGTCGAGGCGTCGCTCGGAGAGGCCTGCATGCCCGATGCGCCCGGACGGGTACGCTCGCGCAACCTCGCGAGAGCAACTGCCGGGAAGATCACGACCGACAGCAGTCCAGCGCAAATCAACGCGGCTCCTGTCACCGACGAGATCGTGCCAACCTGCATGCCGATCGTTGCCGCAGTCACGAGGAACGGCAGCGAGGTTGCCTGCAGGAGTCCCGCCGCGATCGCCGCATGCCGGCCAAGGTCGGATAGGTAGAGCAGTGCCGGCAGACCGCGGACCAAGAGCAGCGCAAGCAAGAACACAGGAACGCGGAGCAGCGCCGAGGGCTCGGCGAGCAGGCCTTGCAAATCGAGCTGGACTCCGCTTCCGACAAAGAAGACCGGCACCAGGAAGCCGTAACCGATCGCCTCGAGCTTGATCCGGAAATGCGGGTGCGAGGCGGAGTCGCGGTCGAGGAGACTCACCACCGTGCCAGCTAGAAAGGCGCCCAGAATCGTCTCCAGGCCGAATCGTTCGGCTAGAGCAACGAATCCGATCAGCAACGCCACCGACATGCGAACGCGGATTTCTGCGGTTGTGTCCTGCAGCCGCACCAGCACCGTGCCCAGGCGCATCGATCGGCCCACCTGGGTCAGCAGCAGGCAGACAATCCCAACCAAGCCGGCGAAGATCGCGAGCAGCACGAGCGTCGAACCGGCACCCCGACCCGAGGTAGAAAAAAACAGCGTCAGCAACACGATGGCAGCGAAGTCCGCCACGGTAGCCGAGGCGATGATGGTCTGCCCAATGTGGCCCTCCGCCTTCCCCGCGTCTTTGAGTACCGGCACCACAAGTCCGAGGGAAGTCGCTGACAACGCGATTGCGATGAGGAGCGGCGACCTCGTCCAGCCCGCTGCCCCAAGCCCGGCGCCGACGGCTATGCCAAGCACGAGTGTGAGCCCATAGCCCAGAAGGGCGAGACGTAAAGCGCGACCGCGCAACGTACGCAAGTTGATTTCTAGCCCGGCCAAAAACAACAAGAAAGCCAGCCCAAGGATGGCCAGTATCTGTACCGGTAGGTCGATGTGCACCCAGTCGAGGACTGAGGGGCCGAGCACCACTCCAGCCACGATCTCCACAACGACCGCCGGGAGCCGCAGCCGCGGCAGGTAGCCGAGGAGCAGCGGAGCCAGCACGGCGACAGCCGCCACGATGAGCAGGTTGACGAACGATATCTGCGGCATCAGGTCGCACCCCAAATCCTGGGATCTTCATGCGCTGGCGGGTGTCGGGGCCCTATCACAGTTGTCACCGGAGACTTCTTCGCGTTACACGAAGCCGGCAACAAAAGTCGAGGTTGTGCTGTGTAACGCTTCGGGCTTTCGGCTGACTGAACTCCATGGACGCTATAGACCCAGCCGCACCATAACGGCAGCTAAACCGAGGCAAGGATTACCAGCGTCAGAAGTTTCCTACGCACGGAAGGAGTGCAGCTTTGTCCGACAATATCTACATCCAAAGCAACGAGCCCGAAGGAAACCGGGTGCTCGCTTTTCGCCGCGATCCGGACGGGTCACTGATCCAGCGCGGCACCTTCTCCACCGGTGGCGCGGGAACCGGGACGCCGCACCTGCAATCACAGGGGTCCGTCGTGCTCACCCGCGATGGTCGCCACCTGCTCGTCACCAACGCCGGCAGCGGCGACCTGAGCGTCTTTGCGACTGGCGAGGATGCCCTCACATTGCTGCACACCATTCCTAGCGGCGGCACGCCGAGGAGCGTTACCGAGCAAGGTGGACTGGTCTACGTTTTGAACACTGAGGGCCCCTCGCTCGCTGGCTTTCGTCTACAGGACGGAGGCTTCGACCCGATTCCGGACACGCCGCGCGCGCTTCCCGACGGCTCCGACCCGGCGCAAGTGGGCTTTATCCCCGACGGCACAGGAATCGTCCTCACGAACCGGGGCACGGACTCGATCACCCTTTATCCAGTCGAGGAATCCGGTCGGCTAGGTGAGCCGACCGAACAGCCTTCCTCGGGGCCTACACCCTACGGCTTCGCCTTTGCCAACGAGGGCACCCTCGTTGTCACGGAGGCGTTCGGGGCGCAGAAAGGCAAGGCTGCGGCTTCCTCGTACGTCCTGGGCAACGGGTCGATCAGTCCGGTCTCCCGCTCGGTCGGAAACGGGCGCAGCGAGATCTGTTGGGCCGTCGTGACGAACGACGGACGCTACGCGTTCACAACCAACTTCGCCGACGGGGCGGTGTCCCGCTACGCGGTCAACGCTGACGGCAATCTCAGCCTCGAGGATGCTACGGCTGGGATAGCGGTCGATGGGGAGACCGGTTTGCGCGACGAGGATCTGAGTAGCGACGGCCGCTTCCTGTACGTACTCAACGCGGACTCGCGGCGGATCTTCGGCTGGGCTGTCGGCGCCGACGGCACGCTATCGCCGGTCGGCGCATGGGGCGCATCGGACGAACTTCCGGCATCGGCTGCCGGCCTCGCAGCGAGCTGAGCCGTGCGGCTCCAGCCGTTGTACCGAGCGACTTTTACGACACCTGAGCGGTGGGCGGTCGAGGTTGCGGGCACTCATGGCACGGAAGTCCAGGACCTTCTCATCGCCGAAGGTCATACAGAGGGACGTCTCTCGGCGAGTCTGCGGGGATGCAACTATCCCCGCAGACGCGCAGACGGCACACTGCTCGCCGACTTCCGCGGCGCCCTTGACACCGATGACGGCGCCACGATCCTGTTTTCCTGGCAGGGCTACGCGCGGCCCGGCACTCCGAACAGGAGAGAAATCGTGGCCAGCATTACCCACCTGACTGGTAACGAACGCTATGCGTGGCTGAACAACACCGTCTGCGCCATGGCTGCTGAGGTTCGGCCCCGAAAGGGTGGAAAGGATTTCGAAGTCGTCTTCGACGTCGGCGAGCTTATCTGGGAGCCAGTGGACTAGCCGGGTTCTGCCTTCGCCGACCTCGGACGAGGGCACGGCCAACTCGATGCCGGCTGGTGATCACGTCGCCCGAGGTCACGTTCAAGCATCCAAGTGCACGAGGTCAGCGATGCCGTCTTCGAGCCGGATGCTTGAGCTCCAGCCCAGCACTCGAGTTGCCTTTGAAGAGTCAGCGGTGATATGGCGTACGTCGCCGAGCCGATACTGGCCGGTGGTGACGGGTCGTGGTCCGCCGACGGCCGCCGACATCAGCTCGGCCATCCGACCAACCGTGTGGATCTCGGCTGTGCCGATGTTCATGGCGGTGGATCCTCCCAGTGGTAGGTCCGCCATCGTCGCGGCGACCAGCGCCTCGGCGACATCGTCGACCTGGACGAAGCTCCGACGTTGCTGACCATCCTCGTACACCAGTGGCGGCTCGCCCTGCATCAGCCGGGACCGAAAGAGCGCAGCCACGCCCGCGTAGGGCGTATGGACGGGCAGACCGCGACCGTAAACGTTGTGGAACCGCAGGGCTGCGACCGAGGCGTTGGTCTCACGGGCCCAACAGCTAGCGAGCTGTTCTCCATGAACCTTGGTTGCGGCGTAAGTGTTGCGCGGATCGAATCGCGCCGACTCCGGAACCAGTCCGGGGATCAGATCGTCCCCGCAGGTCGGGCAGCGCGGATCGAAACGGCCGGCGGACAGATCCTCCGGGGCACGTGGCGGCGGCGCAATCCGTCCGTCCCGGCCGCACTCGTACGCGCCCTCGCCATACACCACCATCGAGGACGCATAGAAGAGCCGTCGGACTCCCGCAGTTGCGGCAGCCCGCAGCACGATTGCGGTACCGAGGTCGTTGGTCCGGACGTAATCGTCCATGTCATCGAGATCAACACCAAGACCCACCTTCGCCGTGAGGTGAACCACCGCATGGCAGTTTTGCACCGCGGCGCAGACCCGGTCGAGGGCAGTGATGTCGTCACGCGGATCCAGCGCCCGGTCGAAGACGCTGACCTCGGCACCGGCTCTACTCAGTGCTTCGGCAGACGGCCGGCCGATGAAACCAGCTCCGCCAGTCAGCAACACCTTCACAGACGGACGCTCTGGTGGGCCTGCGGGAGCGCCACCTCAAAGCAGCAACCCGTCTCGGTGTTGCGAACCGCGATCTCGCCCTGGTGGGATTCCACTACACCACGGGCAATGGCCAGGCGGAGTCCGGCGCCCCCGTCACTCGAGCCTCGTGCGGGACTACCCCGCCAGCCGGTGTCGAAGACCCGATCCAGATAGGCCTCCGGAATGCCGCCGCAGCCGTCCATCACCAAAACCCGTACCGAGCCGTCCTCAGCCCGGTCGGCTGAAACTCGCACGGCCTGGTCCGGGTCAGTGTGCCGGATGGCGTTGCTCACCAAGTTGCCGATGGCACGGCTGAGGTCCTCGTGCCTCCCGAGCACGGCCAGGTTGTCATCTTCGGGGACTTCCACTTCGAGCCGGACCTGCGCCGTCCGAGCAGTGGCTTCGGCCTCCGAGGCGACATCGGAGACCAACTCGGACAGGGCCACCAGGCTGAGTTCGCGCGGCTCAGGCGCACCCTGGACTCGCGACAGCGCGAACAAATCGTCGACCATCACGGTCATGCGTGCCACGGTGCTTCTGATGTGGCGGAGGGTGCCCGGCACATTGGTGATCACACCGTCCTCGAGCCCCTCGGCGAGTGCCTGCAGCCCGGCGAGCGGAGTCCTGAGATCGTGGGACATGAAGCTGACCAGCTCTTGGCGTGACCGCTCCGCGGCTCGCTCGCGCTGCCGAACATCGGCAAGGGTCTGGCGCGCCTCCGTCAGCTCCTTCTCAACTCGGGCAAGCTCAGCCGGCAGGCCGCGATCGGTGTGAGCGTTGTCATGCTGCCGGGCGTCCGCGGGTACGCCTTGTGAGTCGCTGACCAGCAGCCCAATGCTGTCCTGAAGGTGGCGTGAAGCCAGGCTGAAGCGGCGGCTCACCAGCCATCCGCCAACGATGGCGACGACGAGGGCGATGCCGACAGCGAGCAAGATCACTGTCGTGTCGTGAGCAGAAAGGAACATTAACTCGACGTTGATCACCACTGTTGCGGCAACCGCAAGCACAGGAATGAGGCTGGCCACCGCCAGCTGATAGCGCAGCGATGATCGACGGATGGCTCGCAGCAGCAGGGCGCCGAGCAAACCCACCGCGAGACACGCGCCGAGAGTGAGACCAATGATCAACAGGAGATCTGTCATGTCAACTCCGCCTCACGTGCTAAGCGGTAACCCGCGCGACCGACTGTGAGCACGATGCGCGGGTCGGAGGGGTCGTCCTCGAGCTTCTCGCGCAGCCGGCGTACGTGCACGGTCACCGTCGAGGTATCACCGAAGTCCCAGCCCCAGACCCGGCGGAGCAGATCCGCCTTGCTGAAGGTCTGCCCAGGATTGGAGGCGAGAAAGGCGAGCAGGTCGAACTCGCGACTGGTCAAGGACAGTCGCGAGTTGCCGCGGGTCGCGACGTGGCCGGCAAGATCGATTGTCAGATCGCCGATCGACAAGGTCTCATTCAGCAGCCGATTGCCCGTGAGACGCTCCGCTCGCCGCAGCAAGGCCTCGACGCGGAGCACCACCTCGCGCGGACTAAACGGCTTGACCACATAATCGTCGGCGCCGGTCTCCAGTCCGACCAAGCGGTCCTCTTCCTCGCCGCGGGCAGACAAGATGATCACGGCTGCGTCATCGGCTAAGGCGCGGCGACGTCGGAGCACTTCCAGGCCGGAAATGGTCGGCAACAGAACGTCGAGGATAACGACGTCAGGCCTTATTCGACTCCACATACTCAGCGCTTCGGTTCCATCTGCGGCCCAGAGGGCCTCGTACCCGGCTCGGGTCAGGTATGCCGATAAGACACCGGCCATCGTCTCGTCGTCCTCGACCACCAGGACACGCGCGGTCACGCGAACAGCGTAAGCAGATCCGGTCCGATGCAGCACGGGCGTCGATTGCGGCGCGCTACTCGTAAGCGAACAGAAAGCGTTGCGGGCTAGCGACTCCAAGCTCGGCTCCATAACCTCACGGACATGACAATCGAGGTGATCTTGCCTTGTCTCAATGAGGCCGCGGCCCTGCCCTGGGTGCTTGATCGCCTGCCGGCCGGATACCACGCCTTGGTGGTCGACAACGGGTCCACCGACGGCTCGGCCGCAATTGCCCGATCTTATGGGGCCCGCATCCTCAACGTTGCGCAGCGCGGCTACGGGTCAGCATGTCACGCCGGGCTGGTCGCAGCCACGGGTGACCTGGTGGTGATCATGGACTGCGACGGCACTCTCGATCCGGTTGATCTTCCGGCCCTTGTTTGGCCCCTGCAAACCGGCGAGGCGGAACTGGTGGTCGGCCGCCGCAGGCCTCAAAGCCGCGATGCCTACCCGTGGACCCTCCAGCTAGCCAACCTTGCGCTGGCCCGACAGCTGCGGCATCGGACCGGCCTCATGATCTTCGACTGTGGACCGGTACGTGCTGCTCGCCGTACCACCCTACTGATGTTGGACGTCCAAGATCGCCGCTCGGGCTACCCAGTGGAGACCCTGGTGAAGGCCGCTGCCGCGGGTCTGCGGGTGCGCCAGGTCGACGTCGACTATCTCCCTCGACGAGGACGCTCAAAGGTGACCGGCACCCCACTGGGGGCGCTACGCGCATTCCTCGATTCACGTGCCGCGCTCGCCCGAGTGAAGCCGGTCGCGCCATGATCAAACGGGCCGAGATCATCGTTGTCCTGGCCAAGGAGCCGCAACCAGGACGGGTGAAGACGCGGCTGCTGAGCCGGTTCAGTGCCGGGGAAGCAGCTCACTTGGCGGCCGCGGCCATCCGCGACACCCAACGCGCGATCCGGGCCTCCCGAGTCCCCCGACGAGTTCTTTGCTGGGAGGGCAATTCATCGGGCTTCGCGGACGGATTCGAAGTCTTGCCCCAGCGCAGCGGCACCCTCAACGACCGGCTGGCGGGCGCCTTCGATGATCTTGGTCGAGACGGCTCAGCGAGGGTGCTGTTGATCGGCATGGATACGCCGCAGATCAGCGCTGCGCTGCTCGAAACGGACTGGGACGACTGTGACGCGATCCTCGGACTGAGCGAGGATGGCGGATTCTGGGCCATCGGGCTGCGTACCCCCGACCCGGCCCGGGTTTTCGCGGGGATCGAGATGTCGACTGCACGAACCGGCTCGGCCCAGCTAGCCCGGCTGCTGAGCTTGGGTCGATCGGTGAAGCTGCTGCCACCGTTGCGTGACATCGACGAGCCCGCAGACGCCGCATACGTCGCCGATCACTTCCCAGACTTGGAATTCTCGCGGCGCCATGCCGCGCTAGCCGTGCCTGGACCCGACTTGATCTTCGACCAGCTGTATGCCGGAAGCCTGGTGCATTGCGACGCTTCCGAGGAACGGGTGTTCCGGACGGAGCCTGCGCGCTGGTCCGCCCGCGCCGACGACATCGATCAGTTGGTCGTGTCGCGATGCCGTCGTCCGGTGCTGGATCTGGGCTGTGGTCCTGGACGGATGGTGCAGGCCTTGAACGAGTCCGGCGTACCGGCTCTCGGGGTCGACATGTCCCAGGTGGCGGTGCAACGGGCCAGATCCCGCGGCGCTCTGGCGATAAAAGCCAGGTTGGACGAGCGATTGCCGGCGGAAGGGCGTTGGGGAACGGTCCTGCTCATGGACGGCAATGTCGGGATCGATGGCGATGTCTGTGCCGTGCTGCAACGCTGCCGAGCGCTGCTGGCCCCCGGCGGCACGGTCATCGTGGAGGTTGATCCCCGCCCAGCGTGGCACGAAACTCGGCGCGTTCGGTTGACCGCCGACGCTGGCGGGTACAGCGCTGATCTCATGTGGACGCGTACCGGGGCCGCGGCGGTGCGACGACTAGCTGGGCAACTAGACCTGCTCGTCGTCGAGGAGTGGACCGCCGACGGGCGGGCCTTCCTCTCCCTCCAATCGGCGACCTGAGTGGACCGCCGATGTCCAAGGTCGCGGCCGGAGGAAGGTGGCCCGGATACGCTCAGCCTCCCAATTCCGCATGCCGTCTTGCCTGTGACAGCTTGGTCGTGCCAGTAGTTCGACGAAGGGGCTGGCCATGATCGGTTGGGACATCCCCCTGTTGAAGCGCGCCGAAAGGAGCCCCGATGGACCAGCCCGTTGAGCGATTGAACAGCCTGAGGAATCTAGCGAAGTACGAGGACCAAATCCTCGACGCGATTGCCTTCACAGCCCATGGCGCGCTGCTGTTTCTTTCCGATCCGACGCGCTTCCTCAGCGAAGCCGGCTTCGCGGTCGGAGAAGGTCTAAAGGCAGAGCTTGATGGCTTGCCGGGTCTGAAGCAGAACTCTCCTGAGTCGTATGAGGACATTCGCGCCGGCAAGAGTCGAGCGGCGACATGGCGGGTACAGATCAAATCACTTGGGCTGAAGTCAGGGAAGCTCGACGAGATCGACGGAAGGCTCCGGTGATGAACCCCTACACCGGCGGCTATGACCTGTGCCTTGAGGCAAGTGAGGACGTGTTGTCAGCATTTGTTGGTGCCGCCGTGGGAGGCCAGGAACTCTTCATTCCGGCGCAAGTCGCGAGCGTAACCGGCCTGGTGCATCTGCTGATCGAACGGGCCGAGCTGGCCATCGACCCGAGCCGCGAGGCCAGCGCTCTGGTCACGATCACATTCCGCGACTCATCGGTACAGCTGGCTCTACCAGGTTCGACTGGGCCAGTGGGCCCGCTGGCCGGGGAGTTGACCGTCGGCGTTCCGTTCAGCCTCGGCCCGGTCATGAACGATCCCGACCTGGGCGATGTACGCGGGATTCAGGTCGACCTGACGCTGCCGGCAAATCCGGACGATCCCGATCCGGTCACCGTCGATGTCACCCCCGATCCCGCCTCGCTACAGCTGCTGGATCAGCTGCTGGCACCCACCGGTCTCGGTTTCGCCGCCGCGTCACCGCTGATCTCGGCAGCAGTGCGTGCCGAAATCGCGCTGCAATTCGGGGCCATGCCGCTCGGCAACTTGGCGATCCCGGTGACGGTCGGAGGCGACGGCACGCTCGGCGTTAGCCTGACCGGCCCCCCGGAGCAGGCACGGTTCGGGAGCCTCGAGCTCGCCAGCGTCGGGGCCGACGACGACGGCCGTCCCGGCGTGTTGGCGGTGCTGGCCTCGGTTGACGCCGGCGCCGATGGACTGGACAGCTACGCCAAGACCAGGACCGTAACCGCGCCAGGCCAGCGGGCAGCGCTAGTCCTCTCGGCTGAGGCCTTTCGACGCGACGTGTTCTGCGAGCTGCTCACAGAAGCGTTGGACGGCACCGGTTTTCCGCTGCCGCCACCGTGCGGGACGACGTCGGACGGGTTGCTCCGGGTGGCCCGCGACCGCTTCGTGACCGGTGCGATCGTTTTCGAGTTCCGGGCCGGCACCGAGGGCACTGGATGGAGCGCGCGGGCCAGCCTCTCCGCCACCTTGACGATCGAGCTGGTCAACGGCGCCCTGGTACCGCGCGTACGCCCCAGGCCCGCCGAAGTCGATCTGAACATCGACACCTGGGTAGAGGTCCTCGGAGCACTGTTCGCCGCCCCGCTGTTGGTCGCAGCCGAAGCCTTCCTGGCCGACGCCGACCGTATGTTCAAAAGGCTTATCGACCAGGCCGTCGGCGACGCTCTGAAAGGCGTTGCCGAACAGATCCAGGCCACACTGAACACGGCTGTGCTGTCGGTCGGCCTGGACAACTCGCGTCTAACCGGCGTTGCGATCAATCCCTACGGGATCTTGGTGCAGATGCAGGTGACCACACCCCCGGCCACCCGCCTCAACCCAATCCTCGGCATCGGTGTCGACGAACACGTCGTCGATCTCGAGGTGGCGGGCAGCGGTATGCAGACCGGGATAACGTGCAACACCAACGCCTCCTACGCCTACCAGGACCAGCACCGGTGGACGAAGATCACGCTCACTGCTATGCCGCAGGCATTGGGCGACCAGGTGACCTATCAGTGGGCGATCAACGGCGAGGGAGTCGGCCCCGACCGAAGCGAGCAATTCGTCCCAGCTAGGACCTACGACGACTCCGAACTGCCAACGCCTGGCCGCATCCAGCGGATTCTGAATCCAACCGGCGTTCAGCTGACCATCAACCACTCCCCACCAGAAGGCAACCTCAACTTGTTCGTGCAATGCGTCGCCCGCAACGCCGCCGGCCGGCAGGCCGCCCGCGGTGTGGTGCTGACGATCACCGATCATCAACGGCAATATGAAAGCCGCTACACCGAAGACGTCGCCGACTGCGTGCAGCACCTGGTTGACGAGCTGGGCCGCGGACCGGTGCGTTGGCCGCCAGACCCAGGCGATCCGGTGGCCTGGCGGGACCGGCTGATCGGGGATCACATTGGTCCACTGATTCAGCGCGACGCTGTTAGCCGCGCCAGTGCGGTCCAACTCAGCAGCCTCATCGGACTGCTCGCGTCCAAAGGCGGAAGCAAGCCTTGGCTGGAACAGCTGCGCCCCAACCTCAGCGGAGCGCTTAGCATCGGCCGCCGAACATCCGGCCTAAGTTGATTGCATTCACACGTCGGAGTCGGCCGACCTGGCAAATGCCACGACGAACCCGCCATCAGGAGGGCAGTCGATCTGCACGTCGGCGAACACCAGGGCAGTGCCCGAGGTCGCCGGGTCTCCGACGTGCTCCGCCAGGGCCTAGCGCCGCAAGGTTCCAGTGATGCCGCATTCCACCCTTTGCCACTCCCCTGGGTCGAGTCCGATGATGGGACGGGATGGAAACAGATGAGGTCGATCGAGCATCGACCGCGCTCGCATCGGGCGATTGGGAAGCAGCAAGGGATCTCTTCCTGGCAATCGCCGCGGACGCGAGCCCGTCAGCAGAGGTTCTCGACGGCCTGGGACGTGCCTTGTGGTGGCTCAAAGACGTGCCGTCAGCGATCGACATCCGTGCCCGCGCTTTCGGCGCCTACATCGAAGAGGGCAAGAGAGCGCAAGCCGCTCGGCTAGCGGTGTGGCTGTCGCGGGAACTGCGGAATCTCTTTCGAACCGACGCGGCGGCCAGCGGGTGGCTAGCGCGGGCCGAGACGGCGGGAGAACCAGAGGGAGACTCGTCCGTCGCAGGCTGGATCTCACTCGCCCGAGCCGAAGCCGCCCCGTGCGCGCTGGAGGCGATCGTCCATTGCAAGGCGGCTTTGGTGTCGGCGCGAACTCATCGCGACAGCAATCTCGAGGTCGTGTCGCTCGCCCGCCTCGGCTTCCTCCAGGTCGCGGAAGGCGACGTAGACGTCGGGATCAACAGCCTCGACGAGTCGATGGCTATCGCAGCTGCTGGAGAAGCCGACGACGGGCAAAGCATCGCCGAGGCCTATTGCACA
>Ga0126312_10002322_pt1 | contig 12723 bp, 18 predicted proteins | sample Plot104A_FD_92537 | JGI IMG/M metagenome (GOLD analysis project Ga0126312, IMG submission 92537) | Serpentine soil microbial communities from UC McLaughlin Reserve, CA, USA - Plot104A | ecosystem: Environmental > Terrestrial > Soil > Grasslands | place: USA: UC McLaughlin Reserve, Lake County...
CGCGGGCTGCCTCGAGTGCCTCCCCTTATACCTAGTTACCTGCGCGACACGCAGTATCTTGGCGCCAGTGTTATCTGCGCACACAAGGTTTGCCGTAACCGGGATTGCCCTTGTGATGTACGGGCGGAACTCTTCAACGCCCTTTGCTGAAACTGCTCTCGACTTACCTCTTGCTGCCATCCTTGCTATTCACCTCTATCACTACGAACGACACCGTCTTTGAAAGGGGCCTGCACTCGGCTATCTTTACTTCCTCGCCTTCTTTTGCTTCGATGCATGTGGGAAGGTAAGCGTGGAGTTTTGACCTGCTCCTCTGGTAACGCTTGTACTTTGGAACGGGTCTCGCATATTCTCTCGATACCACCACCATCTTGGGCGCCTTGGCGCTTGAAACAATGCCGGTGAGCAACTTACCTCTTACCGAGAGTGTGCCGTGGAACGGGCATAGCTCGTCCTCGCATGCCTTGCGGGGGGGAACAACTGAAACTCCGATATTCCTGACCATCAATTATCACTTTCTCTCAATTTAATATCGCGGTATACGATCCTCAGGTCTTCCTGTCAGTGATGAACCACTTATAAAGCAAACGCCAGACTGCGTTTCGATCCGAATTTTCTTTGCTGCCTTTTTTGGCACCTGCTTTACTTCTGAATTCACCTTAATCGATAGCACGTTCTTGGTTTCAAATACTATTGTACCACTGACGGCCCGCAGGGTTGGATCGGTTGATTCGACTATCCTTGCGCCAAGGCCGATGATCTCGTGAGCAAGCACGTTTTCTGCAGTTATCGTCATTTCTTCGAGGACTCCCTTTCATTCAAAAGAGTGTGCATGCGCGCAATGTCGCGCCTGAGCCACTTGATGTTTGCAGTTTGCTTCTTGAGAGTGCCTTTCGACTTTTCCAGCTTTAGCTTGGCAAGGTCTGCCTTGAGCTCGGACAGCTTATCGGCCAGGTCTTGGTCGTTCATTTCGCGCAGCGTCTTGAGCTTAAGCCTGGCCATCTTGCTTGCCTCCTGTTGTTTCAACTTGCGCTTGAGCTTCAACCGCTGGCGCTTCTCCTCCAGATGCCTCTCCTAGCGCGGAAGAATCTGCTGGCGCAGCGGTAGGAGAAGAGCTTTCCTTGAGCTCAAATTCCTGCGAAAGAGATGCTCTAGATGCAATCCTCAGCTGTATGCCCATCAGACCCATCTTTGTCAGTACGTGCGTGACTCCTGTGCTCACGATGTGACCTGCAACGTCGCCGCTCTTGGGCACGACGCCAACTGTGTGTTTTTCAAAATGAGCGCGCTCTGTCCTGAGCTTACCAGAAATGACGACTTCAACGCCGAGCGCGCCTGAATTCATTACAGTGTTGAGCGTCCACATTGCTGCCCGCCTGAACGCCGTCCCGCGCTCGATAAGCTGCGCAATCCTGTTGCACATGATTGCCGGATTTAGCTCGGGAGTTGTGACTTCGAGTACGGAAATCTGCGGGTTCTGGAGGCCGAATTTCTGCTCTATCTTGGCCATCAGGTCCTTGATGCCTGTGCCCTTTCTGCCTATGACGAGGCCTGGCCTCGTGACGTAGAGGGTTATCCTTGCACCCATGGGTGTCTTTTGCACTTCGACTCCTCCGTATCCCGCGTCCTTGAGTGAGGTTGAAAGGAACTCGTTGAGCTCCATGTTGCGGAAGTTGTTTTTTACAACGTTCTTGATTGCGCTCATTATTATTCTTCAGACCTCGCTTCCTGTGCAACAAGTTCAACGTGAACAAGCGTGTCGTATTTCGGGCTTGACCTTCCCATCGCGCGGGGCTGGAAGCGCTGGAGCTTGGTGCCCTTGTGCACCGCAGCGTTTGCTATTCGCAAGCGGTCAAGGTCCATGCCCCTATACTCTGCGTTTGATTCAAGGTTGTCCAAAAGTTTGAGAAATTCGTGGGCGGCCTTTTGCGGAAACCTGCCTGCAAAAAAGCCATCGCGGATGTTTGACCTGTGCGCCACTTCCATGTTGTAACGCCGGTATGGAACGGCCACCTTGCGCGCAATCACGCTTTCAAGGAACTCGCGCGCCTTTTCAATCGACATGCCCTTGATGGCGACAGCTATCTCGCGTGAGTGCTTATGCGAAATGTCCTTCTCGCGTATTGAAGCACGCACCTGCTTGGTCTTGTCATAATTCTGAAAAGCGTATCCAAAATGCGGCATATCGATCACTTCAATGGGACGTACAGGCTCGACCTCGACGCGCCTACACCTGGAGCACCGTGCTGCACGCGCTTGTTGGTTATCGCGTACTCCCCAAGGTAGTGCCCAATCATTTCCGGCTTGATGTTGACCTGCGCAAACTCTTTGCCGTTATGAACGTGGATAGTAAGATTAACCATGTCAGGAAGAATAATCATGTCGCGGGTGTGCGTCCTCAGCTGGCCCTTGAGCTTGCCGTCTCTTGCCAGCTTGACCTTTTCGCGCAGCTTTCGCTTGTCATCGTTCATATAAGTGCTGACGCGCTTGTCAAGCGACCTTCGCTGCCTTGCATTGAGAAGCGGCAGCAGGTTCTCTATCGACAGCGTCTGCAGCTGCTCAGGAGTGTAACCCTTGAACTTGAATTCACGCACCAATTACTGTATCACTCCCTCCTTGACCGTTTTACCACTTTTAAATCTAACGAGAAGCATCATCATCATCATGCTTACACCAGACCCAGCTTAGTCGCAAGTTGTCTTGCGCCTTCGGGTGCCTTGAACCTCACAAACGCCTTCTTGCCCCTTATTGTCCTCGTCGTGTTGACCTCTGTCGCTTCTGCCTCGTAGAGCACGCCAATGGCCTCGATTATCTTTTTCTTTGACGCATTTTCTGCAACAATGAATGCCAGCTTGTTTTCCTTCTCTATCTGGTTGAACGTCTTTTCAGTGACATAGGGAGCGATTATCAGTGTCGTCGCTTCTTGTGCAGTCATTGATAAAGATGTTGTTGCCTCCTTTGTGGCTGCCGGCGCGGTTTCGTTCTTTGCTGCTGTCGGCAGTGCTGTCGCCTTTGTTTCTTTGCTGCTCATTTGTTGATCAGCTCCATCAGCTTGTGCATCGGCGCCTGCACGCTTTTCATCTGGTCAACTGCGTTCTGCGAAAATATCGTCAGCCTGATTGGCTTTGAACCCGGTGCCAGATCCAGTACGCTGACGTCTTTGATGTGCTTGACATCAACGCCAGTAATTGAGCGTGAGAGCTTGACCAGCTTTGAGTCGTTGCCCACTACAACCAACGCGCTTGTGCCTTGACGCGCCTGCCTTCCCCTGCGCCTTGCCGTTCCAGACCTTGGCTTGCGGATGACGCTCGCCCTTGTCAGATCGTCGCCGATGCGTAGGTCTACCAGCGCCTTTTTCAAATCCTTGGTCTTTGCAACTGATTCAATGTCGTTTGAAACAATAATCGGCAGCTTTACCTTGTCGTCTATCCTGTGGCCGCGCTTTTCAACTAGATCCTTTCTGGCAGTCGCGGCTATTGCGGAGCAGAGCCCTAGCTGCTTTTCCTTGTGGTTTATCTTTTTGTAAATGTTCTTCCACGACTCTGGTGGGTGGGCGACTCTGCCGTGCCTGACGCCCGCCACGCTCGCCGCCTGCCCTGCCCTCTGGAATCCTTCGCCTCGTGCCCTTGCAAGCCTTGCGATGCCAAGGCCGGTATTGCGCGACTCTGCGCTTACCATCTCGCCGGCTGCAGGATAGCGCCCCTGCCTCTGGTACGAGTGCGACAGCAGGTTCACATAGACTTTCTGGATCACTTCAGGCCTATACGGCGTGTCAAAAACTATCGGTAGCTCGACTTCGCCTGCGTCCCTTCCGCCTATCGCGACGACTTTGGCCTTTGCCATTATTCAACAACAACCTCCAGAATCTTTGGCTCAAGCACCTTCTTTTGCACGTTGCGTATCGGGTGCCTCATTTTGACGAGCCTTTTTGGGACGCCGGGGATCGAGCCCCTGACGACGATGTAGTCGCCCTTGACTAGCCCAAAGTGCTTGAAGCCGCCTGATGGGTTTATCGAGTTCTGCCCATCTTTTCCAGTATTAGACATTATCAGTATGCGTTTGTTGTATTCGGTCCTCTGGTGGAATCCCCTCTGTCCCTGCCTTGGGACTGTGTACATGACGACCGCAGGCGAGATGGGACCAAGAGTTCCAACTGCGCGGACGCTCTTTCTTGATTTGTGCTGCTTTCTCTTGATGCCAAACCTTGTCACAGGGCCTTCGACTCCTTTTCCACGCGTAATTCCAAAGACATCAATATTCTGTCCGAGCTGGAAAATGTCGCTTGCCTTGACGTCTCTGCCAAGCATCCTCTTCAGATAGTCGTACTGGGCGTTTGCGTCCTTGCCAGAAACTGCAACTTCAAAAACAAACGGGGTCTTTTGAGAAATGCCAATAGAATGCGGAGAGACGGCGACAATAGCCATGACAGCGCCTGCATTTCCCAGCATGCCCTCCGCCTTGGCAAACGACTCTTCGGCGTGCTTGGCGTCAAACTTGCGGGACAGCTCTTTTGGAGTGTCTTTGAAGTAAACATCAAAGATTGCATGTTGGCCATAGAGGTCGTGCTTGTAGCCGCGAATGCCGATGACCTTAATTGGAGGAACTGCAATGACAGTTGCAGCACTTAACAGCTGCTTGCCAAAGTTCGGAGTCTTTTCCCTATCGTCGATGGTCAGTATGTGAATACCGCCAACCTTGAAACCTGCAAAACCCAAGAGAGAGCTCTTTTCGACAGCTATTTGAGGCCAAGTTCTTACTCTTGCCTCGAGGCTTCTGGCTCTGGCTCTCGGCCTAAAGGCAATGCTGCCCCTTCTTGGGGAACCATACTTACGATGACCCATGGATACTGCATGACTCTGGCTCTCCCTTTAATAAGTTATTTGACATTCACATGATTATGATAAGAAAAGTCGATCGAAATTCTTAAGTCGTGTCTACGCGAAGATGTGCAATCAGGTTAGGTCATCATTAGCAAGTATTTTATTATGACTACTATAAGAGGTTCTGTCAAGATAGCGAGTGATTTGTAGGCTGTCAAGTGTCAGATGATAAAGAATGTCAACCTGAATCGTTCTTATTGGCTGCCGCATCAACACATAGGGCCTGTCTCCTACAGGTAAGCCAGCCTTGCTAACGTGCTTTCATTGATACAATAGATTTCCTTTGTTAGGTTGGGTCTGGGAAGTCAAAAGCATTACATTCACATTCTCTATCTGTTTCCGTTTGTTGGCGTAATTCATTCTGGAATTGACAGTCTCTTTTACTGTCACTAGTTCAATAATGACAGTGGTCTGTATCGAATCTTTGGTATGACCAAAGGTATCGGCGGAGATGATAATAACATCAGCTCATCACACACCTACATTCAGTCTGTTGAAACCTTCTTTATCCCTACCACTTCTGCTGTTGCCTTACCGTTCATCTCTCATGCTACTATTATAGGCAGTTTGATTAAAAGTTGATCTCATCTCTTGATAGCCATGCAAGGTTTAGGGAAAATCTTCGAGTGGTTATTCAGTATTATTAACAGTTCTGAGTCTGCCAGTCATCTTCGGAATATGCCGATTCTTCGGCAGCCAATGCTTCGATATCGAGGTTGCTTGGGCAAACTTTGCTTGTCCTCAAGGTATGCCCGTCAGATGTGCCATACATTAAATCGCTTCCGTAACTGGCATGACCTAGACCTAATGCATGCCCTATTTCATGAGCTGCGACATTTTCAATTGCGTCATCAGTGTCTAGGAGCTCACCCCCTATTCCTATGATAGTCCAGCCTAGTTCTATTATGCCATCTCCTTTGTTGCTGCAATATATGCCACCAACACCGCCGACTATGCCAGTTCTGCTGAGGGATTCTTCCTCTTCCCTTCCAAGTATCTCTGCTGTAATATCTGCAAGGTCTTCAGAATCAACAATCGTTACGCGGATATCTGCAGCCTCATCAGAGCCAACTCGTTCAAAGTCATACAAATGGTCATCCCACCTCTCGATTCCATCTACTACGGCGTCCTCCTCCCATTCCTCTTTATCTGCCTCGTCTATTATCTTGTATGTTATTGTCTCTTTTAGAGAACCTTCACTGTTCTCTGTCCATTTTGCGTTTTCACCGCCACACTGCTCTATCTCTATCTCGGCTTCTACTGCGTGCGCTTGCTGAATAGGGAGAATTAATGTTTCAATTAAGAGGAACTTGATTCCTAATAGCATTAGCAGGGCAGCAATCTTTCTTGACATCTTTTATATGCAAATATGAAGATAAATCTCATCGTATAAGTGAGGCTACCTGGATTAATCTGTATTGAAGCTCTCATAGCACACCAATGCTAGCATCGTATACATGCATTATTTGGGCCTATTTGATAGAGTTGTTCAGTATTGCCAATGTGCCAAGCAGTGCTTCTTCCAGCCTCACTGTCTCGGTGCCTTGGTTTGGAAACATGTTTACCACAAACTCGTAAGGTTTGACGCTTGAGCCTTCCTTTGCCAGAATGTCATGCACGCCATGCTTGGGCGCTCCAAATACTACCAATATGTTCTGCGCGTTTTTAGTGCGCTCGACCATCTTTGCTTCGACGTTCTTGAAGTAGCTACCCTTTCTTGAGGTGATAACGACTTCAGTCTTGCTCTCTATGCTCGCGAGGAGCTTGGCAAGCGAGGGCACTTCTTTTACTTCATAGCCCCAGTACTCGGAAATGTCCTGCTCTGTGGCCTCAATTGCTCGCAAATTCGGGTATGGTGCGGTGAACTTGACGTTGACTTTCTTGCCTTCAAATCCCTGTCCCACAAACGGCACGAGTGACCGAAGCCCGACTTCAACGAACAGCTGGCCCTTGACCTTTGCAAGGACGCCAGTCCGTACATCGCCAGCCCGCATTTTCTTGATGTCCTCTGGAGGCTTGTGATGTGGAGCCTTTATCGGATGAAGAATGCCGGCATATTCCAACTGGTGCATCCTCGGGTACAGCGCTGTGCGTAGGTATTGAGGAGTATCGAGAAAGCGCAAAATCGTCTTGAGCAAGTCAGAGTCATCCTTCTCAAACTGCGACAACGAGTCATGGTAAACGTATATCTTCTTAACCCGGAAGATAGAGCAGGCACGGGCAAACTGGGCTATCTTGATGCTCTTGTCACGCTTTGTCTGCTCGTCTGACAGCGAGGAATCTGGTATCGCGACCCAAAAGTCTGGCATATCATTCTTTCAGCAGCTCTTCCACAGCGCCTTCCAGAAAGCCGTTTGATCCAAAGAATGTCGAGCGGAGAATGCCCTTTCTGTCGACAAGGATGCTCGAAGGCGTCCCTCTCAGCGCGTAATCTTCAAAAGTCTTGGCAGAATATTCCTTTGTGCGTAAATACTGCTTGACCCGCTCTACCAGTATCTGTCTGTCTTTTTCGCTGTACGATCGAAAATCAGGAATGTTGGCTTCGATAAAGCCCATAACCTTGCTATCTGTCATTTGACCATTTTCCTTCTTGAGCATGTCAAATCCAACAGGAAACGGTATCTTGTACGGCAGCTTGTTGCCGTCCTTTAGCTGGCCGTATTGCCCAAAGGCTCTGTAGGTTTCACCGATAACCTCGCCTGTGGTGACCAGCTTCTGCAGGTTTTCAATCGTGTTCTTGTCATAGTCTTCAAAGGCTGTCGCTATGCCAAGAACAGTAAGCCCCTTGTCCTTGTACTTTTTGTAAATGTCTATCGTCTCAGGGATGCCATAGATAAAGCAGCCAGGACAGTTGACCTGAAATACTTCAACTAGAACAACGTTGCCTTTTTCTTTGTCAATGTTGGTCGGCTTGCCCTGGACCCATGTAGAAACTTGAAGGTTTGGAGCTTTGGCGCCTATTTTCACTACCATAATATGGTACAGCTGAGCAACTATTCCTTAAATTAATTTTACCAAAATGATAAGGTTCAAGTGCCCCGCTTGCCGGCCCTTTCCTTGGCCATCGATGCGTACCTGTCGATGTCCTCGTCCTCAATCTTGCGCATCGCCTTGTTCTCGTTGTCGATTATCGCCATCTTCACATGCCTAGTGCCGGTCTTTTCCTCGCTCACGAGGTAAATCGACTCGATTGCAAGGGCAGCGGCTTCATCAAGGCCGAACTCAGGCTTGTAGCTCTTTTCAAGAAATTCAGTCACCTGGTCGCTGCCTGCGCCGATGGCAACTGCGTCGTAGCCGATGTAGGTCCCGCTCGGGTCGGTCAGGAACAGCGCGGAGCCGCTCTTGTCGACGCCTGCAAGTATCAGCGCAACGCCAAACGGCCTCACGCCAGCATATTGCGTGAACTGCTGGGCCATGTCGGCAATGTTCTTGGCGACACCCTCTACGTCGACAGGCTCGTCGTAGATTAGCCTGTTACTCTGGGCAAAGAATCTCGCGTGGTCGACCTGCGTGCGCGCGTCAGGAATGTAGCCCGCGGCTGCAACGCCGATGTGGTCGTCAACCTGAAAGATCTTTTGTGTAACATTTGATATCTGGAGCTTCCTGGCCTTTTCTTCTACTGCCAGAATTACGCCATCCTTGCTCTTGACGCCTATTGCAAGCGTTCCGCGTCTGACGGTTTCAATCGCGTATTCTACTTGGTAAAGCCTGCCGTCTGGTGAAAATACAGTAATGGCTCGGTCATAGCCCGCTGCTGCTGGTAACAATTCGATCTACTTTTTTTGTAATGTTCCATTTAAGCCTATCTCGCTCCAAAGGCGCCTGCAAGCTTGATTTTAATACCATTTATGTTGAGGGTTTTTGCACATGCTGCAGGACGAGATAACGTTCCGAGGTCACTCAAACGTCCAGTCGCTCCACACCAAGACAGTCGAGATAACCAGGGACGAGCACCTTACTCCGAGAGGAGAGTGCATAATCGGGGTGCGGGCGAGCAAGGCATGCGCCGACTTGGGCGAGCCGCTCAAGCGGAGGCTGAGGGCAAACGATTCAATTGTCAAAATAGAGATAATGGTCGGCGGCGAAACTTTTACGATGGCAGGCAGGGGCGACGAGCGCCTTTCAATGCTGAATCCACACGATATCGTGATACGCAAGACAAATTTTGCATGCCCACGCACGGTGTCTGTCCGATGCGACAAAGCGTCTTCCGACGTCCCAAGAAAGATGGTAAAGCTGCTGCAGGACAGCAATGCAAAAGGGATATTCAGGATTGCAGTCGAGTAGGCTGCTTTTTGGCCTGCTCTTTGGCAACCATGTCGACGTATTCCTTCTTTTCCATTGCTTTTGCCAAGGCCGCGTTCAGTATTTCAAGCGCCATGTATTCTTTAAAGTGGTCGTTCTTGCACATGCCGCAGCTACCGTTCTTGCCTTCAAACGCCGAAGCGAACTTTTTGTCTTCCATCACACCTTTCAGAACCTTGAGCAGCCTGGAACTCGTATCCTCAACCAGCTTGGCGTGCCTGTCAAGGTCGGCCGGTGTATCGTAGCTGAATGCCCTCAGGGTCGGTCTATAGTACTTCATCACTGCGCCCCTTATCTCGACCATCTTGGTGGCCTCGACCAAGCCAGCGGTTTTGAGCGTGTCCAAGTGGTGTCTGACTGTGGTAGTCGCCTTCTTGAAACCCGAGCTTTCAAGCACCTTGACAATTTCTTCGGCAGACATTTGCTTGTGGCTCAGGATTTCCAGAATTCGTATCCTTACAGGGTCGTTTAGTGCGTGGGCAGCTGAGTGCCCCATAGTCGTGACCCTTTTCACCCTGACATCCTTTTGAAGTAAGACTTTTGACATTATGCTGAAAGGATTATGGAGATCTAGTAAAAGCAGGGTATCAGTAACATTTGCCTAAATTGTTTAATGGTACTACTAGATTCATAATAACCCATAGCGTGTCTGTTTGGATTTACAACTATCATACAGTCATCACACTACTTCAAATGATACAGTGTTGATGAGTGCAATACTACAACGTTAGAAAAGTCCATGCTCTGCGATTACTAGATGAACAGATAGGTCCAGCCCGAGCGTGGACGCAGTCCAAAGGGCAGTAAAAACGGAACAGAAATTGAGCTATAATTTGCATCCACTGATGCGCTCATAGGCCAAGATGTATCGCCTGCTCAGCTCGCTTGCGATTTCGGGGCTGACTTCTGGCGGGTCGGGCTTTTTGCCTTCCCGGGCAAGCCTGTCGACCTTGTCCTTGAAGCCTATTTTGGTTAACCAGTCCCTCAGTAGCTGCTTGTCATAGCTTTCCTGACGCTTGCCCGGCTGGTAGTCGGTCTTGAGCCATAGTCGGTATTCGTCAGGACCGAGCGAGTCGCCAAGAACAATGTTTCCATTTTTGTCTCTGCCAAACTCAAACTTAACGTCTACCATGATAAAGCCGGCCTTCTCGATTATCTTGCTCATTTTCTCATATAGTGCGATCGACGTTCTCTCTAGGTAGTCGTAGTCGCTTTCAGACACAAGCTTTAATGCGATCGCTTCCTTCCGATTGATAGGCTTATCATGCTCCTCTGATTTTGTGGTCGGGTCAAAGATCGGCTTTGGAAGCCTACCTGCCAGAACCGGCTTGAAATCCGCAGGAATGCTCTTGCCAAGATGGCTCTTGTAGCGGTCGACAAAACTGCCATAGAAGTAGCCTCTCACCACACATTCTACAGGCATCATTTCTAGCTTTTTGACGATCATCCTGTCCTTCTCTGTCACCCTGAGCATGTGGTGGTTTGTGCCGAGGGTGTTGAACCAGAACTCGCCGAACCTGCAGAGGACCTCGCCCTTGCGCGGTATGGGTGTAGCCATTTTGACATCAAATGCAGAGACGCGGTCTGAAAAATGGAATAGGATATTTCCGTCGTCAAGCTTGTAAATGTCCTTAACCTTGCCCTTGCGCACAAGCCTCATATTGCGATGTCATGACGCAACCTGAAATAAATATCTGATTGAAAGACTTTTAACGCCGCCATTATGGATCAACTGTGGGTTAATGGTCAATAGTGACCTCCTTGCCATGGACAGGCCCATCTGTGTTGGCATCATAGGCGGCGGCCAGCTCGGCAAAATGATCGCCCATGAGGCAAGGCGGATGTCGCTTAAAATAATTGTCCTTGATCCGACTGAAGGGTGCCCGGCTGCCAAGATTGCAGACGAGCAGATAGTGGCCGACTTTAAGGACGAATCTGCGATAATGAAGCTAGCTGACAGGTGCGACATACTTACCTATGAAATTGAGCTGGCAAATTCCTCTGCGCTAAAAGAACTCGAGTCGAAGAACTATCCAGTTAGGCCGGCCCCCGAAACCCTGCGCATAATCCAGAACAAGTACAGGCAAAAGTCATTCCTGAAAAAGAACAAAATTACGGTGCCAGAATTCGAGCTTGTCCAGTCAAAAGAGCACCTGCGGGAACTGTGCAAAAAGTTCGAGCTCCCGGCAATGTTAAAAGCCTGCGAGGACTCGTATGACGGCCGCGGAAATTTCCTGATAACCTCGGAGGACAAGATACGCGAAGGGTTCAACTACTTTGCCAGCAGAGAGTGCATGCTGGAAAAGTTTGTCCCGTTTACAAAGGAAATATCGATAATGGTTGCCAGAAATCCAAGCGGTCAGATAGAATCCTTTCCTGTGGCAGAGAACATACACAGAAACAGCATCCTAGACACCACAATAGTACCGGCTAGGATAAGCCCGAAGGTAGAGTTAAAAGCAAAGAAGCTGGCAGAAAAGACAATGGAAGTGCTACAAGGGGCAGGAATATTTGGCATCGAGATGTTTGTGACCAAGGGCGGCGACGTGCTGGTAAACGAGATTGCCCCGAGGCCTCACAATTCAGGGCATTATACTAATGAGTCGTGCTCTGTTTCCCAGTTTGAGCAGCACTTGCGCGCGGTGCTTGACCTGCCGCTTTCCAAGCCAGAACTGCTGTCGCCGGCAGTCATGGTAAACATACTTGGCAACGAAGATTTAAACGGGCCATACGCGGTGAAGGGATTGAGCCGCTTGCTAGGCGTGCCCGGCGTCAAATTATACATCTACGGCAAGAAAACGTCAAAGCCCTGGCGTAAGCTGGGTCACATCACTGCCACAGCCAAGACAATAAATGAAGCGCTTGCGCGTGCAACAAAAGCCAGAAAGATGGTCGAGCTCGTGCCTACAGGTGGCGGAAATTGAAAAGGAAAATTCTTGTCGGCATCATAATGGGCAGCGACTCTGACCTGCGAGTCATGAAAGAAGCCGCCGACATTCTTGATACTTTTGGCGTTTCAAACGAGGTTACTGTAGTGTCAGCACACAGGACAGCAAGGAGGATGATAGAGTACGCCGCAGACGCCAAGAAAAGGGGAATAGAGGTCATCATAGCTGGTGCAGGTGGCGCGGCTCACCTGCCGGGCATGGTTGCGTCCATTACACCACTTCCAGTAATTGGAGTACCAATCAAAACCAAGAGCCTCGATGGTCTTGACTCGCTTCTTTCGATAGCGCAAATGCCGCCAGGCGTTCCGGTGGCAACTGTGGCGATAAACGGCGCCAAGAACGCCGGCATCCTTGCATGCCAGATGCTGGCTGCAAAGCATCCGGATATTGCGAAAAAGATCGAGAAATACAAGAAGGACTTAGAGAGCAGTGTGCTTGAAAAGGTCAATGCAGTGGGCAGGATGGGGGTCAGGAAATATCTGGAGATGCTCCAGAACAAGTAACGGTAGAATTTATTTGTGGCTGCCAATTGTATTAGTTGCCATGGAGCACGAAGATTCTCACATAAAGCGCCATCCTCATTCCGGTTC
>Ga0126312_10002323_pt1 | contig 12722 bp, 12 predicted proteins | sample Plot104A_FD_92537 | JGI IMG/M metagenome (GOLD analysis project Ga0126312, IMG submission 92537) | Serpentine soil microbial communities from UC McLaughlin Reserve, CA, USA - Plot104A | ecosystem: Environmental > Terrestrial > Soil > Grasslands | place: USA: UC McLaughlin Reserve, Lake County...
CTGGAGAAGGCCGGGCTGAAGCTCGAGGACATCGACCTTTTCGAGATCAACGAGGCGTTCGCCTCGGTGGCCCTCAACTCGCTGCGAATGCTCGGCGCCGACGAGGACAAGGTCAACGTCAACGGCGGCGCCATCGCCCTCGGCCACCCGATCGGCGCCTCGGGCGCGCGCATCCTGATGACGCTCGTCGCCGAGCTGAGCCGCCGCGGCGGCGGCCTCGGCGTCGCCGCGATCTGCTCAGGCGGCGGTCAGGGCGACGCGATGATCGTCGAAGTGAACGGCGGCTAGCGGGCTACGCTGCGCGCCTCCTGGCCCTGCGGGGACCAGGAGTTGTGAGCTCGTAGAACTCGGCCTGAGGCTCGCCCTTGCCATGACCGTGGCCATTCACTCTCCTCGATCGGGTCCGGACCGACCCTAACTGAGCCCATGGCCGGCGCAGCCTTTTTCGACCTCGACAAGACGCTCATGGAGGGCTCGAGCGCCATCCACTTCGTCCGTGCGGCGTACAAGTCGGGAATGCTGTCCAAGCGCATGCTCGTCTCGAGCGTTTGGGCGAACCTGCGTTTCCGGCTCAACGGCTCGACCGACGAGCAGACGGACGAGCTGCGTCAGTGGGTGCTCGACCTGATCGCAGGGCAGCGAACCGTCGACCTGGCGCGCCTCGGGCCCGACGTGCTCGCCGGCGTCCTCCCACTCATCTATGAGGAGATGCTCCACGAGGCCTGGGAGCATCAGGACGCGGGCAGGCCCGCCTACATCGTCACCGCCGCGTCGCAGGAGCTTGCGGAGACGCTCGCGCGGGTGCTCGTGTTCGAGGGCGGCGTCGGGATGCGCTCAGAGACCCGCAACGGGGTCTATACCGGGCAGCCGGCCGGGCCCTTCACCTATCGCGACGGCAAGGCGGCGGCCATCGCCGAGCTCGCCGAGCGCGAGGGAATCGATCTGGCTCAGTCGTACGCGTACTCGGACTCGGAGTCGGACCTCCCAATGCTCCGGGCGGTCGGAAATCCGGTGGCGGTGAACCCCGACTCCGAGCTGGAACGCATTGCGCGCGCGGAGGGCTGGCGCATCATGCGCTTCGACACGCTGCGGCGGCGGCTGCGGCTGGGGGCGGCCGTAGGGGCGGGCGCCCTCCTCGCCGGTGGCGGGGGCTACGCGGCGGCGCGACTGCGCCGGCCGGCGCGCTGGCGCCGGGTTCTGAGGCGCTGAGCCGGAAGCACGCGCGGCGCCCAGCCGCTGCTGATGTAACGATTGTCATTAGCCATGCGGAATCTGGCCGAGAAGGTCCTGCGGGAGGACGACGCCGGGGCCTACACGGTTCCGTCGCGCACGACCTACCCGCACCAATGGAACTGGGACTCCGCCCTGATCGCGCTCGGCTGGGCGGAGCTCGACCCGGCCCGGGCCTGGACCGAGCTCGCGACGCTGATGGGGGCGCGCGCGGAAGTGACCGGCATGGTGCCGCACATCGCCTTCCAGAGCCGCGTCCCGGACAGCCTCGGCGGCCGCCTGCGCGGCGTCCTCACGCAGGTGGCGCGGCCCAACCGTCGCTACATGCCCGGGCCGATCTGGTGGGGCAAGCGGATCAGCTTCGACGGCCGCCGCATCTCCGGCATCACTCAGCCGCCGGTGGCCGCCACCTGTATGCGGCTCCTGTTCGAGGAGCACCCCGACGAGCCGCGGGCCCGGGCGCTGCTCCAGCCGCTGATCCGCTGGCATCGGTTCCTGATGGAGGAGCGCGACCCGCTCCACCAGAGCGAGCCCACGATCATCCATCCCTGGGAGACCGGGCGTGACAACGCGATCGAGTGGGACGCCCCGCTCTGGCGCGTGATCCCGGAGGTGACCGTGCTGCACAGGCGCGACACGGAGTCGGTCAAGGCGGCCGAGCGTCCCACGGACGAGCACTACCGCCGCTACCTGACCCTGGTCCGCCGCGGCACCGACCGTGACTGGCACCAGGAGCGCCTCGCACGAAGCGGCGCCTTCCGCGTCCTCGATCCCGGATTCAGCGCGATCCTTGCGCGCGCGGCGGCCGACCTGGCCTGGCTGGCCGAGGCGCTCGGCGAGGACCGGCTCGCGGAGGAGAGCAGCCACGCCTCCGAGCGCCTCGCGTCCGCGCTGCGAAACCGCGCCGACTCGGACGGGCTCATTCGGCCCGTCGACCTGACCGACGAGACGACCGTGGACGTGAGGAGCGCCGGCTCGGCGCTCGCCCTGCTCACTCCCGGCCTCGAGAGCCGCCAGGTCGCGGCGGCGCGCGACCTGATCGTGGACGGGGTCCTCGCCTCCGAGTTCGGCGTCCGCTCGCTGGACCGCGAGCACGTCGAGCTCCAACCGCGTAACTACTGGCGCGGGCCGGTCTGGGCGAACGTCACCTGGCTCTGCGCCCATGCGCTCGGGCTGCACGGGCAGCCGGCGCCGGCGGAGACCCTGCGGACTCGGATGCTCCGAGCCGTGGAGGGCGGCGGCATGCGCGAGTACTTCCTGCCCGACGCGGGCGAGGGCCTGGGCGCGCGCGACTTCGCCTGGACCGCGGCACTCACACTGCGCGAGCTGGCCGCCTCGCGGGCCGAGGCCGAAGCGGCTTAGCGCGCGGCCTACCCGGGTAGGCCCAAGGCATGGTCACCGGCATCCTCATCGTGCTCGGTATCGCGATCGCGGTCGCCCTCCTCGGCTTCGCCGGCCACGCGCTGCTCCACCGCTTCGGGCGCACCCGCCCGGAGATGCAGGAGCGCAAGCCGCACCGGCCAGGCCGGGTCGGCGCGATCTCCAAGCAGGAAGGTCCGTAGCCCGCCTGCCTTAACCTTTCCGCCGTGGCAGTCGAGCCGCGGCCGATGACCGACGCCGAGCGCTGGTTCCGCGAGAAGTACGCGCGGAACCCGGAGCGGGACTCACTCTTCACCACGATCTCCGGCGAGCCGATCGAGCCGCTGTACACGGCGGACGACCTGCCGGACCCGGAGCGGATCGGCTTCCCCGGCGAGTATCCGTTCACCCGCGGCGTCTACCCGTCGATGTACCGGGGGCGCCTCTGGACCATGCGCCAGTTCGCCGGCTTCGGCACGGCAGAGGAGACCAACGAGCGCTTCCGCTACCTGCTCGACCACGGCCAGACGGGGCTGTCGACGGCGTTCGACATGCCCTCGCTCATGGGTCACGACTCGGACCACCACCGGTCGCTCGGCGAGGTCGGGCGCGAGGGCGTGGCGATCGACACGCTCGACGACATGGAGACGCTGTTCGCCGGCATCCCCATGGGCGAGGTCTCCACGTCGATGACGATCAACGCGCCCGCCGCGGTGATGCTCGCCTTCTACGTGGTGGCCGCGGAGAAGCAGGGGGTGGCGCCCGAGCGCCTGGCCGGCACGATCCAGACCGACATCCTCAAGGAGTACATCGCGCAGAAGGAGTGGTGCTTCCCAATCGATCCGGCCATGCGCCTGGTCACCGACATGGTCGAGTTCTGCGCCGAGCGGATGCCCCGCTGGCACCCCGTCTCGATCTCCGGCTACCACATCCGCGAGGCCGGCTCGACCGCCCAGCAGGAGCTGGCCTTCACGCTCAAGGACGGCTTCACCTATGTGGAGCAGGCCGTCGAGCGCGGCCTCGACGTCGATTCGTTCGCGCCGCGCCTCAGCTTCTTCTTCAACGCTCACGTCGACTTCTTCGAGGAGATCGCCAAGTACCGCGCCGCGCGCCGGATCTGGGCGCGCGAGATGAAGGAGACCTACGGCGCGCGCGATGAGCGCTCGCTCCTCATGCGCTTCCACTCGCAGACGGCGGGTGTCTCGCTGACGGCCCAGCAGCCGCTCAACAACGTCGTCCGGACGGCCACGGAGGCGCTCTCGGCCGTCCTCGGCGGGACCCAGTCCCTGCACACGAACTCGTTCGATGAAGCGCTCGCCCTGCCCAGTGAGGAGGCCGTGCGCGTGGCGCTGCGAACGCAGCAGATCATCGCCCACGAGACCGGGGTCACCAACACCATCGACCCGCTCGGCGGCTCCTACTTCGTCGAGGCCCTGACTGATCGAATGGAAGAGGCGGCCTACGACTACTTCACGAAGATCGACCACCTGGGCGGCATGGTCGAGGCGATCAAGCAGAACTTCCCGCAGCGGGAGATCGCCGAGGCGTCATTCCGGCTGCAGGAGGAGATCGAGCGCCGCGAGCGCATCATCGTCGGCGTCAACCGCTACGAGTCGAGGACCGACGAGGCCCTCGAGATCCTGCGCATCCCGCCCGAGCTCGAGCGCAAGCAGATCGGCCGCGTACAGGCCGTGCGCGCCGGCCGCGACGCCGAGGCGGCGGAGCTGGCGCTCGAGGCCCTCCGCGAGGCGGCCGCGAGCGATCGCAACCTGATCGAACCGCTTCTCGGCTGCGCGCGTACTCACTGCACAGAGGGGGAGATCGTCCAGTCGCTCCAGCGCGTGTTCGGGACCTATAGAGAGACGCCGGTGTTCTAGCTACGTGACCAGGTACCTGGCCCCCCTGATCGTCGTCTACATGCTGGTAGCTGCGCTAGTGCTCGTCGGCGCGCCGCTGGCGGCGGAACAGACGACTCCCAACGCCCCCGCTTCCGGGACGGCGGGCCAGGCGGGTCAGGGCGACGTGGACACGACGCAGGCGCCCGCCACGACTCCCAACGCGCCGGCGCCGGAGGACCCGGCCGCGCCCTCGCAGGACGCGCAGCAGGCGACCGCTCCCGACCCCCCTGCCCCGGTGGCGGTCGCGGCGGGCCCGGGCTCGGTCTCGATCGTCGACTTCGACTTCAAACCGGGCACGATCACCGTGAACATCGGCGACACGGTCACCTGGACGAACACCGGCAAGGAGGGGCACTCGGCCACGGGCAGCGGCTTCGACACCGGCATCCTCTCCAAGGGCAAGAGCGCCTCGCACACCTTCAGCAGCGCGGGCAGCTTCAGCTACCACTGCACCCCGCATCCGTTCATGAAGGGCACGGTCGTCGTCAAGGCCGCGGGCTCCGGGGGCGGAGGCGGCAGTGGTGGCGGCGGCGGCTCGAGCGGCTCCGGCGGCGCCGGCTCGAGCAGCGCCAGCGGCGGCACGAGCGCCGGCGGCTCGCAGGGCTCGGCCTCCACCGCCGGCTCCGGCAGCGGCTCGAGCGGGTCCGGGCTGCCCGCCACCGGCGCGGATGCCGGGTTCCTGGCCGGGCTGGGCCTGCTGCTGTTCGGGCTCGGCGTGGCGATCCGCCGCCGCGCCGCTAGCGCGCCCTAGCCGAGAGCGACCCGCGGCCATCCGAGACCAGCCTGTAGACGCCGGGCCGGGGCACGCGCCGGCGGACCATTCCGTCGGCGTCGGTGCGGAAGGGCTTGCCCACCGCGCGCCACACGCCCGCCGCGGACTGGCGCTCGAGCACGACCGGCCGCCGCCCCGTGCCGGGCCGGACACGCCCGATCGCCTGGCGCCCCTCGATCCACAGCGGCACCGGGAAGCCGTAGAGCGAGGGCTTGGGCCTGCCGTCGGGCAGGATCAGGCCGGTCTGGTAGAGGCGGTTATTCGTGCCGTCCCGTAGGAGGAACTGGCTGTACATCCGCACGTCAGGGCGGCTGTAGACGATCGCCGCGGCCCGGTTCAGCCAGGCCGCCTGGAGGAAGAGCGGCACGCCCCGACGGCGGTCGGGCGGGCTCGTCTCGTAGCCGAACTCGGTCACATAGACGGGCAGCCGAGCCCGGATGCGCCCCCGCCTGTGAAGGCGGTCGAGAAGCGAGGAGAGCCGGGGGAGGTCGTTGATGCCGACGCTGTCCGGATTGGGCAGGTGACGCTGCGGGGCGCGCCTGTGCACGTAGGGGTGGATCGCGAAGCCGTCCGCGCCAAGCGGGCGGTAGCCACGGCACTCCGGGACATCCAGGGGACGGAGCGAGCGGTCGACGCAGGCCAACTCACGCAGGAAGCGCAGCGGGCGGATCGTGCGGTAGTTGCCCGGCCGGTCCGCGCCGCCGGAGCTGAGCCCGCCGATCAGGACGCGGTTCTGCCTCGAGACTCGTTTGATCGCCGCGTAGGCCTCCTCGTGCATGCGCCGGTACCAGTGGGCGGCCACGGGGAACCAGCCGGGGCCGCGACGCTCCCACTGCGGCAGGAGGAAGGCCGTGTGGTTCGGCTCGTTCCAGGTCGTCCAGAGGTGCACCTGCGGGTAGCGGCGCGCCACGGCCTCGGCGAACTTCCCGAACTCGACCGGGTCGGGCTTCCAGCGAAACTCGCCCGGCGGGCCCGCGTCGCGGCCGGGCGCGCCCACGCTGCGCCGGACCGCCCATCGGGGGGCCCAGAAGGCGACGTCGATCATGACCCTCATCCGGTGCGCGAGCACCGCCGCCACGGCGCGGTCGAGCGGCGCCCAGGCTCCGCGCGGGTAGGCGATCGGGTCGGTGGCGTCGAAGCTCGGGCGCCTTCTGCTGAGCGGCGCCGGGGCGATCGAGGCCCAGCCGGCGGTGATCCGCACGCGGTCCACGCCCAGCGCCCGGAGCTGCCCGGCCGGCGGATCCGGGTTGCTGTAGAGGAGGAGGGTGTCGTCCTGGACCTGGTCCTCGATCTTCGGGGGCGCCGGCGGCGCGGCCTTCTCGCCGGCGCAGCCGGCGATGCCGAGCACGATCAAGGTCAGCGGAAGCAGGAGGCGCTTCACCGAGTGCACAGTAGGTGCCCGGAGCCGCCGGTCCGCACAGGGTGCGGGCCGGATGCCCCACGGGTAACCTCACCGCTCCCATGGCCGAAGGACGCAAGATCCGGGTGGTGGTCGCCAAGCCCGGGCTCGACGGGCACGACCGCGGCGCGAAGATCATCGCCCGCGCCCTGCGCGACGCCGGCATGGAGGTGATCTACACGGGCCTGCACCAGACCCCGGAGCAGATCGTCGAGACCGTGCTGCAGGAGGACGCCCACGCCGTCGGCCTTTCGATCCTGTCGGGGGCGCATATGACGCTCGTGCCGCGAATCGTCGAGCAACTGAAGGAGCAGGGGGCCGACGACGTGATCGTGGTCGTCGGCGGCACGATCCCCAACGAGGACATCCCGGAGCTGAAGGAGCTCGGCGTCGCCGAGATCTTCACCCCCGGCGCGTCGGTCCAGGGGATCGTCGACTACATCCAGGAATCCGTGCCGGCCTAAGCCGGAAGCGCGCCGCGCTCGTAGTCGACGATCATCTCCGCAGTCTCGCGTAGCTGCGCGATCCGCTCTTCGCCGAACTCGTCGATCCAGCGCTGCTCGATGTCGTAGAAGATCCGCCGACCGGCGGCGAGCGCGTCATGGCCCCGCTGCGTGAGGACGATCGTCTTGGCGCGACGGTCCGCGGGATCCGGAACGCGCTCGACGTATCCCAGCCTCTCCAGATCCGCCACGACCTCGCCGACGGCCTGCTTCGTGTAGCCCGACCGCTCGGCGAGCTCGGTGAGCCTGGTGCCGTCGTCGTCAATGAAGCGGAAGACACAGCCGTGGCCGGGCCGGATCTCCGCGTAGCCCCGCTCGTGCAGGCGCCGGTGCAGCTCGTCCATGCCGAGCTCCTTCAGCTGGCCGAGAAGTGGTGCGAGGGGTGTGTCTGTCATCGAATTGGTCAGGCCGCTTGACGATCTGGTAAGGTGCCCTTATCAGGAGTCCTTATCAAGCATCCTGACCAATTGTACCCCGACTCCCGGAGAAATCCAATGGCTCGTAAGTGGTGGACACTCCTAGCGGTGTCGGTGGCGACGTTCATGTTGCTGCTGGACATCACCGTGGTGAACACGGCGCTTCCCTCGATCGAGAAGGACCTCGGAGCCAGCTTCACAGACCTTCAGTGGGTGATCGACGCATACGCCCTCTCGCTCGCGGCTCTGGTCCTCATCGCCGGCTCGCTCGCCGACCGCCTGGGGCGCAGGCGCGTGTTCGCGGCCGGACTGGCGATCTTCAGTGTCGCGTCAGGTCTCGCCGCCCTGTCACCGGATCCGACCTTCCTCAACGTCTCGCGCGCGATCCAGGGGATCGGCGGCGCCGCGATGTTCGCCGTCTCGCTGGCGCTGATCGCCCAGGAGTTCCCGGCGGGCCGCGAGCGCGGCAGCGCGATGGGCGTCTACGGCGCCACCATCGGCGTGGCCGTGGCGATCGGCCCGCTCGTCGGCGGCGTCCTCACCGATGCCCTCGGCTGGGAATCGGTCTTCTACCTCAACGTCCCGATCGGCATCGCCGCCATCGCCGTCACTTACGCCAAGCTGCGCGAGAGCCGCGACCCGACCGCCACGAAGGTCGACTGGCCCGGCGTGGCGACGTTCAGCGCCGCTCTGTTCGTCCTCGTCCTCGCGCTCCTGCGCGGCAACGACGAGGGCTGGGGCAGCACGATGATCGTCTCTCTCCTCACGGCCGCGGCGGTCCTGCTCGGCGCGTTCGTGGCGATCGAGCGGCGCGCGAAGGAGCCGATGCTGCCGCTGGCGCTGTTCAAGCGGCCGGCGTTCACCGGCGTCCAGGTGGCGGCTTTCGCGGTCTCCGGCTCGATGTTCGCGCTGTTCCTGTACATCACGCTCTACCTGCAGAACTACCTCGGGCACTCGCCGTTCGAGGCGGGCCTTCGCTACCTCCCGGTCACGATCATGAGCTTCCTCGTGGCGCCGGTCGCCGGGGCGCTCCTGTCACGAGTGCCGGCGCGCGTGATGCTCAGCGTCGGACTGGTCGCCACGGGCGCGGGGCTGCTGCTCATGTCCGGCATCCATGCCGGCGACGACTGGACCGGGCTGCTGCCGGGCTTCATCCTGGCGGGCGCGGGCGTGGGCCTGCTCAACCCGGTCATCGCCGACGTGGCGCTCAGCGTCGTGCCCAAGGAGCAGAGCGGAATGGCCTCTGGAATCAACGACACGTTCCGCCAGGTCGGGATCGCCGTCGGCATCGCCGCCTGGGGGGCCCTGTTCCTGGGCCGCGGGGCGAGCGAGGTGCGCGACGTCGCATCGGGCTCGCCCGCGGCCGTCGGCTCCGCCCCACGGCGGCTCGTGGAGGCGGCGTCGTCCGGGAACCTCGATCACGTGCCGGCGAGCTCCGCCCACGCCGCCCGTGAGGGCTTCCTCGCGGGGATGAACGAGATCCTCCTGATCGGTGGCCTCCTGGCGCTGGCCGGCTCCGTCGTCGCGCTGCTCCTCGTGCGTGAGCGTGAGATCGAGCGCGAGCCGATGCCGGAGGCGCTGCCCGAGCCCGCACCCGCCTAGCGACTAGCGCCGAGCGACGAGCGACGCCGCGGGGGTTCACCCCCGCGGCGTCTGGGTATGCAAACCCAGGCAGGGGAAGCAATCGAACGCAGGTAGGGGGAAGGATGACGTTCAGGAAGCTCTTCGCGGCGACCGTGCTCGTCGCTGCGCTCTTCGCGGTACCGGCCTCGGCATCCGCCGAGACCATCCAACCCGGCTCGTCGATCGAGTCCGAGGGGTCGTACTGCACGCTGGCGTGGATCCTGGACGGGCCCGGCGGCCCGTACGCCGCCACCGCCGCGCATTGCGTGAGCGGAGAGGGCGCCGTGGTCAACCTCGCGACCGGCTCGCTCGGGAGCGTGGTCGAGCGGATCGGCACCGTCGCCCTTCGCGGCGACCCCGACACCGACGGCCGCGACTACTCGATCATCCGCATCGACCCCGCCGTCGCCGATCAGCTGAACCCGGCACTGGCCGGCCATCCGAGCATCCCAACGGGCGTCTCGCGGAGCTACGCCAAGGGCAACCTGATGCAGTTCTCGGGCCACGGCATCGCCACCGACGCGACAACCCCGACGCAACAGGAGCGCGTGGGCGTGCTCAACGCAATCGACGGCGGCCACCACGACATCATCGGCGCGGTCACGCCCGGCGACTCGGGTGGCCCGGTCGGCAACATCACCGACAACAACGCGGCGTTCGGGATCGTCGACACCGTGGGCGCGGGCGTGAACACCGGCGCGCTGACGGTGGTCACGGCCGGTGAGGGCGGCGCCAACCTGGACTTCGTGCTCGAGGACGCCGCGGCGCACGGGCTGAGCGGGCTTACGCTCAGGACCGTCAACTAGCGCGACTCGGGAGGGCCGGCCTGGCGCCGGATCGTCGGCGACGAAGGAGGTCGTCTCGGCCGCGGTATCGGTGGTCTAGACGACTTCGTTCCGCGAAATCTGCCAACGATGTCATCTAGCCGGGCTCCTGGCCCGGTAATACGACACTCTTCGCCGCGCCCGCGCCCGCGCCCGCGCCCGCGGCCCCGGCTCCGGGCACGGCCCGCCGCGATTACCGCCCCACGGCTCGCCGGACCCCGGCCGTGGTGGAGCGGATCGCGGACCGGGCTGGGGCGATTGACTCGTCAGTCAATTGGGTACAATGCCGTCGCTTCGCTGCCGCTGCGGTCCGCGCCGAGCGGCCGGCGGACCGGGGCCGGTCCCGCCACCGGCCCTTCGAATCCACACAAGGAGATTTCCCCTTGAAGATCTGCGTCCTGGTCAAACAGGTGCCTGATGCAGCGGTCGAGAAGCGCATGGACCCCAACACGAAGCGCCTCGACCGCTCCGGCGAGACCAACCTGAACCCCTTCGACACCCACGCCATCGAGGCCGCCATGCAGATTCGCGAGGGCGGCAAGGTGGACGTCGACGAGATCGTCGCCGTCACGATGGGCCCCGAGTCCGCCTTCCGCGCGCTGCACAAGGCCGTGTCGCTCGGCGCCGACCGCTCGGTCCACCTGACGGACGAGTCACTGGCCGGCTCCGACGTCTGCGCCACCGGTTACGCGCTCGCCAAGGTGCTCGAGTCCGAGTCGCCCGACCTGGTCCTGCTCGGCCAGCAGTCGGACGACGGTGAGTGCTACACGATCGGCGCGGTCGTGGCCGACCACCTCAAGATGCCCTCGCTCACGCAGGTCATCGAGATGGAGGTCGACGAAGGCAAGCTCCGCTGCCGCCGTCAGGCCGAGTACGGCTACGACACGGTCGAGGTCGACGTCCCGGCCGTCATCTCCGTCGGCGACGCCATCAACGAGCCGCGCTATCCGTCGCTCAAGGCGATCATGGGCGCCAAGAAGAAGCCGCTCGACACCAAGTCGGCCGGCGATGTCGGCATCGAGTCCGACAGGGTCGGGGGGGACGGCTCCCGTACCGCCGTGCTCGCGATCAACCCGCCGCCCGAGAAGGAGGCCGGCGAGATCATCGAGGACGAGGACACCGGCGAGACCGTCGAGAAGGTCGTGTCCTGGCTCGAGGAAAGGAAGCTGCTCGCATGAGCGCCATCCTCACCTACGCACTCCACTACCAGGGCGAGTTCAACAAGAACTCTCTGGGCGCCGTGTCGCGGGCCGGCAAGCTGGCCGGCGAGATCGGTGGCGAGGCGGCCGCGGTCGTGGTCGGCGAGGGCGACGACCTCACCGACGAGCTCTGTGCGTCGCTCGGCAAGTACGGCGCGTCGAAGGTCTACCGCGCCAAGGCGCCGGAGGGCCTCGCCCAGCCGGTGGTCGACGCGATGGCCAAGGTGATCCAGGACGAGGGCTACAAGTACGCCCTGTTCGGGGGCGGCCTGCTCGGCTTCGAGGTCGGCGCCGGTCTCACGGCGCGGCTCGGTGCCGGCGTGACCATGGAGGTCACCGATGTCAAGGCCCAGGACGGCAAGCTCGTCGCGGTACGGCCGATCCTCCAGGACTCCCAGGTCGTGGACGTCGAGTACACCGGCGAGCCGGGCATCATCATCGGCCGCCTCAACGCTTTCGACATCGAGGAGTCGGGCGGCGGCGACGCCGAGGTGGTCGACGTCGACGTCCAGCTCGAGGACCACTCCACCAAGGCGCGCATGGTCACGCGTGGCGAGTCCGGCGAGGAGGAGGTCAACATCGAGGAGGCCGAGATCCTCGTGGCCGGCGGCCGCGGGCTCGGCAAGGCCGAGGGCTTCGAGCTCTGCGAGGAGCTGGCCGGGGCGCTCGGCGGCGCAGTCGCCGCCACCCGTGCGGTGGTCGACGCCGGCTGGTACCCCTACGCCGCCCAGATCGGCCAGACCGGCAAGACGGTCTCGCCCAAGCTCTACCTGGCGGCCGGCATTTCAGGGGCCATCCAGCACAAGGTCGGCATGCAGAACTCCGAGAACATCGTCGCGATAAACAAGGACCCCAACGCCCCGATATTCGAATTCTCAGATCTCGGAATCGTCGGGGATCTGAACAAGATCCTGCCCAAGCTCACTGAGGCGGTGAAGGCGAAGAAGGGATGAGGTCGCAGGTGGCAGGTCGCAGGGCCTCGGGTCCGCAGCCTCTGCCACCTGCCCACTGCCACCTCCCACCTAGCTCATGGCAACAGCACCAATCGAATTCCCACCCCCTGTTGACTCTGCGCGCGAGTTCGTAGCGCCACCCACCGATCCCGAAGAGGCGCGCATCGAGGTCGGCGTGGTCATCGTCGGCGGCGGACCGGCCGGGCTGGCGTGCGCCATTCGGCTGATGCAGCTGTTCGAGGACGAGCCTCAGCTGATGGAGTCGCTCGGCGAGGTGCCCGTGGCGCTCGTCGAGAAGGGCAAGGGCCCCGGGTCGCACCTGCTGTCGGGCGCGATGATGCACCCGTCGGCGATGCAGCGGCTGTTCCCCGACCTGGACGAGTCGGACTGGCCCACGTTCGGCACGGTCGAGAAGGACGACATGCGCTTCCTGACCAAGCGCATGGCGCTCCCGCTGAGGCCGACACCGCCGCCGTTCCGCAACCACGGCAACCACGTCACCTCGATCGCTCAGCTCGGCCGCTTCCTGGGCGAGAAGGCCGAGGA
>Ga0126312_10002326_pt1 | contig 12718 bp, 7 predicted proteins | sample Plot104A_FD_92537 | JGI IMG/M metagenome (GOLD analysis project Ga0126312, IMG submission 92537) | Serpentine soil microbial communities from UC McLaughlin Reserve, CA, USA - Plot104A | ecosystem: Environmental > Terrestrial > Soil > Grasslands | place: USA: UC McLaughlin Reserve, Lake County...
GCGGGGCTTGTGGCTTACCTGTGGTTCGGCCCGGCCAAGGGGGCGGAGAAGCCGCTGGGCGCGCTCCCTGCTCCGCTGAGGATACCGGCTCTGGCGCTGCTCGCCTCAGCCTTCGCCCTTGCGCTCGGGGTCATTGCCGGCGTGGTGCCGGGCGTGCCGATCAGCCCCGTGGTTACCGTCGTCGTAGCGCCGGGACCGCTGATCATGCTTGCGATAGTGTTGCTCGTGTTCTTCGCCGGGATGGTTCACCTCGTCGAATCCCGCAGGCAACCCGCGCCGGAGGCCGGTCCTCAGGAGCAGCTCTCCGGTTCCTGGCGGCCGTCGAGCGTCCCCGGGCGCCTGCTGCTGCCAGCGGTCCTCGCCCTTGCGCTCCTGCGGGGCTACCTTGGTCCGGTGCTCCACGACTGGCCGTTCATGCGCGGCGTCGATCACTACTCGCACGCCGTGATGACGGAGCTTGTGATGAGCGAGGGCAGGATCGAACCGTACCTGATCTACCCCCCGGGCTTCCACATAATGACGGCCGAGGTCTGCCGCCTGACCGGGCTCGAGCCGCTCGAGGTCTTCCCCGTCCTCGCCCCCCTGCTCCTCTTGCTCCCTGCGCTCGCCCTCTACACCCTCGCGCGGCGGTTGTGGGGCTGGGAGGTCGGCGTGGCCGCGGCCCTTCTCTCCGTGCTCCTCGGCGGCACCTACTACTACTACAACGACGCCATGTACCCCAACTTCGTTACCTCGCAGTTCCTGATGGTCCTTACCGTTGGCGCCCTCGTCGGCCTCTATACCTCTCCCTCCGGGCGCAGCGGACTCCTGCTCGCCCTCCTCGGCTCCTCGATCGTCCTCTATCACCAGGTGGCGAGCATGTACCTAGCCGTGCTCGTCGCCCTGATCGGCCTGACCTTCGTTCCCTACCTGCTCCTGCGCGAACGGAACAGGGGCCTTGCGCTCCTCGGCTCCCTGGCGCTCCTGGGTCTCCTCTCCGTGCTCTACGCCTGGGACACTTACGACCTGGGCCAGGCGCTCTCAGGGCTGCTTGGCGGGTCGGGGGCCGGCACAACCGGGGACGCCGTAACCATGGCGGTGGGGACCCAGGCCCCTTACCCTCTCTATTTCCTCCTCGGCAACATGGTCTCGCAGCCCGTAGCCTGGCTTGGAATCCTTGGGGCTCTTCTGGTAGTCGGGGATCTTCTGCGCGATGGAGTAGACACCCCGCAGAGGCTGGCGTACCTCACGCTGCTCCTGTGGACCATCTTGCTCTTCGTCGGCAGCCGCCTGTGGCTAACCGGCTTCCCACAGCGCTTCGGAAGGGACCTGTGCGTGCCGATGGCCGTCCTGGCGGCCATCGGCCTCGTGGCGATCCTGCGCTCCTTGCCGCTCTCGAGCAGGCAGCTCTCTGCGGTTTTCGTCACCTCCCTGGCCGTGCTCATGACCTGCTCCCTCGTAGGTCTGCGGCTGGTAGAGAGCCTCAAGGTAGCCAGCGTCCCTAGCGTCCAGATGACGATCACGCCCGAGATAGCCGCAGCGGGGGAGTGGCTCAGAGAGCACAACAGCGGCGGCAACATCATGGTCAGCCCGCACATAAACCAGGTGCCCAGCCGCATGATGCTGGCCATGGGCGGCTACTCTGCCCTCCAGTCCTTCGAGCCGGAGCAGATAGACAACCCAAGGGACCTGCCCCCCACGGGCCCCCAACCTCCGCGCGACGTGATCTGGGTGATGCGCAACCCCGCAGGCGAGCGCACCGCCCAGCTCCTGAAAGAGCACGACATCAGCTACATCGTCCTCTACAAGGACATGCCGGACAGAACTACCATAGACTACTGGAAAGAGTTCAAAGCCTGGCCCAACCTCTACCGTAACGTCTTCGAGAACGAAGACGTCCTCATCCTCACCAGACGCGAGGCGGCGGGCTGAGGGAGGAGCGGTCCGCGGATATAATCGTCGGGTCGCGAGCCCTTCACCGGTAATGCAGGGGATGAACCACGCAAAAGGCAACAGGGCCCTTGGCTTCGTGTTGCTCGTGTACACCACGAGCCGCCTCTTCTACCTCGCAGCGGGAGCCCTGCTCGTCCGGCTCGTGCCCGTAGGGAGCTTCCAGCGCATCACCGCAGACGTTCCCTACGGCACCATGAACCTGTGGTCGCACTGGGACGGGGAGCACTACGTGGCGCTGGCCGCGGGAGGGTATCTGCAGCCCCCGGAGAACGCCTCCCCCGCTTTCTTCCCGCTCTACCCGTTCCTGATCCGTGCCTTCGCCGAGCTGTTCGGGGGACCAATCTCCGGGCCGGCGCTCTCGGTGTGGGGGGTCCTGATCTCCCTCCTCGCCCTACCCTTCGCCCTGTTCTTCGTCTACAGGATAGCCGAGGACGGATGGGGAGAACGCGTGGCGCAGACAACGGTCCTCGCCCTCGCCTTCTTCCCAACGAGCTTCTTCCTCAACGCCGTCTACACCGAGAGCCTCTTCCTCGCGCTCTCAGCCGGCGCCCTGTGGGCAGCCCGCCTCAGGAAGGACCTCCTCCTTGCCTGCGCGCTCGCCGCCTTCGCGACGGCGACGCGCAACGTAGGGGTGTTCCTTGTCGTACCGCTCGCCTACGAGTGGTTGAAGGGGGGAGCAGGGAGAGGATACGGGCTGTGGCGCGGGATGGCCTGCCTGGCGCTCGCCACCTCTGGGCTGCTCTGGTACGCGGCTTACCTCTGGCAGCGCTTCGGCGACCCCCTGCTGTTCTACACGGAGCAAAGGCGGTGGGGCAGGGAAGCTACGAACCCTCTCACCGCCCTCCGCGGCACCGTGGCAAGCGCTAGCGACGGTGTCGGACGGCTATTCGATCCAGGGTTGTGGGAAGATCCCTCGCTGTCGCGCATCGCCGACCATCTAGGGGAAGCTAACAACGCATACAATCTGCTTTTCCTCGCCCTGGCCCTGGCGCTCCTACTCGTCGGGCTGCGGGTGCTGCCCCCCTCCCTCGGCGCCTACGCCTTCCTGCTCATCGTGCCCCCGCTCCTCTTCGGGACGCCGCAGGGTCCGCTCATGGGGCTGCCACGCTACATACTCGTCGCCTTCCCGCTCTTTATAGTGCTCGGGGTGTTGCTAAGAGACCGCAGGCTTCTCGGAGGCTGGCTCTTCCTGAGCGGCGCCTTCTCACTCCTGCTGTGCACCCTGTTCGTGACCTGGAGGTTCGTGGCGTGAGCAGCACGCTCCAGCCTCTAAGGCTCCCGCTTGTCAGCCCGGCGCTCCGGCTCCGCCAAGCGCCTTTCAGCACGCTTCGAGCCTGTAGGGCTCTCGCTTTCAGCATTTCAGCGGAGAAGCTGACTGGCTGACAAGCGGAGGCCGCAGGCCGGAGCGGGCTGAAATGCTGACAAGCCACCCGCAGGGTGGCGTGCTGACCAGCTATAAAGCCGACGGCTCGGCCGGCGCCTTGGTGACGCGCTCCCTCGAGCGGCCCTTGCGCCAGTCGATGCTTGGCAGTACGTGATCCACATCCACGCGGTCGCGGTACTCGACGGCGATGTTGAGCAGCGAGTCGAGCAGGCTGTCGGAGAGGTAGTGAGGCTCGAGGCCGAGGTCGAGGAGGCCAGTGTGCTTGGCGTTGTAGTAGTGCTCTTCCTTCTCAACCCGCGGGTTCGGCAGGCTCTCGATGCGCGCCTCCACGCCGATCTTGCCTGCGGCGTCTACCACCATCTCGGCGAGCTGGCCTACGCTGAACTGCTCCGTGAACTGGTTGAAGACCCTGAACTCGCCGCGCTCGGCGGGGTTCTCGACGGCTAGCTCGATGCAGCGCACCGTGTCGCGGATGTCGAGGAAGCCCCTCGTCTGGCCGCCCTTGCCGTAGACCGTGAGGGGGTGGCCTATGGCAGCCTGGACGCAGAAGCGGTTGAGCGCGGTGCCGAAGACGTCCTCGTAGTCGAAGCGGTTGATCAGGCGCAGGTCGCGCTCGGCCTGCGGGGTGACGGTACCGTAGACGACGCCCTGATTGAGGTCGGTCGCCCGCAACCCCCAGATCCTGCACGCGAAGTGGATGTTGTGCGAGTCGTGGACCTTGGTGAGGTGGTACCAGCTGCCAGGCAGCTTCGGGTAGGGCAGAACGTCCTTGCGGCCGTTGTGCTCGATCTCGATGTAGCCCTCTTCGATGTCTATGTTTGGCGTGCCGTACTCGCCCATGGTGCCTAGCTTGACGAGGTGGCATTCCGGCACGTACTCGTTGATCGCGAAGAGCACGTTGAGGTTGCCGATCACGTTGTTGTGCTGCGTGTAGACCGCGTGGCGCCTGTCGATCATCGAGTAGGGCGCAGCGCGCTGCTCGGCGTAGTGGACTATGGCATCGGGCTGGTGGCGCTGCACGATCTCGGAGACGAACTCCCAATCGAGAAGGTCGCCGTACTCGAGAGCTATCGTCTGCCCGCTAACCTCCTGCCAGGCCTTGATCCGCTCCTTTGGGTCGGCGATCGGCGTGAGGCTCTCGGCCCCGAGCTCGTGGTCTATCGTCCTGCGGACGAAGTTGTCCACGATGACTACCTCGTGGCCCACGTCGGAGAGATGTAGGGCGGTAGGCCACCCGCAGTAGCCGTCGCCCCCTAGTACCAGAACCTTCATCGCTTACGCCTCCTTCTATTTTATGTCTGTTTTCTTCATCGAAGTACAGCCAAACTCAATACAGACATACCGGTCGCCGATTGTAGCAGAGAAGCCGCGCGGCGATTGCGCAATCGCATGAACGCCTGGTTCAATCCTACCCCCTGCAATCAGAAGGGGCGTTCGTTCCCGTAGGTAGGCAGGGGACCGCCAGCGTCTTTGAGGACGTAGTCGTTCCACATCCTGTTGATGACACCCTGATTGGAGCCAGCTATGTCGGTGTTCATCTCGGGGTCTTCCCTCAGGTCGAAGAGCAGGGCGTTCGACCCGTCGTTCTTGGCGAACATTATGTAGTCCTCGTCCCTGGCCCAAGCGTGGTCGTTATAGCCGAGCGAGAAGTGCGCCCGCTCCTCCGGCTCCCCACCGTCCAGGAAGATGGAGAGGTCCTCTCCCTCCATAGCCTCGGGCGGCTCTATCCCGAGGAAGCCGAGCACCGTAGGGGCCACGTCGTGGGTAGAGGCGTAGAAGTCGCTGGTCTCTCCTGCTCCCTTGCCCCCGGGATGCCGGATAAAGAACGGTATGTCGGTCACCTCGGGCCAGAGCACGTATGAGGGTTTCCCTGCGTAGCCGTGCTCCCCGTGGGCTACCCCGTGGTCGGCGAGGACGAGGAGGAGGGTGTTCTCGGAGAGACCCAAAGCGTCCATCTTGTCGAGGAAGTTCCCGAGCCAGGTGTCCACCATCGTCACCTCGGCGGAGTAACGCGCCTTCATCCGCTGGAGTTCCCTCTCGGTGAGGTAGTCGCTCTCGCCGTAGATGACGGAGTAGGGTTCGGGCCCGTCGTAGGGGTCGTCGTAGAGGGAGACGTAGTGGTCAGGGGCGTCCCATGGCTCGTGTGGGTCGTAGCTGTCCACGACGAGGAAGAAGGGTTGCTGCTCCTTCGCCGCCTCCATCAGGTCCATCCCCCCCGTGAACACCCTTGGGGAGAACCAGTCATCCTCGCTCTGCCGCGCTGGCAGGTTACGCCCCTCCACGTTGGCCCAGTACTGGCGCATCTGCGCCCGCATGGAGCTGATGTTGCCCTTGAGGAGGGCGCCCCTCACCCTCTCGGGCGGATACGTCCAGTTGGGCTGGTAATTATCGGTGGTCTGGCCCCTTATAAAGTCGAAGACATCAAAGCCCCGCTGAAAGTTGTAGGAGGCCTTGAACTGGTGCATGGTGTCGGTCTCGAGCATCGTAGTGTAGCCGTTCTCCTTGAGGATCTCGGCAAGATGCCTCTGCCCATCAGGGATCGGCTCCCAGCCCTGGAGGATTATGTCCTCGCCCTTCGGGGCTTTCCAGTTCCTGAAGGGCCAGCTCCTTATGCCAGTGTGGATGGCCCTGCGGGCGCAGATGGTTGGGAGGGACTCGGGGTATGCACGGGTGAAGCGAAAGCTCTCTTTGGCGAGGGCGTCGTAGGTTGGGGTCTTGATCCAGGTGTTGCCGTAGGGACCGAGGTGATCCTTCCTCATGCTGTCGGTTATCACTACGACGACGTTCGAGCCCTCGCCCCCTCCCGGGGGCCTGCCTGGCAGGTTCGGGAGGCGCTCGGTGACATCGCAACCGGTGCCGAGGAAGGATGCTCCCAGCGCGCCGGCGCCTGCCAGCGCCATAAATTCCCTGCGGGTCAGCGTACGTGCTCTGCTCACAACCTCGGAGGTTACACCCTGTAGCAGGGTGTATCAACCGGGGAGGAGCGGTAGCTCGCGGCGTGGGGCGCCCGACACTCGCGAGGCAAAACCCCTCCAGATTTAGGATAATGGGCTGGCGGAGAGTAGGACTAGGGAAGAGGGGTGCGGATGGCGGAGAGGGAGTTTCGGCTCCCGGGCTCCCCCTACGAGGAGCTCGTGAACATCATTGTGGCCTATGGGACCCGCGACGAGGCGGCCAATCCCGGCGACGTGGGCAAGCTAGACGCGGTGCACCAGTCGAGCGTCAGCCGGAACAACGGCTTTCTTACCGAGATTGGGGTCCTCCAGGGGGAGAGCAAGAAGCTGATCACGCGCCGGGGACGCGCGCTGGCCCTCGCGCTCGCGCGCAAGGACCCTGTGGAGGTCCGCAAGAACTGGCGCGCGATAGTCGCTACCAACGAGTTCATGCAGAACGTGGTGGCCGCCGTCAAGCTGCGCGAGGGGATGCTCTACCCAACCGTCCAGGCTTACGTCGCGCACGCCGCGGGCCAGCCGCGCAACAAGCCTGTGATGACGGGGGCAGGCGCCATAGTGGAGATCCTCAAGGCCGCCGGCCTCCTGATCGAGGAAGCAGGGGAGCTGGTCGCGCCCTTCAACGGGGCGTTCGAGCCAGAGGACCTGGCCCTGGAGGACGCACCCCTCGATGAAGCCGATGAGGTTGCGGAGCCCACGGTCTCCGCGAGCGTCGAGGCTGGCCCTGCGGTAAAGATCCACCTCCACGTCCAGTGCTCCGCCGAGGAGCTCGAAGACCTCGCCCCGAGGCTCAAGACCCTCCTCAGGGAGCTCTCGGACCCAGCGTCCCGCAGATAGAGGCGCTACCAGGCCCCGTTTAGGGGCGCGCGCTCCGTCCTCTCTATTATCGAGAGCAGGTCGGAGAGCTGTATCTCCTCGACGGTAGAGCGTTCTCCAAGCACGCTGATCACCGATCGTGGCTCGTGGTCGGGGTAGAGCTCGACCCAACTCGCGGCGTGGTCCTCGACGCTAGCCGTGAGCCTGCTGCACACCACCAGATCCGGGTCAAGGCGCTCCACCTCCCTGTCGAGGTCCTCGGCCTCGGCCTCGAAGACCTCGATATCGGGCCGGAGCCCCCTGAATGCAGCCGCGAGGGCTTCGCTGTAGGACCGGAGCTCGCAGGCCACCAAGACGCGCGTACCTTTCATGCGGCGATGATAACGCGCCAGGGGGAGGTCTCGCCTCACCAATATGGGCTATCTTTTTCTAGCCCTATTGGGCTAGACGCTCCGCGCGGGAGGGGGCTAACTTATCTCGACGAGGCCGTGGCGCGCCGCGAAGACCAGTGCCTGCAGCCGCGAGTGCACGCCGATCTTGTGGAGGATGTTGACCATGTGGGTACGCTCCGTCTCCACGGTGATGTTCATCCTCTCGGCGATCTCTCTGCTCTCGAGGCCCTCGGCGAGGGCATCGAGGATCTCTCTCTCCCTGCGGGTGAGCTTCTCGATTGCCTGCAGTGCCTCTTGCTTCTCCTGGCGCTCGCGGCTGACCATGCGCAGCATCTCGATAACCTCGCCGGAGGAGAGCAGCGCCTCCCCGGCCTTGAGCCGCTTTACCGCCTCCACTATGTCCTTTACGGGGGTGGCCTTGTGCAACACGCCAGCGGCGCCCGCCTCTATCGCGCGCGCGAACCGGCCGACCTCGAGGCTCGCGCTGAGGACGAGCGACATTATCTGGGGTTGGTCCGAAGAGAAGTGCTCGATCAGCTCGAGACCGTCCCCATCGGGGAGGGCGAGATCCACTACCGCAACCTCCACCTCACTCAACAACCCGGACGGGAGCGTGCGCACCTCGGCCACCGAGCCCGCCTCTCCTACCACGTCGAACTCGGGCTCCTTCTCGAACATAAATGCCAGGGCCTGGCGAAAGGAAACGTGGTCCTCGACGAGCAAAATCCTGGTCAGATCGTTAACGTTGTCCTCTATGGCAACTGCCCCTCTCTTCTCAACCTCCAGCAAGGAATTATGACCCCGGCACATTCTATCTGCCACAACGAGGCCGATAACTCTGCGACTACCTCTCGATGAGGCGTGAGACGGGGGCCACAAAGCGCACGCGTGTCCCGCGGTCCGGCTCGCTCTCCACCTCGAGTTCTCCGCCCAGCTCGATGGCTCTTTGGCGCATCGACTGCTGGCCAACCCCAACGCCGGGGTTCCTGGCGTCGAACCCGCGTCCGTCGTCTGCTACCTCAACATGGGCGAGGTCGCCGTCGCGCCCCAGCCGTACCCTTACGCTCCTGGCCGCAGCGTGGCGACGAACGTTGGCGAGCGCCTCCTGGATGATGCGCAGGAGCTCCCTGCTCGCCACCTCGGAGAGCGCCACAGGGAACCCGTCCTCCACGATCAGGTCCAGCTCGTAGCTCTTGCGGGCTCTCCTGCGGTTCAGGTCGAGTAGGGCCTCGAGAGAAGAGACGAACGAGCGGTCCAGCGTCTCCTTGATGCGCAGCTCGAAGATCGCGCCGCGCAGCCCCTCAACCGAACGCCGCAGTGCCTCGGCGGCCTCATCCAGTGACTCGTCCCCGCCGTCCTTGGAGAGGACCTGCACTATCTGGATCTCCTGCAGCGCGTAGACTATGTCCTGGAGTATATCGTCGTGGAGGTCGCGGGCTATGCGGTTGCGCTCGGCCTCCCTTGCCTGGCGCAGGGTCTCCTCTGCCTGCTTGCGATAGGTGATGTCGCGGGCGATGGTTGAGGCGCCGACGATCTTACCCTCCTGGTTCATTACGGGCGAGACGGTGAGCGAAACGTCGATGTGCCCGCCTTCTTTGGTCACCCGCACGGTCTCGAGGTGCTCTACCCTCTCGCCTCTTCTTACTTTCCTGAGGATCTCGGGCACCTCGTCCGGCCTGTCGGGGGGGACGAGCATGGAGATGGACTGGCCCACTGCCTCCTCTACCGAGTATCCGTAGAGCCTCTCTGCCGCCCGGTTCCAGCTCGTGATAGTGCCATGGACCGTCTTGCTGAGGATCGCATCCTCTGATGACTCCACGATAGCCGCGAGGCGGGAGCGCTCCTCCTCGGCCGCCCTGCGCTCCGTGATGTCCCTCTGCGTACCCCAGGCCCGCGCGAGGAGGCCGTCTTCCACGATACCGGTAAGGTTGTTGAGGAAGCACCTTCGGTTTCCCTCACGATCTACCTCGTGCGACTCGACGTCGGCCAGCCTGTACCCTGAGCTGACGAAGGCTTCGAGGTACTCGACGTTGGCAGGGACCGAGCGTGGCAGCAGATCCCCGAGCCGGGCGCCAACGATCTCCTCCGCGCGCGCGTAGCCGTACATCGCTGCCATCGCGTCGTTGCACTCGGCAATGAAAGCGTGAAGGTAGAAGTGCTCGATCTGCTCCTCTACCGGCAGACCGGTAGAGAACGGCACTTCGAGCTCGAAGCGACAGATGCCTTCGGTGCTCTGCTCGACAAAGGTCCTGTAGCGCTCCCCGCTCTGCCTCAGCGCCTCCTCGGCCTGCTTCTGATCTGTTACGTCGTACTGGACGCCAAGCCAGTAAAGGGGACGCCCCCCCTCATCGCGCACCAGCGTGGCCTGGTCCCGCACCCACACCACCCGGCCATCCCCGGCGATAACGCGGTACTCCATCTTGAAGGGCTCGCCGGTCTCGTCGGTTCGAGCTTCCTCGGCCAGCACCCGCTCCCTGTCCCCTGGATGCAGCATCCTGAGCCAGTGCTCCTCGTCGATCATCTCGGATTCTCGAGGGTAACCGAGCATGGTCTCGTACTGGGGACTCATGTAAGTTATGGCTTTGGGGTTGCTTGACTCGATGGGCTCTTGCACGTAGGTGACAGCAGGGATCTGCTCCGCGAACGTCCTGTAGCGAGTCTCGGCCTCCCTGAGCCTCTTCTCCGCCTCCCTTCGCTCGGTTATGTCACGAACAAAACAGCTGAAAAGGCGCTCACCGTCCTTGATGAACTCGCCGAAAGAGATCTCGAGTGGGATCTCCTTGCCGCTCTTGTGCAGCCCTGTGAGCTGTATGGAACTCCAAGCCAGGCGTCGCCTGCCGGTGTCGAGATAGCGCTCCAAGGAAGCCTGGTGCCTTTCTCGTAGACGTTCGGGCATGAGCATGGTGAGCCGCTGCCCGAGCATCTCTGCCCTGGCGTAGCCGAATATCCTCTCGGCGGCGCCGTTGATGAACAGTATCACGCTGTCCTCGTCGATCACGACGATAGCGTCAGAAGCGGTCTCCGCGACAACGCGGTAGCGCTCTTCGCTCTCTCGCAGCGCCTCCTCGGCGCGCTCGCGCTCGCGGCGCACCACAGCCTCTCCGAGCGCGCGCTCGATCGCCGGGCACAACCGCCCCACGTCATCTTTGGCGATGTAGTCCTGAGCACCGGCCCGCATCATCGCGACCGCGGCGTCCTCCCCGATGTTGCCCGAGACTACCAGGAACGGCGTGTCGTAGCCGAGCCCGCGCACCAGGCTCAGGGCTTCTGGCGCCCCGAAGTCCTGCATGATGTAGTAGTCCGAGGTTACCAGGTGCCAGGGTCTCCCACGCTCGTCAGCCTCCACGAGCGCGCGCTCCAACGCCTCCGGCGTCTGCACCCGCTCGTGCTCCGGCTCGTAACCCCCGCGCCGGAGCTCCCGCAGCACGATCAGCGCGTCGTTCTCCGAATCCTCGACGAGCAGCACGCGCAGGGGTGTGCCAGGCTTCCTCAAGTGACCTCGGTCTTTTTCGAAGGGGGCGAAGCATCCCTGCGGTGACCGCCGCCCAGCGTGAAGAAGAAGGTAGCGCCCCGCCCCGCCTCTCCCTCGGCCCACACCCTACCCCCGTGGCGACGCACTATGCGTTGCACCGTGGCCAACCCTATGCCCGTCCCCTCGAACTCGTCAGATCCGTGCAGGCGCTGGAAGGGCCCGAAGAGCTTGTCAGAGTAGGCCATCTCGAAGCCAACCCCGTTGTCGCGCACAAAGAAACTGGCTTGCTCGCCCGGCTCCGCGCGAGGGGCACCCCCGAACTCTATCCTGGCGTGGGGTTGCTTCGAGGTGAACTTCCAGGCGTTGCCTAGCAGGTTCTCGAGCGCCACCGTCAGGAGGTTGGCGTCGGCGAAGGCCGTGAGGCCCTCTTCGGTTACGAACTCCACCTCCCTCTCCGGCTGTGATATCCCGAGCTCCTCGATGATGGCAGCGGCCAGGGCGCTCAGATCCACGGCCTCCCTGCGCAGCGGTCCCCTACCTACCCTGGAGAGGTCCAGCAAGTCGTCTATGAGGTTGTCCATGTGCTGGCTGGCGGCTCGCACCCTCCCGAGGTAGTCCTCGCCGTCTTCGTCGAGCTTGTCGGCGTAGTCTTCGACGAGTATCTGGGAGAAACCGTCTATGGTCCTCAAAGGAGCCCTGAGGTCGTGGGAGACGGAGTAGGAGAAGGCCTCCAGCTCCCTGTTGGCCTCCTCCAACTCCCTGTTCGCGTGCTCGAGATCCCTGCTCCCACGCTCGGCCCTGGTGCGGCTGCGCACGAGCATCAGGCTTGTCCCGAAGAGCAGGAGGCTCACAGCGACGCCGCTCGCGAGCACGAAGGCCGGCAATTTGCTCTCCGCCTGCTTCTCAAAGCTCGGCAGCGTCGCGAAGTAAAGGCTCCACTCGCGACCCGCCACCTCGAGCTTGCTCCTTTCCGAGAAGAGGGTGTCGTTTCCATTCTCACCCGCACGCTTTATACCGTCGCTGTCGTAGAGGAGCGGGCTCGAGGTGGGGTTCGGGCCGTCGTAGACCTCGAAATCTATGGCCGGAACAAAGGATCCCCTGAAGACCCCACCCAACAAGCCGTCGATCACTATGGACCCGACGACATACCCCCTGAGGCCGCTCCGCCGCTCGGCTACGGTCCCAGTCGGCTCGCCCTTCTCGTAGACCGGCAGGTACACCACAAAGCCTGGCCTCAACGCCAGATCAGCCTCGGTGCCTGACCCTGCTCCCGTTAGCACGTAGACCATCTTCGTGGCCTGCGGTGTTCCTGTGTCCCTCGCCTCGTCCATGGCGTCCCTGTGGGCATCCTCAGCGTAGAAGTCGTAGTCGAGCATCTCGGCGTTGGCCTCGTTGAGTGGCCCAGTGTAGGTGATTGGAAAGTAAGCGCTGCGTTCCCCTCCAGGATCAAGGTCGGGCCGCAACCCAGGTAGTCCCGCTTGGCTGGCCTCCAGCACAAACCCTTCCCTCTGCTCTGGCCTTACGTACTCGGCGTAGCTCAGCGCCTGCAGACCCTCAAAGCGCCTCTCTGGCTCTATGCCCTCTACGTAATTGCCCCACTCCTTGCGGGTTACCGAGTCGCTGGCGTAGAACAGCCCGCGCGCTCCGAACATCGCATCGAGGTAGGCTTTGGTGCGGCGCTCTATGGCCTCTTGAGTAGCCTGGGTTGTCTCGTCGAAGCGGGTGCGGGTCTGGGCCTCGACGTTCTGGCGAACGTAGTACCAGGCTAGGA
>Ga0126312_10002328_pt1 | contig 12715 bp, 12 predicted proteins | sample Plot104A_FD_92537 | JGI IMG/M metagenome (GOLD analysis project Ga0126312, IMG submission 92537) | Serpentine soil microbial communities from UC McLaughlin Reserve, CA, USA - Plot104A | ecosystem: Environmental > Terrestrial > Soil > Grasslands | place: USA: UC McLaughlin Reserve, Lake County...
AGAAGGTCGAGGGCCTGGTGCAGGACGCGATCGACAAGGGGGGCAAGGCCCTGGTCGGCGGGCAGTCGCTCGACGGCGCGGGCTATTTCTTCGAGCCGACCGTGCTGGGCGACGTGGCGCCCGACGCGCGCATGCTCAAGGAGGAGATCTTCGGGCCGGTCGCGCCCGTGGCGGGCTTCCAGTCCGAGGAGGACGCGATCAGGGCGGCGAACGACACCGAGTACGGGCTCGTCGCCTACGTCTACACGAGTGACCTGAAGCGGGCCATCCGGGTGATCGAGGGCCTCGAGACCGGCATGGTCGGCCTCAACCAGGGCATGGTCTCGAACGCCGGAGCCCCCTTCGGCGGCGTCAAGCAGTCGGGCATCGGCCGCGAGGGCGGCTTCGAGGGCATGGAGGAGTACCTCGAGGTCAAGTACGTGGCGGTGAACGTCTAAGCGCCCGTGAACCTTTAAGCGCCCGTGGCCGGCTTCGTCCCGCGCGTCATCTTGCGCAGGTCGAGCGCCGTGTCGAGAGTCTCCTCGTCGACGCCCTTCTCGATCGCCACCTCGCGGATCGTGCGGCGGGATGCCACCGCCTCCTGGACGATCTCGGTTCCCTTGTCGTAGCCGACGAAGGGATTGAGTGCGGTTGCGATCGCCGGCGTCGACTCGGCGTGGCGCCTGAGCGTTTCCTCGTCGGCCTCGATCCCGTCGACGCACTTCTCGGCGAACAAGGTGCAGGCCGCGGTCAGGATCCGGAGCGACTCGAACACGTTGCGAGCGAGCATCGGCACGCGTACGTTCAGCTCGAAGGCGCCCTGGCTTCCGGCAATGGTCACGGCGGTGTCGTTGCCCATCACCTGTGCCGAGACCTGGAGGACCACCTCCGGGATCACCGGGTTGACCTTGCCCGGCATGATCGAGGAGCCCTTCTGGAGCTCGGGAAGCCTCAGCTCCGCCAGCCCGGTGCGCGGCCCCGAGCCCATCAGCACGAGGTCGTTGGCCACCTTGGTGAGCGACACTGCGACGGACTTGAAGGCCGCGTGCAGCTCCACCAGGCCGTCGCGGTTGGCCTGGGCCTCGAAGTGGTCCGTTGGGGCCTCGCCGAGGCCGAGCTGCCGACGGACCCGCTCGCCGAACTCGGGGTGTGTGTTCAGCCCGCTGCCCGTGGCCGTACCGCCAAGCGGGATCTCCGAGGCGCGCCCGAGCGCGTCCCTGATGCGGTCGCGGCCCAGGCGCATCTGAGCGGCGTAGCCGCCGAACTCCTGCCCGAGCGTCACGGGCACGGCGTCCATCATGTGCGTGCGGCCGGCCTTGACCAGCTCCGAGAACTCGTCGGCCTTCCGCTCGAAGGCCCCAGCGAGGCGCTCGAGGGCCGGCAACAACCGGTCCCGCGTCTCGGCGACGGCGGCGAGATGGACCGCCGAGGGGAAGACGTCGTTGGACGACTGCCCCATGTTCACGTGGTCGTTGGCGTGGACGCCCTCGCCGGCAAGGCTGGCGATGACCTCGTTGGCGTTCATGTTCGAGGACGTCCCCGAGCCGGTCTGGAAGACGTCGATCGGGAACTGGTCGTCGTGCTCGCCGTTTGCGACCTCGTCGCCCGCCCGCGCGATGCGCTCCGCGATCTCGTTGTCCAGTAGCCCAAGCTCGGCGTTGACCCGGGCGGAGGCAGCCTTGATTCTGCCGAGCCAGTGCACGACCGGCGCCGGGACCGCCTCGCCCGATACGGGGAAGTTCTCGACCGCCTTCGACGTCTCCATGCCCCAGAGATTCTGCTGGACGGCCATGCCCTTGAGGCTATCCACTCAGCCGCCCCGCCGACCCGCCTCGAGCCCGCGGCGGAATGCCGCCCGGTTGCCCCGGAGTCCCTGGGCCTCCTGCTCGAGCCGGCGCAGCAGCTCGGTGCGCTCACCGCTGGCGGGCTTGGCGCCGCGGCGGGCCGCGCCGATCAGGTAGCCGAGTCGCAGCTCGGCGGCCCCGCCGGGGTCTCGCCGGGCCGCTGCGGCCAGGTGGGCGGCCGCGCCCACCAGGCTGGTGCCGGTGGCCTGGAGCTCCCCTGCGTCGCTGGCTTCCGCGACACAGCGGGAGAGCGGGGCGCCGCCGATCCGAACCGCCGCCGGCGCCCGCTGGAGGGCACGGCCTACGGCATCGGGCCCTCGTGTGCAGGCCGACGGCAGGCCTTGGTCGTCGTCGCCACAGGCGGCGAGCCAAAGGCCGCACAGCACGAGAATCCACGTGCGCCAGGAGTCCCGCCCCATCGGCGGATCGTATCGGCGCCCGGATGGCGGTTCCGGACTGGCTCGGAAGTGGAAGCGGTGCATTTGCTCCGGTTCCCGGCCAGGAAGGCGGTTGCCGTGTTTCGATCGCTGAGCGGAACTTGGGAACCGACCGCGAGAAAGGACTCGTTGCGGGTTGACCGCGCTCATCAGAATCGATCGGTCATGGACGCCCTCCGGTCCGGAGCGGCCGAAGCCGATTCGATTCTGCTCACGCTGCGGTCAGCCGTCGGAGGAGCCGTCGGGCAGGCCGGACCTGCGTGGCCGCGTCTGCGGCCACTGCGGAATGGGTCTCGTGCTCTCCTGCGGACGCGATGCGATGCCGGGGGCTGGCGCAGCCTTCGTGATCGTCAACTTCGACCTCTCGGTCAGCGCTGTGAGCGAGGCGGGGGAGAAGGTCTTCGGCGCCGAGCAGGCGCTGGTAGGAGCGGGACTGCTCGACATCATCAGCAGCCCGCTGGGCGACGATCAGCTGGCGCGCAACGTGGGGCAGGCCGCCCAGCGCGCCTGCGACCCGGCCGTGATGCCGGTCCGACTGCGTTCGGAGCAGGCCCGCCGGGTCGGCACCATGGCCGCCCGGATCGCCACCTGCGGCCCTCCGCGCGCGGCGTTGGTCACGGTGGAGCCGAGCGAGTTCGGCCGCCGCTGAGGGGGGAAGTCAGAGCCTGGCCGGCGAGCGGGAAGCGGAGACGGAGCGGTGGCGCCGATCCCGAGAATCAGTGGAGCCAAGGATGACGAGCGAGTTGCAAGATGATCTGCACGACTTGCGCAACCGCTCGTTAGCAGGGAAAAAGCTCCACGGTGCCAGGGCGTCTTTCCGTCCAAAGCTGTGCAACTGCGCTTAACCCGTCCCGGGGGCGGGTCGAACATGCGAAGTAATGCGGCAGTCCTGCACCTCTCGCCGGACGGAGCGCTCATGAGCGGCATCAGAACCAACGCAGCGGCCGAGCTACTCGGCGTCAGCCCGAACACCCTGCGCAGCTGGGAGCGGCGCTTCAGCTACCCCAAGCCGCGGCGCACCCAGGGGGGTCATCGCCAATACGACCTCACGGAGCTCGAGGCCCTGCGGCGCGCGCTCCAGGAGACCCACAACATCTCCTCGGCGATCGAGGTAGCGCGTCAGCGCGGCGAGGGACCAAGCTCGCCGCTCCGGCTCCTCGACGCCTTCGACCACTTCGACGAGGGCGCGGCGGACCGGCTGATGGAGGAGAGCCTCGCGGTGCGCTCGGTGGAGCGCAGCGTCGAGGAGGTGCTGCTGCCGGCGATCGAGCTGGCTCACGGCCGCGACGGTCGCGAGGCCGAGTACGAGCTGGCCTGTCGCTGGGCGACCGGCTGGCTGCACGCGACGCGGCGGGTCGTGGCCTCGGCGAGCCGTCCGCAGGGCGTCCTGATATTCGACTCGAGCGAGCGTCTCAACCTCGAGGCGCTCCAGGTCCAGGCGCTGGAGCTCGGGCTCCGCCGCGCCGGCTTCCGCACGCTGCTGCTGACCTTCGATCTTCCCCCCGAGCGGGTCGTCCGCGCGATGCGGGCTCTCGACCCGACCGCCTTCGTGTTCTGCGGCGGTGAGGCAACCCTCGAGGTCGTCGGCCGCTTGGTCTACACCGTGCGCCAGGTCGGCTCCGCGGCGCCGGTCTTCGAGTATCGGGAGTCGATGCCCGTGACCGGCGAGCACGCCATCCCCTCGCTCGGGTCCACGCCGAGCGACGCGGTCGACAGGCTCAAGGGCTATGTCGACAGCGGCCGCATCGAGCAGGTCGTCGTGGTGCCGGAGTCGCAGGCCGAGGAGCGGGGCGCTCGCGGCGCGCGCGGCGTCCGCCTCGCGGCGCCCAACTAGGCCTTCCACGTCCGCGCGTCCCCCTACGATCGCGCGGACCATGCAAGCCTTGGAGGTCGCCGACCCGCTGGCTCACCGCGCCCTCCAGGCCCTCCTCCGCGCGGAAGCGACCGTGCGCCGCAGCCTGGCGACAGAGCTCGAGCAGGAGGGGGTGTCCGCAGCCGGGTTCTCGGCGCTCGTCGTGCTCGTCACGGCGGGCGGCTCGCTCGAGCTGAGGACCCTGCGCCGGCGCCTGGGCTGGAGCAAGGCGAACGCCACCGAGGTCACCGCGACGCTGGAGGCTCGCGGCCTCGTCGCGCGGCGCCGGCTCGACCACGACCGCCGGGCGGCAGCCGTGGACCTGACCCCGGCCGGTCGTGGACTCGTCGAGCGGCTCTTCCCCGACCACGCGGACCGGGTGAGCCGCGCCTTCGGCGCCTTGGACGAGGTGGAAAAACGGTCCCTGACCGAGATCTGCCGCAAGCTGGCCGCTTAGTACACGCTCGTAGAATCGCTGGCCTGTGGCTCGCTACCGGCCCGTAGACCCCAGCCAGTCCTTCCCCGAGCTCGAGCAGCGGGTGCTCGAGCGCTGGCGCGAGCGCGACGTCTTCCACGAGTCGGTACGGCGGCGGGAGGGCTGCCCGGAGTGGGTCTTCTACGAGGGGCCGCCCACCGCCAACGGGCGGCCGGGCTCCCACCACGTGCTCAGCCGCGTGTTCAAGGACGTCTTCCCGCGCTACAAGACGATGCGGGGCCACGTCGTCCACCGCAAGGCCGGCTGGGACTGCCACGGCCTGCCGGTCGAGCTCGAGATCGAGAAGGAGCTCGGCTTCCAGTCGAAGGAGGACATCGAGCGCTACGGCGTGGCGGAGTTCAACGAGCGCTGCCGGGAGTCGGTGCTCCGCTACATCGACGAGTGGAACCGCCTGACCGAGCGGATCGGCTTCTGGATCGACACCGACGACGCCTACTTCACACTCGACAACGAATACATCGAATCTGTGTGGTGGTCGCTCAGGCAGGTCTGGGACAAGGGTCTCCTCACCGAGGGACACCGGGTCGTGCCGTACTGCCCCCGCGACGGCACGGCGCTGAGCTCGCACGAGGTGGCGCTGGGCTACAGGGACGTGGTCGATCCCTCGGTCTACGTGCGCTTCCCGGTGAAGGGCGAGGAAGGCGTCTCCCTCCTCGGCTGGACGACCACACCCTGGACGCTTCTGTCGAACGCGGCCCTCGCGGTGCACCCGGAGGTCGAGTACGCCAAGGTCCGCCACGGCGAGGAGGTACTCATCCTCGCCGCCCCTCTCGTCGAGCGTGTCCTGGGCGACGGCGCCGAGGTGATCGAGAGCGTGAAGGGCTCGAAGCTCGCCGGCAGCGCCTACGAGCCGCCGTTTCCCTATATCAGCGACTACGGGCCCCGGGGTCATACGGTGCTGACGGCCGACTTCGTGACGACCGAGGACGGCACCGGCGTCGTGCACACCGCGATCGCCTTCGGCGAGGACGACTTCCGGCTCGGCGAGCGGTACAGGATCAAGGTCCAGAACCCCGTGCGCCCGGACGGGACCTTCGACCAGCGGATCGTGCCGTTCGCCGGCCGCTTCGTCAAGGAGGCCGACCCCGACATCGTGGAGGCGCTCCGCGAGTCGGGCCGCCTCTTCAGGGCCGAGGAGTACCAGCACGCCTACCCGCACTGCTGGCGTTGCGGCACGCCGCTCCTCTACTACGCGCAGACGAACTGGTTCGTGCGAACCACCGATCGGCGGGAGCAGCTGCTGGCCGCCAATGAGGAGGTCACCTGGTATCCCGAGCACGTCAAGCATGGGCGGTTCGGCAAGTGGCTCGAGGGCAACGTTGACTGGGCCCTCTCGCGCCAGCGCTACTGGGGCACACCGCTGCCGATCTGGCGCTGCGAGGAGGGACATACCTTCTGCGCGGGCTCGGTCGCGGACCTCCGCCAGCGCGGCGGCGAGGCGCCGGACGACCTCCACCGCCCGTTCATCGACAAGGTGGTTCTCAGCTGCCAGGAGTGCGGCGGGGAGATGAGCCGGGTCCCCGACCTGATCGACGTCTGGTGGGACTCGGGCTGCATGCCGTTTGCCCAATGGCACGCGCCGTTCGAGAACGAAGAGACCTTCCGCCAGCGCTTCCCCGCCGACTACATCTGCGAGGCGCTCGACCAGACCCGCGGCTGGTTCTACTCGCTGCTCGCGGTGTCCACGCTGATCTTCGGGCGCTCCTCCTACGAGACGGTCCTGTGCCTCGGCCTTATCCTGGATCCCGAAGGGCAGAAGATGTCCAAGTCCAGGGGAAATGTCGTGGTTCCCTGGGAGGTGCTCGACGAGCACGGTGCGGACGCCTTCCGCTGGTACTACTTCACCTCGAAGCAGCCCTGGGACGGCTACCGCTTCTCGCTCGAGACCGTCGGGGAGGCGGTCAGGCAGTTCCTCAAGCCGCTGTGGAACACCTACGGCTTCTACGTCCTGTACGCGAACGCGGGCGGGATCGAGGAGCCGGACGCGGCCCGACCGACGGAGCTGGACCGCTGGATCGTCTCGCGCCTCCAGGCCACCACCGAGACCGCGATCGATCGGCTCGAGGACTACGACACCACCTTCGCCGGAAGGGCGATCGCCGATTTCGTGGACGACATGTCGAACTGGTACGTGCGGCGCTCCCGGCGGCGCTTCTGGGACGCCGACCCGGGCGCGTTCCACACTCTGAGGACCTGCCTCGTGCAGGTCGCGAAGCTGGTGGCGCCGCTTACGCCGTTCGTGGCCGACGAGATCTACGAGAACCTCGCCCGCGAGGAGGCCTCCGTGCACCTCTGTGACTACCCCGAGCCGGACTCGGGGCTGCGCGACGAGACGCTCGAGTGGCAGATGCACGTGGCCCGCGACGCGGTGGAGCTCGGGCGAGCCGCCCGCGCCCAGGCGAAGCTCAAGCTTCGTCAACCGCTGGGCGAGGCCGTCGTGGTGGCCGCGGACCGGGAGCGGGAGGCCATCGGGCGACTCGAGTCGATCGTGCTCGACGAGCTGAACGTAAAACGGCTCCGCTACGTCTCGCAGGCCGGCGAGCTCGGGCGCTTCGAGCTCAAGCCCAACTACCGGGCCTTGGGACCTCGCTTCGGCAAGCGGATGCCCCAAGTGGCCCAGGCCGTGGCGGCGCTTGACGCGGACACGGCGGCAGCGACGCTGCGCGACGGCGGCACCGTGGCCGTGAACATCGACGGCAAGGACCACCCCCTCTCCGCCGACGACCTACAGCTCGTGCTCAAGCCGCTCGAGGGCTACCAGGTCGAGCGCTCGGGAACCCACGCCGTGGCGCTGAACCTCCAGCTCGACGACGGGCTGCGCCGTGAGGGCCTTGCGCGGGAGGTCGTCCATGCCGTCCAGGCGGCGCGCAAATCGGCCGGGCTGGAAGTCGAGGACCGCATCTCGCTGACGCTGGGCGGCGACGACGAGCTGCTGGCGGCGGCGCGGGAGCACGAAGATTATGTCGCGGGCGAGACCCTGGCCACGAGCCTCGCCTACGACAGCGCCGACGGCGCGGAGCGCGCCGAGATCGACGGTCGCGAGCTGCGCATCGCCGTCGAGCGCGTCTGAACGAAAACTGCTCTTCTCGAAAAGGGGGCTGCGGTGCTCGCCGGGCCAACACCCCGGCTGCGGTCCTCGCTAGGCGAGTGCCGGCTCGAGCTCCTGCACGAGCCGGTTCTTCGGCAGCGCACCGATGATCTGGTGCGCGACCTGTCCGTGCTTGAACAGGAGCAGCATCGGGATCGACATCACGTTGTAGGCGGCGGCCGTCTGTGGATTCTCGTCCACGTTCAGCTTCGCGACGCTCAGGTCCTCGCGTTCGCTGTTGAGCTCCTCGAGGTGCGGGGCGATGATCCGGCAGGGGCCGCACCAGGGGGCCCAGAAGTCGACGAGCACGGCCGTGTCGGACTCGAGAACCTCCGCCTGGAAGTTCGAGTCGGTCACCTGCTTGATCTCTCCGGCCACTTGGGCTCCTTCGGTCTCGTCGCTTTACAAAGTGAAGTATACCCACTGGTCTAACGGTTACACGACCTCCGGCGGAGCGCGGGAGGGTAGTTCTTCCGCGCCGCCGTGCAGCCGGCCACGGGTTCCTCCGGGCGGCGGGGCCGAGGGCGACCTGCCGCAGCCGCAGATCCTGCTAGTGGCGATCACCACCCTCGCCGGCGGCCTGCTGCGCGCGCTCGGGGGCTGGCGGCGGGGCCGCCGGCTCGCGAAGCCGTAGCCTCAACGCCGGCACCTTCCAGACCGCCTCGATCGCGATCCGCGTGGTCATCTTCGAGCGGCCCAGGCGGCGCTCGCGGAAGACGATCGGCACCTCCGTGACGGTGAACCCGGCCTGGACCGCGCGGTAGGTCAGCTCGATCTGGAAGCCGTAACCGTCGGCGTGAACGGCGTCGAGATCGATCGCCTCGAGGACCTCGCGCCGGAAGCACTTGAACCCGCCGGTCAGATCGCGCACAGGCACGCCGAGGAGCCAGCGGGCGTAGGCGGACCCGCCGCGAGAGAGCAACCGGCGGATCGCGCCCCACTCGGTGATACCGCCGCCGGGCACGTAGCGCGAGCCGAGCACGAGGTCGGCGGCGCCCGCCGCCGAGATCAGCCGGGGCAGGTCGGCGGGATCGTGGGAGAAGTCCGAGTCCATCTCCAGCACCAGGTCGGCGTCACGCTCCAGGGCGACGGCGAAGCCGGCCAGGTAGGCCCGCCCCAGCCCCTGCTTCCGAGGCCGGTGAAGGACCTCGACCGAAACCAGCTCCTCCGCGAGACGGTCCGCCAGCTCGCCGGTGCCGTCGGGCGAGCTGTCGTCGACGATCAGCACGTGCGGCTCGGCGTCGGCCTCCGCGAGCCCGGCCAGGGCGGCGCGGATGAGCGGCTCGATGTTCTCGGCCTCGTTGTAGGTGGGGAGAATCAGCCAGGCGGCGGGCACAGGCCCGCGTACGCTAGAGGCTGATGCGCAACGGCGAGATCGCAGAGGCCTTCGAGGAGCTCGCCAGCCTCAACGAGCTGGACGGAGCGGTCGTGTACCGGGTGCTGGCGTACCGCAACGCGGCCAAGTCGATCCGCGAGGCGGGCGTCTCGGTGGCCGACATGGCCAGGGAGGGACAAGCCGAGCAGTTGGCGGGCATCGGCAAGACGATCGCCGAGAAGGTCGTCGCCCTGCTCGACACGGGCAGCATCCCGTCCGCGGACAAGCTGAAGCGGCGGATCCCCAGCGGCCTGATCGAGGTGACCCGCATCCCGGGACTCGGGCCAAAGCGCGCGCGGGCCCTCCACGAGCAGCTCGGGATCGAGTCGCTCGACGACCTGCGGCGGGCCGCCGAGGACGGACGGCTGGGGGAAGTCGCGGGCTTCGGTCCCAAGGCGGCCGAGAACGTGATGCTCGCGCTGGAGGCGGGCGCCGACGGCCGCGACAAGCCTCGGGTGCTGCTGTCCACGGCGCTCGCCGCGGGGGAAGACATAGTGGGGGCCCTGCGCGAGCATCCGGCCGCGACGCGCGTGGAGCTCGCCGGCAGCGCCCGGCGGATGACCGACACCTGCAAGGACCTGGACGTCGTGGTCGCCTCGACGGAGCCGGCGGCCCTGACCAAGGCGTTCAGCGAGCTTCCCACGGTTGACGCCGTCCAGTCGCCGGGCGAGGCTGGCGCCCGGGCCGTGACCCACTCCGGCCTGGCGGTGGACCTGCGGATCGTTCCGGAGGAGAACTTCGGCAACCTGCTCCAGCACCTGACCGGCTCCGGCAGGCACAACGAGGCCCTCCGTACGGACGCGGTACGTCGTGGCCTCCACGTCAGCGAGTACGGCGTGGCCGACGAGGAGAGCGGCGACACCCACGCCTGCGCGACGGAGGAGGAGGTCTACGCGCTGCTCGGGATGGAGTGGATTCCGCCGGAACTGCGCGAGGACCGCGGCGAGCTGGAGGCCGCCCGGAGTGGCCGGCTGCCGCAGCTGGTCGAGGTCGGCGACCTGAAGGGCGACCTCCATTGCCATACCACAGCCTCCGACGGCCGCAACAGCATCCGAGAGATGGCGGAGGCGGCGGGGGCACGGGGATACGAGTATCTGGCAATCACCGACCACTCCGCGAGCCACGGCTTCGGCAACGACGTGCAGCCCGACGAGCTGCGCCGCCAGATCGAGCGCGTGGCCGAGGCGAACGAGGGGCTGGACGGAATCACGCTCCTGGCGGGAACCGAGGTGAATGTCCTCCCCGACGGCTCGCTCGACTACGACGACGGGCTGCTGTCGCAGCTCGACTGGGTGGTGGCGAGCCTGCACACCTCGTTCCGGATGCCCGAGCGCGAAATGACGGATCGCATGGTCGCGGCGATCGAGCACCCGCTGGTCGACGCCATCGGCCATCCGACCGGCCGCATGCTCGGCCGACGCGAGCCCTACTCGCTGGACCTGGGACGGGTCATCGAGGCCGCGGCGAGCGCCGGCACCTTCCTCGAGATCAACGCGAACCCGAACCGGCGCGACCTTCCGGACGTGGAGGCCCGGGCGGCGGCACAGGCCGGAGTCAGGCTGGTGGTCGACTCCGACGCCCACGGGGTCGAGGTGCTGGAGAAGATCCGCTTCGGGATCGCCACGGCCCGGCGCGCCGGGCTCACCGCGGACCAGGTGGTCAACGCGCGCTCCTGGCCCGAGCTGCAGGAGCTGCGCAAGCGTTAGAGGCGGGCGGGCTCGGAGTCCGGGCCGGGCACCGGCTCGATCTTCCGCAGGCCGGGCAGGCGCAGAAGCTGGGGCGGCCCGAACGGCGAGCTGCGGTCGAACCAGAACTCGATCCCGTCGCGTCCCTCGATGGCCGCCACCGCCCGCGACTGGTTGCGCCAGGTCAGGGCTACCAGCAGCGAGTAGCCGGTGGCCACCGCCGGGACCTGCGGGATGAAGAAACCGAGCACGCCGGCGGCCACCGCCAGCAGCGCGAGCGGCCAGAGACGGTTGAAGAGCACGGCCCCGGGCTCCAGCTCGGGCAGCGTCGAGCTCTTCCTGGCGGCGGCGAGCAGCCGGGCGATCCCCGGCGTCGCAATTGGGCGCCGCCCCAGCCAGAGACCGGCCACGGCGGCGAGCACCCACCAGGCGAGAGCCACACCGAGCAGGACGTTGTCGTCGGACCGCGTCGCGCCGACGATCGAGACGGCGGCCAGCGCCGTGGCCGCTCCGCCGAAGAGCAGCACCGACACGCGCAGGAACTCGCGGAACCTCATGTCGCGGCCAGGCTCTCGAGGACGAGGGCGAAGTCGGCCACGCCGTCGACGACGAGGTCGGCGCGCTCGACTATCGCCGCGGGACCCTCGTCCGAGCGAACGCCGACCTTCACCGCGGCGTCGAGGACGTCCTCCGATACAAGCCCATCGAGCGCGTTGAAGGCATCCAGGTCGGTGGCGTCGTCACCCCCGAAGAGGGCCACGCGGGGGCGCTTGGCGGTCACGAGATCGCGGACGGCCCGACCCTTGTCGAGTGGCACCGGCGGTCGCACCTCGAGCACCTTGCGCCCCCGGTGTGTCGCGAGCCCCGCCGCCTCCGCCTCCTGGGCGATGCGCTCCAGGTGCGTGAGCGCGGCATCCTCGTCCGGCACGCCGCGCCAGTGGAAGGCCGCGATCGGCCCCTTGTCCTCGATCCGCACGCGCAGCTGGCGCAGGAGCCTCGTGTCGTGCGAAGCGGCGAAGTGGCGCACCCGCCCCTCCCAGCTCTTGAAGGCGGGAATGACCCGGGGCGTCGACTGGCCGGGCTCGAGCAGCTCGGCCCCATGGGAGCCGACATAGGCGATGCTCCCGACGCCGACGAGCCGTCTCGCCTCCGCAGCCGATCGCCCCGAGATGCACGCGACACAGGCGTAGCGGCGCCCGAGCTTGCCCAGCAGCAGCGAGATCCCCTCCCGTACGTGCGCCTCGTCCGCCCGCTGCACTATCGGCGCCAGTGTCCCGTCGATGTCACAGAAGACCGCCGCTCGGGAGGGGTCCTTCGTGAGGGGGCGGAGGCTCTCGGCCAGCGCGTCTGCCGTGGGAGCGGACACGCCCGTAGTATGCCCGCCGATGTCGTCCCGACTAGCCCGTCTCGCCCTGATAGCGACGGCGGCGGGCGCGTTCAGCGGCCTGTTCGGGGTAGGAGGCGGGACCATCATCGTGCCGCTCCTGATCCTCTGGCTCGGCTACGAGGAGCGTGAGGCCACCGGCACCTCGCTGGCGGCCATCGTCGTCATAGCCGCGATGGCCGCTGCGGCCCAGGGCCTTTACGGGAACGTGGACGTCGGCAAGGCCGTGCTCATAGGCGTACCCGCCGTCGCCGGCGTCGTTGCCGGCACGGCGCTGCAGCAGCGAGTCCCCACCCGCGTCGTCTCGGGCGCGTTCGCCGTCCTGCTCGTCGCCTCCGCGCTGCTGCTCATCTTCTGATGGAGGCGGGCGATCTGGCGGGCGCGCTGGCGATTGGCGTCGCTGCGGGCGTGGTCAGCGGCATGGTCGGTGTCGGCGGCGGCGTGCTGTTCGTCCCCGGCCTCGTGCTCTTCCTCGACGAGAGTCAGCTGCGCGCCGAGAGCACCTCCCTCCTGGCGATCGTGATCGTCGCCTTCGTAGGCGCCTGGCGTCAGCGTGGGTACGGCAACGTGCGGCT
>Ga0126312_10002329_pt1 | contig 12714 bp, 14 predicted proteins | sample Plot104A_FD_92537 | JGI IMG/M metagenome (GOLD analysis project Ga0126312, IMG submission 92537) | Serpentine soil microbial communities from UC McLaughlin Reserve, CA, USA - Plot104A | ecosystem: Environmental > Terrestrial > Soil > Grasslands | place: USA: UC McLaughlin Reserve, Lake County...
CCCGCATGTCTACCTTCACAAGGGTTGGCGTTGGAAGGTCCCCCTACCGCATCAGGCATATCGATGAATTCTGCCGCGCGACCGGTGGCAGCAACTGCGTAGATACGCACTCCGGGACGTACCGAGGGGGCCCGGGTCTAGGCGACCTTTTCGCGCGTAGAGGCGAACTTTCTGGCGAACGAAGCAGCCGAACAGCTTGGCTAAGCGCTCCTCGCACCCCCTGGCCCGTAGACGTACCATATCTAGACGCCATCCCTGACGGCTGCAGGCCCGACGCGCCGAAGTAAGGACGCGCCGGGCCTGCTCACCGGGCCCTAGCTACCTACGGTCCCCAGTGCCACCCGGGGTATCCACACTTCCACCCAGTAAGGAAGTAGCCGTGGGAGCCTCTCCAGAGCACTTGTCGCTTACAGGTGTACTTGCGGTGCTGCTTCCGCTCGTAGTTCCAGGCCCAGCAGCTCACGCCGCCGTTTTGGTGGCGGCACGAGCCGGCGTCGTACCTTCGACAGAACCGGTCGTGGTTGCACGCCCTCTTGGAGTACGCGAGCGTCGCCTGGTACGCGGCCTGGGTAGTCACCGCTCCCGCGGTGGGCACGAGGGCCAACCCGCCGACCACAAGTGCGACCACGGCGACGAGACAGAGTCTCTTCAATGCTCCTTCCCTTCCCTACTTCGACAACTCGGTCGCGTCGAACCTACCTCGTACTTTCGGGAATGCAAGGGGAGGGCTTTGCAAGTGTGCGGAAGCTGACTGTTTCTTATCCGTGACGTCAGCGCGCTGAGCAAGCCGCTAAAGGCGAGCTGAGGCCCTGCCGATACAGGCCTCGAGGGGACGATCGCGCCATGGCAGGTGCTCCGTATCGGTAGGGGAGGTTCAAATGGTCATATCGCGCCGGGAGCTACTTGCGATTTTCGCCACGGTCCTGGTCGCGCTGGCGCTGCCAGCGACTGCCGCAGCCCAGCCGAAGCTCCTCCTTATGCACGCCGGCGCATTCTCGGGTGGCGACCCGAGCTCCGAGAACGACGCCGTCGCGTACGGGCAGGCCCGTGGCTTTGCGACGATCAACCTCGACTATCCGCTCTGCGACCCTCCTCGGGCGATGCGGTACGCGATGAACGCCGCCGTTTCCGCCGCCAAGGGCCGCTCTTCCGTATACGCCTACGGCGATAGCTCCGGCGCAATGCTGGCGGCACGGCTGGCCGAGAACAACAAGGTCGAGGCGGCGGTTGGGTACTCGCCGGTTCTCGACTGGTCGGGATTCGTTCGCTCACACCCCGGCGCATCAACGCTGGACTGTCAGCGCGGCTTCACCGACAAACAACTGGACACGGTCTCGCCCGGCGAGTACCCGGCGACCGATCCGATCATCGACATCAGCGGCACCGAAGACCAGACGGCGCCAAACGACCTGGCCGTGGCGTGGGACCAGCGCGACCCGCTCGTTACCACATGGCAGGTCGCCGGGGGTCACCTGGGTGGTGGCCCGCTGACCGCGACCTACCACACGAATATGCAGAGCGGCATCGACTGGCTCGCGGCACAGGCGGGGCTCTAGGATCCCTCGCCGCTGAAGACTTCCGCGGGCAGTCGGAGCTGGTCGCGGCTAAGTGCCACATCACCCCGTCAATGCCCGCTCGGTCGACGGGGCGAGGATTGGATCGCGCCGGACTACAGACCAGATATCGGCCGGAACCAACAGGTTCAACACTCTCGGGTGTTGCGCCTTGCGAGCTGAATCCCGCCGGCGGCCACCTACGGGGCAAAATCCCTTTTACCCCGTAGGTGCCCCGGGCCGTTACCCGTGGTTCGGGCCGTCGTCCCCGCCCCCGCTCCGGTGCCTTTCGACTTTCATAGCCAGCCAGCCGCGGTCGGTTCGCCTTGCGTCGACCTCGACTCGGAGTCCGCGGTTGAGTCCGCTGAAGCCGCCCGGAATGCGCTCGAACTCGGTGTTGCGGTTGACGTGGAACTGAACCCGGTTTCCGTTCTCCGCCCTGATCCGGAACGTGTGATTGTCGGCGTTCTTCGACAACACGGTGCCGTCGAAATGGCGCTGAGCGGCCTGAGCCTGGCTTACCGCGAACGCTCCGAACACGGCCATCGCTGCGACGGCGACGGTCAGCAGCCTGACGCGGCTCCGGTTGATCGCGTTTGTCATCTTCTGCCTCCTCTTGGATGGTTGACTCGGGGCGTGTGCCCCGTGATCCAGTAACCCATCCGAGGCCCAAGGATCACGCGAGAACCTGAGCATCTCCAGGTCGCCGTGGACCAATCCTCGAGACGAACCGAAGCCGCCATATGCTGAACGCTTGAGCCCACTGATCCCGAAGCCCAGCACCGCGCGCGGCACCCTCGTCGAGCTCGTGGTCATCGTCGCCCTCGCGATCGGTCTGGCCCTGCTGATCCAGGCGTTCCTCGTCAAGCCGTACCAGATCCCATCGCCGTCAATGGAGCCCACGTTGGACGTCGGCCAGCGGGTCCTGGTCGACCGCGTGAGCTACCGCTTCAGCGATCCCGACATCGGGGATATCGTGGTCTTCCACCCTCCCCAGGGGGGCGGTTTCGGGGTCCGGGCAGCAATGCGGTGTCCGGCCGCCGCCCAACGCGGCCTGTCCGCAGCCGGTCGACGAGGAGGCCGACACGAACTTCATCAAGCGAATCGTCGCCGGGCCCGAGGATCGGTTGAGCATCAAGGACGGCCATCCGGTGGTTAACGGCGTGATGGCCAAGGAGGGCTTCATCAACCCGTGTCGCGGCGGAACGGATTGCGACCTCCCGAAGACCATCACGATCCCGCCGAACGAGTACTTCATGATGGGCGATAACCGGACACCGGGATCGAGCGATGACAGTCGGTTCTGGGGTCCGGTCCCCCGCGACTGGATCATCGGCGAGGCCTTCTTCACCTACTGGCCGCCGGACCGGGTCGGGTTTTCCTAGGCCGCTAGTTGTGGTGGGCGTACTCGCGACACTTGAGGTCCGAGTACTGGATCGAGCCACTGGAGGTCTCGACGCGCCAGGGGTGTCCCGCCCGATCAACCGCGACGCCTCCCTTTCCATGGACACCCGGATGATGACCGCAGACGATCGCGTAGCGGTCGTCCTTTCTAATCACGAGCCAGGCGTAGCGATGCTTCAGTCGCAGAAAACGTTTGGGCGCATGCTTCACCGCGTGATTTAGGCCACGCTTCTCGTGGTGAGTGGCGTTCCTGAATCCATGCGGAAGCCACGCCTCCGCGATTGCCGCGGTGAGTCCCACAACCAGCAGCGCCACGAGGATGATGAGAACCGTCCTCCTGGGCATGTCCCCCGTGCTCCTTGACGACCGAGACCGTTGCTGAACCCATGGCGGCGAACCGCTGCCGTCACCTCGACGCAACCATATCCGCAGGGTCCCACCCGGTCAATCGGTAGGTGCACCGGGACACGGACGAGCGCACCGAACCTGCCAGACGCCCTACATCAACGCTCGCCGGCCGGACGAGCCGGTACGTTGAACCCCGATCGTGGGGGCAGAGTCGCGAATCGAGGGCGTCTCGCGGATCGCCCGTGAGGCGTCGCAGACGGTCGGCAACACGCCGCTCGTCTCTCTGCAGCGCCTTGGCGACGGGCTCGGCGCCGAGGTCGTCGCCAAGCTCGAGTACCTGAGCCCGGGCGGCTCGGTGAAGGACAGGATCGGCGTCGCGATGATCGACGCCGCCGAGCGTGACGGCCTGATCGAGCCCGGGCGGTCGGTCATCGTCGAGCCCACCAGCGGCAACACGGGAATCGCACTGGCGATGGTCTGCGCGGCGAGGGGGTATGAGCTCGTGCTGACGCTTCCGGAGGGGATGACTCGCGAGCGAACCGCGCTGCTTCGCACCTACGGTGCCGAAGTCCACGAGACGCCCTCCCTCGGCGGGATGAACGAGGCGGTCGCGCTGGCGGAGCGCTTCGTCGCCGAGCGCGGTGCCTTCATGCCCCAGCAGTTCAACAACCCGGCGAACCCGGAGATCCACCGACGGACGACGGCCGAGGAGATCTGGCGCGACCTCGACGGCGAGGTGGACGCGATCGTCTGCGGGGTCGGCACCGGCGGCACGATCACCGGAGTCGGGCAGGTCCTGAAGGAGCGGCGCCCCTCGGTTCAGGTGATCGCCGTCGAGCCGGCGACCTCCGCCGTGCTGTCAGGCGGGATCCCCGGCCCCCACAAGATCCAGGGCATCGGGGCGGGGTTCGTGCCCGAGGTGCTCGATCGCTCGGTGATCGATGAGGTCATTCCCGTCTCCGACGAGGCGGCTCTCGCTCGGGCGCGCGAGGCCGCGCAGCGCGAGGGGCTCCTGGCGGGCATCTCCGCTGGAGCCGCCATCGATGCCGCGCTCGAGGTCGCGGGCAGGCCCGAGCTCTCAGGCAAGCGTGTTGTCGTGGTCGTTCCCGACGGCGGCGAGCGCTACATGTCGCTGCCGTTCTTCGCGCCCGAGGGCTAGCGTGCCTACCCTCTAGGTCGATGATCGGATTCACCACTCTCAGACGTATAGCCCACGAGATCCGCGCGGACGTGACCTCGGCGCGAGATCGCGATCCGGCGGCGCGGGGAGTCGGCACGGCCGAGATCCTGATGAATTGGGCAGGCGTGCAGGCGATCCTCGCCCACCGGGTCGCCCACGCCCTCCACGACGCCGGTGTTCCCGCCGCCCCGATGGCGATCTCATACGCCACCCGGGCCGTGACCGGCATCGAGATCCACCCCGCGGCTCGCATCGGCGACGAGTTCTTCATCGACCACGGTGCGGGCGTGGTCATCGGCGAGACGGCGGAGATCGGGGATCGCGTGACCCTCTATCAGGGCGTGACGCTGGGCGGCACGGGCTTTCAACGTGGGAAGCGCCACCCGACGATCTCCGACGGCGTCACGATCGGCTCCGGAGCAAAGCTCCTCGGTCCGATCGAGGTCGGTCGCTGCGCCAAGGTCGGCGCGAACTCCGTCGTCGTCGCCGACGTGCCGCCCAACGCCACCGTGGTCGGAAATCCCGGCCACCCGGTTCGGGTCGAGGGCCGCAAGGTGGAGGGACCAGATGCCGATTGGATCCACCTGCCGGATCCGCTCGCAGACGCGATCAGGGCGTTGTCGGAGCGGATCGCGCAGCTCGAGCGGCGGCTGGAGGAGGTCGACGGCAAGCCCGCGGAGGCCGAGGTGCGGGAGCTGGAGCCCAAGCGCGGGCCCTCCTCGGCGGGAGGCTGAGGGCGGCCGTACCCGGAGCTATGCTCGCCGGGTGGCGACCGAGACGACACCCGGAGCGCGCGTAGATCCCGGCGCATCGCAGGTCGAGCGCCTGCTCGCCGACCTCAACCCGCCCCAACGCGAGGCGGTCACTCACGGGGAGGGGCCGCTGCTCGTACTCGCCGGCGCGGGATCCGGGAAGACACGCGTTCTCACCTACCGGATCGCCTACCTGCTCGCAACCGGCCAGGCCCTGCCGAGCGAGATCCTCGCGATCACGTTCACCAACAAGGCCGCGGGGGAGATGCGCGAGCGCGTCGAGCGGCTGGTCGGCGGGGTCTCGCGAGTCATGTGGGTGATGACCTTCCACTCGGCCTGCGCGCGGATCCTGCGCACCGATGCTCCGCGGCTCGGCTACAAGCGGGCGTTCACGATCTACGACGAGGCCGACTCGCTGCGAATGATCAAGCGCTGCGTCGAGGAGGCCGGCGTCGACCAGAAGCGCTTTCCGCCGCGCGCCATCCGCGCTGCGATCTCGGGCGCCAAGAGCCAGCTCGTCGATGCGGAGGCCTACGCACGGGCACAGAGCTCCTATTTCGAGGAGAACGTCGCCGACGTCTACCGCCTCTACGAGAAGCGGATGCTCGAGGCCAACGCGATGGACTTCGACGATCTGCTGGTCCGCACCGTCAACCTGCTGGAGCTGTTCGACGATGTCCGCGACCGCTACCGCAAGGCCTTCAAGTGGGTGCTCGTCGACGAGTACCAGGACACGAACCGCGTGCAGTACCGGCTGCTGCAGCTGCTGTGTGGCGAGAACCCGGAATCGGGCGCCGAGGGGAATTTGTTCGTCGTGGGTGACGACTTCCAGTCGATCTACGGGTTCCGCCACGCAGATATCCAGAACATCCTCGGCTTCGAAAGGGACTTCCCGGATACCACGGTCGTGAAGCTCGAGCAGAACTACCGCTCGACCGGCACCATCCTGGACGCGGCCAACGGGATCATCTCCAACAACCACGACCAGAAGCCGAAGCATCTGTGGACCGATGAAGGGCGTGGCGAGCCGGTCGCCATCGCCGAGCACGACGACGAGCACGCTGAGGCCCGCTACGTCGCCTCCGAGGTCGAGCGCCTCGTCACGGACGAGGGAGTCCCTCGGGACGGGATCGCGGTCTTCTACCGGGTGAACGCCCAAAGCCGCGTGCTCGAGGACACGCTGGTGCGCTTCGAGATCCCCTACCAGGTGATCGGGGGCACGAAGTTCTACGAGCGCGCCGAGATCAAGGACGCGGTCGCCTACCTCAGCCTGCTGGTCAACCCCGCCGACGCGGTGTCGTTCGCCCGCATCGTCAACTCGCCCCGTCGCGGCATCGGCGACACCACCCAGGCGCGGCTCCTGTCGCACGCGAACACGACCGGGCAGGACGTCTGGGACGTCATGCGGGAGGCCGAGCGGGTTCCGGCAATGGGGCCGGCCGCCCAGAAAGCCGTTCGGCGGTTCGCCGACACGATGGTCTCCCTGCGCGCAAGGGCGGAGGCCGATGGCGGGTCGGTGCCGGTCGCCGACCTGCTCGAGGCGGTGCTGAGCGAGACGGGATATCTCGACTCCCTGCAGGCCGAGCGGACGATCGAGGCCGAGGGAAGGGTCGAGAACCTTCAGGAGCTCGTCGGCGTCGCCGGAGAGTTCGACGCCAACCGGGCCGTCGAGGGATTCAGCGACGTGGGTCCGTTGGAGGAGTTCCTGGCGCAGATCTCCCTGTACACCGACCAGGACTCGCTGAAGACCGACGAGAGCCTGTGCACGCTGATGACGCTTCACAACGCCAAGGGGCTCGAGTATGACGCGGTGTTCATGATCGGGTGCGAGGAGGGCGTCTTTCCCCACCTGCGCTCGATCGAGGAGGGAAACCTCGAGGAGGAGCGTCGCCTCTGTTACGTCGGCGTGACCCGTGCCAGGAAGCGCCTGTACATGACCTACGCGCGCCGCCGCAGCCTGCACGGCGGACGCGGATACAACCTCCCGTCGCGATTTCTGGCGGAGATCCCTGACGCGCTCGTCGAGCGCGAAACCACCTCCTCACCTACAGGCTGGGCTCGCGGCGCGGCGCTCGCCGGCGGCCTGGGCGCGCCGCAGCCGCCGCAGCCGCACGCGGTCCCGCTCGCCTTCGAGGTGGGCGCCGACGTGATCCACGCCACCTTCGGCGAGGGCGTGGTCACTGGCGTCGAGCCCGGCGGCGTGATCGTCGTCCGGTTTGCCGACGATGCCACCGAGCGCAAGCTCATGGCCGACTATGCCCCCCTGCGCAAGGCGAGCTGAGTGGCCGCACGGATCATCGACGGCAAGGCGGTGGCGGCCGAGGTGCGTGCGCGGGTCGGCGACGAGGTTCGGGAGTTCGCCGCCGCCCATCACGGGAGGGTCCCGGGGCTCGCCACGGTCCTCGTCGGCGACGATCCTGCCTCGCACGTGTACGTGGGCAACAAGCGCAGGCAGAGCGAGGAGGTCGGCATGCGCTCGATCCACCACGGACTGGACGCCGAAACGTCTCAGGAGGAGCTCCTGACCGTGATCTCGGATCTGAACTCGGATGAGGGCGTTGACGGGATCCTCGTTCAGCTGCCGCTTCCGGACGGCATTGATCAGGACGCGGTCATCGGCGCCATCGACCCCGGGAAGGACGTCGACGGGCTGACCGCCGGGAGCGCCGGCCTGCTCGCCCAGGGCCGTCCCGGTCTCGTGCCATGCACTCCCCGCGGGGTGATGGAGCTCCTTAGCCACGCGGGCGTCGAAGTTCGAGGAGCGCAGGCCGTCGTCATCGGTCGCTCGATCCTTGTGGGCCGCCCGCTGGCGAGCCTCCTGCTGAACGCGAGCGCCACCGTGACGGTGTGCCACTCGCGCACCCGAGACCTCGCCGAGGTATGCGGGCGGGCGGACGTCCTGGTGGCCGCGGTCGGCTCGCCGAGACTGGTGGGCGCTGATTGGATCAAGCCGGGAGCCGCCGTGATCGATGTCGGGACGAACCGGACCGACGACGGTCTCGTCGGCGACGTCGACTTCGAGGCCGCGAAGGAGATCGCCGGGGCAATCACCCCCGTGCCAGGCGGGGTGGGCCCGATGACGATCGCGATGCTGCTCTCGAATACGCTCCGCGCCGCCAACGCGCGGGTTGGCCGCTCGCCGGCCACCACCGGCGCGTAGCCCGAGGGTCGCGATGATCGCGCGATGCACGGGGGAGACGACCGGATGAGCGCGCCGGGCCAGCCGCTGGCCGTCCTGTACGACGGCGACTGCGGGTTCTGCAAGTGGTCGCTCGACAAGATCCTCGCCTGGGACCGGCGTCACCGGCTGAACCCGATCGCGATCCAAAGCGAGGACGGGCAGCGCTTGCTCGCGCCCATCCCGCCGGAGAGGCGCCTCGACTCGTGGCACCTCGTCGTGGATGGCCAGGTGCGGTCCGCCGGTGCGGCGATGCCGCCCCTGTTCGACGCTCTCCCCGGCGGCCACCCGCTCGCTGCCGTGTTTCGCATCTTTCCGGGCGCGACCGAGCGCGCCTACCGCTGGATCGCGGACCATCGCGACCAATTGGCCAGGCTGCTGAGGATCGACGCCAGCTGCCAACTCCGCCGCTGATGTCGCACGGACCGCTCCACAAGTTGCGATTCGCCGCATCTCCGGGATAGGCTCCGCGTGGCGCGAGTCGTCGCATGGAAGCCCGAAACGAGGAGGTCAATGGACTTCGCGATTCTGAATCGGGGCGAGAGGATCGCCGGGGTGGCTGGAGTCCTCCTCATCCCCATCATGTTCATCTTCCACTGGTTCGGCCCAATGGGCGATACGGATCTCGGCGGCACGAACGCCTGGCAGAGCTACGGCATCACCGACATCATCCTTCTCATCACCGCGCTCGTGGCGGTCGCGTTGGCCATGACGGCGGCCGCGAACGGCGAGCTCGGAACTCCCGTCGCGCTGAGTTCGATCCTCACCGGCCTCGGCGTCATCTCGGTGATCCTGGTGATCATCAGCATCGTCAGCCCGCCCGACTACGACGTTTCGGGAGTGTTGGGGGGCGGCGAGATCGAGGCCAGCGTCAAGGTCGGCGTGGTTTTTGGCCTGATCGCCGCCATCGCGGTGACCGTGGGCGGCTGGTTGGCGATGCAGGAGGAAGGCACGTCGTCTGCCTCGGAGGCCGACCGCTTCCGGGGTGGCGGCACCGGCGAACCGGGCGCGAGCCCGCCGCCTCCACCATCCTCCCCGCCGCCGCCGAGCGCGGGTCCGTAACAGAACTTCCGGGGTCGGTCGGCCCCGGGGGAGGAGAGGTTGCGCGACGGCCGCCGCGCTCCGGCGGCCGTCGTTTTCATCGAGGATCTGAGCCGCTCAGGCCAGCCGCTCGGCCATCTGTCGCGCCACCCGCGAGGCCATCGCGATCACCGTCATCATCGGGTTGACGCCGATGGAGCTGGGCAGGAGGCTGCCGTCCGCTACGTAGAGGTCGGACGCGCCGTAGACAGCCCCGTCGGTTCGCGTTACGCCTCTCGCCGGGTCGGCGTCCATGCGGGCGGTGCCCATCGGGTGAAAGGCCTCCAGGCGCAGCGCTCCTGGTGGCGGGGGAGAGGCCACCAGGTCGGTGATTCGGGCCTCGGCAATCGTCGGCATCCCCGAGATCTGCGGGTACACCTCCGTGGCCCCGGCCGCATAAAGGAGCTCCGCGGCGCGGGCGATCCCGAACACGAGGCGCCTGGAGTCCTCGTCCGTAAGCCGGTAGGTGATGCGAAGCGAGCCGTCGCCCGCCAAGCCAACCCGTCCGGCCGAGCGGTCGGAGAGGTGAACGCCCGTCGAAGCGATGTGATCGTATGAGCGCACGCGCTGCTGGTGGGCGCGCCCCGTCCCGGGGAGCCACTGGGCTCCGAACGCGAGCGGGGTGAACGTCGCTTCCAGGAGAATCCCCCGAGGCTCCCACTCGGTGACGGCGTAGCTCTGCATGACCCCGTCCCAGCCGCGAACCTCCTCGTCGAACCGGGCGCCGACCCAGCACGCCGGGTGGATGCGGAGGTTGCGGCCCATCTGGCCGCTCGGCGCCCGAAATCCCGAGCGGAGCAGGAGCTCGGGTGTTCCAAAGGCCCCGCCCGCCACCACGAGGGCCCGCTTGGCGCGGACCGAGAACGGGCGCACGCGGCCATCGGTGCGGGCGACACAGTCGAGGCCGGTCGCCCGGCCGTGGTCGAAGACGATGCGGCGGGCCTCGACCTCGGCTCGCACCCGGGCGCCGGCGCCGACAGCGCGGGGCAGGTACGAGACGTGCGCTGCCCGTTTCGCGTCGAGGCGGCACCCCGAGGGGCACGAGCTGCACTGGTAGCAGCCACCGGCGTTTCGGCTGAGCGGCTCGTGGCGCGCTCCCAGAGCCTCGGCTCCCTCCCGAAGGAGCTCACCGTTGCGACCCATGCGCTCCGGGTCCACCGGCCGCACCCACATCACCTCCTCGGCTTCCGCATAATCGCCCGCGAGGTTCGTCGCCCACTCGATCCCGTACTCGTCCCGCCAGCCTGCGAGCACCTCGTCCGGCGCCCGGAAGCAGGTGCCCGAATTGATGACGGTCGTGCCGCCGACCGCGCGGCCGACAGGCGTCGGTATCGCCGGGCGCCCCTCGGCGATCGTCAGTCCGCCATCGCGATACAGGGCCTTCAGTGCCGCCAACGGCTCGTCGGGATAGCTCGCGCTGTCCATGTAGGGGCCGGCCTCGAGCACGACCACGTCGAGTCCGGCCTCGGCCAGGATTGCCGCGCAGGCGGCCCCGCCGGCGCCCGACCCCACGATCGCGACATCGCACTCCTCACCGTCCCTTGGCGGCTGCATATCGCCCAGTCCGTGCGGGGCATCCGACACCGAAGGAAGGCCGTCGCTGACCGCGCAGCGCATCTCGTAGCCGACCGCGGCGCGGACACGGGAGTCGTTCCCGTAGCCCAGCCCGGCGAGGATCTTCAGGAAGAGGAGGAGGTCCGCGGCGAAGGGCATCCGGGATCCGTCCAACCGCGCCAGGAACCCCTGGCGCGCATCAACGCTCGCCCTGCTGAACCGCCAGGGAAATGGCAGCAGCTCGAGTGCCCAGAGCGCAAGCCTGACCTGCCGGACGGCACGGTGGGGAAGGCTCGCTAGATACCGGTCGATCGCGGCCACGGTGTCTACCGCGCCGTCGGGATTCTCGCTGCCTGCGCGCCGCGGCCCCGCCGCTGGCGGGAGCCCGTCCACACCGGGGGCCATCGCCTGTGCGAACGCGGCCATGATCCGTCGCTCGGCGGCCCGAAGCCCCGGGCGGCGCCTTCAGGACGGCGCCGCCGGCTCGCCGACTCGGCCGGCGATTCTCCAGAGATGAAGCGAGACGCCGACGAGGAAGCCGTCGACGATGAAGTTCAACACGTAGATGAACACATCGCTGTCGAAGACGTAGAAGCCCAGCGCGGCGAGCGACGACGCGGTCTTGCCGGCCGCGAGCACGAGCAAAAGCGGCCGGTAGCGGACTACGTCGGCCTGGACGACGAGGCAAATCCCGGCGATCACGACCATGTACGCGAACCCGAGGGCGAGCCAGAACTTCTCGACCGTGTCGGGCGCTCGGGTGAAGCTGCCGATCTCGTCGCCGAGGTCCGAGATGACGTCCAGCACGCCGTTAGGCGCCGAGATGAACAGGATCCCGACGACCGCGAAGCTCACCGCCAGGAGGCGGAGATTTCCGACGACGAATCGCTCCGCCCGGCCCCCGGTCATGCGCGGGCGTGATCCTATCCGCCGACTTATAAACAGTCCCAGCGCCGGCTTCGCCGCCTGACAGCACCTGCGTCTGCGGCGACAAAGTCGCCACCTAGAATCTCCGCATGATCGATCGCGAACAGGTGCTTCACGTTGCGCGGCTCGCGCGCCTGGAGTTGACCGAGCCCGAGCTCGAGCGGATGGCGGAGGAGCTGTCGGGGATCCTCGATCACGTCGAGCGGATGAACGAGCTCGACCTCGCCGACACGGATCCGACGTCGCACGTGGTGGAGCTCGAGAACGTCCTGCGGCCCGACGAGCCGCGTCCCAGCTGGCCCCGGGAGCGGGTCCTCGAGCCGGCGCCGGATCCGGATCAAGGTGCGTTCCGGGTCCCGTCGCCGCAGGCATGAGCGACATCCTCGACCTGACCGCCGCGCACGCGCTCGAGCGGATCGCCGCGGGGGAGCTCGGCTCCGACGAATACTTCGACGCCTATGCGCAGGCGGCCGCCGGTGAGGACCTGGGCGCGTACCTATGGAGGGCCGAGCCGTGGTCGGGCAACGGCCCCGCTGGCCCGTTGCGCGGCGCGCCGGTCGCGATAAAGGACATCTTCTGCACCGAGGGCGTCGAGACGACGGCCGGCTCGCGAATCCTGGAGGGCTATCGCCCGCCATATACAGCGACGGCGGTCCGCAAGCTCTCTGCGGCCGGAGGCCGGCTCCTCGGCAAGACCAACATGGACGAGTTCGCCATGGGCTCATCCAACGAGAACTC